>Ga0310811_10000080_pt1 | contig 150252 bp, 137 predicted proteins | sample YCmetagenome_FD_207642 | JGI IMG/M metagenome (GOLD analysis project Ga0310811, IMG submission 207642) | Soil microbial communities from experimental microcosm in Duke University, North Carolina, United States - YC | ecosystem: Engineered > Artificial ecosystem > Soil microcosm > Unclassified... | reverse complement strand
ACCTCGGTCGACAGGTAATCCATCGGATGCCGGACGGGCGACTGCACGTAGATGTCCGGATAGCCGACGATGTTGTCGTGCGCGAGGAACGTCGTGCGCTTCGCGCCGTTCGCGTCCTGGCCGCGTCCGTACCAGACCGGTTCGCCCGCCATCGGCACGAGCACGCACTGGTGCACGTAGAACGACCAGCCGTCGTAGCCGGTGAGCCACGCCATGTTCGTCGGATCGGTGACGATCAGCAATTCGATGCCCGCCTTCTGCATCGCGCGGCGTGTCTTCGCGATCCGCGCGTCGTATTCGCTGCGCGCGAACGCGAGGCGCGGGCCGGATCCGGCGCCGTGCTTATGTGCTTGCCCTTCTGTTACTGACATCATTCCCTCTCAGTGCCTGATGTGTCAGGAGTGGTTGTCGAAGATCGTCCCGGCGCCCGCCGCGCGTGCGCGTTGCAGCGCGAGCACCGCAATCGCGGTGTCCTGCGCGCCGGTGCCGGTCAGATCGCAAATCGTGATGTCGTCCGCGTGCGTGCGCCCTTCGCGACGCCCGGCGATCACGTCGCCGAGTTCGGCGAAGCTCGCGTCGGCGGCCACCGCGCCCGCGCGAATCGCATGCGAGAGTTCGCCTAGCACGCGCGTCTGCGCGAGCCGGTCGCACACGTAGCGCGCCGCCGCGAACACCGACGGCGCGATTTCGGTCTTGTATTCCGCGTCGGCGCCCATCGCGGTCACGTGCAGGCCCGCGTGCAGGTCCTCCGCGTGGACGAACGGCTCGCGGCTCGGCGTCGCCGTCACGGCGACGTCCGCGTTCGCGAGCGCGTCGTGCGCCGACGCTGCCACCGTGCAGCGCACGCCATACTCGCGGCTCACGTCCGCCGCATAGCGCTGCGCCTGCAAGACATCGCGCGACCACACGGCGACCGCTTCGATGTCGCGCACCCGCATCAGCGCCTTCAATTGCAGGCGCGCCTGCTCGCCCGCGCCGAGGATCGCGGCGCGCTTCGCGTCGCGACGCGCGAGCCAGCGCGCGGCCACGGCGCCGGCCGCGGCGGTGCGCACCGCGGTCAGATAACCGTTGTCGAGCAGCACCGCTTCGGTGAGCCCGGTGCGCGCGGACAATACGAGCATCAGCCCGTTGAGGCTCGGCAGGCCGAGCGACGGATTATTGAAGAAGCCGGGGCTCACCTTGATCGCGAAGCTGTCGAAGCGCGGCAGATACGCGGTCTTCACGTCGACTTCGCCGTGGTGCTCGGGCAGTGCGAGATTCAGGATCGGCGGCATCGCGACGGCCTCGGTCGCGAGCGACACGAACGCCGACTCCACCTGGTCGATCGCGGCGACGTCGAGCGGGACGAGCGCGCGCAGTTCGGCTTCGCCGAGAAGCGTGATCGGGCGACGCATGGGTCAGTTCTCCGCAACGAGGCGCCGGTGCAACGCCATATCGATGTTCGCGCCGCTGACGACGACGACGACCGGCCCGCGCGCCGGCTGAATGCGCGCATCGAGCAGCGCGGCCAGGCCGACCGCCGCCGCGCCTTCGACGACGAGCCGCTCCTCGCGATACGCGTGAACGATGCCGCGCGCGATCGACGCCTCGTCGAGCAGCACGAGGTCGTCGATCCGCTCGCGCGTCATCGCGAACGTATGGCGGTTATCGAGCCCGATGCCGCCGCCGAGCGAATCGGCGAGCGTTTCGAGTTCGTCGACCAGCACCGGCTTGCCGGCTGCGAGGCTTGCATGCATCGCGGCGCCGCGATGCATCGAGACGCCGATCATCGCGACGTCGGACCGGATCGCCTTCGCCGCGAACGCGACGCCGCTGAAGAGCCCGCCGCCTGACAGCGGCACGACGATCGTCGCGGCATCGGGCAGCGCTTCGAGAATCTCGACGCCGATCGTCGCTTGCCCGGCGATCACGCGCAGATCGTCGAACGGCGGCACGAACGCGTAGCCCTCTTCGCGCACGAGACGTTGCGCCTCGGTCTGCGCGTCGTCCTGGCTCTTGCCGACGATCACGACGCGCGCGCCGAGCGCGGCGACCGCGCGAACCTTGTTCTCCGGCACCAGCGACGACATGCACACCGCCGCCTCGATGCCGAGCGCGCGCGCCGCATGCGCGACCGCTCGACCATGATTGCCGGTCGATGCGGTGACGACGCGCGTCACGCCGTCTTCCGCGAGCTGCGCGAGCGCGTTGGTCGCGCCGCGCAGCTTGAAGCTGCCGGTCGGCTGCACGGTTTCGAGCTTCAGATAAACGGGCACGCCGGCCCGCTCCGACAACGACGCCGATGCGACGAGCGGCGTATGCGCGACGCGCCCGGCGAGCCGCTGGCGCGCGCGATAAACGTCGGCAAGCGTAAGTGAAGACATGAGACGCACGACCTGAGAAATGTTTCAGTGCGTCCCAGTCTAATGTCGCCAATTGGCCTTTCTAATGTACTGATACAATCCGCGCGCCTCGTGCCCGGCTGTGCTGCCCGCCGTACCGGTACAGCGGGCCATGTCGGCTGGAAATCAGCTGAAATCGTGCAGATGCGGGTACTGTTCGAGCACCTCGGCGATCGTCTCGATCGCCGTTCTGCACGCGGCGTCGGACACTTCCGCGCCCACGCACAGGCGCACCGCGTTCGGCCGTTCCGTGCCGCCGACGACGAACGGGTCCGGCGACGTCACCGCGATCTGACGCTTGCGCAGCTCGCGCACCACGCGGTCGGCCTGCCAGTAGTCCGGCACGCGCAGCCACGCGGACAACGCCTGCGGATGGCTCCCGAGCACATAGTCGCCGAGCACCGCGCGCACCATCGCCTGACGCGCGCCAATCCGCTCGCGCTGCAGCTCGACGAGCCGCTTCGCGGTGCCGTCGGCGATCCAGCGCGTCGCGATCTCCGCGATCGGCGATGTCGCCATCCAGCTGCTCACGCGCAGCACGCTTTCGACGCGCAGCGCAAGGCGCCGCGGCATCGCGAGGTAGCCGGTGCGCAGCCCGGTCAGCACCGACTTCGTCATGCTCGTCGCGTAGAACGCGAGGTCCGGAATCAGGCTCGCGATCGGCGTGTTCGCCTTCGCGGGCAGCGCGCCGTACACGTCGTCCTCGATCACGTACACGCCGTAGCGATCGGCGATCTTTGCAATCGCGCGGCGCCGCGAATCCGGCATCACCGACACGGTCGGATTGTTCAGCGTCGGCGTGCAGACGAGCGCGCTCACCCGTTCGCTGTCGCACATCTCCTCGAAGTGCTCGGGCCGGATCCCGTGCTCGTCGACTTCGAGCCCCTTCAGCGTGAAGCCGAGCACGTTCGCGGAGCCGATCACGCCGTGATCGGTGAGGCTTTCGCACAGCACCGTGTCGCCCGGGCCGACCGTCGACGCGAGCGCGAGAAAAATCGCGTGCGCGGTGCCGTTCGTCACGAGCAGCGTGTCGGCGTGCGCGGGCATGTTCAGCGACGCGAGCCACGCGACGCCCGCCTGGCGGTGATGCTCGAAGCCGGCTATCGGACGGAACGAACGGATCCACGGCTGGTCGTCGAGCGTCGACAACGTCGCGCAGACTTCGCGCCAGCACGCGTCATGCTCGGCCGTGTGCAAGATTCGCGCGATCGAGAAATCGACGATCTCGCGCTCGCTCGTATCGAGGATGTAGTTCGACATCGCTTCGGTCACGCGCGCCGACACGAAGCTGCCGCGTCCCACCTCGCAGCGAATCAGCCCTTGTCGTTCGAGTTCCTTGTACGCGTTCGTGACCGTCTGCACGCTGATGCCGAGTTCCGCCGCCACTTCGCGCTGCGGCGCGAGACGCACGCCGGCCTCGAGCGCGCCGCGTTCGATGTCGCCGGCGATCGCCTTCACGAGCCGCTTGTATTTCGATTCGGCGCCGTGCGCCGCGCCCACCGCGTCGCGCCAGTCTGCCGACACGCGTTCGTTTGCCCTTCCTGCCACGTCTTTCTCCTTCCACTGACACTCATGGTCGCTCATTTGCGGGCGCGAAAATTATTGTCCTAGAGCAATCAGTAATAAAAATATGGCTTTGTATGCTCCGTTCATACCAGCGGGGAACGAACGCAAGTCCTTGCTGGACAAGGGTTTTCCATTACGCCGCAGGCCTGCCGGCAGCGGGCGGCGCCCACACGAAAGAGCGACGGACCAACAACGGGATCCACGAAATGAAACTGAAGCAAGCCATCATCGCGCTCGGCGCGCTCGCGCTCACCGCAGGCACGGCCATCGCGACGGCGCACGCCGAGACCACGCTGCAGCGCATCCAGCGCACCGGTGAAATCCGCATCGGCTACGCGAACGAAAAGCCGTTTGCGTACACGACGCCGGACGGCACCGTGACCGGCGAATCGCCGGAGATCGCCCGCAAGATCTTCGCGAAGCTCGGCGTGAAGAAGGTCGACGCGGTGCTGACCGAATGGGGCTCGCTGATTCCGGGGCTGCGCGCAGGCCGTTTCGACGTGATCGCGGCCGGCATGTACGTGACGCCGGAGCGCTGCAAGCAGGTGGCGTTCGCGGACCCGCAATATCAGATCCAGGACACGCTGCTCACGCTGCCTGGCAATCCAAAGCATCTGCATAGCTACGCGGACATCGGCAAGAACCCGGATGTGAAGCTCGCGGTGATGGCGGGCTCCGTCGAATACGGCTACGCGCGCGATTCCGGCGTGAAGGACGCGCAGCTGCTGCAGGTGCCCGACACGACCGCGCAACTGCAGGCCGTGCGCGCGCGCCGCGCGGATGCATCGGCCGGCACCGCGCTGACGATGAAGGATCTCGCCGCGAAGGCGCCCGACCAGGTCGAAGCGCAGCAGAAGTTCGTCGACGATCCGAAGCACACCGGCTATGGCGCGCTCGCGTTCCGGCCGGAAGACACCGATCTGCGCGACGCGGTGAACAAGCAGCTGCACGCGTGGATCGGCACGCCGGACCACCTGGCGACGGTCGCGCCGTTCGGCTTCGACAAGACGAACCTGCCGACCAAGACCGCCGCGCAGCTGTGCGGCGGCTGACACCGCCAGTGCGCCGACGCAAGGAATAGACATGGGTGACCTGAACGAACTTCTGCCGTTGCTGCTGCAAGGCACCGGCGTCACCGTCGGCATCGCGGTCTGCTCGATCGCCGTGGCGGTCGCGATGGCGAGCCTCGCCACGGCGCTGCGCGCGGCGCCCTGGCGCGCGGTTCGCTGGCTCGCGAATGCGTACGTGGAAGTGTTCCGCGGCACGTCGCTGCTCGTGCAGCTTTTCTGGTTCTTCTTCGTGCTGCCGCTGCCGCCGTTCCATGTCGAACTGACGCCGTTCACCGTCGCGATCGTCGGCCTCGGGCTGCACTACGGCGCGTACGGCTCTGAGATCCTGCGCGGCGCGCTGCGCTCGGTGCCGCGCGGCCAGTACGAGGCGGCGCTCGCACTGAACCTGTCGGCGCGTGCGCGGCTCTTTCGCGTGGTGTTGCCGCAGGCGATGATCAACGCGCTGCCGCCCGCGACGAACCTGATGATCGAGCTGATCAAGGGCACGTCGCTGGTGTCGCTGATCACGCTGTCCGACCTCACGTTCCGCGCGCGGCAACTGGACGAAGCGACGTTCAGAACCGCCGAGATCTTCGCGCTCACGCTCGTCATCTACTTCGCGATCGCGCAGGCGCTCGTGCTGGTGATGCGCCGCGTCGAGCGGCGCGTGGGCCACGGCATGTTGACCGGAGCCGCGCGATGACCCACTTCTTCGACGTCCGCTACGCGCTGCAGATCGCGCCCGCGTTGCTGCAGGCGTGTCTGTACACGATCGGCATCACGCTCGTCGGCTTTTCGATCGCACTCGTGCTCGGCCTCGCGCTCGCGCTGCTGCGGCGCAGCCCGATTCGCGCGGTGTCGCGCTCGACGGCGTTCGTCGTCGAGTTCGTCCGCAGCACGCCGCTCCTGATCCAGGTGTACGTGCTGTTCTACGTGGCGCCGCTCTACGGCCTCACGATGACGGCGCTGACCGCCGGCACGATCGGCATCGCCGTGCATTACGCGTGCTACGTGTCCGAGGTGTATCGCGCGGGGCTCAACGGCGTGCCGCGCGGCCAGTGGGAAGCGGCGTGCGCGCTGTCGCTGTCGCGCTCGCGCACGTATCGCAGCGTGATCCTGCCGCAGGCGATCCGGCCGGTGATTCCGGCGCTCGGCAACTACCTCGTCGCGATGTTCAAGGACACGCCGGTGCTGTCCGCGATCACCGTCGTCGAACTGATGCAGCAGGCGAAGAACATCGGCTCGGAAACCTTCCGCTACCTCGAACCGATCACGATGACGGGCCTCTTCTTTCTCGTCATCAGCATCACGTTCGCGTCGGGCGTGCGGCATCTCGAGCGGCGCGTGAGGCTGCCGTGATTCGCACCATGGACATTCAGGAGAAAGAGATGAAACGGGACCTCGATCCGGCCGTCGGCGCGGCAGCCGACGCGCTGCAGGGTCAGCCGATGGTGCGCTTTCGCGGCGTGACGAAGCGCTACGGCGCGCTGACCGTGCTCGACGAGCTGGACCTCGACGTCGCGCGTAACGAGAAAGTCGCGATCATCGGGCCGAGCGGCTCCGGCAAATCGACGCTGCTGCGCGTGCTGATGACGCTCGACCCGCTGACGTCCGGCACGATCGAAGTGGACGGCGAACCGCTCACGCACATGCGCCGCAACGGCACGCTGGTGCCCGCGAGCGAGCGCCACATGCGCGCGGTGCGCAGCAGGATCGGCATGGTGTTCCAGAGCTTCAACCTGTTCCCGCACATGACCGCGCTGCAGAACACGATCGAAGCGCCGCTGTCGTCGCTCGGCATGAGCCGGCGCGATTCGATTGAGCGCGGGCGCGAGCTGCTGTCGATGGTCGGTCTTGCGGACAAGTGCGATCACTATCCGTCGCAACTCTCCGGCGGCCAGCAGCAGCGCGTCGCGATTGCGCGGGCGCTCGCGATGCGCCCGAAGGTGATGCTGTTCGACGAAGTGACGTCCGCGCTCGACCCCGAACTGTGCGGCGAAGTGCTGAACGTCGTGCGCCGTCTCGGCGCCGAGCACAACCTGACGATGCTGATGGTCACGCACCAGATGGGTTTCGCGAAGGAGTTCGCGGACCGTGTGTGCTTCTTCTCGCAGGGAAAGATCATCGAGCAGGCGCCGCCGCAGCAGTTCTTCACGTCGCCGCAGCACGAACGCACGCAGCAGTTCCTGCGCGCGGTGCGCGAAGCGACCTGATTCGATTTGACCGTCCGGCGGCGCATGCGCCGCCTGCGTGATTCAATGCAGCACCGATGCGCGTTCCCCGCGCACCGGCACGCATGCTTTATTTCGCCATCCTGATGTTTTTCGCCCGCCGCCGTCACTCGTGGCAAGCGACGGGCGTCCTCCGGACGGAGGGACCGGATATTCCGTCCTCACACTGCCAACGAGACTACAAGACCATGAAAACAAGCTGGAAAGTATGGGTTCCCGCGCTGTTCGTCTGCGGCGCCGCGCATGCGCAAAGCAGCGTCACGCTGTACGGGGTGATCGACGAAGGACTGAGCTACACGAACAACGCGGGAACGGGCAGCGTGCTGAAGATGAGCAGCGGCGACGTGCTCGGCAGCCGCTTCGGACTGAAGGGCGCGGAAGATCTGGGCGGCGGTCTGTCCGCTATTTTCCGGCTCGAAAACGGCTTTAACGCGGGCACCGGCGCGCTCGGCCAGGGCAGCCGGCTGTTCGGCCGCCAGGCTTACGTGGGCCTCAGTTCAAACCGCTACGGCACGCTGACGCTCGGCCGCCAGTACGACCCGACGTCGGATCTGTTCAGCGCGATGACCGCGTCCGGCAACTGGGCGGGCAACGTCGCGTCGGCGCCGTTCGACAACGACAACGCCGACTGGGACTTCCGCGTGAACAACTCGGTCAAGTACACGTCGCCGGTCTGGAACGGCTTCTCCGGCGAGGCGATGTACGGCTTCAGCAATTCGACCGGCTTTGCGGACAATCGCGTGATCAGCGCGGCCGGGCAGTATCAGACCGGCGGCCTGACCGCGGTGGTCGGCTACCTGCGGATCGATCAGCCGGGCCAGGGCACGGTGGGCGCCGTGACCAACGACACCGTGTTCACCGCGCGCAAGCAGCAGAATCTCGACGCGGCGCTGTCGTACCGGTTCAGCAAGGTGCTGGTCGGCTTCGCGTACTCGCACACGAGCGTCGACGATCCGACCGGGAACGCGTACTTCACCGAACCGATCACGCCGGCGAACGGCGGCACGTGGACGTCGTGGAAGTTCGACAATTTCCAGTTGAACGGCCAGTACTACATCACGCCCGAGTGGTGGGCCGGCGCGTCGTACACGTACACGATCGGACATCTCGACACGACGGCCGGCGGCTATCAGCCGAAGTGGCACCAGGCTTCGTTGATGCTCGACTACGACCTCAGCAAGCGCACGTCGGTGTATGTGCAGGGCGCGTATCAGCACGTCGAAAGCGCGAATACCGGCACGCAGTTCGACAACGCGCAGACGCCGGCGTCGGGCGGCATCTCGTCGTCGCCGAACCAGCTGGTGGCGCGCGTCGCGATGATCCACAGGTTCTGATGCGGGACAGCGGGCGGAGGGCAGGGGTCCGCCCGTCTTCGACGCTCAATGCGTATGCCGGTGATGAATGTCCGGATAGTGCGCGTGCGTGTGCGTGATCGGCACGTGCCGGTGCGGATGCCGATGCGGCTCCTGCTTGTCCCAGGCGAAATCGTGCTCGTGCTGATGATGCTCGTCGTGCCGATGCCAATGCGTGTGTTCCAGCGGCTCGTGCGTATGCGGATGCTCGTGCCGCTCGCGGATGTGCAGCCACACGCCGAACGCCATCAACGCGGTCGCGCACCAGAACAGCACCGAAGGCATCGCCGGCCACAGCGCGAGCGACAGCACGACGCCGAACAGCGGCGCGACGGAGAAATACGCGCCGGTGCGCGCGGTGCCCAGGTTGCGCAGCGCGACGACGAACAGCACGAGGCTCACGCCGTAGCCCGCGAAACCGGTCAGCATCGCCGCGAACAGGTGGCCCGCGCCGGGCAGCGCCGCGCCGCGCGCGAGCGCGATCGCGAGATTGACCGGGCCGGCGACCAGCCCTTTGACGCACGCGAGCAGCACCGCGTCGTGCGTCGATACCTTGCGCGTCAGGTTGTTGTCGATCGCCCAGCACAGGCACGCGCCGGCGATCAGCCATGCGCCGGCCGGCACCGCAGCCGCACCGGGCTGCCAGGACAGCAGCGCACCGCCGGCGACGATCGCGACCATCCCCGCAAACACTTGCGTATCGACGTTCTCGCGAAACACGACCCACGCGATGACGGCCGTGAACACGGCTTCGAGATTCAGCAGCAGCGAACTCGTCGCGGCGGGCGTGGTCGTGAGGCCGAGCATCAGCAGCGCGGGTCCAGCCACGCCGCCGGCGGCGATCGCGCCGGCGAGCCACGCGATTTCGCCGCGCTGGAAGCCGTTTTCCGCCGGCTGCGCGGCGGACGTTTGCAGCAACCTGCGAGCGACCAGTATCGCGCCCAAGCCGATGCCGCTGCCGAGATAGAACAGGCCCGCGAGCATGAACGGCGACATCGCGCCGAGCAGTTGCTTCGCGAGCGGCGTCGTCGCGCCGAACAACGCGGCAGCAACGAGCGCGGTGACGGGGGCGTTCAGACGGCCGTGCATCACCGTGCACCGTCCACGAAACGAACCCGCACGCTTTCCATCACTCCACCGTCACCGATTTCGCGAGATTGCGCGGCTTGTCGACATCGGTGCCGCGCTTGCACGCAGTGTGATACGCGAGCAGTTGCAACGGCACCACGTGCAGGATCGGCGACAACAGCCCGTAGTGTTCCGGCATCCGGATCACGTGGATGCCTTCTTCGCTGACGATCTGCGTGTCCGCATCGGCGAACACATAGAGATGGCCGCCGCGCGCGCGTACTTCCTGCATGTTCGACTTCAGCTTTTCGAGCAGCGCGTCGTGCGGCGCGACGGTGACGACCGGCATCGCCTCGGTCACGAGCGCGAGCGGCCCGTGCTTCAATTCGCCGGCCGGATACGCCTCCGCGTGGATATATGAAATCTCTTTCAGCTTCAGCGCGCCTTCGAGCGCGATCGGGTAATGCAGCCCGCGGCCGAGGAACAGCGCGTTCTCCTTGCGCGCGAACACGTCGGCCCACGAGATGATCTGCGGCTCCAGCGCGAGCACGCCGTTCAAGCCGGCCGGCAGGTGGCGCAGCAGCTTCACGTACTCCACTTCCTGCGCGTCGCTAAGATAGCCGCGCATCTTGCCGAGCGTCGCCGCGAGAATGAACAGCGCGACGAGCTGCGTCGTGAACGCCTTCGTCGACGCGACGCCGATCTCGACGCCCGCGTGCGTCATGAACTTCAGTTCGGTGAGTTGCACCATCGCGCTCGTCGCGACGTTGCAGATCGCGAGCGAATGCGCGTGGCCCAGCGACTTCGCGTGCTTGAGCGCGGCGATCGTGTCGGCGGTCTCGCCCGACTGCGAGATCGTCACGACCAGCGCACGCGGATTCGGCACCGACTCGCGATAGCGGTACTCGCTCGCGATCTCGACTTCGGTGCGGATCTTCGCGATCGACTCGATCCAGTACTTCGCGGTGAGCCCCGCGTAATAGCTCGTGCCGCATGCGAGAATCAGAATGCTGTCGATCCCTTCGAATACGCGCTTCGCGTCGTCGCCGAAGCGCTCGGGATCGAACGGATCGATCTGCGGAATCGTGTCGCCGATCGCGCGCGGCTGCTCGAAGATTTCCTTTTGCATGTAGTGCTGATACGGCCCGAGTTCGACCGCCCCGCCGTAGGCCGCCACCTTGTGCACCTGGCGCTCGACCGCGTTGCCGTCGCGATCCACGATGCGCGCGCCGTTGAGCGTGATCTCGCAGATGTCGCCCTCTTCCAGATACGCGAAGCGATCGGTGTGGCCCGCGACCGCGAGCGCATCCGACGCGAGGAAGTTCTCGCCGTCGCCGTAGCCGACCACGAGCGGCGAGCCCGCGCGCGCGCCGACGACGGTGTGCGGCTCGTCCTTGTGGATCACCGCGATCGCATACGCGCCGTGCAACTGGCGCGACGCGCCCGACACCGCGTCGAGCAGATTGCCGCGATAGAGGCTGTGGATCAGGTGCCCGATCACTTCGGTGTCCGTCTGCGACTCGAACACATAACCCTTCGCGCGCAACGATTCGCGCAGCGTCTCGTAGTTCTCGATGATCCCGTTGTGCACGAGCGCGAGCACGTCGCTCGACATCATCGGGTGCGCGTTCGTGATCGTCGGCGCGCCGTGCGTCGCCCAGCGCGTGTGCGAGATGCCGGTCACGCCTTCGAAGCGCATCTCGCGCGTTTGCGCGTCGAGGTCGGCGACGCGCTCGGTGCCGCGCACGCGGCGCGGACCGCCTTCGGCCAGCACCGCGACGCCGCACGAATCGTAGCCGCGGTACTCGAGACGCCGCAGGCCTTCGACCAGAACCGGGACGATATTACGTTGAGCTACCGCGCCGACAATGCCGCACATGGTGAGTGATCCTTTGCAATAGGTTTGAAACACGCGGCCGGCCGCTGCGCACTCGCTTGCGCGCGCGGCCGGCTATCCGTCATTTTTTTTGTTTGACCGGACGCACATAGCCGCTCTTCGCGGTCTGCTTCTTGTCGTTGAGCACCAGCACGTTTTCGTCGACGTCCTTCCAGACCGTCGTGCCCGCGGCGATCGTCACGCCGCGTCCGACGCGCACCGGCGCGACGAGCTGCGTGTCCGAACCGACGAACACGTCGTCTTCGATGATCGTGCGATGCTTGTTGGCGCCGTCGTAGTTGCACGTGATCGTGCCCGCGCCGAGATTCACGCGCTCGCCGATGTCCGAATCGCCGACGTAGGTCAGGTGATTCGCCTTCGATCCGTGACCGAGATTCGAATTCTTCACTTCGACGAAGTTGCCGATGTGCACTTCGTCCGCGAGGTTCGCGCCGGGGCGCAGCCGCGCATACGGCCCGAGATGGACCTGCGCGCCCACCACCGCGTTCTCGATGTGCGTATACGCTTCGATGTGCGTGCCCGCGCCGATCGTCGCGTCGCGGATCACGCAGTTCGGGCCGACGCTCACGTTGTCGGCGAGCGTCACGTTGCCTTCGAACACGCAGTTCACGTCGATCGACACGTCGTGCCCGCACGTCAGCTTGCCGCGCACGTCGATGCGCGCGGGGTCCGCGAGCGTCACGCCTGCGACGAGCAGTTCGTCCGCGATATTGCGCTGATGAACCCGCTCGAGCTGCGCGAGCTGCTGCTTGCTGTTCACGCCGAGCGTTTCCCATGCTTCGTCGGGCTGCGCGGTGACGATCCGCACGCCGGTCTCGATTGCATGTTCGACGACGTCGGTCAGATAGAACTCGCCCTGTGCGTTCTCGTTCTTCAGCGCCTTCAGCCAGCCGGGCAGCGGCGCGCTCGGCACGACGACGATCCCGGTGTTGATCTCGGCGATTCGCCGCTCGGCTTCCGTCGCGTCCTTCTGCTCGACGATCCGCACGACGTTGCCCGCCGCGTCGCGCACGATGCGGCCATAGCCGGTCGGATCCGCGAGCGTGACGGTCAGCACGCCGTAGCCGGACAAGCCGGCCGCATCTGCGAGGCGCTTGAGCGTCGACGCGCGCGTGAGCGGCACGTCGCCATAGAGCACGAGCGTCGGCACCGACGGATCGATCAGCGGCAGCGCCTGCTGCAGCGCGTGGCCGGTGCCGAGCTGCTGTTCCTGCACGGCGAACTGCACGTCGGGCGCGCCGACGGCTTCGCGCACCGCGTCGCCGCCGTGACCGATCACGACGACGAGGCGCGTCGGATTCAGCGAGCGGGCAGTATCGAGAACGTGGGAAAGGAGGGGTCGGCCGGCGAGCGGATGCAGCACTTTCGGCAACGCGGAGTGCATGCGCTTGCCCATGCCTGCCGCGAGAATCACGATGTTCATGGCATCGATGAAAAAGACGGAAAAGAAGCGCTGGATTCTAGCACGCGCGTTGTTGCAAGCCCGGGTGAGCAGCTGCGGCCCGAGCGCTGAAAGCCGCACCGGACGGGGCTCTGAAGGCCCCATTAGCGCCGATCGGCGCGCACGTATGAAAACGTGCGCGCCGTTTCGGCGCGAGTCAGTCGAGGTCGTCGAACGGGACGATCGAGATCGTCTTCGCGCCGTTGCCTTGCGGCGTGTCGGTCGAACACGGATCGTCGTCGAATGCGATGTCGCCGTCGGCATCGGCAACGCCGCTCGCGCGCAGCCCCTCGAACCCGAACAGCTTCGGGTCCATCAAATGCGACGGCACCACGTTCGACAGCGCGTTGAACATGTTTTCGACGCGGCCCGGGAAGCGCTTGTCCCATTCGCGGATCAGCGCCTTCATTTCCGCGCGCTTCAGGTTCGGCTGGCTGCCGCACAGGTTGCACGGGATGATCGGAAATTCGCGCAGCTCCGCGTACCTTTCCAGATCGGTCTCCTTCACGTACGCAAGCGGGCGGATCACGACGTTGCGGCCGTCGTCGGACTGCAGCTTCGGCGGCATGCCTTTCAGCTTGCCGCCGTAGAACAGGTTCAAAAGCAGCGTCTGCAGGATGTCGTCGCGGTGATGGCCGAGCGCGATCTTCGTCGCGCCCAGTTCGCCCGCGACGCGATACAGGATCCCGCGGCGCAGCCGCGAGCACAGCGAGCACGTGGTCTTGCCCTCGGGCACGAGGCGCTTGACGATGCTGTACGTGTCCTGATTTTCGATGTGGAACGGCACGCCGAGTTGCGTCAGATACTCGGGCAGCACGTGTTCCGGAAAGCCCGGCTGCTTCTGGTCGAGGTTCACCGCGACGATGTCGAAGTGAATCGGCGCGCGCTCGCGCAGACGCAACAGGACGTCGAGCAGCGCATAGCTGTCCTTGCCCCCCGACAGGCAGACCATCACCTTGTCGCCGTCCTCGATCATGTTGTAGTCGCCGATCGCCTGGCCGACCTGGCGCGCGAGACGCTTGAACAGCTTGTTGTTCTCGTACGCTTCCTTCTGCTCGCGGCGCGTGAGCGCGCGGCGGGCGGTGGTTTCGTCCGGTGCCGTATTCGTGCTCATGTCCGTGCTCATGTCCGTGGTCGTGGCGTCGCCATCGCGCGGCAGCGTTGCGGGGGCGTTCATGAATCAGTCCTCTTTGATGCGAAAGACCTCGACGCCCACCGCGTCGCAGTCCGGATAGACGTCGGGTTTCTCCGTCGATACGCGCACCGCGCGCACCTTCGGGTTGGCGAGGAGCGCGCTCGCGAGGTCGTCGCAGAGCGTCTCCTGCAGATGGATGTGCCCGCGTCCGACGCGCTCGGCCACCGTCGCGCGCATGAAGTCGTAGTCGACGACTTCGTGCAGCCGGTCGTCGTGCGGCGTCGATGCCGCGAGCGGCACGTACAGATCGACGTTGATCACGACGCGCTGCTCGCCGCGCTTCTCGAAGTCGTGCACGCCGATGTTGATGTGCACTTCGTAGTTGCGCAGAAAGAGCCGGCGGCAGTCGGCGAGCCGGGGATGAGCCAGAGTGGCGAAGGCGGCGGGCATGTGGGTTCCAGTCATTTCAAGGCGTGCGTCGAACGCACGAGGGCGGACGCGAGGCGCCCGCCGGTGTTGCATGGGAGCGCTCAGGCGCCCGTCAGAAACATCACGTCGCGCGGCAGCGGCAGCAGATGCTGGCCGCCGTCGACGACGAGCGTCGTGCCGGTCACGCCGCGCGCGCCGGCGAGATACAGCGCCGCGTCCACCAGATCCTCGGGCCGCGACGCGCGGCCGAGCGGCGTCACGCGATGCGCAGCCGCGAAGCCCGCCTCGGTCTGGTCCGCCGATTGCAGCGTCAGGCCCGGCGCGAGCCCGACCACGCGCACCTTCGGCGCGAGGGCCTGCGCGAGCGCGACGGTCGCGTTCTGCAACGCGGCTTTCGTCAGCGTGTACGACAGGTAATCCGGGTTCATGTTGTACAGCTTCTGGTCGAGCACGTTGATCACCACCGCGCGCAGCGCTTCGTCGTGCGCGGCCGCTTCCGGCGTCGCATCGTACAGCGTGCGCGCGAGCACGAGCGGCGCGCCGACGTTTACCGCCGTCAGATGCAGCAGACGCTCGTAGCCGACGTCGTGCGCGGTGTCCTCGTCGAATTGCGACGCATTGTTCACGACGCACGTGACGCGCCCGAGCGCCGCCCCGCACGCGCCGACGAGTCCCGCGACCTGCGCTTCGACCGCGAGATCCGCCTGCAGCGCGATCGCGCGACGGCCGAGCGCTTCGATCTGCGCGACCACGTCCGCCGCTTCGTCGCGCGACGCGCCGTAGTGGACTGCGACGTCCCAGCCGCGCGCCGCGAAACCGAGCGCGAACGCGCGGCCGATCCGGCGCGCGCCGCCGGTCACCAGCACGACGGGCGCGGGGCCGGCGCCGCGAGGCGTCTCGCTGAAATCGGGGGCGGAAACGGAAGCGGAAGCGGGGGCAGGCGAAACGCCGCCTCGCTGCGTGCCGGACATGGCGCTCATTTGCAATGCAGTCCGCTGTGCCGAGTAAAACTCTTAATAATCAGCATTTTATCCATATTTTCGAGCGCATATTTCGCCTTTTGGCACACGCCGGGGCACAACCCGCAGACCCGCACTTTCGACAGCAAAACCCTCGCCAAACAGTGGGCCGAACAGGTGGAAGCCGATTTACGCGCGGGACGCTGCATGCAGCGCATCGAGGTCGGGGGCCATACCGTGCGCGAGAGGATCGACAAGTATCGCGAGGAAGTCATGCTGACCTGCAAGCCGCGGCGAGAAGCCGATCAAGGCGGGGAGCGTCCGCGCGCCGGCTACATTTTCGCACGTGCTGAGCGCGGCCGTGAAGGAATGGGGCTGGCTCGAAACAGCACCGCGCGCCAGGGGTCGCGAAGCGACGCGTCAACAACGAACGTGTACGCCGTAATGGACCTGTATGCGCGCGAACGGCCTGAGTGATTCACGAAACCCGATATTCCGATTCATACGGGTTTGCGTCGTTGCAGCGCCTGCACGACCGGCCGCGCCCGAACCCTTCGCCCGTAGCGCGGGCCTTGTCGATCTAGTGAGTCGCAACGAATGCGTCCTGAACGCGCGCGGGAGACGTGATGCCGTTCGCGACGAGCAGTTGCGTGAGGATGCGTGCCTTCTGCGGATTCAGGTCGAGCGACACGACGAAGCCCGCCTTGTCGTCGTCGACCTCGACGTTCCGGTTGACGGATCCGGACCCACGCGTGTCGAGCGCACGACGACGATTCCGTCCCGGGCCGCCATCACGCCGCGCCCTCGCGCGTCACGGCTTGCAGCCACCTCGACCGCTTCGTACAGATCGGCAGGACCGCCCGCGCCGATGGCAGTGGACGGCCGCATGGAGCCGACCAGTACGACGGGCTTGTCCGTGTGCAACACGTTGTCGAGAAAGAAGGCCGTTTCTTCGAGCGTATCCGTGCCGTGCGTGATGACGATGGCATCAGCCTCATTGCGATCGGATATCTGCTGAATGCGCCGCGCCAGCCGGAACCACACTTGATCGTTCATGTCCTGTGATCCGATCGACGCAATCTGCTCCGCGCGCAGGTCCGCGAGCTTGTCGATGTCAGGAACGGACTGGATCAGTTGCTGGGCCGACACGCTGCCGGCGTCGTACGCGTTCTCAGCCCGGGGATCGGTTTTGCCGGCGATGGTCCCGCCCGTGGCGAGGATCAGGACGCGAGGCCGATCGACAGCGGCGGCACCCGTCGTGCCGGCAACGGCGGACGTGGCCGATGTCGGCGTCACCGTTCCGGCGGCCGCCAAAGCCAGGTTGGACTGACTTACGGCCGCCGCAACGCTCATCGTGACCAGCGGCGCGACGACACGTTTTTTGCGCACAGGCTTCGAACCCGTTGTGCCTTGCCGCTTCATGACTGGATTTCCGTCGAAACAATGGGTTGTTCGAGCGTATCCGCATCGGATGCGGTCAGCGAAACGGACGGCAGCGACGCCGGGCCGAACGTCTGCCGATCCCTGCTGCGCCTGAACTCTTCGTAGTACTCCTCCAGTACGCGACGCGTAAATTTCCCTATCGACGCGTACTCGCGATCGGTCAGATTGGCGAGAGAGACGCGAGCGGACGTATTCACAACCTCGAATCCATTGCCGGGCAACAGTACGACCCCCGTTTCCTCCGCCAGGCGGAACAGGAAGCGGGTGCCCAGATCGCTCTTTCTGAACCAGGCCTCGAACCCGGGGCCATACAACGATCCGCCCAGCTCCTGCAGATCGATCAGGGTGTAGTAGTTCGCGTCGTTGGCTTCGTGCTCGACGTCGACACCCATATTGGCGTAGAGCGTCTTGTAGCGTTGCCGTATCAGTTGTTTGGCCGCGTTCTTGTAGTGATGCTCGCGGTCCATCAGCCCATTCAATGCGAAGAGCGCCATCTGCAGTTGCTGCGGCACCGACAGCCGGGCCGTGTGGTTCAGAGCCACGGCGCGGCTGTCGGCAACGAGACGATCGATGAAGCGCAGCTTGCGCGGCTCCGTCGTCAGCGACACGTATCGCGCGTCGAGCCGCTTCTTCTCGTCTTCGGGCAAGCGGGTCAGCGCCGCGTCGAATGCGTTGTCGTCGTGCAGTGCGATGGTGCCGAGCCGCCAACCGGTAGCGCCAAAGTACTTGGAAAACGAATATACGCAGAGGGTATTGCGAGGGCACTTCGCGAACAGCGAGACGAAGTCGTCCGCGAAGGTCCCGTACACGTCGTCCGTGACGATGAAAAGCTCCGGCTTGCGGGTTGCGATCAGCTCGGCCAACTGGTCCAGCATCGCGTCGGACAGCTTCGTGGAAGGCGGATTGCTCGGGTTGACCAGACAGAAGATCTTGATTGCCGGGTCGAGCAGCTTGTCGAGTTCCGACTGCGGCAGTTGCCAGTCGGCGTGTTCGTCCATCCGGATATCGACGATGTCGAGTCCGTAGTCGGCGAGGACAGGAATTTCCAGATACGGGGAAAAGATCGGCGTGGCAATCGCGATCTTGTCGCCCGGCCGAACCAGACCGTTTTCGCGCAGGCTCTGAAAAATATAGGTCATCGCCGCCGTACCGCCTTCGGTCGCGAACACCGAAAAGTCGCCCTTTCGCGGTACCGACCCGAACATCTCCAGCGTGAGATAGGCTTTGACGATCTCTTCGGTATGCTGAAGCATTCTCGGCGGCGTGGGATAGCTGCAGCCGAGGAACGCGCCGACCATTTCGAACAGGAACGTATCCTGGTCGATCCCGAGCTGGTCCTTCGCATACGAAATGGCCGCCCGCAGGAAACGCACGCCGTCTTTTCCGCCACACGTATCCGCGTAGATTTCGAATCGCTGCGCAATGCCGTCGTGTTCCGGCAAGCCGCCAAACCCGCTGTTCAGGTACGAGTACGAACGCTGCGCTTCCTGCATGGCGAACTCGCCGATACTCAGGAAGGCGAGGCGAGGTAGCGTGGCGAGAAAGTTGGGGTTGCCGCGTCCGGCGTTCAGCATGAGACGCTGCGCGTCGGAAGATGCAATTTCTATCAGCCGGTCCTTGAGTTCAAACGGACTGAGATTGGCAAACTGGCTGAAATCCTGATTGTTCATGGTAAGCCTCGTATCGATTACGTTCAGAGAACGGCGTTTTTGGTGATCACGCCGACGATGACAGGTCCCCAGAGCGTAAGGAACACGTTGGCGACGGCGTAGGTGACGGTGAATGACACAACCGGCGTCGCGTTGCCGGCCTTGGCCAGCAACGCGGCGAAAGCCGGGTTCGCGCTGCGGCCGCCGGCAACGCACGCCAGCGCTTCGATGGGATTCCTGATACCCAGCAGGTAGTAGGAGAAAAAGAAGGTGATGATCTGCGGGATCAACGTGACGCCGACGCCGAGGAAAAACAGCGTCAAGCCGTAATGCTTGATGGCGACGAGTGCCTGCGGGCCCGCCCCGATCCCGACGATGCCGACGAACACAGCCAGCCCGAAGTCGCGCAGGAAGTTTGATGCGCCCACCGGCAGAGCGGCAAATCGCGGATGCACGCTGCGTAGCCAGCCGAACAGCAGGCCGGACAGCAGGCAGCCGCCACCGCTGCCGATCGAGACCGGAACGCCCCACAACCGGAACTCGATCATCCCGATGAGGACGCCCAACAGCATGCCGATGCCGAAGAAGATGAAATCGGTGACTTCGGCGGCGGTGATCTTGTAGCCAACCTTCGACTGGACGCGATCGAGATCGACTGGACTGCCAACGAAGTGCAGCTCGTCGCCCGTTTTCAGCTGCAGCTTGTTCAGCAGCGGCAGATCCCGTCCCATGCGCTTGACGGCGGTGAGGAAGACGCCATGGCGAATCTCGACGTCGGCATGGTCGTGAATCTCGCCGACTTCGCGACCATTGAGCGAGCGATTGGTCAGAATGATTTCGCGGTTTTCCTCGACGAGCGCGAGATCCCGCGGCGCGGTGACTTCATGCCCGATGACGTTGCCCGCGGTACCGAGGACGTCGATCATGCCAGTGACGGCAACCCGGTCGCCGGCCTGAATGACGGTGGCGTCGGAAAGCTCCAGCGCACCGCTGCCCCGAAACACTGCTTCCACAGCGGCATCGTCGAGTTCCTTGTCCAGCGTTAGCGCAGTCTTGCCGATCGCATGGCTGTTCGCCGTGACCTCATAGGTTCGCGTGGCGATGTCGCGTATTGCGTTGAACTGGCCGGGCTCGAGTTCGGTGCGTCCTCCCGACATCGTCTTGGCCAGCTTGAGCGCTTCCGCACGGATATCCCATTTCATGACCACCGGGAAGAACCAGCTGACCATGATGATCGGGCCGAGCGAACCGAAGATGTAGCAAACGGCATAGCCGACAGCCACGTTGGTCTGCATGGTCTTGACGAGCACGGGCGACAATCCGAGCCTCGCGAGCGCGTCGCCGGCCGTGCCGAGAATCGCGGACTGGGTGAGCCCGCCTGCGGCGAGTCCCGCGGCCATGCCCCGGTCGAGCCCGAACATCCACGCCGCGGCCAGAACGCACAACAGGCCTGTCAGGCACATGACGAACGACGACACTAGCTGGTTGAGCGAGCGCCGGTTCAGTGCGTGAAAGAACTGCGGGCCGCCCTGGAATCCGACGGCATAGATAAACAGCGCAAAAAAAATGTTTTTGATGTTGCTGTCGATGTCGACACCGAGCTGACCAATGACGACACCGACCAGCAGCGTGCCGGCAATCCCTCCCAGCACGAAATTCCCCACCTTGATCTTGCCGACGAGGTAGCCGAGCGCGATCGTCGCGAAAAGTGCAAGCAGTGGCTGGCTGCTAAATAGATACCGAATGAGTTCCATGCTCGTTCCTGATTTTATTCCGCAAGATTTAATCTCTGCCGGCGTAATTTCCCCGGAGACCCTGACTCGGATAAACCTGATTTCATGTTCTTGTCAGGTGAATTGGCGCCATCGCCATTGCAAAAACTCTTTAATCAATGCCGGCGATAAACAGGATGGAGTGTAGGTTGGGCGGACAGGCCACTACTGATCTGAATCAATCCTCGTATGAACATACGAAAACGATATTTTTCTTACAAACCGAATGGAAAATGAAGCGATTTCGACAGGTGCGACGCACAAAAACCGCCTTGTCAATCCAATGAAGGAATGCTCTTTCCGTCTTGAATATTCCAGCAATCACCGCATTCCATCTATTACGCTCGCGAACCTTTCAACATCCCTTATGAATGACCGATTGCCTCGAATCCGTAATTGATCTGAGTCGGATTAATTTTTTACGCCCCTATATTTGTCAGAACGATTGATACGCGATTTCATCCCGGGCTTCGATGCCGGTTGATCTCGCTCAATTGACAACCGGCACGCCCTTTTAACCTGTATTCATGCCAGTGCAAACGACAAGGAGTTGCGCGATGAAAACGGCCAGCGTAAAGCGCCAGCGACATGTCCGTCGATGGACTGTCAATGCGGTCAGGGTGGCCTGCGTCGCAACACTGGTCTCCATGGCTGCCACGTGGGCGGGCGCAATTTACGACCATCCCGTCGACGACGAGATCGTCGCCGGAATGCAATCCCCGGATTGCACAGCGGTACGCACGATGAAACCCGGGTCGCTGCTGACGTCGACGTTGCCGGACGATGGCATCTGCCGCGCTTTATTCCTTTATCGCGGCAGCTTCGCGAACGCGCCGGACAACGAAGAGGCGTATCGAGATGCCGTTGCACAAAGCCGGCTGGATGAATTCCAGCAACTGCTCGCATACGTCTGGCTTCTGGTTACGGTCGTGGCCGGCGCAGGATATGCGCTGTTCGCCTGTGGTCTCGAAGTATGGCGCGGTCTATCGCCTTCAGAACGATCCTCCTGGCGTGATGTCGGCAACGTTTCTTTCTCCACTGTTAGTCAGGAAGACAAATCATGTTGAACGGAATCTTGCCGACGTTGTCCGCCCTTTTCTGCATGGGCCTTGGCTCGCTCGCGTATCTGCGGCTGCACGAAACGCGTGGCCGATACGAACGCGTCGCGGTCGTTCGGGCCGCCGGGCGAGCCTATAGACGATGACGTGATTCGAACAAGGCCACGGAAATGAAATGGCTCATCCTCGGGTGCGCGATCGGCCTTGCATGCTCGAGCGCTGGATATGGCGAGCATCTCGCGCCTCTCGATGAAATCCGCATTCAGACAGCGTTCGACGATGTGCTCGACAGCTATCGCTACCGTGCCAGTCTCGTGACTCCGCTGGAAGCTGCGTTGCACTGCGAGACATCGCGGCCGGGGCGGCGCCGCGGCTCGAAACCTGACGAGTGCCCAACGCAAGCGTTCGGCAAACTCAAGACCGCGGTTGCCGCTGCGGCCGCGAATGCCGAAGTCACAGCGGAGCGTGCGGACATGCCCGACAACGCCGAAGCGTTTCACCGGTTCGAAGCCGCCGAGAGCCGGCTGTCGGATACATTGGCAACGCTTCTCGCCGCCATCGATCATGATCGCGCGCTGTCGGCAAATCCGGACGTGGCGCGCCTCCGTGTGCAGTTTGCCGTCGCGGCGGACGACATTCTCGAAGCGCGTCAGAAATACGACGAGGCGGCCGGACGATATGGCCGGGCGCTCGCGAACTGCCCGGCCGATATTCCCGCAAGATGCTCACCTGCGCATCCGCTCCCCGTGTTCGGCCTGCCTGATCGAGCGCCCGAACCCCTGCGGGCGCGCACCGATTTCGGCGTGCTGCGCGGAACCATGCGCGTGTGAATCCGACCAGGTCAGACCCGCTCCAGGCTGTCGATGTCGACGATCCTGGCTTGTTTGCCTTTCATGCTGACCGCCCCACGTTGCTGCAGCCGCGTGAGCATCCGGCTGACCGTCTCCAGCTTGAGCCCGAGATAGCAGCCGATTTCCTCCCGCGTCATTCTCAACTGGAACTCCGTTGACGAGTAACCGCGCTCGCGGTAACGCTTCGACAGGCTGAGCAGGAACGAAGCGACGCGCTCCTCTGCCGTCATGCAACCGATAAGCATCATATGGGCCGATTCACGCACGATTTCCCGGCTCATCATCGAATGCAAGTGATGCTGCAATTCCTTGTTCTCACAACTCAGCATCTCGAGCGTCGCGAACGGTATGACGCAAACAACGCTGTCTTCCAGCGCGATCGCATCCAGCGTGTGCTTGCCCGAGGTGATGCCTTCCATGCCGAGAAAGTCCCCGACGATCTGAAAACCCGTGATTTGCTCGCGACCATCCGTATGCATGGCAACCGTCTTCGACGATCCGGCCCGGATCACATACAGGTTGCAAAACGCGTCTCCTGCCCGGTAGACCGTTTCTCCGCGCCTGACCTTTCGGCTATTGCCGAAAATGCCGATCGGGCTGATCGCGTTTTGATTGCGCAGCGTGGCCGGCATGCACAGGTCGCGTGTCGCGCAATGTCGGCAATTGACAGAGCCGGCAAACTCGCGTCGAACGATTTGCCCGGCTACGCTGCTGCTTGCGGGCAGCGGCACACGCTGCAGGGCCTGCCCATGCTCCGGCTTCACGGCCGACGCGTCAGCCGACGCGACGTAAACAGACGGCGGGACGGGAAAACGGAACGAGCGAGCGGTCGCTAACGGGTTTGCAGCATCGATCATGGGGCTCTCCATCACGGACGACGGCCTTGCCGCGTACAGGGTTGTTGGAGCGCCCGTACGGGGCGCTGGAACATCGGGTGATGGAATGATTTTCCCGGCAACGCCAAGAGGCCGCCTATCGGCGAACCCAGTGCAGTGTTGTAGGTGTTTCCCTACAAAGACGACGCTCGGGGTTCAATGATCCGTTCAAGCGAGCAGCCCGTTTTCGACTGCATAACGAGTGAGTTCGGCATTGCTGCTCAAACCCATTTTCTCGAGAATGCGCATGCGGTATGTCGTGACCGTCTTGGGACTGAGATGGAGCATTTCGCCGATTCTGATCAGGCTTTCACCTCGTGCGAGCAACTTGAGGACTTCGAGTTCGCGATTCGACAACGCCTCGTGCGACGCGCTGCTTTTTCCACTGAGCACGCTGGCGAATTTTTCCGCAAGCGCGGGGCTCACATATTTGCCGCCAACTGCGGCCTTCCTGACTGCCGCGATCAGCGCCGAGGTCGGGCTGTCCTTGGTCAGGTAGCCGGACGCGCCGAGCTTGAGCGCTCGCAGCGCATAGATTTCCTCGGAATAGGTGCTGAGAATCAGGACCGCGAGCCCGGGGTGGGCAGCGCGCAGCAACTTGAGCAACTCGAGGCCATTCTTGCCCGGCAGTGCAATGTCGACCAGCGCAACGTCGAAATCCTGGGTCTGCACCTGCTGCAACGCATCGGCCGCCGTTTCGGCTTCGCCCACGACACGAATATCGGCGGCCGCCCCGAGCATCAGCCTTACACCGTTTCGGGCAACCGTGTGGTCGTCCACGAGCAGGACCTTGATTGACTCAGCCACCCGCTACTCCTCTTTCCAGGGGTAGTGTCAGCAGGACGGTGGTGCCATGCCCGGGCGCGCCGGTAACGGTTAATTCGCCGCCGAAGTGATACGCCCGCTCACGCATGCCCAGTATTCCCCATGATCGATCTTTCAGCGCCTCCGTTTCGATACCCTTTCCATCGTCGACGATCGCGACCAGCAGCGCGTCATCGGACCTCGTCGCGCGAATGGAAACGCGTGACGCTTCGGCGTGGCGCAAAACGTTGGTCGTCGTTTCCTGCACGATCCGGAACAGCATCGTGCTCCGGTCCGGACCCAGTTCGACCGACACGACATCGGAAGCAATACTGCACTCGCACACCAGATCGGAACGCTTTTCGATCTGGTTCGCATACCATTCAAGCGCTTCCCAAACGCCGAGCTGGTCGAGCACGCTAGGTCTCAGGTCGGTAATGACCCTGCGCACGGCCTCGATCGCATCGTCCGCCAACCGTGTGGCATCCATGAGCAAGGGGTCGGGCGCGTGCCCCGCCTCGACGGACCGGTCGACTGAAACGGAGACATACGCCTTGATCCCCGTGAGCAGACTGCCCAGCTCGTCGTGTATTTCCTGGGCGATGTGTTTGCGCTCGTCCTCCTTGATCGCCTCCTGGTGTGCCGCCAGCGAGCGCAGCGCTTCGCGCGATTGTCGCAAGGCGATTTCGGACGCCTTGTTTTGCGTAATGTCGACGAGGATGCCCTGGACGAAAATCCGATGCCCCGCATCGTCGAACACGGCCTGATTTTCGTCGCGAAACCATAGGACGTCCCCATTCTTTGCGATCAGCCGGTACTCCACTCGCATCGGTTCGTGAGCGCCGGCCCGCGCCGCGAAAGCGTCGCGTACACGCTCGAGATCGTCCGGGTGGATTCTGCTTTGATGAAGCTGCGGATCCGCGAGCCATTCCTCAGCGGAAAAGCCGAGCATCGCAATCTGCGGGCTGATGTATTGAAGAGCAGCGGATTCGTCCGAAGACGAGATATAGGTGATCGCCTGAATCTGCTCCACCAGCGTGCGAAATTTGGCCTCTGCCTGACGCTTGGCCTCGAGCATCTGCTGCGTGCTCAACATGCGCCGTATCGCGGCCGGAAGCTGGCCGAGATACAGTAACTCGGAGTCCTTTCCGAGGTAATCCCTCGCCCCTCTGCGCATCAACTCGGCCGCCACCGCCGCGCTGTCGTCGCCGGTGAGCACCATGACAGGTACGACGATTTCGCCTGCGTCGCCGGCCAGTTCGGCGAGGAATTCCAGACCGGTCATGTCCGGCAGGTTATAGTCGAGCAGCACACAATCCGGCTTTTCCGATATCAGCAGCCGCAATCCCTCTCGCCCGGTTTCCGCTTCGACGAGCACGAAGTCGACCAGCGGATTCGCGACGAATGCGCGGCGGCACGCCATGCGGTCCACCGCGTCGTCCTCGACAAGCAGCACGCGAATCTGCGGCTTTGTCATGACCGCTTTCTCCGGCTCGGCGGTCATGAAGGTTGTACGCGACACGTATTCATGGCATTTCGCTAATGGACCAGTACAGGTCGATAGAACGCATCACCTCGACGAATTGACGATAGTCGACCGGCTTCGCCATGTAGCCGGCTACGCTGAAGTTGAAGCTGTTCACCTTGTCCTGCTGCTCTTCGGATGTGGTCAACACCACCACCGGGTAGCGACGCAACTCTTCGTCTGCCTTGGCAACCTGGAGAAACTCTATGCCGTTCATGACCGGCATATTCAGATCGAGCAGGATGATGCACGGTCTTTCGTTTGCGGGATCACGCAGATAGGCCAATGCCCGTTCGCCGTTTTCCTGCGGAATGACCGGATTCGTTACGTGAATTTCCTTCAGCGCGCGCCGGATCGTCATAATGTCGACCTCGTCGTCCTCCACGAGAAGGATCGGCCTGTTCGGCGTTTTCATGCAATATTCTCCCGAAAGCGGTCTTGTTTAGCGCTGAAAGGTAATGTGAAATAAAACGTGCTGCCAAGCCCGACGACTGATTCTACCCAGATTTCGCCGCCATACATGTCGAGGATCTTTCTCGCGAGAGTAAGACCGACACCCGTGCTTTCAACCCGGTCACGTGGCGCAAGCGTCTGAAACAGCTGGAAGATGCGCTCGAAATGCCTCGGCTCGATGCCGGGTCCATTGTCGCTAACGGAAAACTGCCATTTACCCGCATGTTGGGTGCATCCAATACGCACTTTGCCCACGGGTTTGTCCATATACTTGATCGCATTGGAAATCAGGTTCTGGAACACTTGTTGAATTCGGGTCCGCTCAGCCAGCACCGTGGGCAATGCGTCCTCCACGGTCACGGTAATGGTTTCGGGAGGCGCAAGCAGATCGATCACCTCGCGCACCAGAACGTTCAGATCGATCACGACCGGGGTTTCCCGCACCCGGCCGACCCGCGAGTATTGAAGGATGCCGTCGATCAGCGCACTCATCCGGTGTACGCGGCTGATCAACAGCCGCATGTGCTCGCGGCCTTCGTCGTCGAACTTGTCCGCGTAATCGACCGACAGCCAGTCGGCGAGCGATCCGATACCACGCAGCGGCGCTTTCAGGTCGTGCGAAACGACATACGCGAAGTTCGTCAGTTCCTCATTGGCGCTGCTGATCTCCTGCAACAGGCGCGAGCGCTGTTCGTCCGCGCGCTTTCTTTCCGTAATATCCCGAACGATCCCCGTAAACATCCGACGCTGCCCGAGATACATTTCGGAAACGGCGAGATCCATCGGAAAGGTGCTGCCGTCCTTGCGCAAACCGACGACCTCCCGGCCGATGCCGATAATTCTTTTTTCGCCAGTCTGTCGATACCGTGCGAGGTAGCCGTCGTGCATGTCGCGGTACGGCTGAGGCATCAGCATCGATATGTTCCGGCCAACCATTTCCGATGCGTCGTAACCGAATAATTGTTGAGTTCTCGGATTGACGCGTTCGACCACGCCCGTTTCGTCGATGGTGATAATGGCGTCAACCGCGGTATCGACGATGGCGCGCATCCGGGCTTCACCGTCCAGCAGCGCCTGCTCGGCGCGCTTGCGAGCCGTGATATCGTGGATCGTCGCCATGACGAGATCCAGCCCGCGATCCGTTTTGAGGGGCGACAGACTCACCTCGATGGGAAACTCGGTGCCGTCACGGTGGCAGCCGAGAAGCTCGAGCCCGACCCCCATCGAACGGGGTCGAGGATTGGCGAAAAAATCGATGCGGCGGGCAACGTGGGAATCACGAACCCGCTCGGGCATCAGGATCTCCAGCGGCTTTCCAGAAAGATCGTCCCGTGTGTAGCCAAAAAGCCGTTCCACAGGGGGATTGGCGAAAACGACCACACCATCGTGGTCGACGATAAGCATTGCGTCCGATGCGGAATTCAAAAGCCAGTCCAGCGTCTGCACTTCAACGATATGGTCTTTCATGGTATTCGGCGAGGACTAGATTGATTCGGCGTTGCACGCAGGGAAGGAGATCGACGTTTCGACACACCGTCGGGACAATGCCGGGCGCAGTAGCTGACCGCAATAGTCTAGCAGTACGCCGTTGTCGATTGCATCCGTCGACAACGGGTCAACGTATTGGTGCCGGCGATAAGCAGCGCAACCGCTTTCTACTCGGCAGCGGGACGTCGCGTCACGAAGGATGCCGTGAAAAGGCGCCGAAGACCGGGATTGCTGCGCCTCGTCGGCACCTGATTGTTCTTCGCCATGTCGTTGTCGATAGTCGCGTACCAGACTTTCTGGTTTAAGCCGACGATTCGTAACAAGAAGACCAATGCAAGCCGCTGCGCGCTATAGATTTGTTTAGCGGGCGACCCCGAATATTCACGCGCCTGTAATAGCTGATAAAGCGAGCAAGCGAATAACAGAAGCGCCACGTCGGGCATGGGGACAATTCGAGCAGATCGGAGAAAGAATTCGAAGCGGAATCCTGCCAGATTCCGGCGGATTTGCTCAGGCGCGCGCTGCGGCGCGCGCGGCGAGCCGAAAACCGGCGTGTGAGCGGTTTTTCGACCGTATCGTCTTTTTTCAGGGCCGAATCATTCGCTCGACGGCCGGAAACTTCGGCCAGGCGCACGAAAGAAGCGTAATTCCGGGTCATTACGGACCGGCAAACCAGGTCTTGTGTCGCGATAACAGCCCTGGCGCGCTGATGGCACAGCGGCATCGAAACCCATGAAATTGGGCGAAACAAAATTCAAGTGCCGCCAATCTGGCCAGTCGAAACTATTATCATCAGCGATCCTCTGCTATCCCGGCAAACAACGAAACCGCCTTTACAATGCCGGGATGAACCCGAAAGCTCACCAACCCGATAACTTACCTGTTCCGGAACCGACCGCGCTCGCGCAGTCGGAGGCGCTCGCGGCGACGATCCGCGCCGAGATCGCCGCGTCCGGCGGCTGGCTGCCGTTCGACCGCTACATGGAACGCGCGCTGTACGCGCCGGGCCTCGGCTACTACAGCGGCGGCGCGCAGAAATTCGGTTGGCGCGGCGACGACGGCAGCGACTTCGTGACCGCGCCGGAACTGTCGCCGCTTTTCGCGGCGACGCTCGCGCGGGCCGTCGGCGAGGCGCTCGCTGCAAGCGGCACCACGCAGCTAATGGAATTCGGCGCGGGCACCGGCAAGCTCGCGGCCGGCTTGCTCGCGGCGCTCGACGCGGCCGGCGTGCCGCTCGACGCGTACTCGATCGTCGAGCTGTCGGGCGAGTTGCGCGAGCGCCAACGCGCGACGATCGAAGCGCACGCTCCGACGCTCGCCGCCAAAGTGCGCTGGCTCGATGCGCTGCCCGAGCGGTTCGAGGGCGTCGTGGTCGGCAACGAGGTGCTCGATGCGATGCCGGTGCAGCTCTTCGCGCGCCACGACGCGGTGTGGCACGAACGAGGCGTCGCGGTAACGGACGACGGCGCGTTCGCGTTCTCCGACCGCCCGCTGAACCGGGCGCACGATACCTCGCACGACAACCCGCTCGCCGCAATCGAAGGCAGCGAAGACTACGTGACCGAAACGCACACGGCGGCGCTCGCCTTCACGCGAACGGTCTCGTCGATGCTCGCGCGCGGGGTCGCGTTCTTCATTGACTATGGTTTTCCGCGTCACGAGTACTACCACGCGCAACGCACGCAGGGCACGCTGATGTGCCATTACCGGCATCGCGCGCACGGCGACCCGTTTCTGTACCCCGGCTTGCAGGACATCACGTCGCACATCGATTTCACCGGCATCGCGCAAGCGGCCGTCGAAGCGGGCGCCACGCTGGCCGGCTTCACGTCGCAGGCGCGCTTTCTGATGAACGCGGGCATCACCGACGTGCTGTCGGAACTGGACCCGCGCGACGTCGAGCGCTTCCTGCCGGCCGCGAACGCGGTGCAAAAGCTCGTCTCCGAATCGGAGATGGGCGAGCTCTTCAAGGTGATCGCCTTCGCTCGCGGCTTCGATGCGCAAGCCGCGCCGCTCGCCGCGTTCTCGCGCGGCGACCGCTCGCACACGCTCTGACGATGATCCGCTGGTTCCTCACCACGTTCATCGCGGTTGCGATCCTGTCCGGCACGTCGCCGTGGCTGCGCAAGATCGGCATCGGCCGTCTGCCCGGCGACGTGACGCTGCGGCTCTTCGGCCGCGAATATCCCCTGCCCTTCATGTCGACGCTCGTGCTGTCGATGCTGCTGTCGTTCATCGTTCGCGTGCTCTGACGCGCGAATCGACCCCTCTACTGGCTGCGCGTCGCCCGCCCCATATGGGTGCCGGACCAATACGCGTATCCATTAAAAACGCCTAGCGAATACGGTCACGAATAAGGACAAATTCGGAATTTGCCTATTCGTACGCGTCAAGCCGCCAAACATAATCATCCGGCGCTGTTGCAGCGCGGGTGGCCGCCGGGCAGGGATCGCCGGCTCGCATCGATCACGGGTTGTCTCTTTGCACGGCCGTCGCGCGAAACGGCGCAATGCAGGAAAGGCGCGACGCCCCCACCTTCTCACGAACCGCATCAGGCCGGTTTCGCGACCGGTTCGCTGCGTGTGTTTGCCTTTTCAAAAGGAAGTACTCATGAAGAAACATATTCTCGCGGTCACGATCGCCGCTCTGCCGGCCCTCGCATTGGCTGCTCCGAGCGACAACACCATCAACTTTCAGGGTGAAGTCACCGACCAGACCTGTCAGGTGACGATCAACGGCAATACGGGGAATGCGACGGTTTTGCTGCCGACGGTAACGTCCGCGGCGCTGAATACCATGGGTCAAATCGCCGGGCGGACCAGGTTCACCGTCGGCCTCAGCGACTGCATGGCGCCCACGTTCAATCAGACAGTCGACACTGTGTTCATCGGCAACCAGACCACCCCCTCGGGCAATCTCGCCAACACCGGCAGCGCGACGAACGTCGAGTTGCAGCTTCTCGATCCGAACTCGCCCACTTCACCCTTCGTGCTGAGCAACGTCAATGGCGTCAAGGCACCCGGCCTGATCATCGAACAAGGCTCGACATCCGCATCGTACGACTTCGCGGTCCAGTACGTGACCGAGGAAGGCGGCGCCATGCCGGGCTCGGTGCTCGGCAGCGTGCAGTACGCGGTGGTCTACCACTAACCCGCACGGCGCACGCGGCGGCCGGGCAGTCGCGCCCGTCTGCCGCCGCATGCGCCTTCCGGTGAATTCGTTCGTTTCTTCGAAGTCGGTTGCGCTCATGATTTCCCGTCACTCCATCGCCTTCTCCGCTATCGCCATGGGTATCGCGGCGTTCGCGTCGATCGGCACCGCGTCCGCCAGCGTGACGCTGCCCAACACCCGCGTGATCTACGACGGGGGCGCGCGCGAGCAGAGTCTGCAGTTCACGAATCAGGACGATGGGCCGAGCGTGATGCAAGTGTGGGTCGATTCCGGAGACGAACACTCGACGCCGAAAACCGCCAACGCACCGTTCATCGTCACGCCGCCGGTCTTTCGCATCGAACCGCACGCCGGTCAGACGGCACGTCTCGTGTTCACCGGCGCCGACTTGCCGCAGGACCGCGAATCGGTGTTCTACCTGAACACGCTGCAGGTTCCGTCCGCCAACGCCGCGTATGCAGACCAGAACCAGATGATGGTGATGCTGCGCAATCGCCTGAAGATCTTCTATCGTCCGCGCGGCATCGAAGGCCGCCCGCAAAACGCGGCCGACAAGCTCGCGTTCAGCGTGCTCGAAGACGGCAAACGCACGCAGATCGCGGTCAGCAACGCGTCCGGCTATCACGTGTCGCTGGTCGGCGGCGAACTGGCGTGCGGCCCGCAGACCGCGAAGTTTTCCGCCGGCATGATCGCCCCGCGCTCCGACGCGCAATGGGACGTCAAGGGCTCCTGCCCCGCCAGCGCCACGCCTGCCCGCGTGAAGGTCCACTACGTGGACGATTACGGCGCATTCCGCGAGGCCGACTATCCGGTCGCTGCGGGCAGCGCGAAATGACATGACGCGGCGCAGCCATCACGCCGCATCGCGCCCGCGTGGCGGCCGGCGCGTGCCGACCTGGCCCGCACGCGTGTCGCTGATCGGCGCCGCGCTGGGCTTCGCCGGCGCGCCGTGCGTCGCACTCGCCGCGCCGGTCGGCGACAACGGTTCGGCCCGCGACACGACGCTCGCATACAGCTTCGACAGCCGGCTGCTGCTCGGCTCGTCGGTCGGCGTGGCCAACATCGAACGGTTCAACCAGGCGAGCACGGTGCAACCGGGCAACTATCGGGTCGACGTGTACGTCAACGACGTGTTCGTCACGCGAGAGTCGATCGAATTCCGCAGCACCGGCAGCGGCGTCGAGCCTTGTCTGGGCGACAGCCTGCTGACGTCGGCGGGTATCGACATCGCGCAGGCCGCGCCCGGCGACGCAGCCCCTGAACCGGCCGCACCGGATGGCGGCGAGCCCGCCGCGCAATGCGTGCCGCTCGCGCGCCGCGTGCCCCAGGCATCGACCGCATTCGACTTGCCGCGCCTGCGACTCGACCTCCGCGTGCCGCAGGCGCAGATGAAACACGTGCCGCGCGGCTCCGTCGATCCGTCGAACTACGACGCGGGGCAAACCGTCGGCTATGTGAACTACGACGCGAGCTACTTCACCGCGTCGGCGTCCGGCCTGCGCACCGACTCGTTCTACACGGGCCTCAATGCCGGCGTGAACGTCGGGCTGTGGCGCCTGCGCGAGCAGTCCGCGTACTCGTACGGAAGCGGCGCCGGCGCGAGCCGCAGCCAGTGGAACCAGATCCGCGCGTATGCCGAGCGTCCGCTGGTTTCGCTCGGCAGCCGGCTCGTCGTCGGCCAGAACTACACGTCGGGCACCCTCTTCAGTTCGGTCGGCTATACCGGCCTTCATATCGAAACCGACGACCGCATGTTGCCCGACTCGCTGCGCGGCTATGCGCCGGTCGTCAACGGCGTCGCGAACACCAACGCCCGCGTGGTCATCAGCCAGAACGGCCATGTGATCTACCAGACCACCGTCGCGCCGGGCCCGTTTTCGATTCGCGACCTCAATCCGACCAGCTACCAGGGCGACCTGAACGTGCAGGTGATCGAGGCGAACGGGCAGGTGTCGACGTTCACCGTGCCGTTCTCGGCGGTGCCCAACTCGCTTCGGCCCGGGCTTTCTCACTGGAGCGCGACCGTGGGCCAGGTGCGCCAGGTCGGCAACGCGCGGGACAAGTTCGTCGACCTGACTTACGAGCGCGGCCTGACGAACGCGTTGACCGTCAACGGCGGCGCGCGCGTCGCGACCGACTATCAGTCGTTCGTCACCGGCGCCGTCGTCGCGACGCCGGCGGGCGCGTTCGGACTGAACGCGTCGTGGTCGCACGCGCTCGACGCGGACGGCCGCCACGTGAACGGCTGGCTAGGCTCGATCAACTACAGCCGCACGATCCACCAGACCGGCACGACGGTCACGCTCGCCGGCTACCGCTATTCGACGGGCGGCTACCGCGATTTCATCGATGCGCTGAGCGCGCGTCAGGCGGCGGCGAACGGGTTCAACTGGTCGTCCAGCACGTATCGCCAACGCGACCAGTTCGTCGTGAACGTAAACCAGAGCTTCGGCCGGTATGGCTTTCTGTCGGGCTCCGCGTCGACGAGCAGCTACTACAGCGGGCGCTCGCGCGACACGCAGTACCAGCTCAGCTACAGCAACCACTTCCGCTCGATCAGCTACAACCTGTCGCTGATCCGCCAGCGAACCGGCACGCTGTACGGCGCGCGCACGCCGGGGCTCATCGGCGGCACCACGATGAGCCCCAGCACGAACTCGCGTTCGACCACCGCGCTGATGGCGACCGTGTCGATCCCGCTCGGCTCCGGGCCGCGCTCGGCGTCGCTCTCCGGCAGCTTCTCGCACAGCAGCGACCAGGGGTCGACGTGGCAGGCGTCGGTGAGCGGCATCGCGGACGCCGCGCAGACGCTCAGCTACGGGATCACCGCATCCGGCGAAACGCAGGGCGGCTCGAAGCGCTTCGCCGGCAACCTGCAGAAGAACCTGTCGGTGCTGACCGCGGGAGCGAACTACTCGCAGGGCGGCGGCTACTGGCAGGCCGGCGCGAACGCGCGCGGCGCGGCCGTCGTGCATGCGGGCGGGGTCACGCCGGGGCCGTATCTGAGCGATACGTTCGGCATCGTCGAGGCGAAAGGCGCGCAAGGCGCGACCGTGCGCAACACGCAAGGCACGCGCGTGAACGGCGCGGGTTATGCGATCGTCCCGTCGCTCACGCCTTATCGCTACAACGACGTGGCGCTCGACACCCGCGGCATCAACGAGAACGCGGAACTCACCGGCGCACAGGCGCGCGTTGCGCCGATCGCAGGGTCCGCGGTACTGATGAAGTTCGAGACGCTGACCGGTCACGCGCTGCTGATAGGCGCGACGCGCCCCGATGGCGACCCGCTGCCGCTCGGCGCCGACGTGCTCGACGACACCGGCGCGACGATCGGCGTGGTCGGACAGGGAAGCCAGGTGTACGCACGCGTGCCGTCGGAGCGCGGCACGCTCACGGTGAAATGGGGTAGCGCAACGGCAGAGCAATGCGCGATTGCGTATGACGTCAGCCAATATGCGCATCAACCGCTGATCACGAATATCGACGCATCGTGCACGGCGGCATCGGCATCGGCATCGCCGGCGAGCGGCGCGAAGGCGGACGCGCAATGACTCCCCACATCCACTCGACTCGTCAGGCCGACCCCGTACCGGGCCTGGCCGCTATCCGGAATGCTTGCGTGATGTTCTTTCGTTCACTGAATCTGTCGGCGTTCGCGCGTTCCCGATGCGTGACCATCGCGCTTTCGATGCTGGCCGTCGCGGCACTCGTCGTCATTCCGATACGCGCGAATGCGCAGGCGAATGGCTGCTACAAGATCGAGGTCCCCACGAGCATCGCGACTTCGGAGTACTACACCGATCCGGGAACGGTCACCCGGGCCTGGTCGGGCTCGATCGACGCGGCGGGACAAGGCGCCTTCGCGATGACCATCAACATCAATGCGCCGCCGTTCGTACCCGACGGCACGCTGCTCGGCAGCGTCATCTCGCCCATCTACAACCTCGGCAGCAGTGGTATCGGCAGCTACAGCCCCGAGCAGGTGCTGTTCCGATGCTCGCCCGATTCCGGCGGCAGCATGTACGAGTACTACTCGACGAACGGCGATTCCGCGTGGGCCGGCGCGACGGATGTGAGCGCACAGTCCGGCATTCCTGGAACTTACCTCGCGTATTACACGGGCTCCGTCTTCCGGGTCACGAACGTCACGAACGGGGACATCCTCTCGCGCTACTGGAAGGCGCGGCCGCTCACCGGACTCGATAAGGACAGCAAGGGATGGTTTCTCGTCAAGGCGAAGAACTTCAGTCAGTACAAGCTCGAATACTTCCAGTGCACGACCTGCCAGGCCGGCGCCACGACCGGCACGGGCTCGTCGCCGGAAAGCCAGCCCGTCGGCTACGTGGCGTTTGTCGGCGGCAATAGCGGCAACATCATCAAGGGCAACCTGTCCGTCGGCGCGGACGCCGCAACGAACTGGAACGGCTGGCATCTCACATGGCCGGGCGCCATCAACCCCTACCTCACGGTCAACGTCAGAAGAGCCGCGACCTGTGCGGTCACGAACGCCACGCCGTTCGTGCGGTTCCCGACGATGACCGTGTCCGATCTGAACCGAGGCCAATCGAAACAGCTGCCCGTCACGATCCAGATGCAATGCCAGTCTACGACGCCCCTCAACATGGACGCGCTGAGGAGCGGAACAGCGGCCACGCAGACGGCGCTCGGCCTGCTCGCTCAGCCGGAGAATGCGCAAAGCGCCATCAGCGCCGGACTCAGGACGGCGGGAAGCGGCGTCACCTGGCTGCTTTCCGACGGCTACGGCACCGACCCGAGCGCGGCGACCGGCGTCGGCGTGGCCCTGTCGCGGCCGGACGGCACGCCGCTGAACTTCCTCACCAATCAGTACGTGACGACCGGCGGCGCGAAAGACGGCTGGGATCCGGTGCTGAACGACGCGACCGCAGACGGGCCGCAGGTCAGCGGCATCGTCAAGTACACGCGCACGGTCAACGCGACGTTCAAGGCGTTCGCGCCCGGTGTCACGCCGGTCACGCCGGGGCACTACAACGCGACCGCGCAGGTCATCGTGCGCGTGCAGTAGGCGGGTCCGTTCGATGCACGATCCAGTAATCGTTCTCACTGCGGCGCGCAGCGGCCGCCGCGCGCCGCTTGCCCGTCTCGTTTCGGATTGGCTGTTGCACGCGGCGCACGTGCTCGGCTGGCTCACGCTGTTCGCGTGGACCGCCGTCGCGAACGCGGGCGTCACGCCCGAAGTGTCGCGGGTCGTCTTCAACGGGGGTTCTGTCGAGCAGTCGTTGCAGTTGTTCAACGTGAACCCGTATCCGGTGCTGGGGCAGGCGTGGGTGGACGACGGCCGGATCGACGCGTTGCCGCAGCAGTCGAAAGCGCAGGTGATCGCGTTGCCGCCGGTCTTCCGGATGAGCGCCGGTGCGCAGACGAGCCTGCGCCTCATCAACGTCGACACCCGCAGCCTGCCGACGGACCGCGAATCGCTCCTGTGGCTCAATCTCTTCGAGATTCCCGCAACGCCGACACACCGCGCGGCCGACGAAGTGAGCCTGACGGTCACAATGCGCACGCAGATCAAAGTGTTCGTGCGGCCGGACAAGCTTCCGTATCCGCAGACCGAGCTGGCGAAGCATCTGGTGTTCGCGTTGCGTCGAAGCGGGAACACGCTCACGCTGTCCGTCGACAACCCGACGCCTTACCACGCGACGATCAGCATGGCCCGCGTCACGGTCGGCGAGCGCTCTGCGGAGCAGACGATGGACACGATCGCGCCGTTTTCGAGCGCGAGCGTGGCGCTCGACGGGCTGCGCGACGCCGTCGGCGACCGCGCCACGTTGCAGTACACGCTGATCGGCGACGACGGCAACCCGGTCGTGGATCAACGCGACCTGCCGTTCGCAGACGCCCAGCCGCCAGTCGGCGCGACCTGAGAAGCGCGAACCGGGCGAGCGCCCGGCTCTTTATCGCGCGATCGCACGACCGGCAAACAGGCAGCGCCTACGACTGCGCCGCCAACACCTGCTCGACCGCCTGCACTCGCGCGCGATGCACGGCTTCCTTGATCTTCCCGGCGCCGCCGTCGCATTCGCGCGCAATGGCGCCTGCGTCGACGCCGCGCGCCGCGATCAGTGCGACGCGCAACCGCTCGGCCTGCGGATACGGCTCGCTTTCCCGCCCGAGCCGTCCACGCAGATCCGCTTCGCACGCCTGCAACGCCTCGGCGAAACGCGCGGGCTTGCGCAGCGCGTCGCAGCGTTCCAGCATCCGCACGAGCGCCGCCGCGCCCATCTCCATCACGCGATGCACGTTGCCGTGCTCGCGCGCGACGAGCACCGCGAGGTCGCGGCATTCGTTCGGCACGCGCATCCGGTCGCACAGCGGCTTGAGCAGATCGACACTGCGGCCTTCATGGCCGATGTGACGCGGCAGCACGTCTTCGGGCGTCGTCGCCTTGCCGAGATCGTGCGTGAGCGCCGCGAAGCGCACCGGCAACGTGTAGCCCTGCGCGGCCGCATGGTCGATCGCCATCATCACGTGCACGCCGGTATCGACTTCGGGGTGGTAGTCGGCGCGTTGCGGCACGCCGAACAGGCTGTCGACTTCGGGCAGCACGCGCGCGAGCGCACCGCACGCGCGCAGCACGTCGACCATCCGCGACGGCTTCGTCTCCATCAGCCCGCGCGACACCTCCTGCCACACGCGTTCGGGCACCAGCGCATCGGCCTCGCCCGCTTCGACCATCTTGCGCATCAGCGTGTTCGTTTCCGCCGCAACGGTGAAATCCGCGAAGCGCGCAGCGAAACGCGCGATGCGCAGTATCCGCACCGGATCCTCGACGAACGCGACGCCCACGTGACGGAACACGCGCGCGCGCAGGTCGTCGGCGCCGTTGAACGGATCGATCAGCGGGCCCGTTTGCACGCCGCCCGGCTGCATTTCGCGGGCCATCGCGTTGATCGTCAGGTCGCGGCGCGCGAGATCCTCTTCGAGCGTCACTTCGGGCGAGTAGTAGAACTGAAAGCCGTGATAGCCGGCCGCGGTCTTGCGCTCGGTGCGCGCAAGCGCGTATTCCTCCTGCGTCTGCGGATGCAGGAACACCGGAAAGTCCTTGCCGACCGGACGAAAACCTTGCGCAGTCATCTGATCGGGCGTCGCGCCGACCACCACATAGTCGCGATCGCGCACCGGCAAGCCGAGCATCTCGTCGCGTACCGCACCGCCTACGACATAGATCTTCATGCGTCAGATTTCGTCGTGCGGCACGATGTGCGTCTCGCGGCGCGCGGCGTCGATCCACGCGGCGACCGCGGGCAACGCGCTCACGCGCTGCGCGTACGCGCGGGCCTGGTCCGACAACGTCGGCCGATAGCTGTTCACGCGCATCACGACCGGCGCATACATCGCATCGGCAATGGTGAACGCGCCGAAAAGGAACGGGCCGCCGCTCGCCGCGAGACAGTCGCGCCAGAGCGCGTCGATGCGCGCGATGTCGGCGAGCGCTTCGGGCGTCGCGCCCGCGCCCGGCTTCGACGCGCGAATGTTCATCGGCATCGCATTGCGCAGCGCGGCGAAGCCCGAGTGCATCTCCGCGCTGACGCTGCGCGCCCGCGCGCGCGCGTTCGCGTCGCGCGGCCACATTGCGTGCTGCGGATAGCGTTCCGCGAGCGTCTCCGCGATCGCGAGCGAATCCCACACCGCGGCGCCGTCGTCCATCACGAGACACGGCACCTTGCCCGACGCCGAGTGCGCGAGGATCGCGCTCTTCGTGCCGGGCCGATCGAGTTCGATCAGCGTTTCTTCGAACGCAATGCCGAAATGCGCGAGCAGCACCCACGGGCGCATCGACCACGACGAATAGTTCTTGTCTCCGATTACGAGTCTCATCAGTGCCAACACCTAACGATGGAGGAAAAAGGCCGCGCGCGATTCAACGCCCGGCGCTCGCGCGAAAGTGGTTCAGCTTCGCGCGCAGCGACGCGTTGCCGAGATAGAGCGGCGCGATCGTCTCGATGCTCGCGGGCTCGATCCCGAGCTCCGGCGCGAGCGGTCCGCTCATGATGCTGTCCACTTTCATCGAGTCGAGATTATCGCGCGACAGGATCGGCGCGCCCGGCGCGAATTCGAACGACAGCGCCTGCAGTCTGCCGATCGCATTCGGCAGCCGCACGATCCGCGCATGGCGGCCCACCACATCGCCGCAATAATTGAGCAACTGTTCGAGCGTATAGACGGCCGGACCGCCGAGTTCATACGTGTGGCCGCTCGCGGCATCGAGATCGAGCACGTTGACGATCGCCTTCGACACGTCGCCGACGTACACCGGCTGGAACTTCGCATCGGGCATCGCGAGCGGGATCACCGGCGCGAGTTTCTGCAGCAGCGCGAAGCGGTTCAGGAACGAGTCCTCGGGACCGAACACGACCGAGGGCCGCAGCACCGTCGTCGCGAGCGCCGCGCTTGCGGCGACCGCTCGCTCGCCATCGCCCTTCGAGCGCAGATACATGCTCGGCCCGCGCGAGTCCGCACCGATCGCGCTGACGTGAATCAGCCGGTGCACCCCCTTGCCCTCGCACGCGGCGACGATTTTCGTCGGCAGTTCGACGTGCAGCTTCGCGAAGCCGGGACCATACGGAGTGCCGCGGCCGCCGTGCAGCGTGCCGACGAGGTTGATCACCGCGTCGGCGTTCTCGACGAAGCTCGCGAGCTGAACCGGATCGAGCACGTCCGCTTCGATCACGTCGATCGGCAGCAGCGTGAGATGGCGCGCGTTGTAGCGGCGGCGGGTCGCGACGCGCACTTCCTTGCCCGCCTCGACGAGTGCATTGACGAGATGACTGCCGATGAAACCCGACCCACCGACAACCGCGATAGCTTGATGTCGCATGTCCGCCTCCCTCGTGCGAGGCGGCGCATCGCCCGTGCCCGGCCGTGCGCCGGGCGCCGCCGCGGATCGCGGGTCGCCTTCGTCGACGAAACGAAAGAGCGGCCCCGCGACAAGCGCTTAAGGCGAGATGTAGCCGAGACGCGCCTTCAGCGATTGCGGACGGCCTTCGAACAGCGCCGCGTAGTAGACCGTGTTCGACAACACGTTTTTCACGTAGTCGCGCGTTTCCGTGAACGGAATGGTTTCCGCGAAGATCGCGCCTTCGACCGGCTGCTGCAACGTCTGCCGCCACGCGCTGGGGCGGCCGGGACCGGCGTTGTAGCCCGCGGTGGCGAGCACCGCGGAGCCGTCGAATTGATTGTAGATCATCGACAGATAGTTCGTGCCGAGCAGAATGTTCGTGTTCAGATCATTCAATTGATCGCGCGACAGCGGGCCGAGGCCGATTTTTCTCGCGACCATCTGTGCGGTCGCCGGCATCAGTTGCATCAGGCCGCTTGCGCCGACGCCCGAACGCGCGTTGAGAATGAAGCGCGACTCCTGACGGATCAGACCATACGCCCATTCGACGTCGAGCCCGGTGGATTGCGCATTGCGCTCGACGATCTCGCGGAACGGCGCGAGGTAGCGCAGCGAAAAATCGTGATCGGCGCGCGTGCGATCCGCGGTGTTCACCGTGCGGTCGTACAACTGGATACGCCGCGCGTATTCGGCGACCGCGAGCAGTTGCCGGTCGCTCATCGTGCGCAGCGGCCAGTTCCATTCGCGATTGCCTTCGAGCCGCAGATTCAGCGCGTAGAAGCGCCGCGCGAGCTCGAAGCCCGGCGTGTTGGCGGCCTGCGCGACTTCGGCGTCGGTGACCGGCGTCTTCGGCGGGATCGTCGTCTTCTGGCCCAGCTCCTCGGCGGCAAGCTGGCCGTAAAAATCGAAGCCCTGTGCGATCGACTGGAACTCCTGGCTCGCCAGCGCCGCATCGCCGCCCTGCTTCAGCGCGCGCGCGTGCCAGTACACCCACGTGGGTTTTGCGCGCAGCGTCGCCGGCATCTGCTCGATCGACCAGCGCACCATCGTCCAGTCGCCGCCGAGCAGCGCGGCGCGCGTGCGCCATTCGTATGCGGGCGTCGACAGCGGCGCATTCGCGGACAGGCGATACCAGCCGAGCGCGCCGGGCATGCGCTTGAGCGCCGCCTGATAGCCGATGGTGCCCCAGCCGATTGCGCGCTCGGGCAGCGCGAGCGACGGCGCGACCGCGGCGAACGTGGACGCGGCCATCGCCGGATCGTTGCGCGCCATCACCGTGATCGCGAGCAGCGCCAGCTGATGCGATTGCGTATCGGGGCCGACGCCGCGCGCGAGCGCGAGCGGCGGCGTGTTGACCGCCTCCGCGAAACGCGCCGGGTCCGGCTGCTGCTGGCCGAGCGCGTCGAGCATCTTGCTGCCGGCGTCGGTCTGATTCTGTTCGTACGCGAGACGGATCTGCTGCCATACGTCGTCGGACGTGAACTGGCCTTTGATGCCGAGCGCGGTGATCAGATCGACGCAGCCGTCGCCGTAATAACGCGGCTCGACGAGCAGCGCGCGCGCTTCGTCCGCGACGTTCTCGCCGCGCGATGCGCGCGATTCCAGCGCGTAGCACTTCACCTGCGTGTCGTCGTTCAGCACGAACTTCGCGTATTGCAGATCGAAGTTGCGCCAGTCGTGACGCGCGCCGAGCACGAGCAGCCAGTCGTTGCGCAGGCGATCGGCGATCGCCTCGCCGTCGTGGCGCGCGAGGAACGACAGCACCGGCGCATCGGGCGCATCGGTGCGTGCGTGGCCCTGGGTGTCGAACAGCTGCGGCTTGAGCGTGAAGTACTCGAGATACGACGGCGCCGGATAGTCCGGAATCATCGCGGCGAGTTGGGCGGCGCGCACGGGATCGTTGTTGCGGGCGGCTTCGCGAAGCTGGATGAAGGTCTGGTCATCCGGCGACAGCGCGCCTATTTCTGGCATTGCGACGGGGCGGACGGCATCGGCCGGCGTGCATGCGACGAGTGCCGCGACAGCCAGCACCAGACCGGCCGCGCGATATACTCGGACAAGGCGTTTGGACATCGTTGTTTCTGGAGCGCGAGGTGAACCCAAGGATAGCATGCAACCCCAGCGCGGATTCCAAAAGGACGCTGCGTACAAGGCTCTTCGCGACGCGCGTCGCGGCGGCCGCCGACGCCGCGACGAACGATGCGCTCGCTCGTCACGTGGCCGCGCTGATCGCGCGCTTCGCGCCGCGTTGCATCGGTTTTTACTGGCCGCTGCGCGGCGAATTCGATGCGCGCGCGCTGATCGCCGCGTGGCTCGCCGCCGATCCGCAGCGACGCGCCGCGCTGCCGGTGATCCACGAGCGTCACACGCCGCTCGATTTCCTCGCCTGGACACCCGACATGCCGATGCGCGAAGGCCATCACTGCATCCCCGAGCCGGCCACCGGGCAACGCGCGCTGCCCGACCTGCTGCTCGTGCCGTGCGTCGGCTTCGACGCCGACGGCTACCGGCTAGGCTACGGCGGCGGCTATTACGACAGGACGCTCGCCGCGTGGCCGGGCGCGACGCCGCCGGTCACGGTCGGCATCGCGTATGAAGCGTGCCGGATCGAAACCGGCCTGCTCGCGCGCGAGGCGCACGATCTGCCGCTCGACGCCATCGTCACCGACGCGGGCTCGCACCTCGCCCGCCATCGGGCAAGCGATCTCGCCGACCACGCGCGAACCGCGCAGCCTTAAAGCGAAGCCGCCGCCCGCGAAGCCGTGTCGTAAAGACCGGACGCGTTGCGGATCAGTTGCGCGGCGTCGCCGATCTGCTGGTTCGTGAGCCCGCTCTCCTTGAGCGTCTCGATCAGGCAGCTTTCGCGCACGTTGCGGTAGCGCGCGCAGACATCGCGCCCTTCCTGCGTCGACGAAAAGAACACTTCCTTGCCGACCTTTTCGCTCTTTACATACCCACGGGACACCAGCTTCTTCAGCGCATAGGTCGCGACGTGCGTGTCCTCGATGTTCAGCACGAAGCAGATGTCGGCAAGCTTCTTGCGCCGCTCGCGGTGATTCACGTGATGCAGCAGCGAGACCTCGATCGCGGTCATGTCCTTCACGCCCGCCGCCGACATGCAGCGCACCATCCAGCGGTTGAACGCATTGCCGGCCATGATCAGCGCGTACTCGAACTCGGACAGCTCGGCGCTGTGGTCGGAGACGAGATGCTCGGAAGAAACGATCCTGGTCGGCGCACGCGACATGACAAAACCCTATTGCAAAAAGATGAATCGTACCGTGAGTGTACGGCCGGTTCGCGCCGAACCGGTCCTGGCATAAACTCTTATTGATAAATTGACGATAAATTATTGAGAATCCATCCTTGACGAAATTCCGGGCTCGCTCGCGTTCCTTGCGATTGCCCTTCTGCTCCACTTGCTCATGTCGAATAACGCTGTCCGTATCTATCCGCTCGGCGACGAAGCCCTTGTCTGCGAGTCGCCGCCGCCCGCCACGCTCGACGTGCAACGCCACGTGTGGGCCGTCGCCGCGCTCGCGCGCGACTGGGCGCCGGTGCGCGAGGTCGTGCCGGGCATGAACAACCTGACGATCACTTTCGATCCACTTTCAACCGACGCAGACGCGCTCGCCGCGCAGCTCGCCGCCGCCTGGCGCAACACCGACGTCACGTCGATCGCGGGCCGCGACATCGACATTCCGGTCGAGTACGGCGGCGAGTTCGGTCCCGATCTCGAAACCGTGGCCGCGCACGCGCAGCTCACGCCGCAGCAGGTGGCCGAGCGCCACGCGGCCGGCCAGTACATCGTGTTCTTCGTCGGCTTTCAGCCCGGTTTCGCGTATCTCGGCGGGCTCGATGCGTCGCTCTTCACGCCGCGCCGCAAGGAGCCGCGCATGGCGGTGCCGGTCGGCTCGGTCGGCATCGGCGGCGAGCAGACCGGCATCTATCCGGCCACGTCGCCGGGCGGCTGGCAACTGATCGGCCGCACCGCGCTCGCGCTGTTCGACCCGAGCCGCAAGCCGCCCGCGCTGTTGATGCCGGGCGACCGCGTGCGCTTCACGATCGCGGGGGTCCACGCATGATCGAAGTCGTCCGCGCGGGACGGATGACCTCCGTCCAGGATCTCGGCCGCAGCGGCTTCCGGCATCTGGGCGTCGCGTCCGGCGGCGCGCTCGACGCGCTCGCGCTCGAGGTCGGCAACCGACTCGTCGGCAACCGGCCCGACGCGGCCGCGCTCGAAATGACGTTCGGCCCGGTCGTGCTGCGCTTCCCGCGCGCGACGCGCATCGCGATCACCGGCACCGATTTCGGCTCGACGCTCGCCGGCAAGCCGGTGTGGTCGTGGTGGAGCCTGCCGGTCGCGGCCGGCGAAGAACTCGTGATGCAGGGCCCGAAGCGCGGGATGCGCGCGTATCTGTGCGTGGCCGGCGGCATCGACGTGCTGCCGGTGCTCGGCTCGCGCAGCACGGATCTCGGCGCGGGCTTCGGCGGTCTCGCGGGCCGCGCGCTGAAGGACGGCGACCGGCTCGCGGTCGGCGCGCCCGCGCGCGACCGCGCGTCGTTTGCGCCGGACGCACCGGAGTTCGGCGTGAAAGCGCCGGTCTGGTGCAACTTCGCGCTGATCGACGAGCCGCCTCACCGGCGCGGCCGGCATCCCGGCGGACTGCCGTGGGCGGTGCCGGTGCGCGTGCTGCGCGGCCCGGAATACGACAGCTTCACGTCCGACGCACAGCATGCGCTGTGGACCGACGAATGGGTCGTCACGCCGAACAGCAACCGGATGGGCTACCGGCTGTCGGGCACCGCGCTCGAACGGAGCACCGGCGAGGATCTGCTGTCGCACGCGGTGCTGCCCGGCACGATCCAGGTACCGCCGAACGGCCAGCCGATCGTGCTGATGGGCGACGCACAGACGACCGGCGGCTATCCGCGGATCGGCGCGGTGATCCGCGCGGACCTGTGGAAGCTTGCGCAGGTCCGGCTGAACGGCGGCATCCGCTTCGTCGAGACGACCGCGGCCGGCGCGCGCGCCGCGCTCGCCGAGGAGCGCGCGTATCTGCGGCAGATCGATACGGCGATCGTGATGCACGACGAACGACTGGCGGCGCGCAGGCGCGCGGCCGCAACGGTATAACCCGGCATGACTGTGAGGAATGACACGATGTCCATCGATCTGAACGCCGATCTCGGCGAAGGCTGCGGCTCCGACGAAGCGCTGCTCGACCTCGTCAGCTCCGCGAACATCGCGTGCGGCTGGCACGCGGGCGGCGCCGCGATGATGCGCGACTGCGTGCGCTGGGCGGTGCAAAAAGGCGTGTCGATCGGCGCGCATCCGAGCTTCCACGACCCGGAGAACTTCGGGCGCAAGGAGATGGATCTGCCGTCCGACGAAATCTATGCGGGCGTGCTGTATCAGCTCGGCGCGCTCGCGGCGATCGCGAAGGCCGAAGGCGGCCGCATCGCGCACGTGAAGCCGCATGGCGCGCTGTACAACCAGGCGGCGCGCGACGCGCGGATCGCGAAAGCGATCGCCGCCGCCGTGCATGACTTCGATCCGTCGGTCGCGGTGTTCGCGCTCGCGGGCAGCGGTCTCGTGAGCGCCGCGCGCGACGCGGGTCTCGTCGCGATCGAAGAAGTGTTCGCCGATCGCGGCTACCGCGCGGACGGCTCGCTCGTGCCGCGCAGCCAGCCGGGCGCGCTGCTCGACGACGACGACGCGGTGCTCGCGCGCACGCTGCAGATGATCCGCGAGCAGCGCGTGCAGGCGGTGAGCGGCGAGTGGGTGACGATCAACGCGCAGACCGTCTGCCTGCACGGCGACGGCCCGCATGCGCTGGCGTTCGCGCGGCGCATCCGCGCGGCGCTCGACGAAGCCGTAATCGACGTGCGCGCGGGCGGCGCGGCGGTGCCGGCGTAAGCGGCTTTGCGGTTCGTGCGGTTTTTGTCGCGCTTAAGATGACGGTGCCCACGCGGCGCAGGCTGCGTGGGCGCGAGGAAGACCTGAAGCCGGGCACCGCACCGAGCCCGATCATTAGGGACCCGAAACATTATTGAAAGCATGACCGAATGCACCATGAAGCGGCCGCCAGAAGCCGTCAACAGCGAGGACAGCCGAACCGCAGAATCCGGCGCCCTTCCCTTCGCGTCGCCGCACAGACGGCGGCCGGAACCACAACCTCGGAGAGTCGAGAGATGCAGAGCGCAGTCAACCTATGGCCACTGATCGGAGTGGCCGTCATCATCGTGGGTTTCGTTTTACGGTTTAATCCGATGCTGATCGTCGCGGCGTCCGCCGTCGCGACCGGCATCGCCGCCGGCTTCACGCCCGAGCACATCCTCGCGGCGATCGGCACCGGCTTCATCAAGACCCGCAACATTCCGCTCATCATCTTGCTGCCGCTCGCGGTGATCGGCCTGCTGGAGCGCCACGGCCTGCGCGAGCGCGCGCAGATGTGGATCAGCGGCATCAAGGCCGCCACCGCCGGGCGTCTGTTGATCGTCTATCTGCTCGTGCGCGAGCTGACCGCCGCCGTCGGGCTCACCGGTCTCGGCGGCCATCCGCAGATGGTGCGTCCGCTGATCGCGCCGATGGCCGAAGGCGCGGCGGAAAACCGCTACGGCAAGCTGTCGGATGCGATCCGCTTCCGGCTGCGCGCGTTCGCGGCCGCGACCGACAACGTCGGCTTGTTCTTCGGCGAGGACATCTTCGTCGCGTTCGGCGCGATCGTGCTGATGGTCACGCTGCTGAAGGAAGCGGGCGTGTCGGTCGAGCCGATGCACGTCGCCGTGTGGGGCATCCCGACGGCGATCTGCGCATTCCTGATCCATTCGGCGCGGCTGTGGCTGCTCGATCGCCGTCTCGACCGTGAGCTGGGCCGCGCGAACGCGCCGAGCGCCGCGAACGGCTCCCCCACCCACGCCGCCCAGGCCGGAGACGAAGCATGACCATTACCCTCGACTACCTGTTCTGGCTGACCGGCCTCGTGCTGCTGGTCGTCGGCGCCATGATCGTGACCGACCGCGAGCATCCGCGGCGCTTTGCGGCGGGCGGCTTCTGGCTGCTGTACGCGGTCGTGTTTCTCGTCGGCGACAGGCTGCCGCCGGCGGTCGTCGGCGTCGTCGTCATCGCGATGGCGCTGATCGCGGGCTTCGGCGGCGTGACCGCCGCGAAGGCCGGTCAGTTGCCCGAGACCGAGCGGCGCGCGAGCGCGCAGCGTCTCGGCAACCGCCTGTTCCTGCCCGCGCTGACGATTCCGTTCGTCACCGTCGTGCTGACGCTCGCCGCGAGCCACCTCGTGTTCGGCGGCCACGCGCTGCTCGATCCGAAGAACGTGACGCTCGTCGCGTTCGGCATCGGCTGCGTGATCGCGCTCGGCTACGCATGCGTGACCACGCGCGACAGCGTCGGCCAGTCGATGAAGGAAACGCGCCGGCTCGTCGACGCGCTGTCGTGGGCGGCCGTGCTGCCGCAACTGCTCGGCATGCTCGGCCTCGTGTTTTCCGACGCGGGCGTCGGCAAGGCGGTCGCGCACCTGAGCACCGCGTACATCGACATGGACCTGCGCTTCGTCGCCGTGCTCGTGTACTGCGTCGGGATGGCGCTCTTCACGATGATCATGGGCAACGGCTTCGCGGCGTTCCCGGTGATGACGGGCGGCGTCGGCGTGCCGGTGCTGATCGGCATCTTCCATGCGAACCCGGCGACGATGGCTGCGATCGGCATGTTCTCCGGCTACTGCGGCACGCTGATGACGCCGATGGCCGCGAACTACAACATGGTGCCGGCCGCGCTGCTCGAACTGCCCGACCGCAACGCGGTGATCCGCGCGCAGATTCCCACCGCGCTCGGGATTCTCGCCGCGAACATCGTGCTGATGAACCTGTTCGGGTTCTGAGTCGCGGACCCAGGCGACCCTAACCGGGCACGACGATGAACCCGCGCTGGCGCAGCAGCGCGAGCACGCCGCGCTGCCCACCCAGGTGCAGCGCGCCGATCGCGACGAACACCGGCCGGTTCGGCGTCGCGAGCTGCAGCATCCGCGCGGTGAAGCGCCGGTTGCGCTCGTACACGATCCGGTTGTCGATCGACCCGGATACGCGCCGGTCGTGCGCGAGCTTTTCGGTGCGCGCGCTTTCCCACGCGGCGATCGCGTCGGCATCGCCGACGCGCCATAGATGCGCGAGCGCGTTGACGTCCGCGACGTCCTCAGCCGGCGTCTGCGCGACGTCCTGCGCGAGCATCTCGCGCTGCTGCGCGAGCGTGAGCCCCGTGAACGCGCGCATCTGCTCGGCAAGCGTTTCGAGTCCGACGACCTTGCGCCCCTTCAGCTTCAGAAACACGTTCTGCAGCTGCTCCTCGGTGCCGTACTCGGTCTGCAGCCCGGCGCTCAGCGAGTCGTACGTCTCCACCAGCATCGACGCGAGCCACGGGCGCATCCGGCGAATCTCCGCGAGCGCTTCCGGGTTGCCGCGCAGGCGCGCCGCGAGCTTCTGCCACAGCGCAGGCGGCAGCATCTGCTGCAGGCACGGCCGCCGGCACACGCCGTACTTCGACACGTCGTCCTGCGACACGAGCAGTTCGTCCGGCGACAATTCGAGCGCGAGAATCGGCGACGCATTCAGCGCCGCGAGAATCGGCTCGCGAAACGGCCGGTTCGCCGGATAGTCGGCCGGGTCGCCGACATGGAGCGTGCCGAGCAGATAGATCGTCGTCGTGCCGCGCGTCGCGACGTAGAACGGCATGCGCGGCGGCGGCCGGCGAATCGCGCCGCCGGCGGTCGTGCCGGATGCGTAGTTGGGCGTGGGCGGCGGCGAATGAAAACCCGGCAGCGCGCCGCCGCCGCCGGGCGGGTTCATGCCGGGCGCGTCGACGGCGTTGCCGGCCGCATACGCGGACGACACCCAGCCACGCGCGGCGAAAAACGACTGGTGGGACGACGACCTGAACAACGATCCAGGCGACGACCCGACCGACGGCCCGAACGCGACGGCCACCGCGAGCGCGGCGCCGATCGCGACGCGCGCCCACGCGCGGGGCGGCAAAGCGACACGTTCGCCGCTTGCCTCCAAGCGGCGCGCAGAACGACGCGCCGCCGTCGCTTCAGGCATCCGTTTCCCCTACCTCCTCAGCACGATGGCAGGATACCTGACGCCCGTCCACTTGGCGAAGCAGCGGCGCTTCGTGCATGCATCGCTCGATCGCATACGGGCAACGCTGATGAAACGTGCAGCCCGAAGGCGGATTGAGCGGCGACGGCAGCTCGCCCGCGAGGCGAATCGGAATGCGCCGGTCGGCCTCGAAGATCGCCGGCGTCGCGGACAGCAACGCGCGCGTGTACGGATGGCGCGGGCGGCCGATCACGGTGTGCTTGTCGCCGAGTTCTGCGATGCCGCCGAGATACATGACCATCACGTCGTCCGCGATGTGCTCGACCACCGACAGGTTGTGCGAGATGAACACATAGCTCGTGCCGAACTGCTGCTGCAGGTCCATGAACAGGTTCAGGATCTGCGCCTGGATCGACACGTCGAGCGCGGACACCGGCTCGTCCGCGACGACGATCTGCGGGTTCAGGATCATCGCCCGCGCGATCGCGACGCGCTGCCGCTGTCCGCCCGAAAACATGTGCGGATAGCGCTTCGCGTGCTCGGGCCGCAGGCCGACGATCCGCATCAGCTGCGCGATGCGGTCCGCGCGCTCGGACGCCGACAGCTTCGTGTTGATCGCGAGCGGCTCGCCTAGCGTGCTCTCGACCGTCTTGCGCGGATTGAGCGACGCATACGGGTTCTGGAACACCATCTGCACGCGCCGGCGCAGCGCGGCTGTCCGGGCGTGATCGGCGTGCGCGACGTCGTCGCCGTCGATCAGCAGGCGGCCCGCGGTCGGCGCTTCGATCATCGTCAGCTGGCGAGCGAGCGTCGACTTCCCGCAGCCGGATTCGCCGACGACCGCGAGCGTGCGCGCCCGTTCGAGCGAGAACGACACGCCGTTCAGCGCCCTCACGACGCCGTGACCGAACATTCCGCGCCGCACCGGGTAGTGCTTGTGCAGGTCTCGCGCGACCAGCACGGTGTCGCCGGCGCGGCCCGGCTCGATGTCCCACGCGGCGCTCATCGCTCGCCTCCGGTCGGTGCGTGGGCGGGCGCGGCTTCGAGATTCAGCGGCTTGATGCAGCGCGCGCGGGCGACGCCGCCCGCGTCCGGCACCGGCGCGAGCGCCGGACGGCCCTTGTTGCAGTCGTCGACGACATACCGGCAGCGCGGCGCGAACAGGCATCCGGGCGGACGGTCGTCGCGCCCCGGCACCATGCCCGGCAGCGCGGCCAGCCGACGCGCGCCCCGGTTGTGTTCCGGAATCGCGGCGAGCAATGCTTCGGTGTACGGATGGTGCGGCGTCGCGAAGATCTGCGGCACGCGGTTCGTCTCGATGATCTGGCCGGCGTACATCACCGCCACGCGCTGCGCGACTTCCGACACGACCGCGAGATCGTGCGAGATCAGCACGAGCGCCATCCCGCGCTCGCGTTGCAGCCGCACGAGCAGCTCCATGATTTGCGCCTGAATGGTCACGTCGAGCGCCGTGGTCGGCTCGTCGGCGATCAGGAGCTTCGGGTTGCACGCGATCGCCATCGCGATCATCACGCGCTGGTTCATTCCGCCGGACATCTGGTGCGGAAACGAATCGATGCGGTTTTTCGCGTCCGGAATGCCGACCTGGTCCAGCAGTTCGAGCGCGCGCGCCGTGAGCGCGGCGCCGCGCAAGCCGAGGTGCTGCCTGAGCACTTCCTTGATCTGATAGCCGATCGTGTAGCTCGGGTTCAGGCTCGTCAGCGCGTCCTGGAACACCATCGAGATGTCCTTGCCGACGATCGCGCGCCGCGCCTTCGCCGGCGCGTTCAGCAGGTCCTTGCCGTCGAACGCGATCGCGTCGGCGGCGACGCGGCCGGGCGCGTCGATCAGCCCCATCAGTGCGAGCATCGTGACGCTCTTGCCGGAGCCCGACTCGCCGACGATGCCGAGCACCTCGCCCGGCGCGAGCGCGAGATCGATGCCGTCGACCGCGGGCAGCCCGTCGAAGTCGACCGACAGGTTACGGATCGTGAGCAGGTCTTCCATCATCATGTGGTCCGCTTCAGTTTCGGATCGAGCGCGTCGCGCAGCCCGTCGCCGAGCAGGTTGATCGCGAGCACCGAGATCAGGATCGACAGGCCCGGCATCGTGACGATCCACCACGCGCTGTCGATATAGTCGCGCGCGGACGCGAGCATCGCGCCCCACTCGGCCGCCGGCGGCTGCACGCCGAGGCCGAGAAAGCCGAGCGCCGCGGCGTCGAGAATCGCGGACGAAAAGCCGAGCGTCGCCTGCACGATCAGCGGCGCGGTGCAGTTCGGCAGCACCTGCGAGAACATCAGCCGCAGCGTGCTCGCGCCGGCCACGCGCGACGCCATCACGTACTCCTTGTTCAGCTCGCCGAGCGCGGAACCGCGCGTGAGCCGCACGTAGCCCGGCAGCGCGACGACCGCGATCGCGAACATCGTGTTCGCGAGCCCCGGCCCGATGATCGCGACCACCGCGACCGCCAGCAACAGCGACGGCAACGCGAGCAGCACGTCCATCAGCCGCATGATCGGCGTGTCGGCCCAGCGCTCGAAAAACGCGGCGACGAGCCCGAGCACGACGCCCGGAATCAGCGCGAGCACGACCGACACGCAGCCGATCAACAGCGACAGCCGCGCGCCGTACATGAGCCGCGAGAGGATGTCGCGGCCCGCCTCGTCGGTGCCGAGCAGGAACTTCGCGTGGCCGCCCGCGAGCCACGCGGGCGGAATTTTTACGTAGTCGCGGTATTGCTCGATCGGGCTGTGCGGCGCGACGAGCGGCGCGAAGATCGCGACGACGATCAGCAGCAGCACGACGCAGGCCGCGACCACCGCGCCCTTGTTGCGCGAGAAGTTCGACCAGAATTCGCGCGCGGCGAGCACGCGGCCGGACGGCGGCGTCACGGATTGGGGCGAAACGTTCTGGATGTCGGCCATTACGCGCTCCTTCCGCCCACGGATGAATGCAGATGCGAATGCATGCGTGTCACCTCGTGTGCCGGATGCGCGGATTGAGCACGCCGTACAGCAAATCGACGCACAGGTTCACGACGATCACGAGCGTCGCGATCATCAGGATGCCGCCTTGCACGACCGGATAGTCGCGCCGGCCGATCGCGTCGATCAGCCATTTGCCGATGCCGGGCCACGAAAACAGCGTCTCGGTGAGCACCGCGCCCGCGAGCAGCGTGCCGACCTGCAGGCCGATCACCGTGACGACCGGAATCAGCGCATTGCGCAACGCGTGCACGACGACCACGCGCGCGGGCGACAGCCCCTTCGCGCGCGCGGTGCGGATGTAGTCCTCGCGCAGCACTTCGAGCATCGACGAGCGCGTCATCCGCGCGACGACCGCGAGCGGTATCGTGCCGAGCACGATCGCGGGCAGGATCAGGTGGCTGACCGCCGAGCGAAACGCGCCTTCGTCGGTGCCGGGCAGCAGCGAGTCGATCAACATGAAGCCGGTCACGTGCGGAATGTCGTATTCGATCGCGATGCGCCCCGACACCGGCGTCCAGCCGAGCGTCACCGAGAACACCATGATCAGGATGAGGCCCCACCAGAAGATCGGCATCGAATAGCCGGTCAACGCGGCGCCCATCACGCCGTGATCGACCGCCGAGCCGCGCTTGAGCGCCGCGATCACGCCGGCCGGCAGCCCGATCACGAGCGCGAACAGCAGCGCGCAAATCGACAGCTCGACCGTCGCCGGAAAGCGCGCGAGAAATTCGCCCATCACGCTCGTGTTCGTGATGATCGACACGCCGAGGTCCCCGTGCAGCGCGCGCCATACGTAGTGCAAATACTGCATCGGCAGCGGCTCGTCGAGGCCGAGACGATGCAGCGCCTGCGCGTGCATCTGCGGATCGACGCCGCGCTCGCCCATCATCACTTCGATGGGGTCGCCCGGAATCAGGTGAATCAGCGCGAACGCGAGGACAGTGATCCCGATGAACGTGGGGATCACCATGCCGACGCGACGCAAGACGAAGCGGAACATCGGTGGTTCCTCTCGAAGCAGGGTTGAAAACGAAACCGGCGACAGGGGCGGGTCGCTCCCGACAGAGCGATGGCCCCGGTCGCCGGACCTGAAAAAAAGCGCGGTTCTTTCGCGTTACGGTTACTGCATGCCGACGCCGTCGAAGCGCACGAAACCGAGCGGCTCGATGCGCAGGTCCGTCACGCGCCTGCTCGCCGGCTGATAGACCGTCGAATGCGCGATCGGCGAAAACGGCAGCTGGTCCGCGAAGATCCGTTGCGCGTCCACATAGTACTTCGTGCGCTGCGCCTGGTCCGTTGTGACCCGCCCTTTCTGCACGAGTTCATCGAACGGCTTGTAGCACCACTTGCTGAAGTTGTTGCCGTTCACCGCCTCGCAGCCGAGCAGCGTGCCGAGCCAGTTGTCCGGATCGCCATTGTCGCCGGTCCAGCCGACGAGCATCGCATCGTGTTCGCCCGCGCGGGCGCGCTTCATGTACTCGCCCCACTCGTACGTGACGATTTTCGCGGTCACGCCGATCTTCGCCCAGTCCGCCTGGATCATTTCGGCCATCAGGCGCGCGTTCGGATTGTACGGACGCTGCACCGGCATCGCCCACAGCGTGATCGAAAAGCCGTTCGCAAAACCCGCCTTCGCGAGCAGCGCTTTCGCCTTCGCGGGGTCGTACGCGTTGCCGGTCAGCGTCTTGTCGAACGACCATTGCGTCGGCGGCATCGGGTTCGTCGCGAGCTGGCCCGCGCCCTGGTACACCGAGTCGATGATCGCCTTTTTGTTGATCGCCGTGTCGAGCGCCCGGCGCACGTCCACGTTGTCGAGCGGCTTGTGCTGCGTGTTGTACGCGAGATAGCCGAGGTTGAAGCCCGGCTGCGACGGCATCGCGATGTTCTGCTGCGCCTTCAGCGGCTCGATGTCGGCCGGACGCGGATAGCTCATCACCTGGCACTCGTCGCGCTTGATCTTCTGCACGCGCACGCTCGCATCCGGCGTGATCGCGAAGATCAGCTTCGACAGCTTCACCGCGTTCGGCTTCCAGTAGTCGGGATTGCCGTCGAAACGGATCGTCGCGTCCTTCGTGTAGCTGCGGAAGATGAACGGGCCGGTGCCGACCGGGAACTGGTTGATGTCGGACGCCTTGCCCGCCTTCAGCAACTGGTCCGCGTACTCGGCCGACTGGATCGACGCGAACTCCATCGCGAGATTCGCGATGAACGGCGCGTTCGGCTGGTTCAGCGTGAAGCGCACGGTGTACGGGTCCACTTTCTCGATCTTCGCGATCAGCTTGTCGAGTCCCATGTCGGTAAAGTACGGAAACTGTACGGGGTACGCTTTGCGGAACGGCTGGTTCGGATCGAGCATACGGTCGAACGTGAACAGCACGTCGTCCGCATCGAATTCGCGTGTCGGCTTGAAGTACGCGGTCGTCTGGAACTTCACGCCATGACGCAGATGGAACGTGTAGATCTTGCCATCCGATGACACGTCCCACGACTGCGCGAGGCCGGGTTCGATCTTCGTGCCGCCGCGCTCGAATTCAATGAGGCGGTTGTAGACGGTGAACGTGTTCGCGGTGAAGTCGGTGCTCGTCGTGTACAGCGCGGGATCGAAGCCCGCGGGGCTGCCTTCGGAACAGTAAACGAGCGTCTTGTTCGGAAGACTGCCGGCTGCGTGAGCAAGCGACGCGCCTGCCATCGACGCGGCCGCCAACGCGACCATCGAAGTGAACCGCACGGCCCGCCACAGTGTGTTTTCTTTCATGTCCGCTCCTGTTCGACGCGGGCCGCCGGCCCGGCGTAGCGGCGATATTACTTGAGCGCATGCCGCGCTCACAAGCCGCCGAAAAAAGCGGGCCCCGCTTCGCCGCTCAACGCTCCGGCAAGCGACGCAGATCCAGCGACACGAACACAAGAACCACGGCGGGAACGACGAGCGGCTGCGACATGAATCCCGCCGCTATCGCGCCGGCCGCCGCGGCGAGGCTGTAGGTGAGCCACGAGAGGCCGGGCAGCAGCACGTCGGCGAAGGCGGGACGCTTGTCGCCCGGGTCATCGGCGCTGAGGTCGTTCACGTATCGACCGATGAACGCATCGGAAAACTTCGCCATGTTGCTGGTCACGACGAGCGTCTGCAACGACACGCCGCCGAACCGGCTGATCGTCTGGCCTTGCATCGCGAGTGCGAGCGCGAGCATCGGCAGTTCGACCGGCACGCGCCACGCCGGATGGACGCGCACGAAGCCGGTCGCGACGAGGAGAAGCGCCATGATCCCAAGCTCGAGCGGCGGACGCCGCAGACGACGGCGGATCAGGCTCGCGATCATGCAGCCGACGAAAAACGCGCCGATCGCCCATGCGAACAACGCGAAGCGCGACCATGCGGCCTCGGCGAGGCTCCATCCGAGCTGGACGGTATTGCCGGTCATGATCGCCGGATAAATACCGCCTGCATCGCGGTAACCGATCACCTCGACGAAACCGCAGACGATGGTCAGCGCCACGACGCGGCGGGCACTGACGTGGAGCGGGAGCGGGGCGGTCGTGCTGGTGGTCACGTCGATTCCTCTACGAGTGGGAATTCACGGAACGTCGGCCTGAACGGATCTTCCGACGGCATCGAACCATCGACCGGCATGACCGGCGACAGGGCCGTGTGCCGCCGCATCCGCTTGCTCTCGCAGTTCGACGCAACGGAGGAATCCGGATGGTAAAGAGACACGCGCACCGACGCGGATCGGTGCTCATCGCGCTGTGCGCATTGTGCGCCCTGAGCGGCTTCGTTCGAGCACAGCCCGTGCCTTCGTTCTCCGACTGTGCCACACCGGTCGAAGCGAGGCGGATTTCGACGTGCCTCGTCTTCAGCGATGCACGTGCGCGGCGTTATCAAAGTGTCATTCGTGACGCCGCCAAAGGGCCTGTTAATTTCGCAGGCCATTTCGTTCTCGCCACATGGGGATGTGGCGCCAGTTGCGTGATGGCAGCGGTGATCGACGCGAAAACCGGCCGGGTCACGTCCTTGCCGTTCACCGTTTCGAACTGGCCCGAAGACATAACCGAGCCGCTTTCCTGGCGGGCGGATAGTTGCCTGCTTGTCGTTGAAGGAAGTCGCAACGAGAGCGACGAGCGGGGACGTTACTGCTATCTGTTCGACGGGAATACGTTTACGCTGCGCCGGGCAGTACGCGCGCCCGAGCGTGAGGCTCCTTCAATGAAGCGGGAGGCGACGCCGTGAGTTGACGCAGCGGGCCTCCCGACTTTTTTACCACCGTTGTCCCTAGAACGTCGTCCAGTCATCATCCGGCGCGCGTGCAGGCGCGACGGCCGGCGCCGGATCGCGCGCAGGTTTCGCGGCGGCCTTTCGCGCCGGCGTCGACGCCGGCGCCGTCGCGCGCACCGGCTTCGCCGCTGCAGCGACAGCCGGTTTCGAATCCGGATCCGCAGCCGGCTGCGCAACCGCCTGAACAACCGCCTTGTGCGCCGCCGCCGTTTCCGGCTCGTGTTGCGCCACCGCTTCGGTGACCGCCTTCGCCGCCCCGGACACCGCCGCCTTCACCGCCGCCGGCCGAACCGGCGCCTCGACCGCACGCGACGCCGCCTCGTCCGCCGCATTCACCCGAAACGCCGCAAGCGCCTCGTCGAGCCGCGCCGCCTGCCCCTGCAGCGACGCCGCCGCAGCCGCCGCCTCTTCGACGAGCGCCGCGTTCTGCTGCGTGACTTCGTCCATCTGCGTGACCGCGCGGCCCACCTGCGCGATGCCGTCGCTCTGCTCGGCGGACGCCGCCGCGATCTCGCCCATGATGTCCGTCACGCGGCTGATCGCCTGCACGATCTCCGCCATCGTCGTGCCCGCCTGCGACACGAGTGTCGTCCCGTTGCCGACGCGCTCCACCGACGCGTCGATCAGCTGCTTGATCTCGCGTGCCGCCGACGCCGAGCGCTGCGCGAGGCTGCGCACCTCGCCCGCCACCACCGCGAAGCCGCGCCCCTGCTCGCCCGCCCGCGCCGCTTCGACGGCCGCGTTCAGCGCGAGGATGTTGGTCTGGAACGCGATCCCCTCGATCATGCTGACGATATCCGCGATGTGCTCCGAGCTTTCGTTGATCTCGCCCATCGTGTCGACGACGCGGCTCACCACGTCGCTGCCCTTCGCGGCGATCTCGGACGCGTTCGCGGCGAGCCCGCTCGCCTGTCGTGCGTTGTCCGCGTTCTGCTTCACCGTCGCGGTCAGCTGCTCCATGCTCGCGGCGGTTTCTTCGAGCGATGCGGCCTGCTGCTCGGTGCGCTGCGACAGGTTCGAGTTGCCGGCCGCGATCTCGCGCGTCGCCGTCACGATCGACCCGGTCGCGCTGCGAATCTCGCCGATCGTGCGTTGCAGACGCGCCTGCATCGACGCCATCGCGGCCATCAGGCTCGCGGAGTCGTTCTCGCGCACCGGCACGCTCACCGTGAGGTCGCCGTTCGCGATGCCGGCGGCGACGCTCACCGCGTCGTCCGGCTCGCCGCCGAGCGAGCGGCGCACGTTGCGGAAGATGAGCCCCATCGCGATCGACATCACCGCACCGATCACGATCGTCAGGATCCCATAGCGAACGAGCGCGCGGTAAAACGCGGCATCGATGTCGCGCACGAGCACGCCGTCCGCGATGTACCAGTCCCACGGCGCGAAACGCGACACGTAGCTGATCTTCGGCGCCGTCTCGTGCGTGGCGTTCAGGCGCGCGCTGTACGACACGTAGCCGTGCCCGGACGCCTTCGCCGCATCGACGATCGCGACGTACAGCAGCTTGCCGTTCGGGTCGCGGAACGTCGCGGCCTCGCCGGTGCCGACCATCTGCGGGAGCATTGGATGCATCAGCACGACCGGCCGCCCGTCCGTCACGAACACGAAGTTGTCGTCGCCAAAGCGCATCGCGGAAAGTCGCGCGAGCGCTTCGCGCTGCGCGTCTTCGACGCTCATCTTGCCGCTTTGCGCCTGCGCGTAGTAGCTCTCGACGACGCCCTGCGCGGACTGGACGACGCTTGCGATGCCCTCCTTGCGCTCCGTCAGCATCGTGTCGCGCGACTCGATCGCGCTGAGTACGCCAATGCCGACCACCCCCAGCCAGACGAGCGCAAGCGCCAGCCCCAGCTTTCTGTTCAAGGTCATCCTGCTCATTCGAACGCTCTCTCCACCCTCGTTTTCTGCGCCGGTTGGCGCCATTCAAACGTTTAACGGGTGCAAAGCAGGGAAACTTGAATGCGGCGCGCGGTGGCGTCGCCGCACCCGGCGCTCGCGGGCGAACAAAAGGAAACGGCCCGCTTTCGCCTGTGACAGCAGGCGAAAGCGGGCCGTAAGTAAAGGACGCGATCGGCGCGCGCTCAGATTCCGATCCGCTTCACGATCTCGACCGTCGCGGCCGCGTTGTTCAGCGTGTAGAAGTGCAGCCCCGGCACGCCCGCGTCGACGAGCCGGCGGCACAGGTCCGCGACGACGTCGAGCCCGAACGCGCGGATCGACTCGCGATCGTCGCCGAAGCTCTCGAGGCGCTTCGCGATCCAGCGCGGCACTTCGGCGCCGCACATGTCGGAGAAGCGCATCAGTTGCGAGTAGTTCGTGATCGGCATGATGCCGGGCACGATCGGCACGTCGACGCCGAGCTGCTTCGCATCGTCGACGAAGCGGAAATACGCATCGGCGTTGAAGAAGTACTGCGTGATCGCCGAGTTCGCGCCGGCCTTCACCTTCTGCGCGAACGCCTCGAGGTCGTGTCGCGGCGAGCGCGCCTGCGGATGGTATTCCGGATAGGCGGCCACTTCGATGTGGAACGCGTCGCCGGTTTCCTCGCGGATGAACGCGACGAGCTCCGACGCGTAGCGCAGTTCGCCGAACGCGCCCATGCCGGACGGCAGGTCGCCGCGCAGCGCGACGATGTGACGGATGCCGTTCTCGCGATAGCGTTCGAGGATCGCGCGCAGGCTTTCCTTCGACGAGCCGATGCAGGACAGGTGCGGCGCCGCTTCGACGCCTTCCTTCGCGATGTCGAGCACCGTGTCGAGCGTGCCTTGCTGCGTGGAGCCGCCGGCGCCGAACGTCACGGAGACGAACTTCGGCTTTAGCGTCGCGAGCTGCGCGCGGGTGGCGCGCAGCTTCTCGATGCCGTCGTCGGTCTTCGGCGGAAAAAATTCGAATGACAGTTCGATCGGTTTCATGATGCCTAAACCAGCGAGCGATGACCGAAGATCAACGCCGACAGCAGCCACGACACGATGCTGTACAGGATCGAGCCGAAGAACGCCGACCAGAATCCCGACACTTCGAAGCCCTTCAGCAGCGACGCGGCGAGCCAGAAGCACAGCGCGTTCACGACGAGAATGAAGAGCCCGAGCGTGAGGATCGTGACGGGCAGCGTCAGCAGGATCAGCACCGGACGCAGAATCGCGTTGATGAGGCCCAGCACGATCGCCACGATCAGCGCGGTGCCGAAGCTGCGGATGTGAATCGACGGCACGAGCCACGTGATGATCAACAACGCAAGTGCGTTGATGAGCCAGGTCAGCAGCACGGTCATGTGAGCCTCCTTGTTTTTAAACGTCGGGTTGAGCTTCGGTCTGCCGCATCAGTAGCGGTAGTGGTTCGGCTTGAACGGACCGCTCTTGTCCACGCCGATGTACGAAGCCTGCGCGTCCGACAGCACGGTCAGGTTCGCGCCGATGCGCGCGAGGTGCAGGCGCGCGACCTTCTCGTCCAGATGCTTCGGCAGCACGTACACCTTGTTCTCGTACGCATCGCCGCGCGTGAACAGTTCGATCTGCGCGAGCGTCTGGTTCGTGAACGAGTTCGACATCACGAACGACGGGTGGCCGGTCGCGCAGCCGAGGTTCACGAGGCGGCCTTCCGCGAGCAGGATCACGCGCTTGCCGTCCGGGAAGATGATGTGATCGACCTGCGGCTTGATGTTTTCCCACTGGTACTGGCGCGTCGACGCGACATCGATTTCCGAGTCGAAGTGGCCGATGTTGCAGACGATCGCGTTGTGACGCATCGCCTTCATGTGGTCGTGGCCGATCACGTGGTAGTTGCCGGTGGCCGTCACGAAGATGTCGGCCTTGTCGGCCGCGTATTCCATCGTCACGACGCGGTAGCCTTCCATCGCCGCCTGCAGCGCGCAGATCGGATCGATTTCGGTGACCCACACCGTCGCGCCGAGGCCGCGCAGCGACTGCGCGCAGCCCTTGCCCACGTCGCCGTAGCCCGCGACGACCGCGATCTTGCCGGCGATCATCACGTCGGTCGCGCGCTTGATGCCGTCGACGAGCGACTCGCGGCAGCCGTACAGGTTGTCGAACTTCGACTTCGTGACCGAATCGTTCACGTTGATCGCCGGGAACGGCAGACGGCCTTCCTTTTCCATCTGATACAGACGGTGCACGCCGGTCGTCGTTTCTTCCGTCACGCCCTGGATCTGCGACAGGCGCTTCGAGTACCACGTCGCGTCGGCGTCCAGATGCTTCGCGATCGACTTGTACAGCGCGACTTCTTCCTCGTTGGTCGGCTTGCCGATCACCGAACGGTCCTTCTCCGCCTTCGAGCCGAGGATCAGCAGCAACGTGGCGTCGCCGCCGTCGTCGAGGATCATGTTCGCCTGCTCGCCGTTCGGCCATTCGAAGATGCGGTGCGTGAATTCCCAGTACTCGTCGAGCGATTCGCCCTTGAACGCGAACACCGGCGTGCCGCCTTGCGCGATCGCGGCGGCCGCGTGGTCCTGCGTCGAGAAGATGTTGCACGACGCCCAGCGCACGTCGGCGCCGAGCGCCTTCAGCGTTTCGATCAGCACGCCGGTCTGGATCGTCATGTGCAGCGAGCCGGCGATGCGCGCGCCTTTCAGCGGCTGCTGCGCCTTGTATTCCTCGCGGATCTGCACGAGGCCGGGCATTTCCGTCTCGGCGATGTTGAGTTCCTTGCGGCCCCAGCCGGCGAGCGACAGATCGGCGACGACGAACTCGGATGCAACCTTGGCGGATTCTTGAACTGCGGCGTTCATCACGCCCTCCTTTCTAAAAGTGACTAGAAATTAAAGACGTGAGCGCCGTTCGATGCGGTGCCGAGTTCTGCGCTTCGACACCGGATTGACCGTCCCGAGCCTGGCGGACGCTGATGGTCCGTCGCAACGCTCCTCGGAGACGAGGGAGGGATTGTAGCAAATTGGGCGCATGGATTGCGCAGGCGCTGGGCGCGGCGCCATCGGTCGATGGGACCGGGACCCGGCGGCGCACAAGGTTGACGAAACGACCGGAAAGGTTGACGATCCGCGACCCTAAGGTTGTCAAAAGCGACGATCGCCCGGAGGCCGCCCATGACCCGATACGTAGCGCTGCTGCGCGCCGTGAATGTCGGCGGCACCGGCAAGCTCCCGATGTCCGGATTGCGCGCGATGTGCGAATCGCTCGGATTTGCCGGCGTGCGCACGTACATCGCGAGCGGCAATGTCGTGTTCGACAGCGCGCTCGCGGAAGCGGCGGTGAAGGCTCGGCTCGAACGCCGTCTCGAGGCGTACGCGGGCACTCCGGTGGGCGTGCTGATCCGCACCGGCGCCGAACTGGCCGCCGTGCTCGCGGGCAATCCTTTTCGCGCCGCGCCGCCGAACCGGACCGTCGCGATCTTCCTCGACGCGCCGCCGCCGGCAGACGCGCTCTCGAAAGTGACCGGCCAGCAAGACGAGCAGATCGCCCTCGGCGAGCGCGAGATTTTCGTGCACTACGGCAGCGGAATCGCGCACTCGAAGCTGAAGATTCCGGCCGCGAAGAACGGCACCGCCCGCAACATGAACACGATCGAAAAGCTCGCGGAGTGGGCGGCGCAGTAGCGGGACGCTCTGCGGCCATGCGCGCTTTGCGGGCGTGCGGTTTGCGGTGCGCGGTTTGCGGCCAGCGCGCTTCGCAGCTTGCGGAACTCCACAGCTTCTCGCCGATGAGCAGCCAGCCGACGTCGGTCGGTCATGCGCGCAACAGCACCGGCGAGCCGTCGCGAGCCACTAGATCGGCAACACCCCCAGCACCGGCGCGATCAGCACCATCACGACGCCCGCGATCATCATCGTCAGGCTCGCGACGACGCCCTCCTCGCTGCCGAGTTCGCGCGCCTTCGCGGTGCCCACGCCATGCGCGGCCGCGCCGAACAGCGCGCCGCGCGCGAGCCGCGTGCGCAGCGGCACGAGCCCGAGCACCAGCTCGCCGAACAGCATCCCGCACACGCCGGTCGCGATCACGAACAGCGCGGTCAGCTCGCGCGGCGCGTGAATCTTGTCGGACACGGCGAGCGCGAACGGCGTCGACACGGACCGCGTCATCAGGCTGCGCTGCAGGTCGGGCGACAGATGCAACAGCTTCGCGAGCGCGAGCGACCCGCTGATCGCCACGACGATGCCGACCGTCACGCCGACCGCGAGCGAAATCCAGTGACGCTTCATCAGGTCGCGATACTCGTAGATCGGCACCGCGAACGCCACGGTCGCCGGGCCGAGCAGCCACATCAGCCAGCGGGTGTCCGCGAAATAGACCCGATACGGAATGTGCAGCACGAGCACGATCGCCGCGAGCACGGCCGGCACCGCGACGAGCGGCGTGAGCCACGGCGAGCGGTAGCGCGCATACAGCTTCTTCGACGCGAAATACAGCGCGACCGTCAGCACGAAGCAGCCGGCGGCGATCAGGCGCGCGGCGTTGTCGGCGAACAGCGTGGCGTAGAAGGGGCTCATGACGGGGGTAGCCGTGTCACGCGTGTCACGCACGCACGCCGTGGCGCACCTGCTGCACGCGGCGCAGCGCGAGACGGCGTTCGAGCCGCGCGGCCTGATCGACCGCGAACGCGACGGCGACCATCACCATCAGCGTGCCGCCCGCGACGACGAGCGCGAGCCGCCAGCCGTCCGCGCGAAAGAGGCCGCCGTACTGCACCGCGGCCACCGCCGCCGGGATGAAGAACAGCAGCATGTCCGACAGCAGCCAGTCGGCGCCGGCCTTCACCCAGCGCGGCGCGACGCCGCCGCAGAACAGGAGCGCGAGCAGCAGCACGAGCCCGACCACGCCGCCCGGAACCGGCAGATGAAGCGCACGCACCACGAAGTCCGCGGCGAACCAGACGCCCGCGATCAGCGCCGACTGCACCGCGATGCGGCCGACGCGCGTCACGCCGCCCGCGGCGCGCGAAACCGGCGATGGATGGGCGGAAGCGTTGGCGGAAGCACTCATGGCAAACCCTGAGTGACGAGAGAATGGATCCGAGTATAGGTTGCAGTGCAACATAAATATAATGACTTATACTCATCGTTTCCATTCCATATTGGAATCGCGGAATCGTCGAAAGGGAAACACCTTGGAACTGCGCGCGCTTCGTTACTTCGTCGAGGTCGTCCGGCAGCAGAGCTTCACCGCCGCGGCGGAACGGCTGTTCGTCACGCAGCCGACCATCAGCAAGATGGTGAAGGCGCTCGAAGACGAGATCGGCTCGCCGCTCCTGCTGCGCGACGGCCGGCAGATGGTGCTGACCGACGCCGGCCGGATCGTGTTCCAGCGCGGCCAGGACGTGCTCGCCGCGCAGGCGCAATTGCAGGCGGAACTGGACGACCTCGGCACGCTCGGCCACGGCGAGCTGACGATCGGCACGCCGCCGATGGGCGGGTCGCTGTTCACGCCGGCCATCGCCGCGTTCCGCCAGCGCTATCCGAACATCGAGCTGAAGCTGTTCGAGCAGGGCGCGCGCGCGATCGAGGCGGCGCTGTTGTCCGGCGAACTGGAACTGGGCGGCGTGCTGCAGCCGGTCGATCCGGCGACGATCGACACGCTGCCGATCTCCCGCGAGCGGCTGTGGCTCGTCGCGCCCAAGGGCTCGCGCTGGGACGGCGCGGCCGACGTTCCGCTCGCGGACCTCGCGGGCGAGGCGTTCGTGTTCTACGGCGAGAGTCTCGCGCTCAACGACATCGTGATGAACGCGTGCCGCGACGCGGGCTTCACGCCGACGATCGTCGGCCGCAGCAGCCACTGGGACTTCATGGCGGCGTTGGTGCTGGCCGGCGTCGGCATCGCGCTGCTGCCGGCGCCGTACTGCCGGCGGCTCGACGCGGCGCGCTTCACGTGTCTGCCGGTGAGCGCGCCGACGATCGAGTGGGCCATGGCGATCGGCTGGCGGCGCAACCGCTATCTGTCGCACGCGGCGCGCGCGTGGCTCGACGTCGCGCGCGCGGTGTACGAGAAGGCCGCCGGGCATCTCGACGACTTCGTGCTCGCGCAGACGCTCCGGCCGCCGATGAAGTGACCCGCCAGCCGGCGACTGCCGGCATTCGCCGGTAATCGCGGGCAATCAGCGGTTTTTATACGATCGATAAGCATCACTGATTTCACTAAAGTCGTCCCCGCGCGCCGCCGTAAAACCGCGACAACGAACGAATGGAGGCGCGGGCGAAGCGCCGGAGCACGGGGGGAAGACATGAACAAACTATCGCTCAGCCGGCGGCTGTGGATCATCACCGTGACGGTGTGGCTCGGGCTGCTCGCGCTCGGCACCTTCGACGCATTCAAGGCGCGCGCGGTGATGATCGCCGAGCGCGAGGGCGCGCTGACCAACGTGATCGATCTCGCGAACGACATCGTCGACGCGTGGTACCAGAAGGCGCACAAAGGGGAACTGCCGGTCGACGACGCGCAGCGCAACGCGCTCGCCGCGCTGAAGGAACTGCGTTACGGCGCGAACGGCTACGTGCTGGTCGAAAGCGCGAAGGGCATCGTGCTGATGCATCCGACGATCGCGTCGCAGATCGGCAAGAACATGCTCGACGCGCGCGACAGCGAGGGCAAGTACTTCATCCGCGACCTGCTCGATGTCGGCGCGAAAGGCGGCGGCTTCGTGACCTACACGTACGTGAAGCCGGAAACGGGCAAGCCGGCCCCGAAGCTGAGCTACGTGCGCCGCTTCGCGCCGTGGGGCTGGAACCTGATCTCCGGCGTCTACAGCGACGACATCGACGCGACATTCCACGCGATCCTGCTGCGCGCGCTGCTGTTGATGCTCGTGATCGGCGGCGTCGTGACGGTGGTCATGATGCGGATCGGCCGCGGGATCCGCCGCGAGCTGGGCGGCGAGCCGGATTACGCGGCCCGGATCGCGAACGTGGTCGCCGACGGCGACCTGACCGTGCCGGTCGCGACGCGCGCGGGCGACACGAAAAGCCTGCTCGTCGCGATGGCGCGGATGCAGCGCGGGCTGGCGTCGATGGTCGGCCGCATTCGCGGCAGCGCGGACGCGATCTCCACCGCGTCGCAGCAGATTGCCGCGGGCAACAACGACCTGTCGGCGCGCACCGAGGAACAGGCCGCGTCGCTCGAACAAACCGCCGCGTCGATGGAGCAGTTGATCGCGACGGTCCGGCAGAACACCGAGCACGCGAACGAAGCGAGCAACCTCGCGGTCAACGCGGCGGACGTCGCGTCGCGCGGCGGCGAGATCGTCGATCGGGTCGTCCAGACGATGCAGCGCATTTCGTCCAGTTCGACCAGGATCGCGGACATCACCGGCGTGATCGACTCGATCGCGTTCCAGACCAACATCCTCGCGCTGAACGCGGCGGTCGAAGCCGCGCGCGCGGGCGACCACGGACGCGGCTTCGCGGTCGTCGCCGCCGAGGTGCGCGCGCTCGCGCAGCGCAGCGCCGGCGCGGCGAAGGAGATCAAGGAGCTGATCGTCGGATCGGGTGTCGAGGTGCGCGACGGCTCGGCGCTCGTCGCGCAGGCGGGCGGCGCGATGGGCGAGATCGTAGAGGCGATCGGCGGGGTGCGGAGCGTAATCGGCGAGATCGCCGCCGCGTCGAACGAACAGACGACGGGCATCGAGCAGGTGAACCAGGCGATCGTGCAGATGGATCAGGTCACGCAGCAAAACGCGGCGCTCGTCGAACAGGCGGCGGCCGCGGCGGAGTCGATGGCGGACCAGACGCGCAAGCTGCTCGAAGCGGTGTCCGTGTTCCGGCTGGCCGACGCGCAAGCGCAGGGGTGATCGAACGCGCGGCGCGGAGTGGGCTGACGCGCCGCCGCATCGGCCGCATCGGCCGCACCGCCGCATCGGCCGCATCGGCCGCATCGGCCGCATCGGCCGCATCGGTCGCATCGGTCGCATCGGCTCGCATCGGTCGCATCGGTCGCATCGGTCGCATCGGTCGCATCGGTCGCATCGGTCGCATCGGTCGCATCGGCTCGCCGGCTCGCCGACCGCACCGACCGCACCGACCGCACCGACACGCCGACCACACCGCCGCACCGACTCGCCGACCGCACCGACAGCACCGACAGCACCGACCGCACCGTCGCACCGACTCGCCGCCGCGCCGACCGCATCGACACCCTCATCCTCAGCCCCGCTCCCGCTCCCGCTCCCCAACGATCAGATCGGCCGCCCGCTCGCCGATCATCACCGTCGGCGCGTTCGTGTTGCCGCCGATCGGCGACGGCATCACCGACGCATCCGCGACGCGCAGCCCGTCGACGCCGCGCACCCGCAGCGCCGGATCGACGACCGACGCCGCATCCGCGCCCATCCGGCAAGTCCCCATCGGGTGATAGATCGTGTCCGCGCGCCGGCGGATCGTGTCGCGCAGCTCGGCGTCCGTCTGCCCCGCGTGCGTGTACAGCTCGGCGCCGCTCACGCGCGCCAGCGACGGCGCATCCAGAATGCGCCGCGCGACGCGCGCGCCGGCAGTCAGCGTATCGAGATCGCGCGCGTCGGACAGAAAGCCCGGATCGATCGACGGCGCATCGCGCGCGTCCGCGCTCGCGAGCGTCACCGCGCCGCGACTGTGCGGCCGCAGCACGCACACGTGCAGCGAGTAGCCGTGTCCCCAGTGCAGCCGCCGGCTGTGATCGTCGACGAGCGCGCAGCAGAAATGCAGCTGCAGGTCCGGCCGGTCGAGGTCCGCGCGGCTCTTCAGAAAACCGCCCGCCTCGGCGACGTTGCTCGTCAGCATCCCGCGCCCTTCGCGCAGATACTGCGCGAGCGCCGGCACCATCTTCGCGAAGCCGCGCAGCGTGTAGCCGATCGGCTCGCTCGTCGGCACGCGCCGGTTGAACGTGAAGTCGAGATGATCGGCGAGATGCCGGCCGACGTCCCGCGCATCGTGCAACACCGGCACGCCGTGCTCGCGCAGATGCGCCTGCGCGCCGATGCCCGAGCACATCAACAGTTGCGGCGAGCCGAACGCGCCCGCCGCGAGCACGACTTCGGCGCGCGCGCCGAGCCGCTCGACCACCTCGCCCCGCCCGCCCTTCCCGCCCCGCGCGATCTCGACGCCGCTCGCGCGACGCCCGTCGAACGTCACGCGCAGCACGGTCGCGTCCGCGATCAGATGCAGGTTCGGCCGCGCGCCAGCGCCAGCGCCAGCGCCAGCGCCTGCACCTGCACCTGCACCAGAGGGAGCACCAGCACCAGCACCGGCACCGGCACCGGCACCAGCGCCAGCGCCAGCGCCAGCATCAGAACCAGCATCAGAACCAGCACCAGCACCAGGTCCAGCACCAGGTCCAGAGCCATACAAATACGCCCGCGCCGCGCTGCACCGCCGGCCGTCGCGCTGCGTCACCTGATAGAACCCGACGCCCTCCTGCTGCGGCCCGTTGAAGTCGTCGGTCGCGGGGAACCCCGCCTCGATCGCCGCGGCGACGAAGCGCGTGCTGAACGGATTCGGCGAGCGCACGTCGTCGACCGCGAGCGGCCCGCCCGCGCCGTGCCACGCGCTCGCGCCGCGCGCGTTGTCCTCCGCGCGCAGGAAGTACGGCAGCACGTCGTCCCACGACCAGCCCGCGCAGCCGAGCCGCGCCCAGTCGTCGTAGTCGAGCGGATGCCCGCGCGTGTAGATCATCGCGTTGATCGTGCTCGATCCGCCGAAGCCGCGTCCGCGCGGCTGGTAGCCGCGACGGCCCGCAAGGCCCGGCTGCGGCGTCGTCAGATAGCCGTAGTTGTGCCGCGAGCGCCACGGCACCAGCGCGGCGACGCCCACCGGCATCGCGACGAGCGCGCTCTTCGCGGTATGCGGGCCCGCTTCGATCAGCGCGATGGTCGCGTCCGGGCAGCGCGCGGCGAGCCGCCCAGCGAGCGCCGCGCCACCCGAGCCGCCGCCCACGATGATGTAGTCGTACTGCATCGTCTCCCCCGCTGTCTGCCCTGCGCGCAGGACGTTTCGTGCCGTCGCGCCGCGCTGTCGTTGTCGTTGTCGGTTCGCGGTATGCTGATCCGCGCGCTCATTGTAAGAAGCGCGACGCACGAAACGGCGTGCGCCGTCCCAAAACGAAACCTCTAGCCGACGGCCGCCGCTGCGCCTCTATCATGTCGCGCTCAGCTTGTGTGCGCCGATAAAAAAACCGCGAAGCCCGGCCAAAGGAGACGTCAGATGCAACCGCACCGCCCCGGCACCACGCACGAGGTCACGAACCAGGTCCCGCCGCTCGCGGACTACAACCTGTTCACGTCGGATGCGGCGCTCGTCGCGGCGCTCGACCGGGCGGGCGCGGACTGGCATCGCGACGCGCTCGCGCGCGACGGCGCCGCGCTGACCACGCCCGACACGCTCGCGCTCGCCGATCTCGCGAACCGTCACGCACCCGAGTTGCACACGCACAGCCCGCGCGGCGAGCGGATCGACGCGCTCGAATTTCATCCGGCGTGGCACCGGCTGCTCGCGCTGCTGCGCGCGCAAGGGCTGCACGCGCTGCCGTTCTCCGACCCGCGCGACGGCGCGATGGCCGCGCGTTGCGCCGGCTACTTCCTGCACGCGCAGCTCGAATCCGGCTCGCTGTGCCCGACGACGATGACGTTCGCGAGCATCCCGGTGCTGCAGCGCGAGCCGCGATTGTTCGACACGCTGCGCGAGCGGCTCTACTCGCGCTCGCACGATCCGCGCGACATGCCGTATCCGCAGAAGACGTCGATGCTGATCGGCATGGGGATGACCGAAAAACAGGGCGGCTCCGATGTGCGCAGCAACCGCACCGAGGCCGCGCCGCTCGACGCGTCCGGCGGCCGCGGCGCCGCGTACCGGCTGAGCGGCCACAAGTGGTTCTTTTCCGCGCCGCAGTGCGACGCGCACCTGGTGCTCGCGCGCACCGGCGACACCGACGCGCTGTCGTGTTTCTTCGTGCCGCGCTTCGCGCCGGACGGCACAAAAAACGCGATCCACGTGCAGCGTCTGAAGGACAAGCTCGGCAATCGCTCGAACGCGAGCAGCGAGGTCGAATTCTTCGACGCGTACGGCGTGATGATCGGCGACGAAGGACGCGGCGTGCCGACGATCATCGAGATGGCGAACTACACGCGGCTCGACTGCGTGATCGGCAGCGCGGCGCTGATGCGCGCGGCGCTCGTGCAGGCGATCCATCACGCGCGTTATCGCAGCGCGTTCGGCCGTCCGCTGATCGCGCAGCCGCTGATGCAAAACGTGCTCGCCGATCTCGCGCTCGAATCGGAAGCCGCGACGGTGCTCTTCATGCAGCTCGCGCACGCGTTCGAGGCGGGCAACGCGAACGCGCCCGAAGCGCGCGCGTGGCGGCGCATCGTGACGCCGGCCGCGAAGTTCTGGGTCTGCAAGCGCGCGCTCGCGTTCGCCGGCGAGGCGATGGAAGTGTGGGGCGGCAACGGCTACGTCGAAGAAGGGCCGATGGCGCGCTTCTATCGCGAAGCGCCGGTCAACTCGATCTGGGAAGGCTCGGGCAACGTGATGTGTCTCGACGTGCTGCGCGCGCTGGAACGCGAGGCCGACGCCGCGCAGGCGCTGTTTCTCGCGTGGCGACGCGACGCGCACGGGCATCCGGCGCTGTCGGCGGCGCTCGACCGGCTCTCGGCGACGCTGAACGGCGCGAGCGGCGCGCGTGAAGCGTCGGCGCGCCGTATCGCTCAACAGATCGCGCTGATCGCGCAGGCGGTGCTGCTCGTGAGGAGCGGCCCGGCCGACGTCGCCGATGCGTTCGCCGCCACCCGGCTGGCCGATGGCGGCGACTGTGGCCGCGTGGCCGGCGCGCTGCCGGCGACGTTCGATCATGCGGCGCTCGTCGAGCGCGCCTTCCCCGGCTGATGCTCCGGCCGGTCTCACCGCACCCTGGAAAGGAAGTTCCGACGATGATGCAGCAAGCGCAAAGCTCGATCACCGGGCCGATCGAGGGGTCGACAGGGCAGGGTCGCGGGTCGGGGTTCGACGGTGCATCCAAAGCACCCGGTTCGGCCGGAGCCCCCGAAGCCCCCGGTTCGCCCGCCGCCCTCCAAGCCCTCCTCGCCGCCCAACGCGACGCGTACCTGCGCGAGCCGTACCCCGCGTGGGAAACGCGCGCCCGCCATCTGCAAACGCTGCGCACGCTGCTCTTCGACCACGGCGACGCGTTCGTCGATGCGATCGACGCCGACTTCGGCCAGCGCGCGAAGGCGGAGGTGATGCTCGCCGAAATGGTGCTGCTCAAGCAGGAGATCGACGCCGCGCTCGCGCACGGCCGCCGCTGGACGAAGCCGCAGCGCCGCGCGACCGGCAAGTGGCTCTGGCCCGCGCGCGCGAAGGTCGTGCCGCAGCCGCTCGGCGTCGTGGGGATCGTCGCGCCGTGGAACTATCCGCTGCTGCTCGCCGCGGGGCCGCTCGTCTGCGCGCTCGCGGCCGGCAACCGCGCGATGCTCAAGATGTCCGAGCTGACGCCGCGCACGGCCGCGCTGTTCGAATCGCTGATCGCGAGCGCGTTCGCGCGCGATCACGTCGCGGTCGTGAACGGCGACGCGTCGGTCGGCGCGGCGTTTTCCGCGCTGCCGTTCGATCACCTGCTGTTCACCGGCTCGACGCGCGTCGGCCGCGACGTGATGCGCGCGGCCGCGAACAACCTGACCCCCGTCACGCTCGAGCTCGGCGGCAAGTCGCCCGCGATCGTCGCGCAAGACGCGCGCTTCGACTACGCGGTGGACAGCGTGATCGCCGGCAAGACGCTGAACGCCGGACAGACCTGCATCGCGCCCGACTACGTGCTGCTGGCGCGCGGCACCGAGGACGCGTTCATCGCGCGGGCCGAGCGGCGCGTCGCGCAGCTGTATCCGGACTTCGCGCGCAATCGCGACTACACGTCGATCGTGTCGGAGCGGCATTACGCGCGGCTGCAGCGTCTCGCCGACGAAGCGCGGGACGCCGGCGCGCAACTGCATCCGCTCGCGGCGAGCGACGCCGCCGCGCGCCGCTTCGCGCCGACGCTCGCGACGAACGTGCCCGAGCACGCCGCGCTGATGCAGGAGGAGATTTTCGGGCCGCTCTTGCCGCTCGTGCCGTACGACACGCTCGACGACGCGCTGCGCTACGTGAACACGCGCCCTCGCCCGCTCGCGCTGTACCTGTACGCGGACGACGCGCACACCGTCGAGCGCGTGACGCGCGAGACGATCGCGGGCGGGATGGCGATCAACGAGTCGCTGATGCATGTCGCGTGCGAGGGGCTGCCGTTCGGCGGCGTCGGCGCGAGCGGGATGGGCGCGTATCACGGCTACGACGGCTTCGTCACGTTCTCGCAGATGAAGCCGGTGTTCGTGCAGTCGCGCGTGAATGCGCGCGGACTCGTCGCGCCGCCTTACGGGCGCGTGTTCCGCGCGATCGTCAACGCGATGATGCGATTCTGACGGGCGGGCGCGGCGGCGGCGGCTCGCCGGCGTCGCCGCCCGCGCCGTTCTTCTCCGCCGTTTCGAGCCGATGCAGCCACGCGAGCAGCTCGGCGACCGCCTGATACAGACGCGGCGGAATCCGCGCATCCAGATCGACCTGCATCAGCAGCGACACCATTTCCGGCGCCTCGTGCACGTACAGGCCCGCTTCCTTCGCGCGCTGCACGATCATGTCCGCGACGATCCCGTAGCCCTTCGCGACGACGCGCGGCGCGCCGTCGCCTGTCGGCGCGTCGTAGACGAGCGCCGCCGCGCTGCGGCGTGGCGCGTCGCTCATGACGCCTCCCAGTCGAAGTCGTCGGCGGACGCGGCGGCGGGCGGCGCATCGGCGGCCGGACCGGGCGCGGCGGCGGCCCGCGCGTAGGCCTCGGCGGCCCGGGTCGCATCCGCCCCACCGCTGCCGGGGGTCGCGCCGCCGACCTCGCGGATCGACAGCCCGCCGAGTTCGATGCCCGCGGCGGCCATCCGGCCGCGCAGCACTTCGCCGTTCGCGGCGAGCCGCGCGGCGCCCGCCGCGTTGGCCTGCACGCGCACGCCGAGCGTCGCGCCGACGAGCGTCAGCTCCGCATCGACGACGCCGAGCGACGGCAGCGACAGCGTGAGACGCGTGCGCCACGGCACCGAGTCGGGATCGGGCGCGCCTCGGCTGTGGCGCGGATCGTCGCCCTCCTGGCGGATCGACCAGTCGAGTCGCGCGCCGGGCCACGCCTCGCCGGTCCAGCGAAATTCGCCGGTCGCGAGCAGATCGAGTTGCTGACGCAACAGCGGAATCACGGCCGGATGCACGGCGACCGGCTGACCTTGCGTGCCCGCCTGCGGCAACAGCGCGTCGGCGGACGGACCCGCCGCGCTCTGGCCGGGCGGCAACAGGGAGGACGCGTCGAGCAGGTCGTCGCCGAACAGCGTCGCCTGCGTCGTCGGGAGCGCATTCGCGGCACGCTCGGCGGCCGCGCGGGCGGCATCGGCGGCGCCGGAGGTCTGCGGCGACGCCGATCCGTTGTTCGGGCCGTTCGGCGCGGCGGGATCGGTCCAGAACACGTCGGAAACGTCGGCGTCGCCGCGCCGCCAGTCGAGCGGCAACTGCCCCGCCGCCGACGCGACGAGCCGGTTCTGCGGCTCGGCCGCGAGGTCGGCCGGCGAGCGCTGGCCGAGCAGCCACTGCGCCAGGTGAGATTCGTAGAAGAGACCGCTGCCGGACACCGTCCGTTGCAGCGACGCGGCGAGCGCCGCGACCGGATCCGCGGTAGTCGCGACCGCGCTCGCGCTGGCCGTCGCGGCAGACGCCGTGGACTGCGCGGGGGCGTCGCCGGCGGGCGTCTGCGCGGCGGCGCCGGCGGCGTCGGCAACGCCGGCAGCGTCGGCGAGCAGCGCCGCGCCCGCGCCGGCGATGTCGGCCACTTCGGCCAGCGAATTCGCGAGCGCCGCGAGTACCGCGTCCACCGGGGTGTCGGCCGCGGTCTGCGGATTCGGCCAGACGGGCGCCGTGCCGACCACGGCCGGCGTCGCCTCGCCGCCCGAGCGCACGATCGCATCGAGCGCGAGCGCGACCGCGGACAGTTCCGTCTGCGTGGAAGCCAGTTGCTGCGGGGGCGTGGCGGCCGCGTCCGGCACGTTCGCCGTGCCGCCGGCGAGCGCGGCGACGCCCGTCTGCATCGCGCCCGCGCCCGGCTGCGCGCCGACCGGCTGCAGCGAGGACAGCCGGTTCGCGAGCAGCGCGGCGGCGCTCGTGTCGATTCCGTTCATGCGCTCTCCGAATCCGCTCGCGCCACCGTCGGCCGGGTCGGCCAGGCCGGCCGCGAGCCGGTCACGTGAATGGCGGCGAGCCGGCGACGCGCGCTAGCGCGTGCCGTAAAGCTGCTGAAGAATCCGCGCGGACTGCGACGTGCCGGCGAACAGCATCGACAGCCGCGCCATGCGTGGGCTCGCGAGGTCGCGGATCGCGGCGTCGTCGGCGAGGATCCGGCGGATCAGTTCGTACTTGCGCGTACGCTCGGCTGCCGTCAGCAGCACACCGACTTCCGCCTCCTTCAGGCCATCCACGAGTTGCCGGTATTCCTCTTCGAGGCCCAGCAGCTCGTGCCACAGCGCACTGCGCGCCGCACACAGCATCCGTGCGGAAATCGCGGCGATCGCTTCGTATCGCGCGAAATACTCTGAATTCGAAGTCATCTCGTGGCCAGGCCGCCCGCCTGCATGTTGCGTTGCTGCGCAGCGGCGCGTGCAATTTCGGGACCGATGCCGGTCCACGCTTCTTCGAGCGTCGCGAGCAGACCATCCACTTCGATCAGCATCGCTTCGCTCTGCTTGATATTCGCTTCCAGAAGGCGACGCGCCATATACGCGTACAGCGCATTCAGCCGCGCCGCGATCTCGCCGCCCGCTTCGAGGTTCAGCGACTGCTGCAACCCCTCCTCGACAATCCGGATCGCCTTGCCGATCGCCTCGCCGCGCGCGCCGATGTTGCCCGCCTTCAGATGCATGCGTGCCTGCGCGAGCGCATTGCGCGCGCCTTCGTACAGCATCGCGATCAGCCGGTGCGGACTTGCGCCCATGACCCCCGTTTCTACGCCTACGCGTGCGTAGGCATTGGCTCCAGACTGTGCAGGGGAAAACATGCGCGCTCCTCCTCGATACGGGCGACTGCGGTTGATGCGGTATGAGCCGTCCACGCTATGCGTTCTGCGTGCGCGGGCAGTACCCGTGTTATCGGTCAGCCGGGGGGAAGCTTTAGGGACGGGCCGCGCGTCAAAAGCGCCATTCGAGGCGCGCTCGCACGCCGCCCGCGAGGACGGGCATAGGGGAAAACGCGAGGCCGGCCTCGCGCCCGGGCGCCGCACCGCCGCCCGCGCGCCGACGCCGGACGTCACACCGAAATCTGCATCAGGTCGGTATACGCGGAGACCAGCTTGTTGCGCACCTGCAGGCCGAACTGGAAACCGACGTTGGCCTTCTGCATGTCGACCATCACGTCGTTCAGCGACACGTTCGACGCGCCGAGCTCGAACGCCTGCGATTCGTTGACGGCCGACTGCTGGTCGTTGCTGATCTTGTCGATCGACGCCTTCAGCGCGGACGCAAAACTGCCGGCCGTCGCCGCGCCCGATGCCTGTTCGCCGGCCGGGGTCGGATCGCCGGCCGCCTGCGTCGCCATCGATTGAATCTGCGCGAGCGCGGACGTGAGCGGGGATACTGGCAAAGTCATAGGGACTCCATCCACGAGGGGAAAAACGGATCGCCGGCGCACCCACTGTCCGACGACAAACCGCGAGTGGCTGCAGGATAGCAGCGCCCCCTGTCCGGGAGCGCCCAAACTAGGGGGGAAACCCGGCTCTATTCGGGCGATCGGCTTGCAATGGCGCGCGGATAATCGCTGGCGTGAAAGTCTCTGCCGCTTGAGCGCCTCGCCGGGCCGCAGAGTCAGCAAGGCTCCCGGAGAACCCCGACGCAATGGATTCATCTGCCAACTCTTTGATCGCTCCCGACGCGCGTGCCGCGGGGCTGCCGGCCGGCGCAAACGTTGCCGGCGCAGCCTCGGGCGCCGCCGCGGACGATTTCGACGGCGGCGGCTTCGCGCAGCGCTTCGGCGCGCTGCCCGCACTGCGCCAGATGCGCAGCAACCCCCGCACGCCGCTGATCCTCGCGGTCGCCGTGCTCGTCGCCGTCGTGGCCGCGCTCGTCATGTGGTCGCGCTCGCCCGACTATCGCGTGCTGTACAGCAACCTGTCCGACCGCGACGGCGGCGCCATCATTACGGCGCTGCAAGCCGCGAACGTGCCGTACCGTCTGTCCGAAGGCGGCGGCGCGATCCTCGTGCCGTCCGACCAGGTCGCCGAAACCCGGCTGCGGCTCGCGGCCCAAGGGCTGCCGAAGAACGGCTCGGTCGGCTTCGAGCTGATGGACAACCAGAAGTTCGGGATCAGCCAGTTCGCCGAACAGGTGAACTACCAGCGCTCGCTCGAAGGCGAACTCGAAAAGACGATCGAATCGATCGACACGGTGAAGTCCGCCCGCGTGCACCTCGCGATCCCGAAGCCGTCCGTGTTCGTGCGCGAGCGCGAGGCGCCGACGGCGTCGGTGCTCGTCAATCTGTATCCGGGCCGCGTGCTCGACGAGGGCCAGGTCGCGGCGATCACGCACATGGTCGCGGCCGCGGTGCCCGATCTGCCGGTGCGCAACGTGACGATCGTCGACCAGGACGGCAACCTGCTCACGCAGCCGGCCGCGAGCGCCGGGCTCGACGCGTCGCAGCTGAAGTACGTGCGCCAGATCGAGCGCGACACGCAGGCCCGCATCGACGCGATCCTCGCGCCGCTCTTCGGCGCCGGCAACGCCCGCGCGCAGGTGAGCGCCGACGTCGATTTCTCGAAGCTCGAACAGACCGCCGAGACCTACGGCCCGAACGGCAATCCGCAGCAGGCGGCGATCCGCAGCCAGCAGTCGAGCACCGCGACCGAGATGGCGCAGGGCGGCGCGTCGGGCGTGCCGGGCGCGCTGTCGAACCAGCCGCCGCAGCCCACGCAGGCGCCGGTCAACGCGCCGAACGGCACGCCGGGCGCCGCGCCCGCGACGCCGGTCAGCGACCATCGCGACACGACGACCAACTACGAGCTGGACAAGACCGTGCGCCACTACCAGCAGGCGCCGGGCGACATCAAGCGGCTGTCGGTGGCGGTGGTCGTCAACTATCAGCCGCAGGTCGACGCGAGGGGCCACGCGACGATGCAGCCGCTCACCGCGGACAAGCTCGCGCAGGTGCAGCAACTCGTGAAGGACGCGATGGGCTACGACGAGAAGCGCGGCGACTCGGTGAACGTCGTCAACGCCGCGTTCATGACCGAGGTGGACCCGAACGCGAACCTGCCGTGGTGGCGTACGCCGGACATGATCGCGCTCGCGAAGCAGATCGCGACGTGGATCGGCATCGGCATCGTCGCGCTGCTGCTGTACCGGATGATGGTGAGGCCGGCGCTGCGCCGCGCGTTCCCGCCGGCGTCCGAGAAGGCCGCCGTGACCGAGGCGCTGCAGGGTCCGTCCGAGCCGATGATGCTGCTCGACGGTCTCGCGGGCGGCGAGAAGCTGATGAGCCCGGAAGAACAGGCGCTCGTCGCGCTCGAAGCCGACAAGCAGCGCTACGAGACGAATCTCGAATACGTTCGCACGCTGGCGCGCACGGACCCGCGGATCATCGCAACGGTCGTCAAGACGTGGGTCAACGATGAACGCTGATCGCTCAATCCCGAACGCGGCTTTTGCGCGAGAGACGGAGTTCCCCGATGACTAACGGCGCCCACCCGGGCACGCCCCCGGAAGCCAAGCCGCGCGACGCGAGGACCGCGTATCCGCGCTGGAAGATGGCGTCGTTCGATCCGGTGCCGCCGCCGGCGACGCCCAATCCGAACGAGGAAGCCGCGTTCGCGGCCGAACTGCAGCGCCTGCGCGACGCCGCGCACGCGGAAGGGCTCGCGTCGGGGCACGTCGCGGGGCAGGCGCTCGGCTACCAGGCCGGCTACGAACAAGGGCACAAGCAGGGCTTCGAACAGGGAATCGCCGCCGCGCACGCGCAGGCGGCGCAACTCGCGGCGCTCGCCGAGCGGTTTTCCGCCGCGCTCACCGGCGCGCAGGCCGGCATCGCGGATTCGCTCGTCGACCTCGCGCTCGACATCGCGCACCAGGTCGTGCGCCAGCACGTGCAGCAGGACCCGACCGCGCTCCTCGCGGCCGCGCGCGAAGTGCTCGCGGCGGAACCGGCGCTCACCGGCTCGCCGCAGCTCGTCGTGAGTCCGGCCGACCTGCCGGTCGTGGAGGCGTATTTGATGGAAGAACTGCAGACGCGCGGCTGGTCGGTTCGCACCGACGCGTCGATCGAGCGCGGCGGCTGCCGCGCGCAGGCCGCGAGCGGCGAAGTGGACGCCGGCATCGGCACGCGCTGGGAGCGCGTCGCCGCCGCGCTGGGCAAGAGCCGTCCATGGTGACGCAAACGCATCCGGCCGGCACGATCCACACGGACGGCCTCACGCCGCTCGAACAGGAGCTGGCGCTCGCGTCGCACGGGCCCGCCGCGGCGCTCGCGGCGACCGGCGGGGCCGATGCCGATGCGGATCGGGCTCACGCTCATGCGAGCGTGAACGCGCAAACCGATCCGGCCGCGGCCGAAGCGACCGAAGCGGCCACCGCCACGGTCGAGCCGCCCGCCCTCCCCCCGTTCGACCCGACGAACCCGCACCTGCTCGCGTGGAACGCGCACCTGGACGGCATCCGCGCGAGCACCGCCCGCGCGCTGCCGCTGCGCGCCTGCGGGCGCCTCACGCGCGCCGCCGGCCTCGTGCTCGAAGCGGTGGGCTTGCGGCTCGCGGTCGGCGCCGAGGTGATGATCGAGTTGCCGCCGGGCAGTTCGCTGCCGATGGCCGAGGCGGAAGTCGTCGGCTTCGCGGGCGACCGTCTCTTCTTGATGCCGACCACCGAAGTCGCCGGCCTGCTGCCGGGCGCGCGCGTGTATCCGCTCGAAACCGTGCCGATCGCCGATCCGATGGCGGGCGCGAAGCGTCTGCCGGTCGGCTGGGAATTGCTCGGCCGCGTGCTCGACGCGTCCGGCCGTCCGCTCGACGGCCTCGGTCCGCTCGGCGCGGGCGCCGACGCGCCGCTCACCGCGCAGACGATCAACCCGCTCAATCGCGAGCCGATCCACCAGGTGCTCGACGTCGGCGTGCGCGCGATCAACGCGCTCCTGACGGTCGGGCGCGGCCAGCGGATGGGCCTGTTCGCGGGCTCGGGCGTCGGCAAGTCGGTGCTGCTCGGCACGATGGCCCGCGCGACGAGCGCCGAGGTGATCGTGATCGGCCTGATCGGCGAGCGCGGCCGCGAAGTGAAGGAGTTCATCGAGCAGATTCTCGGCGCGGACGGGCTCGCGCGCTCGGTCGTCGTCGCGGCGCCCGCCGACGTGTCGCCGCTGTTGCGCATGCAGGGCGCGGCCTACGCGACGACGCTCGCCGAATTCTTCCGCGATCAGGGCAAGCACGTGCTGCTGCTGATGGATTCGCTCACGCGCTATGCGATGGCGCAGCGCGAGATCGCGCTCGCGATCGGCGAGCCGCCCGCGACGAAGGGCTATCCGCCGTCGGTGTTCGCGCGGCTGCCCGCGCTCGTCGAGCGCACCGGCAACGGCCCGGAAGGCGGCGGCTCGATCACCGCGTTCTACACGGTGCTGACCGAAGGCGACGATCAGCAGGACCCGATCGCCGACTCGGCGCGCGCGATTCTCGACGGCCACATCGTGCTGTCGCGCGCGCTCGCCGAAAGCGGGCACTATCCTGCAATCGACATCGAGGCGTCGATCAGCCGCGCGATGACCGCGCTGATCGACGACGAGCATCTCGATCGCGCGCGGCAGTTCAAGCAGATGCTGTCGCGCTACCAGCGCAACCGCGATCTGATCAACGTCGGCGCGTATTCGAGCGGCCGCGACGCGCTGCTCGACCGCGCGATCGCGCTGTACCCGCGCATCGAGGCATTCTTGCAACAGGGCTTCCGCGAGACCGCGAATTACGAGTCGAGCGTGCGGGGCCTCGGCGATCTCATTGGCCAGGGAGCCAGATCATGACGAAGCATTCACCGCTCACGACGCTGATCGGTCTCGCGCAGGACGACGTCGATGCCGCCACGCAGCGGCTCGGGCGTCTCACGCGCGAGCGCGACGACGTCGAGCAGCAATTGCAGGCGCTGATCACGTATCGCGAGGAATATCACACGCGCTTCACCGAGGCCGCCCGCGAAGGGCTGGCGGCGGGCAACGCGCGTAACTTCCAGGCGTTCATCGACACGCTCGACGCCGCGATCGAGCAGCAGCGCAAGCTGCTCGAACAGGCGGACGCGCGTCTCGAGGCGGCGAAGCCCGAGTGGCGCCGCCACAAACAGAAACTCGGTTCGTACGAAGTGCTGCAGGCACGCGGCGACGCGGTCGAGGCGCGCAAGACCGCGCGCCGCGAGCAGCGCGACTCCGACGAGCACGCGGCGCGCGTGCTGCGCATGCGCTCGTCGTCGACCCACTGACCCTCATTTTGTAACGGAGAGACGGCATGTCGCTTCTTACCGCCGTGAACCCGCTGGCCGGCCTCGCCGCAGACGTCGTCAGCGGCATCGCAGACAGCCTGACGAACAACAACCAGGGCGGACCGTCGTTCGCGCAGACGCTGCAGCAGAGCATGGACGCGCAGACGCCGCCGTCACCGCCGTCGCCGCCTTCGCCGCCGCCGTCGTCGTCGGCTTCTTCGCCCGATTCGCCCGACAGCAGCAGCGCCGCTTCGCAGCAGACCGCGCAACAGCAGGCGGCGAACGCGTCGAGCAATGCCGCGAATAACGACAGCACGTCGTCCTCGCAAGCCGCGTCGAACGCGTCGGGCAGCTCGCAGCAGGCATCGCAAACGTCGAAAAAGCACGACCACGGCAACAGCAGCAAGACCGACAAGCAGCAGGCCGACGCGTCCGGCGCGCAGGCCGCCGCCGCGGCCGTGCAGGCGCAGCAGGCGCAAGCGCAGGCCGCCGCGAACGGCGCGGCGCAAACCGCTTCTCAGGACGCATCGACCGCCGCGCAGGACGCGATCGCGAGCGCGACGGCCAACGCCGGCGCGTCGGCGGACGGCACATCGGGCGACTCGAATGCGGTCACCGACGCGCTGCACGCGGCGCTCGCGCAACTGAAGAACAGCGGTCAGGGCGGCTTCGCGCTCAGCCATCTGCAAGGCGCGGGCGCGACCGCGGGCGACGCGGCCGCGGCCGCGACGCGCGGGTTCGCGACGCGCGTTGCCGCGCACACCGAGGCGAAGGGCGCGTCGACCGACAACCTCGTCACGACGGACCCGAACCATGCGGCCGGCGCGAACGCGGGCAAGTTCGGCGAAGGCCATCAACTCGCCGCGACGGCGAGCGCGGCCGCCGACGCGAGCCGGAACGCGAGCGATGCGCTCGCGGCCGCCGCGTCCACGTCGCAGGCGAATGCCGCCGCCGCGCAGGACAACGCGAGCACCGCCGCGAACGCGGCGCTCACCGCTACGGAAGCGGCGGCCGCCGCCGCACAAACCCAGACGACGCTGGTCGCGCAGACGCCGAACGCCAGCACCGCCGAGGCCGCGATCGCGCCGCAGGTCGGCACCGCCGACTGGGAAGAAGCGCTCGGCCAGAAGGTCGTGTTCCTGTCGAACGCGCACCAGCAAAGCGCCGAGCTGACGCTGAACCCGAAGGATCTCGGGCCGCTGCAGGTCGTGCTGAAAGTCGCGGACAACCACGCGCACGCGCTCTTCGTGTCGCAGCATCAGCAGGTGCGCGACGCGGTCGAGGCCGCGTTGCCGAAGCTGCGCGAGGCGATGGAAGCAGGCGGCATCGGCCTTGGCAGCGCGAGCGTCAGCGACGGCTTCGCACGCCAGATGAACCAGCAGTCGCAACAGCAGGCAAACGGCCAGGGCTCGGGCTCGGGCGACAACCGCTCGAACGGCACCGGCAGTTCGTCCGGCGCCGACAGCATCGACGCCGCGAGCGTCAACACGTCGACGCGCCGCACGGTCGGCCTCGTCGACACGTTCGCGTAGAAGCGAACGCACGCCGCACCACCATCGCCACGCACGGGGCGCGCCCACGAGCGCACACGAGCAACACACCAGCGCACACCAGCGCAAACGAGCGCGCGCCCCGCGCGACAAAGCCGCGAGATGGCCGGGAATCCACCTTCTGTTCCCCCCATCGCCGATCGTCGAAAGCCGCCACAATGCAAGCTGACCGTATTAATGCAGGCTCACGACCGACATGGCGACTCCGACCGCACAACAGCAACCCGTCGTCCCTCCCGCTAACCGGAGCAGACTCAAGCGCGTCATCACGTTCGCGCTGATCGCGATCGCCGCGGCGCTGCTCGCCGCCGGCGGCACCTGGTTCTTCCTGTCGCGCCACACGACGAGTCCGGCCGCCGCCGCGACCGCGAACGCCGCGCCGCGTCCGGTGCCGGTCGTGTTCTTCGCGCTCGAACCGATGACGGTGAACCTGCTGTCCGACGACGGCGATGCGCACTTCCTGCGCGTCGGCCTCACGCTGAAGCTCGAAGACGAAGCGACCCAGGAATACCTGACCCAGCACATGCCGGAAGTGCGCAGCCGCGTGCTGCTGGCGCTGTCGAACAAGCACCCGTCCGATCTCGCCACGCTCGAAGGCAAGCGCGCGCTCGCGACCGAACTCGCCGCGCTGATCAGCCAGCCGACCGAGCCGCACGGCAAGCCGCTGCGCATCGACGACGTGCTGTTCACCGACTTCGTCATTCAGTGAGTGCGATGACTCACTCGCACCGCCACCGCACGTCCCGACCGGAGTCGATCGCATCATGAGCATGGGCAGCCACGACGAATTCATGTCGCAGGAGGAGGTCGATGCCCTCCTGAAGGGCGTCACCGGCGACACCGACGCGGAAGGCAAGGGCTCCGAGCCGACGGGCGTGCGTCCGTACAACATCGCGACGCAGGAGCGGATCGTTCGCGGCCGGATGCCCGGCCTCGAAATCATCAACGAGCGTTTCGCGCGTCTGTTGCGCGTCGGGCTCTTCAACTTCATGCGGCGCACCGCCGAAATCTCGGTCGGCCCGGTGCGCGTGCAGAAGTACAGCGAATTCACGCGCAATCTGCCGATTCCGACGAACCTGAACCTCGTGCATGTGAAGCCGCTGCGCGGCACGTCGCTGTTCGTGTTCGACCCGAACCTCGTGTTCTTCGTGGTCGACAACCTGTTCGGCGGCGACGGCCGGTTTCACACGCGCGTCGAAGGCCGCGACTTCACGCAGACCGAGCAGCGCATCATCTCGAAGCTGCTGAATCTCGTGTTCGAGCACTACACGAACGCATGGAAAAGCGTGCGTCCGCTGCAGTTCGAATACGTGCGCTCGGAAATGCACACGCAGTTCGCAAACGTTGCCACGCCCAACGAGATCGTGATCGTCACGCAGTTCTCGATCGAGTTCGGCACGACGGGCGGCACGCTGCACATCTGCATGCCGTACTCGATGATCGAGCCGATCCGCGACGTGCTCAGCTCGCCGATCCAGGGCGAAGTGCTCGACGTCGATCGCCGCTGGGTGCGCGTGCTGTCGCAGCAGGTGCAATCCGCCGAGGTCGAGCTGACCGCGGACCTCGCGCAGATCCGCTCGACGTTCGAGCAGATCCTGAACATGAAAAAGGGCGACGTGCTGCCGATCGACGTGCCCGAACAGATCGTCGCGAAGGTCGACGGCGTGCCGGTGATGGAATGCGGCTACGGAATTTTCAATGGTCAATACGCGTTGCGGGTCCAGAAGATGATCAGCGCAGCCGACACGATGAAGGAAGGTGGATATGAGTGACGTGAACGCGACGCCCGCGGGCGAGCCGACGCAGGTGCCGCCGGCGGCGGCCGAGTCGATGGACGACTGGGCGAGCGCGCTCGCCGAGCAGAACGGCAACGACGTGAGCGCGACGCCGACGTCGGCCGGCGTGTTCCAGCCGCTGTCGAAGGTCTCGGCGACGACCACGCACAACGACATCGACATGATCCTGGACATTCCCGTCCAGATGACGGTCGAACTCGGCCGCACGAAGATCGCGATCCGCAACCTGCTGCAGCTCGCGCAGGGCTCGGTCGTCGAACTCGACGGTCTCGCCGGCGAGCCGATGGACGTGCTCGTGAACGGCTGCCTGATCGCACAGGGCGAGGTGGTGGTCGTGAACGACAAGTTCGGCATCCGCCTCACGGACATCATCACGCCGTCCGAGCGTATCCGGAAGCTGAACCGATGAAGCAGTGGGCAGTACGCGGCGAGCGCAGCACGCGGCTTGCCGCCCCGTTCGCGATCGCCGCCGCGCTCGCGTGGCCGGTCGCGGCGCAAGCCGCGGATCTGCAGGCGATCAACCAGGCGGCGCGCGCGGCAAGCAACGCAGCAACTAATGCGGCAAACAGCGCGGCAAACAGCGCATCGGCGGTTATCGCCGGCAGCGCGGTGCCGTCCCTCGGATTCGGCGCGTTGCTGCAGACGGTCCTCGGCCTTGCGCTCGTGCTCGGCATCGTGTTCGGCTGCGCGTGGCTCGCGCGCCGGCTCGGCCTGCAAGGCGGCCTGCAGCGCAACGCGCTCGTGAAGACGATCGGCGGCGCATCGCTCGGCGGCAAGGAGCGCGTCGCGGTCGTCGAAGTCGGCGACACGTGGCTCGTGCTCGGCGCCGCGCCCGGCAACGTGCGGCTGCTCCATACGATGCCGGCCGGCACGCTGCCGGAAACCGCCGCGGTTCCGGGTTCGGGTCTTCAAGGCAATTTCGGCCAACGCTTTCGCGACGCGCTGAAGGGCGAAATCAACAAACGTTTCAACCGTCACCACGACGGAGCGCAGTAATCATGCCGTGCAGTTCCCTCCTTCGTTCGCAGCAGGACGTCCGTCCCGCACGTTTCGCGCACCGCGCGGCCCGCTATGCGGCGCTCGCGTTCGCCGGCTTCGGCGTGGCCGCGCTCGCGTGCCTGCCGCATCTCGCGCACGCGCAGGCCGCCGGCCTGCCGGCGTTCACGTCGACGCCCGGCTCGAACGGCAGCACCACGTACACGCTGTCCGTGCAGACGATGCTGCTGCTCACGATGCTGTCGTTCCTGCCGGCGATGGTGCTGATGATGACGAGCTTCACGCGCATCATCATCGTGCTGTCGCTGCTGCGCCAGGCGATCGGCACGTCGACCACGCCGCCCAACCAGGTGCTCGTCGGCATCGCGCTCTTTCTCACGCTGTTCATCATGTCGCCGGTGCTGAACCAGGCCTACGAGGACGGCTACAAGCCGTTCGCGGCCGGCACGCTGTCGATGGACGACGCCGTCGCGCGCGGCGTCGCGCCGTTCAAGACCTTCATGCTGCGGCAGACGCGCGAGTCGGATCTCGCGCTCTTCGCGCGGATCTCGCATGCCGCGCCGATGCAGGGACCGGAGGACGTGCCGCTGTCGCTGCTCGTGCCGTCGTTCGTCACGAGCGAGCTGAAGACCGGCTTCCAGATCGGCTTCACGATCTTCATTCCGTTCCTGATCATCGACATGGTGGTCGCGAGCGTGCTGATGTCGATGGGTATGATGATGGTCTCCCCGTCGACGATCTCGCTGCCGTTCAAGCTGATGCTGTTCGTGCTGGTGGACGGCTGGCAGCTCCTGATCGGCTCGCTTGCGCAGAGCTTCACCTGACCGGAGGCCGACCATGACACCCGAATCCGTGATGACGCTCGCCCACGACGCGATGTACGTCGCGTTGCTGCTGGCCGCGCCGCTTCTGCTCGTCGCGCTCGTCGTCGGTCTGGTGGTGAGCCTGTTTCAGGCGGCCACGCAGATCAACGAATCGACGCTGTCGTTCATTCCGAAGCTGATCGCGATTGCGGTGACGCTCGTGATCGCCGGCCCGTGGATGCTGTCGACGATGCTCGACTACATGCGCCACATGTTCAACAGCATTCCGGCGCTCGCGAGCTGACGCGGCGCGTCTTTCGATGTTCTCCGTCACCTATGCGCAGCTGAACGCGTGGCTCACCGCGTTTCTGTGGCCGTTCGCGCGCATTCTCGCGCTCGCGGCCACCGCGCCCGTGTTCGGCAACCAGTCGATTCCGGCGCGCGTGAAAATCGGCCTCGCCGCGTTCATCACGCTGATCGTCGCGCCGACCCTCGGCGCGATGCCGCAGGCCACCGTGTTCTCCGCAGCGGGCGTGTGGATTCTTGTGAACCAGTTCCTGATCGGCGTCGCGCTCGGCTTCGCGATGCAGGTCGTGTTCGCGGCCGTGATGGCGGCCGGCGACGTGATCGGGCTCAGCATGGGGATCGGCTTCGCGTCGTTCTTCGATCCGCAGGCGGGCGGCAACACGTCCGCGCTGTCGAGCTGGCTGAACGCGATCGCGACGCTCGCGTTTCTGGTGCTGGACGGCCATCTGCAGATGATCGCGGCGCTCGTCGCGACGTTCCAGTCGCTGCCGGTCGATGCGAACGTGCTCGCCGCGCCCGGCTGGCGGCTGCTCGCGGACTGGGGCGTGACGGTGTTTTCGGCGGGGCTGCTGCTCGCGATGCCTGTGGTGATCGCACTGCTGATCGCGAACCTGGCGCTCGGCATTCTGAACCGGGCCGCTCCGCAGATCGGTATCTTTCAGATCGGTTTTGCGCTGACGATGATGGTCGGGTTGCTGCTTGTGTTGCTGATGGTGCCGAACCTGATTCCGTATTTCGCGCGGCTCTTCGATAACGGCAACGAGATGCTGGGGCGGGTGGCGGTGGCGTTGCATCCTCCGGTGCCGTGAGTCGTTTCAGTGGGCGAAGGACGCGACGCCTGATTTCACGACGCGGGCTTCTCCGCAGCGACCATCGCAGTTTCGAAGTTGAGGAACTCGCCGCTGCTCACCGAGCCATCGCCGTTGCTGTCCATCAGTTTCAAAAGCGCCTGCGCCGACGAGCTGTTCGGGCTAGTGGAAGTACCGGCCATCGTGTCCAGCAACTCGGTGTTCGACAGCGAACTGCCGCCGTTGGCATCAAGCTCCGTGAAAAGCTGGTCGGCCTGGGTTTTAGTACCGCCGAATTGCGCCACTACGGTTTCGAAGGCCGACTGGGAAATATAGCCGTCGTATTGACCTTCTCCGTTCGTCGGTGGGGTAATCGGGGTGAATCCTTTCAGCGCCTGGGTAAGCTGCTGCGCGTAATCGGCAAACGACTCGCCGGACGAGCGCGACGGCAGGTTCAGTCCCGACAGGCTCGTGACAGTAACAGTCACACCCTCGGCGTTGAGCTTGGCGAGCTGTTGCGCCTCCGGGCTAAGCGTGACCTGCGTCGAGGAGCTGGCCGCGGGGGTTTGTGCGGTCGTTGACGCGGTAGAGGGCGCCGTACCGGCTCCGTCATTTGATGCCGCTGGATCGGACGATGTCGATTGCGGGTTGGATTGCGAAAGCGTCGCCGCATTGTCGCTTGCGAGAGCGGATATAGACATGTCCAATTCCATGGTCGATCCGGATGCTCTGCACCCGGGATTTGGGATATGTTGCCAAGCATGTTTACGGTGGGGCCGGACGGATCTTTAACTGAATCGTCGTGTAGACAGCGCCCCTCAAGACGTTACTTTCGGCGTTAACTCGACTGCCCGCAGAAGCGGTTATGTTCGCACCCACCTCGTCTGATCAAGCGGGCAAGTTCCAGCAGCCGCCGCAACGCTCGGACAGCACGCAAAAAAACGCCCGGCATTGCCGGGCGTTTTCCTTTCACTACCTGCCAGATCCGCCCTGACCCATCACGGATTGATGTACTGAAACAGCGACAGCCCCTGCATCGACACAAAGCTCTTCTGCGACGCGGTGAGCGCATTCGACAACTGCTCATACTGACTGATCGCCGACGTCATGTCGGTGCTCGTCAGATCGGACAGGCTCGTCTGCACCTGCAGCGTGTTGCTGCTGGTGACCGTCTGCAGCGCCTTCAATTCCTGCTCGCGGCCGCCGACCGACGCGTGGATCGTCGTCACGTTGCCGAGCGCGTTGTTCACCTTCGTCATCGCCGTCGACATCGCGTTCGTCAGCGTGGCCTCGGCCGTCGGCAGCGACTGCGTCGGCGTCTGCAGCGCCGCGATCGCGCTGTCGATCGTCGCGAAAATGTCGGTGCCCGCCTGGTTCGCCTGCGTCACGGTGAACGAGTCGCCGCTCGCCGGCGTGCCCGACACCGCGACCGACATCCCGCTGCCGAGCGAAATCGGCTGGCCGGCCGTGTACGGCTGGTTGCTCGACACCGTCGTCGCGGGCGACGTCGAGTTGTCGAGCACGTCGTACGTGAGCGAGCCGCTCGCATTGGAGAACACGATGCTGTACGGCACGTTGTTGCTCGCGGCGGACGGATCGGACACCGTCACCGCGCCGATCGTGCCGGTGCCCGTGTTGCTCGACGAGCCGGCCGGAACCGGATCCGAGCCGACCGCCTGCACGCTCATGAACACGGAGGAGCCGGTGTCGCTGGACGAGATCTGCCGGTTGCTGCTCACCTGCGCGAGCAGCTGGCCCTGGTCACCCGAATACTGGACGCCGCCCGCCGACGCGTTCGAAAACGGCGGCGTGCTCGCCTGAAAACCGGCGAACAGATACTGGCCCGTGCCGTTGGTCGTGTTCGCGAGCGACAGCAACTGGTTGCGCAGACCCTGGAGCTGCTGCGCGAGCGCGCTGCGGTCCTGGTCGTTCAGCGAGCCGTTGCCGGCCTGCTCCAGGATGTTGCTGACCGACTGCAGCGTCGTCGTGACGGTGGACAGCGTGTTGTCCTCCAGCTGCAGCGACGTCAGCGCGGTGTTCTGGTTCGCCTGATACTGCGTGAGCGTCGCGGACGTCGCCGACAGCTTGACGGCCTGCGCGGCGGCGACCGGATTGTCGCCGGCCGTGTTGAGGGCTATGCCGCTCGAAATCTGTTCCTGGATCTGCAGCAGCTGCGATTGCTGGTCTTCCATCGTCTGCACCGACGACGTATACAGCTGGGATGTGGCGATGCGCATCGTTCAAAACCTCACTGGAAGATGCCGAGCAGCGACTGGAACAGCGTCTGCGCGGTCTGGATGACCTTGCTGTTCGCCTGATACAGCTGCTGGAACTGCACAAGGTTCGCGGCTTCCTCGTCGAGGTTCACGCCCTCGACCGACTGCTGCTGCGACGTGAGCTGGCTCACGAGCGACGTCTGCGACGTCGACTGCGCGTCCAGCTGGCTCACCGTGTTGCCGACCGAGTTCACATAGTTCGAGTACGCGCTCGTCAGCGTCTCGTTGCCGAACGACGTGCTCGACGCGAGATTCGACAGCGCGAGCGCATTGGAGCCGTCGCTCGTGCCGCCGACGTTCGATGCGATCGTGAACTGGTCGCCGTTCGACGGCTGGCCCGACAGCGTGAAGCTCACGCCGGACAGGTCGGTGCCGTCCGGATTCGTGACGGTGATCGTCGCGCCCTTGGTCGGGTCGTACGACACCGGCGTGCCGGTGCTCGGCGTGCCGATCGTGTACGTGACCGGCGTGCTGGAGCCGGGCGTCGTCACCGTGACGGTCGAGCCGGGCGCGAAGCCCGTCAGCGTGCCGGGCTGGCCGCTCGTCGCGGGCGCGGCGTAGGTGAGCGTGGTCGATGTGGTCGGCACGAAAAAGCCCGCCTGCGAGGCGACCGCGTTCGACACGCTGCCGGTGCCGAGATTCGTGCTCGCCGCCGAGCCGACGATCGGCGAAGCCGCCGCGATCGCGGACGCGTTCGAATTCGTCACCGCGAACTCGTTCAGCGCGTTGCCGGTCGGCTGGATCACGAACGAATCGCCCGCGTTCATCGTGCCGGTCAGCGTGAGCGACAGACCGCTGCCCGCCGTCGCCGTCGCGACGCTCGTGCCCGTGCCGACCACCTTTCCCGACATCGTGTCGGTCAGCGTGTAGTTGGTGCCGTCGAACGACAGCTTGTAGTTGTCGGTCGGCGGCGAAGACGGGTCGGTCAGCGTCGCGGCGAGCGTCGCATTGCCGGTGTTGTTCGCATTGTCGATCACGTTCGGCGAGCCGGCCGTCATCAGCGGGCCGCCGGCGACGCCGGCCAGCGTGAGGCCGAGTTCGTTTTGCGAATTGATTTGCGACGCGAAGCTCGTGACGATCGCGCCCAGCTGCGCCTTCGCCGGTTCGAGCGTGTCCGAGCGAAACGACAGCAGGCCGCCGACCGTGCCGCCCGACAGCGCGCTCGCGGGCATCTCCTGCGGCGTCGCGGTCGAGCCGGGGATGCCCTGATACGCGACCGACAGTTCGCTCGAATCGCTCGACGAAGGCTGCGTGGTCAAATTGAAGTTCTGCGTGCCGACGACGAGCGGCTGGCCGTTCGCGAGGAACAGGCTATAGCCGTTGCTGTTCTGCACGGCCTGCACGCCGACGAGCTGCGACAGGTTCGCGACCGCCTGATCGCGTTCGTCGAGCAGCTGGTTCGGCTGCTGACCCGTCGCGCTGGCCGCCGTGATCTGCTGGTTCAGCGTCGCGATCTGCTGCGAGTACTGATTGATCTGCGAGACCGCCGTCTGCAGCTGCGTGTTGATGCTCTGGTTGACCTGGTCGAACTGCTGGCCGGCGAGATTCACCTGGTCCGCGAGCGTTTGCAGGTCGCTCAGCGCCGACTGCCGCGACGACACGTCGGCCGCGTCGGTCGACACCGTCTGCAGGTCGGAGAACACCGACGAAATCGCCGATGCGATGCCGCCCGTCGGGCTGCCGATCAGGTTGTTCAGCTGGTTCGCGAGGTTGTAGGACGCGGAAAGCGAGCTGTTGGTCGACTGCGCGTTGTTCAGCGCGGTCGTCAGGTACTGGCTGTACGCGCGCTGGATGGTCGCGGTCTGGACGCCGCTGCCCATGTAGCCCGAGCCGGTGTACTGGCCGCTCGCTTCCTGATAGACGGCCTTCTCCACGGTGTAACCCGGCGTCGACGAGTTACTGATGTTGTTGCTCGTGGTGGCGATCGCAAGATTGGCCGCCTGCAGACCGCTTAAACCGATCGAAAAAATATCGCTCATGCGTCATCCTGGCTGGCGACCCCCCGCATCGGAGGCCGCATTGGTGAACACACGCTATATCGGCCGGCCGGCGGCAAAGTTGAGCGTTTCGCGGGTGGGTTTTCCGTCAAATTCGTGCGAGCGCGCGCCGCTTCATTTCGAGCTGGGTGATGTAGCGCTGCAGCGTGTTCTCCGCGGTGCCCGGCAGCGACTCGAAGCGAAAGCCGAGGTGATAGCGGCGCACGCCGTCGGGCTGGTCGATCGCGCGCGTCGCGACGAGGCACAAGTCCACCATCAGCTTGCCGTACGCGCGCAATTCGAGCGCCGCGCGCGAGATCTGCATGCCGACCTCCATCGCGGCGGCGCGCTCGTCGGTGGTGCGCAGCCCGACCCCGCCGAGCGACAGGTCGCGCACTTCGAATTCGAACGGGCCGGCTTCGTCGGGCAGGTCGCCGCGGCACGTGCACGGCTCGAACACCGGCGTGTCGACGCGGAAATACTCGCGCCGCTGCATGTAGAACAGCACTTCCGGGAACGTCGCTTCGAACGCCGGACGCCCCTCGAAGTCGGTGCGGCGCGGCGTGCCGATGGTGAACTCGACGCGCACGCCTTCGGGCGACGCGCGGAACTGGCAGTCGGGCGCGGCGAGCAGGTCCTGGTTCTGGTCGGGCAGCGCGCCCCAGTCGAACACGAACGTCCGGCCGCGCACGTCGACGTCGAGAATGCGCGTGACGAGCTGGCCGCCCCGGTAGTGAAGCGTCAGGAAGTCCCCGCGATTGAGCAGGTTGCGCAACTGCACGCCGACTTCGAGCGGATTGCGGCGAGCGTAGTCGTGGCTGTCTTCCTCGCCCGACTCGGTGTGGTTCGTCTCTACGGTATTCATGAGCGTGCCGGCGTTTCTTGGACTTGATGACTTATCGGCTCTATCGGCAGGCGGAAGGGAAAATTTAGGGGGCGCTCCGGAAATTTGTGTGAGTCAGGGGATCGATCGGTCGCAGCCGAGCCTCGCTGACGATCCGACGCCAGTCTCAAAGTTAACTTGTAGAGAATTCTACGCACGCGTAGCATCCTCTACATGAACACATTGCTGAACTGGTCCCTCCTCGTCCTGACGCTGCCCACCGAAAACGCGACGGCACGCATGCGCTTCTGGCGCGCGCTCAAGGCGCGGGGCTGCGCCGTTCTGCGCGACGGCATCTACCTGCTGCCGTACTCGGAAGAACGCGAGGGCGTGCTGCGCGAGCTTTCGGTCGCGATAAGCGAAAGCGGCGGCACCGCGTACCTGCTGCGAGCGCCGAGCCTCGACGCGACCCAGGAGGCCGAATTTCGCGCGCTGTTTGTTCGAACCGACGAGTACGACGGTTTCATCCGCACGCTCGCCGACGCGCGCAAGACCGTCCTCGGGCAGCCCGCCGCCGATCTGACGAAGCTGCTGCGTCGCCTGCGCAAGGACTACGAGACCCTCGTCGCGATCGACTATTTCCCCGGGGAAGCGACCACGCGCGCCGAGGCGGCCTGGCAGGATTTCGTCGCGCACGTCGATACCGTGCTGTCGCCCGGCGAGCCGCACGCGGCCGACTGCCCGATCCGTCGACTGTCCGCGAACGACTATCAGGGGCGTACCTGGGCGACCCGCAGGCGCCTGTGGGTCGACCGGGTCGCGAGTGCATGGCTGATACGCCGGTTCGTCGACCGCGACGCGCGCTTCGTCTGGTTGCCGTCCCCCGACGCCTGTCCGGCCGACGCGCTCGGCTTCGATTTCGACGGCGCCGCTTTTACGCATGTCGGCGAGCGCGTCACGTTCGAGGTATTGGTCGCGAGCTTCGCGCTGGATGCGGACCCGGCGCTCGTGCGGCTCGGCGCGATGGTGCACGCGCTCGACGTGGGCGGCGCGAGCGTGCCGGAAGCCGCCGGGTTCGAGGCGATCATGGCGGGCACCCGCGAGCGCGCGGCCGACGACGACCAGTTGCTCGACGCGATGAGTCCGGTACTCGATTCGATGTACGCGCACTTTGCGGCCAGCGAAAAAAGCAGCGATACGGGAAGGCGCCCATGAGCGCGACGACCGCCCACGCACCCGCCTATACGCTCGGCCAGATGGCGCTCTACATGCTGAAGCTGGGCACCATCGGCTTCGGCGGCCCCGTCGCGCTCGTCGGCTACATGCGCCGCGATCTGGTCGAGCGGCGCGGCTGGATTGCCGAAGCGGACTACCGTGAAGGGCTCGCACTCGCGCAGATGATGCCGGGCCCGCTCGCCGCGCAGCTCGGCATCTATCTCGGCTTCGTGCATTACCGTCTTCTGGGCGCGACGGTCGCCGGACTCGCGTTCGTGCTGCCGTCGTTCCTGATGGTCGTCGCGCTGGGGTGGGCGTACGCGCATTTCGGCGGCCTGCGCTGGATGCAGGCGGTGTTCTACGGCGTCGGCGCTGCGGTGGTCGGCATCATCGCGATGAGTGCGTACAAGCTGACGACGAAGACGCTCGCAACGGACCGCCTGCTGTGGGCCGTCTTCGTTGTGCTCGCGGTCGTGACGGTGGCCACGGAATCGGAGATCGCGTGGCTTTTCATCGCGGGCGGCGTCGTCAACTGGCTGCGTGGCGCGCCGCCGCGGTGGCTGCATAAGGGCGGGCTCAACGCATTGGCCGTGGCGCAGGCGCCCGCGCTTTCGGGCGTCGTCAGCGGACTCGATCTTCCGCTGCTCGGCCAGATCGGTCTCTTCTTCGCGAAGGCGGGTGCGTTCGTGTTCGGCTCGGGGCTCGCGATCGTGCCGTTTCTGTACGGCGGCGTCGTGACCGAGCACCACTGGCTCAATGACAAACAGTTCGTCGATGCGGTGGCCGTCGCGATGATCACACCCGGGCCGGTGGTCATCACCGTGGGCTTTATCGGCTATCTCGTGGCGGGACTGGCGGGCGCCTGCGTCGCCGCCCTCGCCACGTTTCTGCCGTGCTACCTGTTCACCGTGCTGCCGGCACCGTACTTCAAGAAATACGGGCGGCGTCCCGCCGTGAAGGCGTTTGTCGACGGGATTACCGCTGCGGCCGTGGGGGCGATCACCGGTTCCGTCGTCGTCATCGCGAGGCGCTCGGTCATCGACTGGCCGACTGCGCTGATCGCGCTCGCCACCGTGCTGCTGCTGTGGCACTTCCGAAAACTTCCCGAGCCGGTGATCGTCGTCGCGGCTGCGCTGATCGGCGTCGCCCTCTATCCGCTGCTTTCTCTGCACGCGCGGTAACCCGTCGCGTGCGGGACCACTGTGGGGAATGAAAATGAAATCGCGTCGTACGTTCTTGCAGGATACCGCCGCCGTAGGCGCGGGAATGATGCTGGCGCCCACGCAGACGGTTCACGCTGCCAGTGCGCCCGGGTATGCCGACAGGCTCGTCAATGCGGACGGCAAATATGCGGCGGCGCCGCTGCCGTTCGCCTTCGACGCACTCGAACCGGTCATCGATGCCCGCACGGTCGAGCTGCACTACACCTTCCACCACAAGCCGGCCGCCGCCGCTGCGAACAAGGCCGAAGAAGCGCTCGCGAAAGCGCGGGAGTCGAACGACTTCGCGCTGGTGAAGTGCCACGTCAAGGAGCTGTCCTACCAGCTGTCCAGCCATATCCTGCACACGATCTACTGGACCAGCATCTCGGGCAAAGGCGGTGAGCCGAAGGGCGATCTCGCCAGAGCGATCGACAGCAACTTCGGCTCATACGAGAAGTTCAAGGGTCAGCTCGTTGCGGCGACCGTTGCCACCGAGGGGGCGGGCTGGGGCGTCGTCGGCTACCTTCCGTCGACGGGCAAGCTGATGATTCTCCAGTGCGAAAACCACCAGAAACTCACCGCGTGGGGCATTCAGCCGATCCTGGTCCTCGACGTGTTCGAGCACGCCTATTACCTGAAGTATCAGAACCGCCGCAACGAGTACGTCAACCAGTTATTCAGCCTCCTCAACTGGGATAACGCTGCAATGAGACTTCAGACGGCGATGGCGTCGCGCGCGGCCGGGTGAGACTCGGCCGGGCGACGCAACGTCGACACGCAACGCAGGCTGACGCGATGACTGCTGGCAGAACGCTACTGTCGATGCGGCTCCGGCCCTCTCAGCGCGGGCTCGCAACTGGCCGCGGCACCGATCGCCCGTCGGATCGGCCTGCTCAACACGACGGTGTTCACCCACATTCCATCGAGCGTGTGCCTGATCGCCGCCGCTTTCACGCATTCGCTGCCGCTGACGCTGGCGTTGCTGCTGGTGCGCAGCGCGCTGTCGCAACTCGATGTGCCGACCCGGAGCGCTTACGTGATGGCCGTCGTGACGCCCCCGGAACGGCCGGCCGCCGCGAGTTTCACGGCGGTGCCCCGCAGCCTCGCCGCGGCTGTCGCGCCGACGATCGCAGGCGGTCTCCTCGGCGCCGGATGGCTCGGCGCGCCGCTGATCGCGTGCGGCCTGCTCAAGATTGCCTACGATCTCGCGATGCTCGCCGCGTTCCGTCATGTCAGGCCTGACGAAGCGGGTACGCGCGTATCCGCCGGCAAGCGTTACGAATGAGATTGCCGCGATCGACGTGCGTGCTCTGTTCCGCAGGCTCGACATCGCCTTCTTCGCGTACCCGTGCGGACCGGTCGCGCACCATGCGCGCACGCGCGACGCGACGCGCTTACGTGTCCGATCGCAGTCGGCTGCGCCAGCCCCTTCGCTTCAGCCCCGCGCGCAAGCCTCCCGCCACCTACTGCCCGCCAACGGCAATGGAAGCCGGACTCGTCGACACAACCGTCCCGACCAGCGCGAGCGTCCCGCTCACGCTGTCGATGGTGAAAACCGACACGGTGTTGCCGCTCCGATTCCCGACATACACGAACTGATCGCTGGGCTCGGCCGTGATCGCACTGGGACTCGCCCCCGCGGCGAAAGGCGAGCCGGCCACCGCTGTCAGCACGCCGGTCGTGGCGTTGAGCGTGTACGCGGAAACGTTATTGCTGCTCTCGTTGGCCACGTAGACGAACTTGCCGCCCGGGTCGACCGTGACGGCGCTCGGCAGCGGTCCGGTGGCGAATGGCGAGCCGGGCACTTGCGTCAGGGCGCCCGTCGCGCTGTTGATCGCGTACGCAGACACATCGTCGCCGCCCGAGTTGGTCACGTAGACGAACTGGCCGCTCGGGTCGACCGTGACGGCGCTCGGCGACGGTCCGGTGGAGAATGGCGAGCCGGCCACCTGCGTGAGCACGCCGGTGACGGCGTCGACGCTATAGGCCGACACCGTGCTGTCACCGTAATTCGCCACGTAGACGAACTTGCCGCCCGGGTCGACCGCGACGCCGTGGGGCTCCGATCCCGCAGCGAACGGCGAGCCGAACACTTGCGCCAGGGCGCCCGTCGTGGCGTTGATGGAATAGGCGGATACGCTGTTGACGGTCGAACTGGACACGTAGAAGAACGCGCCATTGGGCGCAACGGCGATGGCCGTGAGCCCCGGTTCCGCGGGGATCGGCGAGCCGGCCGCCTTCGTCAGCGCGCCCGTCGTGGCATCGACGGTGTAAGCGACGATCGTATCGGCGCCGGCACCGCCGGTGGCGGCGACGGCGAACCTGCCGCGCGGATCGACGACGGCGCCCGCGATCGTTCCCGCTCCCGTGGCGAAGGGCGAGCCGGCAATCGCGGTCAGGTTGCCGGTCGCGGCGTTGACGGTGTATCCCGAGACGGTGCCGTTGCTCCAATTGGCCACGTACGCGAAGCGCGGTGCCGGCGTCACGCACTGGACTGCGACGCTCGCCACATTGCCCGCGCCCACCGGGCCGTTGCCCGACGACACGGTGCAGGTCTGCGTCGGCAGGCGCGGCTGAGTCTGCACGGTGACCGCAAAGCTTGCGCCGCTCGCGACCGGCGTCGCGAACGTGAAGCTGCCGTTAGCAGAAATCGCCAGGTTGTCGGCGGCATTGTCCTGCAGCACGAGCCCGGAACCCAGCAGGCCGCTGACCGTGCCGCCGACGCTATAGCTGTCGGTCGAGCAGATCACCGCGACGTTGCCGACATTGGCGTCGCCCGCCGTGCCGCTGCCGTTGTTGACCGTGCAGGTCTGCGACGGACTGACCGGTTCGGCCTTGACCGTGACCGCATACGTCGCGCCGCTCGCCACCGATGTCGCGAAAGCGAAGCCGCCGTTGGCCGAAATCGGCAGATCGTCGCCGGCGTTGTCCTGCAGCACGAGCCCGGAACCCAGCAGGCCGCTGACCGTGCCGCCGATCGTGTCGCGCGTGGTGTTGCTGCCCGCAGGGGCGTTCGGCGAGGCGGGCGGGGCGTCATTGCCGTGCCCGCCGCAGGCCGCCAGCGCGGCGATCAGGATCGCGCCCGCCGCGCGCGAGAGCAGGTGCGGGCAGCGGCGAAGCCGACGTCGAACGAATCGGATAACCGGGACTGGCGACGCGTGTTGTTTTTGTTTTGCTGGCAGCATTTTCTTGTTCGTATAGGGGGAAAACCGGCGAGCAGCATGACAGCGATCGTTGCTTTGTCAACCGCGAACAAAAAAAAACCGGCCCCAAAAGGCCGGCTTGTCATCCCAGATTTTCGATCACACCATCTGCTGCATGATCGACAACAGCTTCTTCGCGTAGTGCGGATCGGTCGCATACCCCGCGCGCTGCATCCCCTGCGCGAACCCTTCCGCGCTGTGCGAGCCGTTGATCACCTGCGCGTAACGCGGGTTGTTCTTCAGCAGGTTCGCGTAGTCGGTCATCGCCTCGTCGTACGAGTCGTACGCGCGGAACTTCGCGCGCACGCGGTGCGCGACGCCGTTCACGTATTCGGTCGTCGTGGCGACCACCGTCTTGCCGGTCCAGTCCTTCGACGCCTTGATGCCGAACACGTTGTGGCTCGACGAGCCGTCCGCGTGCCTCAGTTCGCGCTTGCCCCAGCCCGACTCCAGCGCGGCCTGGCCGACGATGAAGCGCGCCGGAATCCCCGTCTGCGCGCTCGCCTGCTGCGCCGCGCCCGCGAGTTTGTCGACGAACGCGTCGGTGTTCGCCGAGTCGCCGTTGCCGCGCAGCGGCGGCGTGAGCGCGCTGTTCGCGCTGTAGCCGCGCCCGTCCGCGAGCGCGCCGTTCGCCTGCGAGTTGCCGTACGCGCGGCTCAGCGCATCGAGCATCTTCAGGTTGCCGGCGTTCGCGTCGCCGCCCGCGTCGCCCGCGCCGCCCATCTCGCGCGTCAGCTGCTTGATCATCGCGTTCGCGACGCCGATGCCCTTCGACGACATCTGCTGCGAGAGCTGCTGATCCATCATCGACGTGAACGAGTCGCCGTCGTGCGAGTCGAGCGGACCGTCGCTCGGCGTCGCGTCGCGCATGCTCTTCAGCATCATCTGCGTGAACACGGCGTCGAACTGCTTCGCGGCCATTTTCACGGCCTGCTGCGGCGCCGCGTTCGCGGCGGCGCGCATCGTGTCGAAGCCCTGCACGTCGAGTGCGAAACGGTTCGAAAGATCGAGTCCGGCGTTGATTTTTGCGTTATCCATCGTCGCAATCCCTTTAGATGATTTGCAGATCGGCGCGCAGCGCACCCGCTGCCTTCATCGCCTGCAGGATCGACATCAGGTCGGCCGGCGTCGCGCCGAGCGCGTTCAGCGCCTTCACGACATCCGCGAGATTCGCGCCGGCGGTCACGAGCATCAGCGATCCGTTGTCCTGCTTCAACTGGATCTGCGACTGGCGCGCGGCGACGGTGTTGCCGTTCGAGAACGCGCCCGGCTGGCTCACGACCGTCTGCGTGTTGACGACCACCGACAGGTTGCCGTGCGCCACCGCGCAGCTATCCAGCGTGACCATCTGGTTCATCACGATCGAGCCGGTGCGCGCGTTCAGGATCACCTTCGCGGCCGGTTGCGCCGGGTTCACGTTCAGGTCCTGGATCTGCGCGATGAAGCCCACCTGCTGCGAGGGATCGGACGGCCCGTGCACCTGGATCGTGCGGCCGTCGAGCGGCATCGCCGTGCCCGCGCCGAACGCGTTGTTGATCGCCGACACGATGCGCTGCGTCGTGTCGTAATCCATGTCGTTGACGGCCATCTGCAACAGGCCGGTCGCCTGCGCGACGGGAGACGGCACCGAGCGCTCGACGATCGCGCCGTCCGCCACGCGGCCCGCCGCGAGCTGGTTCACCTGCACGCGGCTGCCGTTCGCCGCCGCGCCGGCGCCGCCGACCGCGACGTTGCCCTGCGCGAGCGCATACACCTGGCCGTCGGCGCCCTTCAGCGGCGTGAGCAGCAGCGTGCCGCCGCGCAGGCTGCGCGCGTTCGCGAGCGACGACACGGTCACGTCGATCGCCTCGCCCGGCCGCGCGAACGGCGGCAGCGTCGCCGTCACGATCACGGCGGCGACGTTCTTCAGCTGCATGTTGGTCAGCGTCTGGCTGTTGCCGGTTGCCGACGACGTGTTGTTGATCGAGATGCCGAGGTTCGCGAGCATGTTCGCGAGCGTCTGCGTGGTGAACGGCGCCTGGGTGGTCTGGTCGCCGGTGCCGTCGAGGCCGACGACGAGGCCGTAACCGATCAGCGGGTTGTCGCGCACGCCCTGGAACGACACGAGGTCTTTCACGCGCTCGGCGCGGGCGGCCGGCGAGAACGCGATCAGCGCGCCGAACACGGCCATCAGCGCCGCGACGGTGCCGAATGCGGCGAGCGCGCGCCTGACCGGCGAGCGGCGGCGGTTGCGGAAGCGGATCTTCACCATGGCGCGACGTTCAGGAAAAAGCGTTGCAGCCAGCCCATCGTCTCGGCCTCGTCGATGTAGCCCTTCGCGGAATATTCGATCTTCGCGTCGGCCACCTCGGTCGACAGCACGGAGTTGTCGCCGGCCACGGTGTTCGGATTCACGACGCCGGAAAAGCGCACGAACTCGTTGCCCTGGTTGATCAGCATCTGCTTCTCGCCGGACACGACGAGGTTGCCGTTCGGCAGCACGTTCGTGACGGTGACGGTGAGCACGCCGTTGAATGTGTTCGACGCGTTCGCGCCGCCGGTCGCGTCGAACTGGTTCGCGCCCTGCCCGTTCAGGTTCGCCTTCGAGAAGATCCCCGACAGAAAGCCCGCGGTGGTCGTCGAGAACGACGTCGACGAGCCGCGCTTCGTGTTCGCGCCCGACGTCTTCGTCGCGTTGATGTTTTCGGCGATCACGATCGTCAGGATGTCGCCGGTATTGCGCGGACGCTGGTCTTCGAACAGCGGACGCCCCGCATAGCCGGGGTTGAAGATCGAACCCGGCGACGTGTTCACAGGCGGCATCGGCGGCACGGCCGTCATCGGCTGCTGCGTGATCGGCTGCTTGTGTTGCAGCGCACAGCCCGACAGCAACGCCAGCGCCGCGGCCGCGATCGACGCGACGAGCGGCGCTGCGCGCCTGCGAGAAAAGAAACGGACAAAGTGCGCCATGCGGGTCACCAACGAACGAACTGAATCACAACGACAACAAGGGGGCTTACACCGACATCTGGCTCAGCGTCTGCAGCATCTGGTCGGAGGTCGTCACGGCCTTGCTGTTGATTTCGTACGCGCGCTGCGTCTCGATCATGTTCACGAGCTCCTGCACGACGTTCACGTTCGACGCCTCGACGTAGCCCTGATTGAGCGTGCCCGAGCCGTTCAGGCCCGGCGCCGTGACGGTCGGCGCGCCGGACGACGCGGTTTCCGAGTACAGGTTCTCGCCGTTCGACTGCAGGCCGGTCGGGTTGATGAACATCGCGAGCTGCAGCGCGCCGATCGTCGTGTTGTTCGGCGTACCCGGCGTCGTGACGGTGACGGTGCCGTCGCTGCCGATCGTGAGCGACAGCGCGTTCGCCGGCACCGTGATCGCCGGGATCACCGGGTAGCCGCTCGACGTGACGAGCTGGCCCTGCGCGTTGGTCTGGAACGAGCCGTCGCGCGTGTACTGGGTCGTGCCGTCGGGCATCTGCACCTGGAAGAAGCCCGCGCCGTTGATCGCGACGTCCTTCGAGTTGCCGGTCTGCTGCAGCGCGCCCTGCGTGAACAGGCGCTCGGTGGCGACCTGCTGCACGCCGGTGCCGACCTGGCTGCCGGACGGCAGCTCGGTTTGCTGCGTCGAGTTCGCACCCGGCTGGCGCAGCGTCTGATACATCAGATCTTCGAACACCGCGCGCGAGCCCTTGAAGCCATTGGTGCTCACGTTGGCGAGATTGTTCGAGATCACGTCCATCTGCGACTGCTGCGCGTTCATGCCGGTGGCGGCGATGTAGAGCGAACGGTTCACGGTTTCGGATCCTTAAATGCTTTTAGCTGAAGGTGAGCAGCTGGTTGGCGCTCTGCTCGTTCTGGTCGGCGTTCTGCAGCAGCTTCGTCTGCATCTGGAACTGCCGGGCGTTCGTGATCATCGACACCATCGCGGCCACCGGATTCACGTTGCTCGCCTCGAGCGACTCGGGCGCGATCGTGACGGTCGGGTCCGCGTCCGCGGGGTTGCCGTCGGCGGTGCGAAAGAGGCTGTCGTCGCCGCGCAGCATCGTGCCGGCCGGCGGATTCACGAGCTTCAGCTGATCGATCATCGCGACCGTGTTCGGCGGGTTGCCCGGCGCGAGCGCCGACACCGTGCCGTCCGTGCCGATCGTCACCTGCGAGCCGGGCGGCACCGCGATCGGGCCGCCGTTGCCGATCACCGGCAGGTTGGTCGCCGTCATCAGCTGGCCGTTCTCGTCCACGTGCAGGTTGCCCGCGCGCGTGTACGCCTCGTTGCCGTCGGGCGTCTGCACCGCGAACCAGCCCGGCCCCTGAATCGCGACGTCGAGCGGGTTGCCGGTGTGCGAGATCGCGCCCGGCGTCATGTCCGCGCCCGGCGTCGCCGACAGCACGAACGTGCGCGTCGTCGAGTCGTTGACGCTCGAGCCGTCGCCGAACGACATCGGCACCGCGCGGAAATTCGCGAGCTGCGCGCGAAAGCCCGTCGTGGACGTGTTCGCGAGGTTGTTCGCAACGACGGTCTGCTGCTCGAGCGCCTGGCTCGCTCCGGTCATCGCGGTGTAGATCAGTCGATCCATGATTCGTCCCGGTTCGCCCGCTCTCTCGCGCGCGGTTGCGCGCGAGAGAGCGGCCTTACGCATTACATGTTCAGCAGCGTCTGGTCGACGGTCTGCTGCGTCTTGATGGTCTGCGCGTTCGCCTGATAGTTGCGCTGCGCGGTGATCAGGTCGACGAGCTGGTTCGTCAGGTCGACGTTCGACGACTCGACCGCGCCGCCCGTCAACGTGCCGTGGTTCGTGCTGCCCGGCACCGAGACCTGCGGGACGCCGGATTGGGCCGTCTGCGCGTATTCGTTGCCGCCGAGGTCCTGCAGACCGTTCGGGTTGTTGAAGTTCGCGAGCACGATCTGCCCGAGCGACGCCGTCTGGCCGTTCGAGTAGTTGCCGGTCAGCGTGCCGTCGGCCGCGATCGTGAAGTTCGTCAGCTGGCCGCTTGCGTACCCGTTCTGCGCGAGGTTGTTCACGCCGTTCGCGCTGCCGTACTGCGTCGTGCCGGTAAAGTTGAGCGTGATGGCCTGGTTTTGCGCGGCGCCGTCGGTCGGGTTCACCGTGACGGTCATCTGGCCGTTCGTCGGCGACACGAGGTTGCCGCCCTGGCTGAATTCCAGCTGGCCGACCGACGTCGTGCCGACGTTGCCCGGCGTGCCCGCGTACACGTTCCACAACTGGTCGCCGTTCGCGGCGGTGCCCGCCTGCACGAAGTACATGTTGACCTGCTCGGTGCCGCCGAGCGAGTCGTAGGTCTGGATCGACGTCGAGTAGTTGTACGTGCTCGAGTCGGTCTCGCTGAACGGCGTCGTGGTCGGCGCGGTGGACTGCGCGTTCAGGTTCAGCTGCGCGGTGACCGACGTCGTCGCGAGCGGCGCGAGGTTCGTCGTCGGCACCGACAGCGGCACGGTGGCGGCCGTGTTGACCACGCCCTGCGCGTTCGCCGCATAGCCCATCAGCTGCAGGCCCTGCGCGTTCACGATGTTGCCGTTCGCGTCGAGGTTGAACACGCCGTTACGCGAGTACGTGACGGTGCCGTTGTTCGACATCTCGAAGAAGCCGTTGCCGTTGATCGCGACGTCGAGCGCCTGGCCGGTCGTCGTGATCGTGCCTTGCGAGAAGTCCTGCTGCACGGTGGACAGCGACGTGCCGAGGCCGATCTGCGTGTTGACGGACGACGCGAGCGTGTTCGCGTACACGTCCTGGAACTGCGCAGTGCTTTCCTTGAAACCGACAGTGTTCGCGTTCGCGATGTTGTTGCCGATCACGTCGAGGTCGTTCGACGCACCGGCGAGACCGCTCAAGCCTTGTTGATAGCCCATGGATCTTTCTCCGTTCCTTCAATCACAGAATGGCCGCGATGCTCGACAGCGGGACCGTATTGCCGTTCGACAGTGTCAGGCCCGCGCTGCCGTCCGCCTGCTGGACGACGCCCTGCACCTGCGCGGCGGAGAGCGTGGTCGCCGTCGAGGACTGGCCGTTGACGGTCGCGGTGGCGGAAAGGGTGTAGGTGCCGTCGGGCAGCGCGTTGCCCGACGAGTCCTTCGGGGTCCACGTGACCGGCACGTTGCCGGCCTGCTGCGCGCCGAGGTCGACGGTGCTGACGACCTGGCCCGAGCTGTTCGTGACCGTCAGCTTCACGTCCGACGCGGCCGACGGCAGCGACACGCCGATCTGCGTCGCCGCGCCGCCCGACACGGTCACGCTCGACGACGGCGCAAGCACCGACGAGCCGATCAGCAGCGCGGCCTGCGCGTTCTGGCCGGCGGCGAGCTGCGTCGACAGCGACGACAGCGACGTGTTCAGCGACTGGATGCCGGACACGGTGTCGATCTGCGCGAGCTGCGACGTCATCTGCGAGCTGTCCATCGGATTGGTCGGATCCTGGTTCTGCAGCTGCGTGACGAGCAGTTGCAGGAAGGTCTGCTGAAGGTCGCTCGCGCTCGAGCCGCTCGACGAAGCCGACGAACTGGACGACGACGCGCTGGTGCCGTTCATCGTGTCGAGCAGCTGCTGCGACACCGTCGCCTGGCTGCCGCCGATCGTGGTGTTGGTGGTCACTGTGGATTCCCCTGTTCCGTAGTCTGTAGTGCGCGTCAGGTGCCGATGGTCAGCGTCTTCAGCATCAGCGTCTTCGCGGTGTTCAGCGTTTCGACGTTCGCCTGGTACGAGCGCGACGCCGAGATCATGTTGACCATCTCCTGCACCGGATCGACGTTCGGCATGGTCACGTAGCCGTCCGTGTTCGCGGCCGGGTTGCCCGGGTCGTAGACCGTCTTCATCGGCGTCGGGTCGTCGATCACGCCGGTCACCTGCACGCCGCCGACCTGCTGGCCGGATGCGGTGCGCGCGCCGCCGAGCGGGTCGACCGCGAACACGACCTGCTTCGCGCGATACGGCTGGCCGTCCGGGCCGGTCGTGCTGTCGGCGTTCGCGAGGTTCGACGCCGTCACGTTCAGGCGCTGCGATTCCGCGGTCATCGCGGAGCCGGCAACGCTGAAGATGTTCATCAGGGATGGCATGGCTTGTCTGTCCTAAAGGGTGTCTTGCTCGTGAATCGCTTTCAGTTCCGCCGGGTGGCCGGGTTAGCTGCCGCCGGACGTGATCGCCGACAGCATCGTCTTGATCTGCGTGGACAGCACCGTCATCCCGGCCTCGAAGTGCAGCGCGTTGTCCGCGAACTGCACGCGCTCGGTGTCGAGATCGACGGTGTTGCCGTCGAGCGCCGGCTGCACCGGGTTGCGGTACATCAGCGGGCTCGTGTAGTTGTCCGCCGGGCCGCCGGTCGGCTCCAGCTTCGTATTGCCGGTCATGTGGCCCGCCTCGGTCGCGTCGAGCGCCATCGTGCTCGTCACGCCGACCGGCTGCGCCATCGCGAGCGGCATCCCGTTGCCGGTGGCCGTGCCCGCGGGACCGTTCGCGCCGACGCGCTTCAATGCGCCCGCGAGCGACGCGTTGAAATCGACGTCGCGCGCCTGATAACCCGGCGTGTCCGCGTTCGCGATGTTCGACGAGATCAGCGCCTGGCGCGTCGCGCGAACGTCGAGCGCTTCGCGGCCGAACGCAAATTCCGCATCGAGTTTGTCCAGCATCGGTATCTCTCCCGGGTGACTCAGGGGTTCCGTGTGTTTCAGGGGCGCCGTCGGGCCCGCCCAGGCAACGACAGCAGGCCGCGGCGACAGGCCCGGCGCGCACTCGTTTGCGCGAACGCACGACGCAGACCTTTTCGCATGGAAACGAATGTTAGGCGCCGCACACAACAACCAATCGGACGAATAGCCGGGTAAGCGCCCCTCTATTCGTCGTTAGGGCGATGCGGACGCCGCCTAGAATTCGACGCGTACCAATGCATTCGATGGAGAGCGACGATGCCGCAGCCAAGCACCATTCGCGCGGCCAACCCTTACGCCGCGCTGACGCCGTCCGGCGTGCGCGCGGCCCTGCTGCGCGCGGTCGTGGCCGTCGTGCTGGGCGGCGCGCTGGTGGTCCACGCGCACGCGCAGCAAGGCTGGCAGGAGACGAGCGGCGCGGTGACCGGGCCGGACGGCGGACAGATCTATATCGCCGGACCGGGCGACCGCACGGGCTCGGACGCGGCCAGAATGACGGCGATGATGCAGGCGCCGGGCAGTGCGCGCGCGGTTTCCGCCGCTTCGGCGCCGCCTTCGCCGGCCGCCGCTCTCGCGCCCGCCGTCGCTGCGCCCGCTCGGCCTGCCGTGCCGGCCGGGATGATCACGATTCCCGGCCCCGGCGAAAGGCCGGCTGCCAATGCGGCCGGCGATGCCGCGTCCGCGCCGAAGATCGTCACGATTCCCGCGCCGGGCGTGAACGCTTTGCTTGTCGACCGCGCCGCCATGCCGGGCGCGAACGCGCCGCTTGCCGTGCGCCCTGCCATGCCGGGCGCGACCGCGCCGATCGCCGTGCGCGCCGCCATGCCGGGCGCGACCGCGCCGATCGCCGTGCGCGCCGCCGCGCCGGGCGCGACCGCGCCGATCGCCGTGCGCGTGGCCGCGCCGGCGTTGGAGCGCGTGAACGTCGCCGCGTCGGCGGCGGCGGCGCGCGTCGCGCCGGTCGTCGTCAACGCGGCGCCTGCGGACGTTTCCGGCGCCGCGGGCGCGAACCCGCTGCGCAACCGCGTCGTGGCCGTGGCCGCCGCCAATGCAGCTGCCCCCGCGAACACCGTCAGCACCGTCAGCACCGTCAGCACCGTCAACACTGCGAACAATGCGGCAGCCGCCGCCGCGCAGCCGCCCGTGCCGCCCGGCCAGCAGGACGGCGAATCGGTCCATGCGGCCGCGCTCGCCTATCTGCAACAGCAGTCGGCCGGACTGCCGGGCCATGTGACGGTCACCGTCGCGCCGGTGTTCCCGCGCGGCCTCGCCGCGTGCACGTCGCTCGAACCGTTCCTGCCGCCCGGCGCGCGCACGTGGGGCCGCACGACCGTCGGCGTGCGCTGCATCGGCGAGCGTCCATGGACGCTGTACGTGCAGGCGCGCGTCGCCGTCGAGGTCACCTACTTCATGGCCGGCCGCCCGATCGCCCCCGGCGAGACGCTCGCCGCCACCGACCTGCAGCCGCGCGAAGGCGACCTCGCGAGCCTGCCGCGCACCGTGATCACCGACCCGTCGCAGGCCGTCGGCGCCGTGTCGCTGGTGCGCATCGCCGCGGGCCTGCCGCTGCGCACCGACATGCTGCGCAGTGCGTCGTCGGTCGTGATCGGGCAGACGGTGAGGCTCGTCGCAAGCGGCCCCAGTTTCACGATCTCGACCGAAGGCAGCGTGCTCAACAACGCGGCCCCCGGCCAGCAGGTCCAGGTGCGCACCGTCGGGGGCCAGATCGTGACGGGCGTCGTCAAGGACGCGGGCACCGTTCAGGTGCAGATATGACCGTGATCGTCGATGTAAGGGGATGTAACGAGATGAAACAACCGGTCAGCGCGCGCTAAAGTTCGGTTCGACCTTGCCGATATCAAGGTCAAATCGATCAGGAACGCCCATCGTGAATATTTCGACTCCCCCATCCCGCGTGCAATCGACGCAGACTGAAGCGGCCCGCACGCAGCAAGGCAGCGCGAGCGTCGCTGCGGACAGCGCGACGAGCAGCACGGCAAGCGCGACCAGCAGCACGTCGACGGGCGCGGCCGACGCGTCGTCGTCCGGCTCGGATGCGAACGTGAGTCTGTCGTCGCTGTCCTCGCAAATGCGCTCGCTCGCGGCGTCGGGCTCGGCCGACATCGACACCGCGCATGTCCAGTCGATCAAGGACGCGATCCGCAACGGCACGTTGCAGATCGATACCGGCAAGATCGCGGACGGCGTGCTGGAAACGGCGCGCAGCCTCATCAAACCGCCGTCGGGCGCGTAACGCGCGCGGCGGCCCGCTTCAACGCATGCCTATAGCTCGACGATGAAAGACGACCTGCTCTCGACGTTGATCGACGAACACGCGACCGTGGAAGCGTTCGCGTCGTTGCTCGCCTATGAACAAAAGGCGCTGTCGTCGAGCGACGCGCTCAGCACGCTGCCGTCGATCGTCGAGCAGAAGACGGAACTGACGCAGCGGCTCGCGGCGCTCGAAAAGGTGCGCGACGCGCTGCTGACCGAACGCGGTCTGCCGCGCGGACGCAAGGGCATCGAGATGGCGTGCGGCGGCGACGCGCGGCTCGCGAGCCAGTGGGCGCTGCTGAAGAGTTCGACCGAGCGCGCGCGGCGCGCGAACATGACGGTCGGCATGATGATCAACACGCGGATGGATCACAACCGCCGTGCGCTCGCGATCCTGCGCGGCGAAGGGCGCTCGACGGGCAACGCGATGCTGTACGGGCCGGACGGGCGCCTGCCGGCGTTCGGGCTTTGAGCGAGGCCGGCCGAACCAGGACTCGAACAACAAGTGGTTGCCGGCAGGCCGCGTGTCTGCCACTCGCACGCCCCGGTCGATGACCGGGGCGTTTTGTTTTTAGCGCGCTAGCGCGCAAATTAGCGGCCGTTTTGGCGCCAACTCGGCGCATGAAAGCCGGGACCGGCCGTCGATAATCACCTGACTCCCTCATCTTGCGGCGCAAGCTCGCTTTCGTCATGACCGCCTTTCCCACGCTGACCGACATCGCCACGACAGATTCAGAACCGCAACTGGACCAGGACCTCGAGCGGGTGATGGCGGCAGCGATCGACCATCACCGCAAGCAGGAGTTCGGCGAGGCGGCGGCGCTCTACTCGGCCGTTCTCGACGCACAAGGCGATCACGCCGACGCGCACTATCACCTCGCCATCCTTCGCATGCAGACGGGGCAGCCGGCGGAGGCGGTCACGCATTTCGAAGTCGTGCTGGGTCAGGCGCCGAATTTCGTGCAGTGCTGGATCTATTACGTGAACGCGCTCGTCGAGACGAAACAGCTGGAAGCAGCGCGAATCGCACTCGAGGTCATGCGGCAACGCGGCCTGCCGGCCCCGGCGGTCGACAGGCTGACCGCTCGCATCAATGGAGAACCGGAGCCGGTCGTGCCTGCGCCTTCGCCGATTCCTTCGGCCGCCGCGGAAACCGGCGAGACGCAAGCGCCCGAAGCGCCGGCGAAGAAGTCCCCGACGAAAGCCGACCTGCGCCGCGCGGACCCGAGCGAACTCAACCGCTATGCGGCGCTGTTCAACAGCGGCGACTTCGCCGGCGCGGAGAAAGTCGCCCGGGATCTCGTGGAGCGCTATCCGTCACAAGGCGAATGCTGGTTCGCGCTCGCTTACGTGCTGCAGCACACGGGCAGCTACGTCGAATCGACAGAGGCGGCCGAACGCGCGACCGAATTGCTTCCCGACGATCTGCGCGCCCAGACGCTGTTCGCCAACCGCCTGTACATCACGCGGCAATATCAGCGAGCCGAAGCGCTGTGCCGCAAGATGCTCGACCGGTTCCCCGAAAACGCGGCGCTGCATCGCACGCTCGGCGCAACGTTACAGGCGCTCGGCCGCGACGCCGACGGCATCGCCGAGTTCCGCCACGCCGTCGAACTCGCACCGAACGACGCGCTCGAGATCGACGCGCTCGGCAACGCGCTGATGCAGCATGGTCTGTACGACGAGGCGGAAGCGACTTTCCGCCAGTCGCTCGAACTGGCGCCGATGCAGGCGGCGACGCACAGCAACCTGCTGTTCTGCCTGATGCACAAGGTGGATCAGGACGCCGCAAGTGCATTCGCGGAGTTCCGCGAGTTCGCGGCGCGCCACGAAGGCGCGCTGCGCGAAGAGCCGCCGCAGCACGCGAACGATCGCAATCCGTCGCGCCAGCTGCGCGTCGGCTTCGTTTCCGGCGATCTGCTGAATCACCCGGTCGCTTACTTCCTGCAGTCGGTCGTCGAGCATCTGGCGAAGGACCCGGGCCTGTCGCTGCACTTCTATTCGAACCATGTGGTCGCGGACGGCTTCACCAAACAGATCCGCGAACACGCACAGAGCTGGCAGGAAATCTTCGGCATGACCGACGCACTCTTCGCGCAGCGAGTTCGCGACGATCGCATCGATATCCTGATCGATCTGTCCGGCCACACCGGCCGCAACCGGCTCGTCGCGTTCGCGCAAAAGCCCGCGCCGGTGCAGGTCAGCTGGATCGGCAATCCGGCCACGACCGGCCTCACGGCGATCGACTATTACATGTCGGACCGGTTCGTCACGCCGCCCGAACAGTTCGCCGGCCAGTTCTCGGAAAAGCTCGTGTTCCTGCCCGCGCTCGCGCCGTTCAAGCCGCATCCGAACGCGCCCGACGTGAGCGATCTGCCCGCGCTGAAAAACGGCTTCGTGACGTTCGGCAGCTTCAGCCGGCTCGTCAAGATCGGGCCGGAAGTGGTCGCGCTCTGGTCGCGCGTGCTGCGCGAGGTGCCGGATTCGCGCCTCCTGATCGGCGCGATTTCGTCGCAGGAGCAGATGAGCAAGCTCGCGAAGCAGTTCGTCAGCGAGGGCATCGACCCGAGCCGCATCAGCTTCCTGCCGCGCAAGAACATCACCGGCTACCTCGAGCAGCACCATCTGATCGACGTGTGTCTCGATCCGTTCCCGTTCGTCGGTTCGACGACGACCATGCACGCGCTGTGGATGGGCGTTCCGACGATGACGCTGCCCGGCGTGTCGATGGCGAGCCGCGGCACCACGGGCTGGCTGTCGCATCTCGGCCTCGACCCGGCATTCGTCGCGCGCGACCAGGACGACTACGTGAACAAGTGTGCCGCGCTGGCCGCCGACCTCGACGCGCTCGCCACCGTCCGGCGCGAACTTCGTGCGCACTGCATGAACTCGCCGATCGTCAGTGCGGGCATGATCGCCAACGCGGCGTCGCGCGCGCTGCGCACCATGTGGCAGCGGTGGTGCGACGGGCTCGCGCCCGAGCAGTTCGACGTGCCGGCGCTGGAATCGGCCGCCGCCGACGTGCAAGCCGGCGACGCCGCGCGCGAATCGCAAGCGCAGGCCACGCCGACGTCCGCGCCGATCACGTCGATCGGCCGCAAGACCGGCGGCGCAACCGGCACGAAGCCGATCCGCCTCGTGTGCGGCACGCGCCGCACCCGCGAGCAGTTCGCGACGGAAACGGCGCTGGGCCGTTCGCTCGCGCTCTACGCGCAGTGGCCGGACATCGAACTGCAGCTCTTCGACCAGAACGCGCGCGGGCTGTCCACGATCTACAACGCGGCAATCGACGATGCGAAGGAGCGCCCGGCCATCCTCGTTTTCGTCCACGACGACGTGTGGCTCAACGACTTCTTCTGGACCGAACGCATCCGCGAATCGGTCGGCCGTTTCGACGTGGTCGGCCTCGCGGGCAATCTGCGCCGCGTGCCGCGCCAGCCGGCCTGGGCGTTCGCCACGCCGGACCTGCGCTGGGACGACCGCCGCTATCTGAGCGGAACGGTCGGCCACGGCAAGGGCTTCCCGTGCGACGTCACGTCGAACTTCGGCCCGTCGGGCCAGGACTGCAAGCTCCTCGACGGCCTTCTGCTGATTGCGGACAGCGAAATGCTCGCGAACAGCGGGCTGCGTTTCGACGAGCAGTTCAAGTTTCACTTCTATGACATGGACTTCTGCCGCCAGGCCGAACTGAAAGGTCTGCGCATGGGAACCTGGCCGCTGTCCGTGGTTCATGAAAGCGGTGGTGCATTCGGCTCGCGCGGCTGGCGCGAAACGTATGCGCTGTATCTCGCCAAGTACGGCGAGTGACGCACCCGTTCGCCCCGCTTCCGGTCGCCCGTGCGATGACGGCCGCGGCCGGGGCCGATGCGAACGCGGCCGTCGCACGCCGCAGTCCGGGTTCGCCGCCATCGCCCGCGCGAGGCACTTCCCGCGGGGCGCAAGCGGGGCGCAGGCGAGGTTCGGGCTGCGGTTCGGCAGCGAACAGACGCATTTATGTTGATTCGCCCTTTAAAGTTTTCCCGGTGGGGGCCGTTACCACAAACAAGGCGGCCGGCAAACGACTCGTTGCCAAGCTTGCCGATGCCTTGGTCTATATGGCATGTACTGGGCCGTTGGCCCCACACGGAGAATTTCCATGCTCGGAATTAACAGCAACATTAACTCGCTCGTCGCGCAACAGAACCTGACGAGCTCGGGCAGCGCGCTGTCGCAAGCGATCACCCGCCTGTCGTCGGGCAAGCGCATCAACAGCGCGGCAGACGATGCAGCAGGTCTCGCGATCTCGAACATCATGCAGACCCAGATCAACGGTCTGACGCAAGGTGTGTCGAACGCGAACGACGGCGTGTCGATGGTGCAAACCGCATCGAGCGGCCTCTCGTCGCTGACGAGCAGCCTGCAGCGTATCCGCCAGCTGGCGACGGAAGCGTCGAACGGCACGATGACGGACACCGACCGCGCCGCGCTCCAGCAGGAAGTGTCGCAGCAGATCCAGGAAGTGAACCGTATCGCGTCGCAAACGACGTATAACGGCATGAACGTGCTGAACGGCTCGCTCGGCAGCGTGACGTTCCAGGTCGGCGCGAACGTCGGCCAGTCGATCACGATGAACCTGTCGCAAGACATGTCGGCGGCACAGCTCGGCAGCGGCCTCGTCCAGGCCGGCAACACGCTCGGAACCTTCTCGAACCTCAGCCTCGACTCGACCGGCGCTTCGGTTGCCGCCTCGGCAGCGACCATCACCGCGATCAACGTGGTGTCCGACGGCAGCGGCGGCTTCACGTTCACCGACCAGAACAACGAAGCGATCCCGTCGTCGACCGTCAGCGCGCTGTTCGGCGCATCGACGGCCGGCAGCGGCACGGCGCTGTCGCTGACGGCTACCGCCCTCGAAACCGCTGTTGGTTCGGCCGGCTCGGCTGCAGCGGCTGCAGTGGCGACGCAGGTCGACAGCTACAACGCACCGACGACCGTCGCGAACGTCGACATCAGCACCGCCAGCGGCGCGAGCATGGCGATGGAATCGATCGACAACGCGCTGAACACCGTCGACAACCTGCAAGCAACGCTCGGCGCGGCACAAAACCGCTTCAGCGCCATCGGCACGACGCAGCAAGCTCAGTCGACCGACCTGTCGTCGGCACAATCGTCGATCCAGGACGCCGACTTCGCATCGGAAACGGCGAACCTGAGCAAGGCGCAAGTGCTGCAGCAAGCCGGTATCTCGGTGCTCGCACAAGCGAACTCGCAGCCGCAACAGATCCTGAAGCTCCTCCAGTAAGAGAAGCAGTAAGGCCCTAACCCTGTAAGGCCGTAAGTAGCTGTAAAAGCAAGGCTGTAGAAGCAGAGCTGTAAAGCAGTAACGCTGTCAGCAGCAACCGCCCGGTTCCCCGCCCGCCATACCCGGGGCACCGGAGCGACCCCGGTCGGGAGGCTCGCCTCCCGACCGCCATTTTCAACGCACTGAACCGATTCACACGGCATCGCCGCAACACGGAGCCCGTTCATGTCCACTGTTCCCTCGACTTCCAGCGCCATCTCCAGCGCCGTCTCGACAGCGCAGGCCGCCGACAACGCCGCGGTACAAGCGGCTGCGCAGTCGATCATCAGCGGTTCGAACGGCTCCTCGATGGACGTGAACTCGCTCGTCACGGCGCTCGTCGACGCGAAGATCGCCGGCCAGAGCGCCACGATCGCCGCGGAACAAACCGTCGACAACACCGAGATTTCCGCGTACGGCTCGCTGTCCGCCGCGCTTTCCGCGCTGCAGGCGGGCCTCACGTCGCTGTCGGACGGCACGACGCTGAACGCCTACACCGCGACGATGAGCGGCACCGGCATCACGGCCACGGCCGGCAGCGGCGCGGTGACCGGCACCTATTCGCTCGACGTGAAGCAGGTGGCCACCGGTCAGGTGCTCACGTCGTCGGGCTTCAGCGCCACGCAGGCGCTCGCGTCGACCGCGTCCACGATGACGCTGACCGTCAACGGGCAGAGCACCACGATTTCGCTCGACAGCTCGAACAGCACGGTGTCGGGCATCGCCGCCGCGATCAACTCGGCGAGCAACAACCCCGGCGTGACGGCCTCGGTCGTCACCGGCGCGGACGGTGCGCACCTCGTGCTGCACTCCACGTCGACGGGCTCGACGAGCGGCATCAGCGTGTCCGTCAGCGACTCGAATTCGAGCGACGCGCTGAACAGCCTCGCGGTGACGACCACCAACGGCACGGCGATCACGAGTTCGAGCGCGACGTCGGCGAATCTCACCGCGAACCAGTCGACGATCTCGTCCTCCAGCGCGTGGACGCAGACGACGGCCGCGCAAGACGCGTATTTCACGATCGACGGCACCGGCGCGACCAGCGCGACGAACACCGTCACGACCGCGCTGACGGGTGTCACACTGTCGCTGTCGGCGTCCGCCGTCGACACGTCGAGCACCGGCAGCGGCGCGCAGACGCTGACGATCGGGCAGGACACGAACTCCGAATCCACGGCGATCAACCAGTTCGTCACGCTGTACAACACGCTCGTGACGACGATGGCGACGCTCACCGCGTTCAACGCAAGCTCGACGTCGCAGGGCGTGCTGCTCGGCGACTCGACGCTGAACCTGATCCAGAGCCAGCTGTCCACGATCGTCGCGAACGGCGTGCAGAACGGCAACTCGTCGACGAGCCTCGCGTCGATCGGCATCACGCTGAACTCGGACGGCTCGCTGTCGGTCGACAACACCGCGCTCACCACGGCGCTGCAGAACAACCAGTCGACGGTCGCGTCGCTGTTCAACTCGACCAACGGCGTCGCCGCGCAGCTGAACAACGACATCACGAACTATCTGTCGCCGACGGGCGTGCTGCAGACGCGCACCAACTCGCTGAACGACGACCTGACGAGCCTGTCGACGCAGCAGTCGAACCTGAACGACTATCAGGCTCAGCTGACCAGCATGTACACCGCGCAGTTCACCGCGCTCAACACGCTGATGGCGACGATGAACACCAACCAGCAGTACCTGACGCAGCTGTTCGGCGGCCAGAACAGCGCCGGCGCGCTCGCGACGAACAAGAGCTGATCGCACGAAGGATGCACGACATGCAACGCCACGCCGCCGACGCGACGACGATCGATCGCATCTGGCAGATCACGAAGGCCATCGAACACGCGGCGGCCGTCGGCGAATGGGAAGAAGCGGCGCGTCTCGCCGACGAGCGCTCGCCGCTCATCCTCTCGCTTTACTCGCCGCTGTCGCCCGCGGCGCTCGAGACGCTCAGGCAGGTCTACGCGATCGACGAACACGTGGCCGAGGTCGCGCAAAACGCGCACCACACGCTGAACGCCGAGTTCCGCGCCGCGATGCAGGCGACGCGCAACGTCAGCGTGTATCAGAAGATCGCGCATCTTTGAGCGGTTCTCCCCGAAACGCCGAAGTTAGTCGCGCTGCAAACAGCAAGGCCCCGGCATCGTCATCGACGATCCGGGGCCTTGTTTTTGCGGCGGAGCGTTCGGCGTTCGGCGTCCGGCGAGAAGGCCGCGTCAGTTCGTGGTTTCCGCCCACGCCAGTTCGCGCAGCCGCGTGCGCAGACGCGCGACCGCCTGGCTGTGCAGCTGGCACACGCGCGACTCGCTCACTTCGAGCACCGCGCCGATCTCGCGCAGGTTCATCCCGCGCTCGTAGTACAGCGACATCAGCAGCTTTTCGCGCTCGGGCAGACGCTCGATCGCCTCGACGAGCGCGCCGCGCAGGCTCTCGTCGAGCAGCGCCGACAGCGGGTCCGAATGATCGACGCAATAGCGGTCGAGGAACGGCTCGTCCTCGGCCGAGCGGTCGAAATCCTCGTAGTAGATCAGCTGGCTGCCGTGCAGGTCCTGCAGCATCGACTGGTATTCGTCGAGCGGCATGTTCAGGTGATCGGCGATTTCCGTTTCGGACGCCGGCCGGCCAAGGCGCTGCTCGACCTGATGCACGGCCGTCTCGACTTCGCGCGACGTGCGTCGCAGGCTGCGCGGCAGCCAGTCGTTGCTGCGCAGCTCGTCGAGCATCGCGCCGCGAATCCGCTGGCTCGCGTAGGTCTCGAACTGCGCGCCCTGGTCTTCCTTGTAGCGGCTCGCGGCGTCGAGCAGACCGATCATGCCGGCCTGGATCAGGTCGTCGAGGTCAACGCTCGCCGGCATCCTCGCGACGAGCTGAAGCCCGAGCCTGCGCACCAGCGGCGCATATCTGGCCAGCACGTCGGCCTGCGAAATTTTTCCTTGAGCGTTATACATCGTGCTCTCCTGCTTCCCATCCGGGATCGTCGTTGTTGCGTCGTCGGTGCGTCGTTCCTGCATCGCGTCACGCGTGATGCATGGGACGTCGCCGCTCCGACGGCCCGGTCGGCCAGCCTTCCGTGGGCGCGTCGCCCTCGGCCATGCCGGTCACGGTTGAGACTGCCGAAACTTCGGTGATGCGCGCGGCTTGCGCGGCGGCGTGCGGGTCCGCACTCGCCGCCGCGCAAGCCGCCAGCGCCGGCCGCAGCGGCCAGTGCTGCACTTCGTCCGCGACCGAGCGGAAGTCGCGCGCGGCGAGCGTCGACGGAAACGCGTCGACGATCGGCCGCGCAAGCTCGACCGCTCGCGCCATGTGCGGGTCCGCGGCGACGTAGCCCGCGCACTCCAGCGCCACGGCCAGGTACCGGCTCGCGACGCCGACCAGGTTGTCGAGCACGATCCGCGCTTCGGCCGCGTTCTGCACGTGATTCACGACCACGCGGAACTGCCCGATCGCATGCGCGAAATGCAGCCGCTTGATGCACGCATAGGTCGCGGTCACGCCCTGCGAATCGGTGCGCGCGACGAGCAGCACGTCGTGCGCGTTCAGCGCGAGCGGCGACAGCGCGCCGTCGTCGCCGAGCTGCGCGTCGATCAGCACGACGTCGGCGCTGTGGTGCCACAGCTTCGCGAACGCGTCGCCCGCGATGCGCGCGCCAAGCGCGCGCGGCACGCAGAGCACGCCATAACCGGGCGGGTGACGCTCGATCGCTTCGGCGAGCGGCAGCGTATCGCGCAACACCGCTTCGACCCGCTCGATATGCGTACCCGCGTGCACGGCGCCGGTGGGCATCGCGCTGGCGGAGCGCTCGCCGCCGCACTCGTCGATCACGAGCACCTGCTTGCCGAGCCCGGTCAGCGCGGCCGCGAGGTTTACGACGGTCGTCGTGCGCCCCGGCGAGCCGGCGCCGCCCGTCACCGCGATCACCTGCGGACCGTCGCGCGCCAGCAGCCGGCGCAGGCCCTCAGCCTGATCAGTGACAAACTTATCCAAACCGGACCTCGTGCGGCTGCGCGCCCGAGCGAGTGGACAGCGCCGACAGCAGCGCCGGAATGTCGTCCTCGTGCGGGACGAACGGCGAATGTTCACGCGGCACGCAAAACGCGCTGCGAATCAGGAAGCGCCGCGTCGCCACGTACAGGTTCTCCGGCACCTTCTGGCCGGTCGACACGTAGTGCACCGGCAGCTTGTAGCGCAGCACGGTGTCGAGCGCGCCGCCGAGGTTGGTCGCCTCGTCGATCTTCGTGATGATGCAGCCGGCGAGCGGCACTTCGTCCGGCGCGCGCTGGTACGCCTGCACGACTTCGTTCAGCGTGTCGCCGTGGCTCGCCGCCGACATCAGCAACAGACGCTGCACCGGGCGCCCCGCGCCGCACAGCATCGACATCTGGTCGGCGACCGCGCGGTCGCGCTGGCTCATGCCGATCGTGTCGATCAGCACGATGTGCTTGTTCTTCAGTTCGGTCAGCGCGAGCTGCAGGTCCGCGCCGTCGCGCACCGCATGCACGGACACGCCGAGAATCCGGCCGAAGATGCGCAGTTGCTCGTGGCCGCCGATCCGGTAGCTGTCGGTCGTGAGCAGCGCGACGCGGCTCGCGCCGAAGCGCATCACGCAGCGCGCGGCGAGCTTCGCGGTCGTCGTCGTCTTGCCGACGCCGGTCGGGCCCATCAGCGCGAACACGCCGCCGCGCTCCATCAGCGCTTCCTCGTCTTCGAGGACCGGCAGGTTCGATTCGAGCACCGACTGCATCCATTCCATCCCGGCCTCGACGCTCTCGCACTCGGGCAGCCGCTCGATCATCATCTTCACGAGCTGCGCGGAAAAACCCGCTGCGAAGAGGCGCTGCGTGAGCTTGCCGTGGATCGGGCTGCGGCGCTGGCGTTCGCCCCACACGAGGCCGGCGAACTGTTCTTCCATCATGCCGCGCAGCGACGCGAGCTCGCTCATCACGGTCTCGTTGACGACCTGCTCGATGCGCGCGCGCACCGCCTCGCCGACGCTCGCCGCGGCCGTCGAGCGGGCCGCCTGGCTGCCGTCGCCCGCGCTAGCTCCGTTGTCCGCGCCGGCCTCGCCGGCGGCTTCCTGGTCGGTGCCGAAGCGGCGCGCCGCGCGGCGCGCGGCCACTTGCGCGGCTTCGCGCGCCCAGTCGGGCGACGTGGCGTCGTCGCCCTGCGGCGACGCGATCGTGCCGAGTCCCTTCGCGACCGCATCCGCCGGCGCGATGCCCGCGTTGCGCCCCGCTTCCTTGTCGAGCAGCTTGCGCGCGTGGTCGATCAGCCACGGATTCGATTCGGCCATCGTGAGCGGCGGCTGCGGCTCGTTCTGGGCCTTCAGCGCGGCGGCGGCGAGCGTGGCGGCCGGGTCGGGCTGCGCGTGCTTCGCCGCCTGGGCGGCTTGTGCGGCTTGTGCCGCCTGTGCGGACGGCTCCGCGCGCGGCACGGCCGGCACCGACGGCGCGGCCGGGGCGGCGCGCACCGGGCTCGCCGCGTCGCGCGCGAACGACACGTCCGCGTCGAATGCGTTGTCGGCGTCGATCTCCGTCGGAGCGGCCATGCCTTCGAGGCCGACTTCCGGGCTCGCGCCGAACACCGACGAGAAGACGTCGGGCATCCCGCTCGCATAGGGGTTCGAGGCCGCGCCGGCGCGCGGCGCCTTCGAGGCCGGCGACGAGCCATTCGCCGCGCTGCCCTCGGCCGGCTTGATCGCGGCGAGGTCGCGGTCCGCGAGCGCGACGATTTCGACGCTGCCGTCGTCGAGCACGCGGTTCGACAGCACGACCGCGTCCGCGCCCAATGCCTCGCGGACGAGACGCAACGCTTCGCGGCTGGTGGCGCCGATGAATTTACGAATGTTCAAGCTGGACCTCCGGTGAGGTGGGCGACGGCAGTCCGTCGCCGATGATCTGCTGCAATGCGGGTCCCGCGCGCGCCTTCGATTTGCAGCACGCCAAACCTTTGCCGATGAAAGAATTATTGAGTCGGGCCGCGCGTGACGATCGAATGATCAACGCAGGGAAATGCGGGTAATTCGGGCATTCGCGACTCAGGCAGCGAACCCGGGAAAACCCGGGTTCGCGGGCCCGTCAGGGGCCGTCGGAAGCCGTCAGGGACCGGCGGAAGCGGCCGCAAGCCCGCTCAGGCGGCCCCGCCGACGACGTTCACGACCTTCACGGTGCGCGTGTCGGGCACTTCGGCGTACGACAGCACCTTCAGTTGCGGCAGGCTGCGCCGCAGGAAGCGCGACAGCATCGCGCGCAGCCCGTGCTGCACGAGCAGCACCGGCGCCTGGCCGAGGTTCTGCTGACGCGTCATCGCGCGTTCGGTCTGCGTGAGCAGCGTCTGCGCGAGGCCCGGTTCGAGGCCGGGGTTCGGGCCGGACGTGAGCGTCTGCGTGAGCACGCGCTCCAGGTTCGCGTCGAGGCCCATCACCTGCATCTCGCCGTGGCCCGGGAACCACTGCTGCGTGATCGCGCGGCCGAGCGCGAGGCGCACCACCGCGGTCAGGTCGTGCGGGTCGGTCATCTTCCCGGCGTGCTCGGCGAGCGCTTCGAGGATCGTGCGCATGTCGCGGATCGGCACGCCCTCTTCGAGCAGGTTCTGCAGCACCTTCTGCAGCGTCGTGACCGGCAGCACCTTCGGCACGAGGTCGTCGACGAGCGACGGCGTGTCCTTCTGCACGCGCTCCATCAGCGCCTGCACCTCGCGGCGTCCGAGCAGCTCGGACGCATGCATCACGACCAGATGGTTCAGGTGCGTCGCGACCACGGTGCTCGAATCGACGACCGTGTAGCCGTACACCTGCGCCTGTTCGCGCAGGTTCGTGTCGATCCAGATGGCCGGCAGGCCGAACGCCGGGTCCATCGTCGGCGTGCCCGGCAGCGACGCGCTCACCTGCCCCGGGTTGATCGCGAGCCACTGGCCCGGATATGCCTCGCCGGTGCCGATCTCGACGCCCTTCAGCGCGATCCGATAGCCGTTCGGCCGCAGCTCCAGGTTGTCGCGGATGTGAATGACCGGCGGCAAGAAGCCGATTTCCTGCGCGAACTTCTTGCGGATGCTCTTGATGCGCTTGAGCAGTTCGCCGTCCGAATTGCGGTCGACGAGCGGAATCAGCCGGTACCCGACTTCGAGGCCGAGCGTGTCGATCAACGCGACGTCGTCCCACGTCGCCTCCGTGCTTTCGGTCGGCGTGACGGCCGCCGGCGCGACGTTCACGAGCGCGTCCGCCACCTTCTTCTGCTCGGCGTTCTTCTTCAGCACGCGGCCGAGCTGGATCGCGCCGCCGCCGAGCAGGAGGAACGCGAAGTGAGGCATGCCGGGGATCAGCCCCATCAGCACGAGGATCGACCCGGTGATCATCATCACGCGCGGGTTCGTGAACAGCTGGCTCGTCAACTGCGTGCCGATGTCCTCGTTGGTCGCGACGCGCGACACGATCACGCCGGCCGCCGTCGAGATGACGAGCGACGGAATCTGCGCGACGAGGCCGTCACCGATCGTGAGCAGCGTGTAGGTCTTGCCGGCCGCCGCGAAGTCCATCCCGTGCTGCACGACGCCGACGATCAGCCCGCCGAGGATGTTGATCACCATGATCAGCAGGCCCGCGATCGCGTCGCCGCGCACGAACTTGCTCGCGCCGTCCATCGAGCCGTAGAACTCGGCCTCCTGCGCGACCTCGCTGCGGCGCTTTCTCGCCTGCTCCTCGTTGATGATGCCGGCGTTCAGGTCCGCGTCGATCGCCATCTGCTTGCCGGGCATCGCGTCGAGCGTGAAGCGCGCGGACACTTCGGCGATCCGGCCCGCGCCCTTCGTGATCACCATGAAGTTGATGACCATCAGGATCACGAACACGACGATGCCGACCGCGAAATTGCCGCCGACGAGGAAGTGCCCGAACGACTCGATCACGCGCCCCGCCGCCGCCGGGCCGGTGTGGCCTTCGAGCAGCACGATCCGCGTGGACGCGACGTTCAGCGACAGCCGCAGCAGCGTCGAGAACAGCAGCACGCTCGGGAACGCGGCGAAGTCGAGCGGCTTCATCGTGTACATGCTGACGAGCAGCACCATCACCGACAGCGCGATGTTGAACGTGAACAGCAGATCGAGCAGGAACGCCGGCAGCGGCAGAATCATCATGCCGAGGATCATGCAGATCAGGATCGGGCCGGCGAGCGCGCGCAGGTTCGTGCCCTGCAACATCTCGGGGCGGCGCGCGAGGAACCCGGTACGGGCGTTCATGCTACTTCTCCTTCGTTACCGCGGCGCGGCGATTTGGCTTTGGCGTCGCCGGCGAGCGTATCGGCGGCTTCTTCGTCGGCGTCCTCATCCGATATCGGGCCGAGATCGAGTTCGGCCGGCACGTCGATCGACGTCGGCGCCATCGGCACCGCGCCGCCTTCCGCGCGAAAGCGCTTCAGCTGATAGACCCACGCGAGCACTTCCGCGACCGCGCCGTACAGCGGGCCCGGAATCTCGCGATTGAGGTCGACGTTGTGATACAGCGCGCGCGCGAGCGGCGGCGCTTCGAGCAGCGGCACGTTGTGCTCGGCGGCGACCTCGCGGATGCGCGCGGCGACGAGATTCACGCCCTTCGCGATCACCTTCGGCGCGCGCATCTCGCCGTCCGTGTACTTCAGCGCGACCGCGAAGTGCGTCGGGTTCGTCACGACCACGTCGGCCTTCGGCACCTCCGCCATCATCCGGCGACGCGCCATCGCGCGCTGCTGCTGGCGGATGCGCCCCTTCAACTGCGGGTCGCCTTCGTTCTCGCGGTGCTCGCGCTTCACTTCTTCCTTCGTCATGCGCAGCTTGCGCTGGTACGACCATATCTGATACGGCACGTCGAGCGCGGCGACGACGAACGTGCCGGCCACCGTCATCGCGCACGCGACGGCGACGAGATGCAGCCCGTGCGCGAACGCGCTCGGCGCGGGTTCGACGAGCAGGCCGAGAATCTCGTCGCGGCGCTGCCAGATCGCGAGCCCGCCGACGCCGCCGACGACGAGCGTCTTCGCGAGCGACATCCCGAGCTGGATCGGCCCGTTCACCGAGAAAATGCGGCCGAGCCCCGCGATGGGGTCGAGCCGGCTGAACTTCGGCTGGAGCGACGTCGACGAAATGAGCCAGCCGCCGAGCGCCATCGGCGCGAGCAGCGCAGCCACGCCGGTCAGCGCGAGCACCGGCAGCATCGCGTAGAAACCCTCCATCGCGGCGGTGCCCGCGCCGGCCAGCATCCGGGTCGTGTCGAACGCGGCCGCGTGGTTGAACGTGAACGCGCCGCGCATCATCGTGCGCAGATGCTCGCCGATCGTCTCGGACATGCCCCACGCGCCGAAAAAGCCCGCCGACAGCAACGCGAACGTCGACAGTTCCCGCGAACGCGCAACCTGCCCCTCCTCCCGCGCCTTTTCGAGGCGCTTGGGAGTGGCGGATTCGGTTTTTTCGAGGTCGCTGTCCTCAGCCACTGCTGCTCCGGTGCCGGGCGGCGCGCCGCCCCTTTTTCAGTGACAGCGATTATTGCCGCGCACCGCAAGCGCCGATCGGCGGATAAGGACAGGGAAACAGGGGTAGTTCGCCGGATCGGCGGCACGCGCGGCCGCTCGCCGGGCGGCGCGCGGCCCCCGGGCGAGCGTCGGGACGTCGGGACGTCAGGACTTCACGAGGTCGAACCGTCAGAACGCGACGAACGGCGACGATCCGTACCCGTAATACACAGTCTTGCCATAGAAGAACGGCAAGCCGAGGTCGAGCTGGAGCGCACTGCCGCCGCCGCCCAGGTCGTTGTACGCGAGATTGCCGGTATTGAAGAGCGTCGTTGCGTTGGCGACGCTGAAGCCGACGTTGATCGACTGGCCGTCGACCCCGGTCAGCGCCGCGGTGCGCGACGCGGTCGACGTCGGGCAGTACCAGTCGCCGCACGACGTGATCGAGCTGTCGCTGAAGAAAAGGCCGTTCGAGCCCGAGTCGAGGAACGCCAGCGGCACCGTCTGGCCGTTGAACGTCGCGACGACGTCGCCGGCGGCGTCCGTCGCGAGGCGCTGCGTCGCGGTCATCACGTTGTTCGACTCGGTGCCGATCCCGAAGTACAGCGTGCCGGTGGCCGACGCCGCGCCGGTCGCCGCGATCGGCGGCAGTTGCAGGATCACGCCGTTGTTGTCCGCCGCGAAGCGGGCGACCGGGTTCGGCACGACCTGCGCGGCGGTCGGCGTCGCCGCCGCGCAATTCGCGCCGTTCGTGCAGCCGTAGTACGCGGCGGACTGCAGCTGGCCGGGCACGTAGTCGGCCGGCGCGACGCCGATGCCGAGAATGCCGTTCGCGGCGATGTCGGACGGCTGCGTCTTCGCGGTCTGCGCGTTGTTGCACGGCGACGGCGCCGACGACGTCGGCAGGTCGGCGATCAGCTGGATCGGGATCGCGCTCGCCGTTTCGCGGCCGAGCGTCACGTCGGCGTTGCGCACGGTGCCCCACGTGTTGCCGTCCGCGAAACCGGCGCATTCGGCGAGCGTGCCGCCGACGTTCGCGGTGTTCAGCGGCAGCGCGCTCGCGACGGTCGGCGACACCACCGACGACATCAGCCGCAGCCCGAACGAGCCGGTATCGACCTGCACGTTCGGGATCGTCTGGCAGTTGCTGGTGCCGGGCGCGCAGATCGTCACGCTGACGGTCGGAATGTTCGCCGCGCCGAGGACGCCCTGGGCGACCGTCACCGGGACGGCGTTCGCGGCGCCCGTCGGGGGCGGGTTGGTGTTGGCGGCGCTGCTGTTGTTGTCGCTTCCGCCTCCGCCGCCGCACGCGGCCAGCGCCAGCACGACGACGAAGAGCGCCCGCCGCAGCCACTGGGCGGACATGTTCGGGTGGTTATTCATTGTTCGTCCTTCGTCGGTCACTTGATATCGGACGGCGCAACGCCCGCGGGCAACGCCTGCGGCAGCCACGCGTCGCCGACGAACGAGCCCATGTGGCCGCCCGAGCGCACGACAAGCTGGTCCTGGTTGACCACGCCCGGCCCATGCAGCCGGCCGGACTGACGGTTGGCCTGCAGCGCCGATGCGTACTGCGGGAAATAGCTGCCGAGCAGCTCGGAGAGATCCGGCATGCTCGGCCCGTTCCACGCGACGCCGAACGTCGTGCCGTCGCTCGACACGTACTCGCGCACGACGGTGCCGCTCGCGAGCGTGGTCTGCCGGACGGTGTAGGGCGCGCTGCCGGACGCGGTACTTGCGCTGGCGTTCGCCGTCGCGCCGGACGCGTTCTTCATGATGCGAGCGGCGCTCACCGGCCCCGCGCCGAGGTTGGTGACGGTGGCGCCGGGCGGCGTCGCCATCGGCGCGCCGCCAAGACCGGCATGGGCGACGCCGGGCAACACCGCCCCGGCGACGAGGAAGGCAACGCAACCGCGCGCCAGCGCGCTCGCCGGCCGGCGAACAAACGGACTAGTCGTAGTCATGGCTCTCCGAGGACGGGTGAACGGCGCTCCGCCAACTGCAACCGACGTGCCCGAATCCGGCGCGATCGGCGCGCCTGTGCGCCAATTTGTCGCACAAGTATGCCTGCAGTGTGTTACACGCAGCAGAAATCGCTGTAGAGGGCGAATTATTTTTTTCATTAACGGGTGGTGCGTATTGACCGCCCGGCAGTCACGGCGACAGCCGGGGTAAATAAAATCAGGGATGCCGATTAATCGGGCGTCGATCAACGACGATTCGCGGACATGCCACGCCGCCGGCGCGCCTTGCGGCGACCGGTGGTCCATCAACGCACCCGTTCAGAACCGGATATCGACGATTTTTTATTTGTCGCCGCGTCGCCGTACCCGGCGACGCGGCATGTCAATCCGATCCGAAACGCGATTCGAAAGCCGGTTTAAAACCCGAGGCTCGCGAGCAGATCGTCGACTTCCTGCTGGTCCTGCATCACGTCCGGCTTGCCTTCCGGATTGATCTGCGGGCCGTTCAGCAGCGACTCGGGGCTGCCGGTCGGCGACTCGGCCACGAGCGCGGCGGCGGTCGCGGCGAACTGCTCGCGCCGCTCGGGCGCGATGTTCTCGACCAGCACGCCGAGCAACTGCTGCTCGATCTGATACACGACGTCCATGATCTTCTTGATCACCTGGCCGGTCAGATCCTGGAAGTCCTGCGACAGCATGATCTCCAGCAGTTGCTGGTTCGTCGCGGTCGTCGCGTCGGGCACCGAGCGCTGCAGGAACTCGCGCGTGTCGCCGAGCAGCGCGCGCGCGTCGTCGCGGCCGATCGGCGCGTCGTACCACGCGGACCAGCGCCCGGACAGCGCGTTCGCGTCGCGTTCCAGCTTCTCCTGCAGCGGCTTCGCGACGTCGATCGCCGACAGCACCCGCTCCGCCGCCTGCTCCGTCATGTTCGCCACGTAGCGCAGACGGTCGCGCGCATCGGGCACCGCCTCGGCCGCGCGCTCGATGGTCTTGTCGAGCCCGAGCTCGCGCATCGAGTCGCGCAGCGTGCGCGTCAGCTGTCCGATCCGCGCGAGGATCCGGTCGCTCGCCAGCTCGTTGGTGTCGCCCGGCCGGGCTTCCGCGCCGTCGCGCGCGCCCCCGGGCTGCGCGTTCATCGGCGCACTATTCGGCTCGTTCACGTCAGCCCCCGGTCTTCGCCATCTTTTCGAGAATCTTCGTGACCTTTTCGTCGAGCGTCGCCGCCGTGAAAGGCTTCACCACGTAGCCGCTCGCTCCCGCCTGCGCCGCCGCGATGATGTTTTCCTTCTTCGACTCGGCGGTCACCATCAGCACCGGCAGATGGGCGAGCGACGCGTCCGCGCGGATTTCCTTCAGCATCGCGAGGCCGTCGAGGTTCGGCATGTTCCAGTCGGAGATCACGAAGTCGAAGCCGCCCGCACGCAACCGCGCGAGGCCGGCCGCGCCGTCCTCCGCCTCGTCGACGTTGCTGTAGCCCAGTTCTTTCAGCAGGTTGCGGACGATCCGGCGCATCGTCGGAAAGTCGTCCACCACCAGAATTTTCATTGCCTTGTCCATCGTTCGTTCATTCCCCAGGTTGCAGTCCCTGACAAGGACATTCAGTCGATAACGCGAGTGCGCGCGACGCGCGCACCCTCACTTTTGGTTTCTGTCGCTATACGCGATGTCCGCGCTCGCCCATCGACGCGAGGCGTGCCATCACGCGGCGGCTCATGTCGGCGAGCGGCGCGATCTCGTCGGCCGCGCCGAGCGCGATCGCCTCGCGCGGCATCCCGAACACGATGCAGCTCGCCTCGTCCTGCGCGAGCGTGTAAGCGCCCGCAGAACGCATGTCGAGCAGCCCGGCCGCGCCGTCGCGGCCCATGCCGGTCAGGATCACGCCGATCGCGTTCTTGCCCGCGTGCTGCGCCGCCGAGCGAAACAGCACGTCGACCGACGGACGGTGCCGGTTCACCGGCGGCTCGTCCGACAGGTGCGCGATGTAGTTCGCACCGCTTCGCGCAAGCAACAGGTGTGCGTGGCCCGGCGCGATGTACGCGTGACCCGGCAGCACCCGTTCGCCGTGCTCAGCCTCTTTAACGGCAATCCGGCACAACGTATTCAGTCGCTGCGCGAACGACTTCGTGAAGCCGGGCGGCATGTGCTGCGCGATCAGCACGGCGGGCGCGTCCGGCGGCAGCGGCATCAGCACCTCGCGGATCGCCTCGGTGCCGCCCGTCGACGCGCCCACGATGATCAGCTTCTCGGTACTGACGAGCGGATTGTTGATCATCGGCGCCGGCGCGCGCGCAGCCGCCGCGTGCGGATGGGCGGCCGCGCCGCCGGGCGTCGCCGGGTGCGCGCCGCTCGCCGCGTGCGGCGCATGCGGCAGTTGCCGCACGCGCGCGCGCGAGGCCGCGCGGACCTTGTCGGCGAGCTTTTCCGCGTATTCGAGCATCCCGTCGCGGATGCCGACGCGCGGCTTCGTCACGAAGTCCACCGCGCCGAGTTCGAGCGCGCGCATCGTGATCTCCGAGCCGCGCTCGGTCAGCGACGACACCATCACGACCGGCATCGGCCGCAGACGCATCAGCTTCTCGAGGAAGTCGAGGCCGTCCATGCGCGGCATTTCCACGTCGAGCGTCAGCACGTCCGGGTTGTGCTGCTTGATGAGTTCGCGCGCGACGAGCGGATCGGGCGCGGTCGCGACCACGGTCATGTCCGGCTGGCTGTTGATGATCTCCGTCATCAGGCTGCGGATCAGCGCCGAATCGTCGACGCAGAGCACCTTGATTTTTTGGTCGGCAGTCATGTTTCTTCTACGGTCTTTTTCGGGTTGGCCGGCTTCGCCGACGCGCCGAACAGTTCAATGCGGGAACGCGCGGGCGCGGCAGCGGCGGCGGCGCGCGGCGCGGCGCCGAACAGCTCGATGCGCGGCGCGCCCGTCTTCGCGAGCGGGCCGGCGCGCTCGGCCGCGTCGCGGCTCGCGAGCGCGCGTTCGCGCTCGGCCACGCTCGGGTCCTGCGCGAGCCGCAGCTTCTTCACCATCACCTGGCCGGTGCGCGGCAGGAACGCCACCTTGCGCGGATGCGAGCCCTGCAGGTCCTCGGCGACGATGCGGATCTGCTCGGTCGCGAGATAGCGCCGCACGAACGCGGAATTGCGATCGCCGATGTTCATCGTCGTCATGCCGGCGAGCACCGCCGCGCCGCCGAACACCTTCGCTTCGAGACGCTCGCGCCGGCCGCCCGCCTTGATCAGCTCGTTGATCAGCACTTCCATCGCGTACGCGCCGTAGCGCATCGACGTCGCCGCCGTGTGGCCGACGTCCGCGCCGTCGTCGGGCAGCATGAAGTGATTCATCCCGCCGATGCCGGCCGTGCGGTCCTGAATGCACGCGGCCACGCACGAGCCGAGCACGGTCACGAGCACCATGTCCTCGTTCGTCGTGTAGAACTCGTTCGGCAGCAGCTTCACGCCGGGGCGGTTGAAGTGCGAGTCGAAGTAGCGGTTCGTCGCGATCGGCAGGGCGGAACTCATGCTGGCACTCCGCTTTCGTCGTGCGCGCGCGCCGGGCGGGCGCTGCGCGCGCTGCCGGTCAGCTCGTACACGGTTTGTCCGCGCAGCCGGAAGCCTTGCGTCACGTACGTGAAATTCTCCGAGTGGCCGGCGAACAGCAGACCGTCCGGCTTCATCAGCGGCTCGAAGCGCGTGAGCACCTGCGCCTGCGTCGGCTTGTCGAAATAGATCATCACGTTGCGGCAGAAGATGGCGTCGAACGGCGAGCGCAATCCGTAGTCCGCATCAGTCAGGTTCAGCTGCGCGAAGCGGATCATCTGGCGCAGTTCCGGACGCACCTTCACGAGCCCCGCGTTCTGGCCGGTGCCGCGCAGAAAGAAGCGCTTCAGGCGCTCCGGCGACAGGTGTTTCACCTGGTCGTACGCGTAGACGCCCGCCTCGCCTTTCGCGAGCACCTGCGTGTCGAGGTCGGTGGCGAGCACGGTCGCCTGGCGCGCCGCGTGGTCGCCGAGCGCCTCGACGAGCGTCATCGCGATCGAATACGGCTCTTCGCCCGTCGACGCGGCCGAGCACCACACCGACACCGGCTGCTGCCGCCGCTTGATGAACTCCGCGAGGATCGGAAAGTGGTGCGCCTCGCGAAAGAACGCGGTGAGGTTCGTCGTGAGCGCGTTCGTGAACGCCTCCCACTCGCTCGCGTCGTTGCGCGATTCGAGCAGGTCGAGATAGTCGCTGAAGCGGTCGAGACGCAGCGCGCGCAGCCGCCGCGCGAGCCGGCTATAAGCCATGTCGCGCTTGTGGTCGGACAGCGCGATGCCCGCGCGCCGGTGAATCAGCGCGCGAATGCGCGCGAAGTCCTCCGGCGTGAACTCGAAGTCGCGGCCGACGTCGACCGTCGAACTGCCCGCGGCGGCGGCATCGCTGCGCTCGCCCCGCTTGTTGCGCATGAGCTTCATCATCGGTCCCGCCTTTCTGCACCGGCGACGCGCGGATGCCCGCCCGGCGCCGCGAACGCACGGCGAGCGCGGGCGCGGCCCGTCCCGGCTGGTGCGCCGTGGGCCTCGCTCGTTGCCGCTGCGTCCGGATACATCGCCACTGCTCCTTCGTTATCCTGCCAGGTGCCGCGCCGACGGTTACGCCGCCTGATGCCCGACGGCCTCGATCAGCGCCATCTCGTTGCTGGTCATCAGCTTCTCGATGTCCATCAGGATCAGCATGCGGCCGTCGACGGTGCCGAGCCCGGTCAGGTACTCGGTCGTCAGCGTCGCGCCGAATTCCGGCGCCGGCATGATCTGCTCGGGTTGCAGCGTCAGCACGTCGGACACGCCGTCCACCACCATCCCGACCACGCGGTGCGCGACGTTCAGGATGATCACGACGGTCTGATGGTCATACTCGACGCGGCCCAGATGGAACTTGATCCGCATATCGACGATCGGCACGATGATCCCGCGCAGGTTGATCACGCCCTTGATGAAGTCCGGCGCGTTCGCGATCCGCGTGACGCTTTCGTAGCCGCGGATTTCCTGCACCTTCAGGATGTCGATGCCGTACTCTTCCGCGCCGAGCGTGAAAACGAGGAATTCCTGGCCGCCCGTGTCGGCCTGCTGATGGTCGCGGCGAAGCGCGCCCTGGGCGGCGTTCCCGGCGCCGTTGCCCTGCATGGATTGGATGTCTGCCACGTTGGCCCCTTTGTGGGTGAGATAAGGGTTGATTGGGTTCGTCGATCTGTTTCAGGCCGCTTCAGGCCGCCTGACGCTGGTTCAAGCCGGTTGCGCGAGCGCGCCGGTCACCGCGCCATGCATCGAGCGCGTCTCCCGGTTCAGCGCCGCGACGTCGACGATCAGCGCGACGCTGCCGTCGCCGAGAATCGTCGCCGCCGAAATGCCGTGCACCTTGCGGTAGTTCGTTTCGAGGTTCTTCACCACCACCTGCTGCTGGCCGACCAGTTCGTCGACGAGCATCGCGAAGCGCCGGCCTTCGGTTTCGAGGATCGTGACGATGCCTTCCTTCGGCTCCGTGCGCGCGCCCTCGACCGAGAACACCGCGTGCAGCGCGACGAGCGGCAGGTATTCGCCGCGCACGCGCACCACGCGCTCGCCGTTGGCGACCGTGTAGATGTCTTCGTCGCGCGTCTGCAGCGACTCCATCACGAAGTTCAGCGGCAGGATGAAGATCTCGTTGCCGACCTTCACCGACATGCCGTCGAGAATCGCGAGCGTGAGCGGCAGCACGATCCGCGTGGTCGTGCCGCGGCCGGCGCGCGACGTGATCTCGACGTGACCGCCCATCGCCTGGATGTTGCGCTTCACGACGTCCATGCCGACGCCGCGGCCGGACACGTCGGTCACCTGGTCGGCGGTCGAGAAGCCCGGCATGAAGATCAGGTTCCACACTTCGTCGTCGGACATCGACTCGCTGACGGCGAGACCCTGCTTCATCGCCTTCGCGAGAATCTTGTCGCGGCGCAGGCCCGCGCCGTCGTCGCTCACTTCGATCACGATGTTGCCGCCGTGATGCGCGGCCGACAGCACGAGCTGGCCGGTGTCTTCCTTGCCCGCCGCGCGGCGCGTCTCGACGGTTTCGATGCCGTGGTCGAGGCTGTTGCGCACGAGGTGCGTGAGCGGGTCGATGATCCGCTCGATCAGGCTCTTGTCGAGCTCGGTCGCCTGACCGAACGTGACGAGTTCGACCTGCTTGCCGAGCTTCGCCGCGAGGTCGCGCACGAGACGCGGGAAGCGGCTGAACACGTAGTCCATCGGCATCATGCGGATCGACATCACCGCTTCCTGCAGATCGCGCGCGTTGCGTTCGAGCTGCGCCATTCCGTTGAACAGGCGGTCGTGCAGCGCGGGGTCGAACGTGCTGGTCGTCTCCGCGAGCATCGCCTGCGTGATCACGAGTTCGCCGACGAGGTTGATCAGCTGGTCGACCTTCTCGACGCCGACGCGGATCGAACCGCCCTCGCTGTTCGCCGCGGCGGCCGGGCGCGCCTTGCGCTCGGCTTCGCTGGCGGCGGCTGCGGCCGGGGCGGCGGGCGTGGCTTGCGCGGGTGCAGGTGCAGGTGCCGGGGCCGCTGCGACTGCGGGCGCCGGCGTCGGTGCGGCGGCGGCAGCCGGGGCGGGCGTCGCCGCGGGAGCGGGCGCAGGTGCCGGCGTCGGTGCCGGCGCTGCCGCGGCCTGCGGCTCGCCGCCTTCCGGCGCGGTGCCGCGACCGATCTCGATCTGGCTTTCGTCGATCACGAAGCAGCACACGGCGATGATGTCGTCCGGCGACACATCGGTGTCGAGCCACAGCGTCAGGTCCCTGCCGTTCTTCACCTGCCCGGTCACGTGACCGAGATTCGCGAGTTCTTCGGTGAGCAGCTCCTCGTCCTTCTCGTCGACGTTGCGCAGCGTGATGCGCAGATGCGCACCGTCCGCGTCGGCTTGCGCGCCGGCGTCGGTCCCGGCCGGCTGCGGCTCGCCCATCGCGTGCATCGCTTCGTCGACGACGTGCTCCGGCACGCCGCCTTCGGCCGGTGCCGGTGCGACGCTCGCCGCCGGCGCGGGCTGCGCGGGGGCGGGCGCAGGCGCGCTCGCGGCCGCCGGCGCCGCTTCCACCGGCAATCCGCGGCTTTCCGCGTGCAGCCGTTCGAGCTTCGCGCACACGGCGGCGGCGGCGGCCGCGTCCGGTTCCTCGCCCGCGCGATACGCGGCCAGCTGCCCGGACAGCACGTCCTTCGTTTCGAGGAACGTGTCGATCATGTCCTTGCGCAGCACGAGTTCGTGATTGCGCGCGCGATCGAGCAGCGATTCGAGGATGTGCGTCGTGCCGGTCAGCGCGGTAAAGCCGAACGTCGCCGCGCCGCCCTTGATCGAATGCGCGGCGCGGAAGATCGCCGCCAGATCCTCGGGGTCGGGCCGACCGACGTCCAGGTTCAGCAGCAATTGCTCCATCTGCGCGAGCAATTCGTCTGCTTCGTCGAAGAACGTCTGATAGAACTGCGTGATGTCGAGTGTCATGCTTGGTTCACCGCGATAAAGCGAGAGTGAGTCAGTACTACGAGTCGGCGGGCGCATCGCCCAGCGCGCCCACCAGATCGACCAGCACCTCCGGGTCCACCGGCTTGGCGATCCAGCCGGTCGCCCCGGCGTCGCGCACGGCCGCCTTGAACGTCTCGTCCGATTCGGTCGTCAACACGAGGATCGGCGTGTCGGCGTAAGCGCGCGTCGCGCGCAACTGGCCGATCAGCGCGAGCCCGCTCATGCGCGGCATGTACTGATCGGTCAGCACGAGGTCGAAGTGCTGCGCGAGCGCATGCTCCAGGCCCTCGTCGCCGTCGCCGGCGACCGTCACCGCGTAACCCGCCGAGGCGAGCGCCGCGTTCAGCAGCTCGCGCATGGACGTCGAATCGTCGATTACCAGAATGTTCGTGATCATCCAGACCTCGCCTGGCGAGAAGGTTGCCGTCCGCGCGTGTCAGTGCGGTGCGGCTTGCGCCGCTCCCTGCACCGGGGTTTGCAATTGCGTCTGCACCTGGACCGGCGTCGCGACGCGCACCGGCTCGGGTGCCACCGCCTTCGCGTCCGGCACGAGCGGCAGCAGCGTCTTCGCGGAACCCGCGGCGTCGTTCGACAGCGTCGTCGTGACCCCGTCGTCGTGCATCAGCGCGTCTTCCGACTTGCGATTGAGCACGATGATGCTGATCCGGCGATTCTCCGGATCCAGCGGATCCGCCTTGTTCAGGTTCTGCGACGACGCGAGGCCGGTCACTCGCAGCACTTTCGTTTCGTCCATGCCGCCGGCGATCAGCTCGCGGCGCGACGCGTTCGCGCGGTCCGCGGACAATTCCCAGTTGCTGTAGCCCTTTTCGCCGCCCGCATACGGCACCGCGTCGGTGTGGCCCTGCACGACGATGTGGTTCGGCACGTCGTTCAGCGTCTGGCCGATCGCGCGCAGGATGTCGCGCATGTACGGCTCGACGGTGTCGCGCGCGGTCGCGAACATCGGCCGCTTCTGCGAGTCGACGATCTCGATGCGCAGGCCGGTCAGCGTCGAGTCGATCCGGATCTGCTGCTTGAACTGGCGCAGCACCGGGTTCGCCTCGATCGCGGCCATCAGCTTGATCTGCAGGTCGTGCAGGCGCACCTGTTCGAGATGCTCCATCGATCCCTTCAGCTGCTTTTTCGCGTCCTCGTCGTTGTGCGTCTCGCTGCGCTGCGCGCGGGCGCTCGTGCCGTCGGTCTGGCGCGTGACGCCCTGCTGCTCGCTGGAGATGTCGCGCCCGCCGCCCTTCACGATGCTCGAATCCTCGGCGCTGCGATCGCCGCCCCACAGCGTGATCTTCAGCGGCTGGTTGAAGTACTCGGCGATCCCGCGCAGCTGCGGCGTCGACGCCGAGCTGAGCAGCCACATCAGCAGGAAGAACGCCATCATCGCGGTCATGAAGTCCGCGTACGCGAGCTTCCACGCGCCGCCGTGATGCCCCTTGTGCGCGGGCGCCACGCGCTTGACGATGATGGCGCGGTCTTTATCCGTGCTCATCGGCGGCCTCGGCGATCAGTCGTTTGTGCTGTCATGTCGGCCTCACTTCGCCTTCACGCGCCGCACGTGCTCTTCGAGCTCGGTGAACGACGGGCGCTCGGTCGAGAACAGCACCTTGCGGCCGAACTCGACGGCGATCGCCGGCGCATAGCCGTTCAGGCTCGCGAGGATCGTCACCTTGATGCACTGGAACATCTTGGTCGCCTCGGTCGCGCGCTGCTCGGCGAGGCCGGCGAGCGGGCTGATGAGGCCATACGAAAGCAGAATGCCGAGGAACGTGCCGACGAGCGCCTGCGCGATCATTTCGCCGAGCACCGCGGGCGGCTTGTCCGCCGACGCCATCGTGTGCACGACGCCCATCACCGCCGCGACGATACCGAACGCGGGCATCGCGTCGCCGACCTTCGACAGCGCGGCGGCCGGCGCCCCGCTTTCCGCGTGATGGGTCTCGATTTCCTCGTCCATCAGGCTTTCGATTTCGAAAGCGTTCATGTTGCCGCCGACCATCAGCCGCAGGTAGTCGGTCAGAAACTCGACGATGTGCTTGTTCGCGAGGATCTTCGGGTATTGCGTGAAGATCGGGCTCTTCTGCGGGTCGTCGATGTCGGCTTCGAGCGTCAGCGTGCCTTCCTTGCGCGCCTTCGCGAGGAGCACGTAGAGGAGCGCCATCAGCTCCATGTACATGTCCTTGTTGTATTTCGAGCCCTTGAACAGCGCCGGGATGACGAGCAGGGTCGCCTTGATCGTCTTGATGCCGTTGCCGAGGATGAACGCGCCGAGACCCGCACCCGCGATCATCAGCACTTCGAGCGGCTGCATCAGCGCGGCCAGATGGCCGCCCTCCAGCGCATAGCCGCCAAAGACGGACGCGAACGTCACGAGTGTTCCCACGAAAATCAGCACAGCCGGGTCCTCACAAAGATGCGGCGCGGACCTCCATGGTCTGTGCCGTTAGCTGTGTTTACGGCACGGTCGGGAAAAACTTTGAGCCCAACTCCACTATGGTCGGAGCACGCGGGGATCGGCGTCGGGTCGCGCCTGGCAAGGCTGTGCGAAGGGTGGCCGACGCGTTAGTGGGGTGCGATGGGTGGGGGACGGTCGCGGAGCGGGAAAACGCGACGGGGCGGACCGGGCGGCGGCTCGGCGGGGCCGAACGGCGAACGCGCGGGCCCCGGCGCGCGCTAGCCGATTTCCGCGGCGCCCTCGCCGGCCATCGTCGCGGCAGTCGGCGCGCCCTTGTCGGCGAGCGTGCCGAGAATCGCGTGCGCGTCGAACCGGAAGCGGCACAGGAGCTGGTTCGATGCGGCGAGGCGAGCGATCTGCGCGAACGACAGGTCCGCCAGCACGTCGGCGATCCGTTCGGGAATTCCCATGCGCGGCATGACGGCCTCGCGATCCTCACGCAGCTCGCGTTGCACGTGCAGCAGGAACAGCAGATTCAGCTCGTTGATTTCGCTGAGCATGTTGCTGGGCGTAGTCGCGCTCATGAATTCCCTTGAAGTCGATCAAGACTGACCGGCGGGCCACGCCGGCTACGGAAACGTTTGCTCGTGTTTGTCCAAAAAAGCACTCGACAAAAAAAGCCCGCAATGGGCTTGGCCCAGTATGGAGGGGTAAGCGACTACAGAAAATCGGACAGACCTCCCTGCAATCAATAAGGATTTGCCGCACGTTTGCGTAGGAATTTTTCTGACACTGCGATAATCGTCCCGACCCCGCGACGAGTTAAGCAAAGCCGCACGGCCGGGCGCGGGAATTGCGGAGGCTGCGCGGCCATTTCGACGACGCGAGGCGGCATCGCCGGCTTTCGCCCCGCTGCGTGCTGTTTCCCGCTGTAACCAACGTTAAGCGATTGCAAAACAGCTCGGCATCGCCTTCGACCATCCCGATAATGGAACTCAGGGATAACCCCGAAGTGCCGTAAGCGCCTGCCGAGGCGAGCGTCGGCAGACCTTTGTCCAAGGAGATCACCCCAATGCGAATCGCACAAATTGCGCCACTTTACGAAGCCGTTCCGCCGAAGTTCTACGGCGGGACCGAGCGCGTCGTGTCCTATCTGACCGAAGCGCTGGTCGACCTCGGCCACGACGTGACGCTCTTCGCGAGCGGGGACTCGATGACCTCCGCCAGGCTCGAAGCCGCGTGGCCGCGCGCGCTGCGCCTCGACCCGACGATCCGCGATGCGCTCGCCCCGCACATCCTGCTGCTCGAGCGGGTGCGCCGGGCCGCGCACGAATTCGACGTGCTGCATTTTCACCTCGACTACCTGCCGTTTCCGCTGTTCTCGACGCTCGACACGCCGTTCGTGACCACGCTGCACGGGCGGCTCGACCTGCCCGAGCTGCAGCCGGTGTTCGACTCGTTCCCGGACGCGCCGGTCGTGTCGATCTCCAATTCGCAGCGCCAGCCGCTGCCGCAGGCAAACTGGCTCAGCACGATCTACCACGGCCTGCCCGCGAATCTGCTGACGCCGCACACCGACCGCAAGCCGGAATATCTCGCGTTCCTCGGCCGCATCTGCCCGGAAAAGCGCGTGGACACCGCGATCAAGATCGCCGCGCAAAGCGGGCTGCCGCTGAAGATCGCCGCGAAGGTCGACAAGGTGGACCGCGAGTACTTCAAGACCGAGATCGAGCCGCTGCTGTCGCAGGCGCATGTCGAGTTCGTCGGCGAGATCGACGAGTCGCAGAAGCCGGCGTTCCTTTCCGGCGCCAAGGCGCTGCTGTTCCCGATCGACTGGTCGGAGCCGTTCGGCCTCGTGATGATCGAGTCGATGGCGTGCGGCACGCCGGTGATCGCGTTCAACCGCGGTTCCGTGCCGGAGGTGATCGACAACGGGCTGACCGGCTACATCGTCGAAGACGTGCAGGGCGCGGTCGCCGCGCTGCAGAACATCGACTCGCTGTCGCGCGACGCCATTCGCGCGCAATTCGAACGCCGATTCAGCTCGAAAACGATGGCGCGCAATTATCTCGACAGCTATGCGTCGCTTGTCGAAGCGGCCGAGGGTCCGGTGTTGCGCAGCGTGGCCGCCGGCTGATTCGCGTCGCGCAATAAAGCCGGCAATTGAACAGCGTTCGTTGCCGGCAGCAGCCGGCTACTGCATTCCGGCCGATTTAAATGAAAAAAGCCGCATGAATTCATGCGGCTTTTTTCATTGGCGACCCGGCTTTGCAATGGATGCGCGAAAGTGGCTCGCTATGGCCGCGGATAGCACCGCGGCGCTCGTTCGCTAACCAATCAGGAAACGATCGCGATTCTTGCCGGCAATCCACTTGGGCGGCTTGCCGCGCCCGCTCCATGTCGCACCCGTTTTCGGGTCCTGGTAGCGCGGCGGCAACGGTGCCTTTTTCGGCGGCCGGCCGCGCTTGGCGGCAGTCGCAAATCCCAGGTCTTGCGGGCTCAGACCGTATTCGGCGATCTTTTCCCGGATCGACGCAATGACATCAGCGATTTCCGTGCGTCGGGCTTCTTCGGCCTGTGCCTGCAGTCTGGCGATCTGAGCCTTGAGTTCCGAATATTGCGACATTTCGATTCCCTCACATTTGTCGATACCGCGACTGGAACGCAGATTAGACGTAAATAGCCGAATTGGCAATCCGTATCAATGAATATTTAAGGGATAACAATAACACTTCGCAATCGTTTGGCACGGAAAACCGCGCATTCTCACGCGGCACAATAACGCGATCTATAAACCGTCGAATTGACAATCGTTGACACTCGAAGATGAGCGGGACTCCTAGAATCGGACACCGGCCAGCGCCTGTTTTTTTCAGTCCTTCAAATCGACTTATCGAGGTGCCATACGATGCGTTTATCCCAAAGAGTATTTACTGAAATGTTCGGCACCTTCTGGCTCGTGCTCGGCGGCTGTGGTGCGGCCGTGCTGGCGGCCAGTTTCGCGGGCCCGGTTCACGGGCTCGGCATCGGCTTCGTCGGGGTCTCTCTGGCGTTCGGCCTGACCGTGCTCACGATGGCATTCGCGATCGGCCACATCTCCGGCTGCCACCTGAATCCGGCAGTCACCGTCGGCCTGACCGTCGCGGGCCGCTTCCCCGTGCGCGACGTCGCGCCGTACATCGTCGCGCAGGTGATCGGCGCGGCCATCGGCGCCTTCGTGCTCTCGCTGATCGCAACCGGCAAACCCGGGTTCGACCTCGTTGCGAGCGGCTTCGCGGCGAACGGCTACGGCGACCATTCGCCTGGCGGCTACTCGATGGCGGCCGCGTTCGTCTGCGAAGCGGTGATGACGTTCTTCTTCCTGTTCGTGATTCTCGGCGCCACCGACGAACGCGCGCCGGCCGGCCTCGCGCCGATCGCGATCGGCCTGTGTCTCACGCTGATTCACCTGATCTCGATTCCGGTCACCAACACGTCGGTGAACCCGGCGCGCTCGACCGGGCCCGCGCTGTTCGTCGGCGGCGAGGCCCTCTCGCAGCTGTGGCTGTTCTGGCTCGCGCCGATGGTCGGCGCGGCTGTCGCGGGCATCGCCTATCCGGCCGTCGCGAAACGTCGCTGATGCCCAACCGTCGCGCTCGCGCGTCACGCGCGCGAGCCGCCGCCGGTTCCGGCCCGGCCCGCCAATGCCGCCGCGGCAAATCGGGCGATAATGCCGCGAGTCTTGTCACTGGTTACCCGCCAACATGCGCTACGGCTCGCGTCGATTTCCCTTTCCGTTCTCCATTTCCGTATCGCTCGGCGTCGCAGCAGCGATGTGGTTCGCGCCAACCGCTTCGGCGGCAGCGAGCGATGTCGAGACGCTCGTGTTCGTCCGTCACGGCGAGAAACCCGCTGAAGGCCTCGGGCAGTTGAACTGCCAGGGGTTGAACCGCGCGCTCGCACTACCGGCAGTGATCGCCGCAAAGTACGGCAAGCCCGATGCCGTCTATGCGCCAGACCCCGGCGAAAAGAAGAATGACCGCGGACATGCGTGGTACTACGTGCGTCCGCTCGCGACGGTGGAACCGACCGCGATCCAGTTCGGTCTGCCGGTACAGACGCCATATGGCCATTCGCAAAGCGCGGCGCTCGCGAAAACACTGATCGCGCCGCAATGGCGCGGCCGCACCGCGCTGATCGCGTGGGAGCACCACGATATCGAGCAACTGGTCCGTACGATCGTAACCACGCACGGCGGCAACGCAGCCGACGTGCCGGCCTGGCCCGGCGACGACTTCGACAGCATCTACGTCGTGCGCATCGACTGGAGCGGGAAGCCGCCGCGCGTGACGTTCTCGCATGACCGCGAGGGGCTGGACGGGCGCTCGACCGATTGTCCTTGCGCTCAGTTGCCGAGTCAGTCGCCCGCTCAGTTGCCGAGTCAGTCGCCCGCTCAGTTGCCGAGTCAGTCGCCCGCTCAATCGCCGGTGCAGTGATCCCGCCGCAGTGATCCCGCTGATACCGGAGCGGTGAGCGAACAGCGTCTACGAAGCGATTTCGTCGTTCAGCGCGAAGAGCTTGCGCAAGTGATGCGCGATGCCCGCCTCGAAGTTATTGCCGATGCGAGGCACCGACGGCAGCCGGGCGATCAGATCCGGATTCGCGTTGTTCATCATGAACGGATGACCGGCTGTTTCGAGCAGGTCGATGTCGTTCATGTTGTCGCCGAACGCGACACACCCCGACGCGTCGAGTCCCAGCAGCCCCAGAACGAACTGAAGCGCACGCCCTTTCGATACCTCCGCGGCCATCACCTCGAGACAGTCCGGCAGCGAGTACGTCACCGACAGCGTGTCGCCGAATTCCCGCGCCAGATTCGCGGCGATGCGCGCCAGGTCCGACGGCTCGCCGATGTACAGCACCTTGGCAATGCCCTCGCCGCCATGCGCGCGCAGATCGCTGACGTCGTACAAAAACCCGGAGTCCTGATGAAACGCGAGCAGATGCGGAGCGTCGCGGTCGATCAGCCAGGCTTCGTCCGAAAACAGGCTGACGATCACGCGGCCGTGATCGCCGGCGATCTCCGGCCCGACGATCCGGCGCACGATCTGCGCGGGCAGGTTGCGTGCGTGGATCAGCGTGTCGTCAGGCGCGTGCACGCGCGCGCCGTTCGACGTGATCAGGTACGGCCGGATGCCGAGCACATCGCGAATGCCGGCGACGTCCCGGTGGTGACGGCCGGTCGCGATCACGAACGGCAGGCCCTGGGCGGCGAGCATGCCGACGGTTGCCACGGTGAATGGATCGACCTGATGGTCGGCATTGAGCAGCGTGCCGTCGAGATCGGTGGCGATCAGCGTATACATGGTGGCAGTGCAAAAAATCAGGGGGACGTCGAATCGTAGCATCGCGAACGACTGCCGCCGCGTCGCGCGCCGCGGACGCGCGGGGCACGACAGCGCGCGATCAGGTGTGCGACGACACTGCGCCGCGAACGCGGCCGGCTTCACGCGACGCGAGCTGCAGCGCGCCGTGCGCCGAGTCGGCAAGCGGCGCGCGCAAACGGACGCGCACCGCGTCGGGCACCCATTCGCGCAACGGCTGGCCGAGGCCGCCGCAGAGCGCGGCGGGCAGCATACCCGATGGATCGAGCGCGACGATCATCTTCGCGACCTCAACGCCTGCGAGCGCGAGCAGCGCCGCGACGAACGGATGATCGCGATGCGCGAGCACGACGGGTGCGAGGCTCGCATACGCGGTCTGGTTGGCCGCGCACAGCCACACGGTCAGGCCGTCGCGATCGCGCGCGCCGACACGCTCGAGCAGCGCGTTCGCAAACGCATCGACCGGCGCCCGGCCATCGACCGCCTGCTGCGCATAAGCGATCGCGCGCAGACCGAGCCACGCGCCGCTCGCCTCGTCGCCGGACGGAAAACCGAAGCCGCCGGCGAGCCGGCACGCGCCGCTCGCGTCGAGCGCCGCCGCCACACTGCCGGTGCCGAGCGCGACGATCACACCGGCTTCGCCGCCGTGCGCGCCGAGCAGCGTCGTGTACGCATCCGATTCGACCGCGAGCCCGGCGACGTTCGGCGCCTGCTGGCGGAACGCCGCCAGCCAGTCGGGGTTGTTCGCCCCCGCGAGACCGCAACCGAGCACGCAGCGCGACCAGTCCATGGCAAGGCCCGCCGCCGCGAACGCCGCGCGGCAGCCCTCGTCGATCGACTGCCACGCCCGCGCGATGCCGAGCCCGAGCCCGGACGGTCCAGCCGACGCCTGGGCGAGCGTCTCGCCTTCCCTGTTGCCCAGCACGACGCGCGTGCCGGTGCCGCCACCGTCGATTCCGATCAGATACGAAATGCTGTCCATGATTGCCTGCGCGTCGAGAAAGTAAGCCGTGCCGCAGAGACTAACGGGTCTGCTGCAACGGCACAATATGCCGAACGGCCAGGGTGGCGGCGCGTGCGCCATCCGCTATGCTGGCATCGTCCTGAACGGTCCGAGAGGAGAACTGGAACGTGACTCACCGCTGCAACTGGGTAACGAGCGAGGCTGACGCGCACTATCACGACACCGAGTGGGGTGTGCCGTCTCACGACGATCGCCATCTGTTCGAGATGCTGATCCTCGAGGGCGCGCAGGCCGGCCTGTCCTGGTCCACGATCCTCAACAAGCGCGAAGGCTATCGCCGCGCATTCGAGAACTTCGACGTCGACAAGGTCGCCCGTTTCACGGCGAAGCACGTCGAAACGCTGCTGCAAGACGCGTCGATCGTCCGCAACCGGGCCAAGATCGAATCGGCAATCGCGAATGCGCGCGCCGTGCAGCAGATTCGCGCGGAACATGGGTCGCTCGCCGCATTCGTGTGGTCGTTCGTCGACGGCAAGCCGATCCAGAACGACTGGGCGTCTTACCGTGACGCGCCGGCGTCGACCACTGTTTCCGACGCGCTCAGCAAGGCGCTGAAGAAATACGGCTGCAAGTTCGTTGGCTCGACGATCTGCTATGCGTACATGCAGGCGGTCGGCATGGTCAACGACCACGAAAGAGAGTGCGATTGCCGGGCGGCTTGCGCCGCACACGCAAAGAAACCGCGCACACGTCCCGCGCACTGAGCGTCGCGCAACGGCCCGGTCGACCGGCGTGAAGTCCACGAAGGTGGCCGCCGTCACGCCCGTGTGATGCGCCCGTGTGATGCGTTTTGGCAACGGCTCACGCACGTCGCTGGTGTACGGAAAAAGCGCCGGTTGCACTCAAAAAACGCCCGCCCAGCGCCCGCAAAGTGTTGCTGCACAAGGCTTGCCGCCTTGCCGACGTTCTAGCGCGCCGCTCATGCTCGCCGCCGAATGCACCCGGAGGGTACGGCGACCCACGTTTTTGCCGCGCTTTCCCGCATCTCTTCGCGCCACGTGCCGCTATAACTATTGACGAGTGCAAGCGTGCTGCGGCAACCGCGCATCCGCACGATGCGAAGCGCAGCGCGAGATGGGGAACATCCGCTGTGCGTCGCGCAGGGGGCAACAATGAAAAACATCCACTTCCTGACTCATCAGGAGATCTACGATCGGGCCGTCGCCCATCTGCTGGGCCAGGGGCGCGCGGCTTTGCTGCCCCACGGCGGCGCCGCCTATCGCGGCAATTGCAGCAGTCTCAGCTATGGCGGCTGTCCGGTCGGCAACCTGATCCGCCCTCGCGACTACGTGAGCGCGATGGAAGGCATTCCGGTCCGCTACATCGTCAAACCGGCGAGCGAAGTGCCGCTCTATATGGATGTCGGCGTGGCCGCGTTGAAGAAGGCGCTGCTGCGCTCACGCATCAACATCTACGATCCGACCACCATCGATCTGCTCGGGTGCCTGCAGAACGTGCACGACGTCTTCGGCGCGTGGGAGTGGCGCGAACGGCTAATCGCGATCGCCGCGCAATTCGGCCTGTCGGCCGACGGTGCGCGCCACGCAGCCTGATTTCTTGCGCTGGACAATGGCGCTCGACAAACGCAGACGGCGGTGCAGCTTCTTGCGAAGCATGCACCGCCGTCCGGCGGAACGCTGGAAGCCGCTTAGTGCAGCTTCTTCGGCAGCATCTGGCTACGCAGACGCTTGTGCAGGCGCTTGACCGCAGCCGCCTTCTTGCGCTTGCGCACAGCGGTCGGCTTTTCGTAAGACTGGCGCTCACGCAGTTCAGCGATCAGGCCGTTCTTTTCGATCGCACGGCGGAAGCGGCGGATCGCGACTTCGAACGGCTCGTTTTCCTTCAGAAGAATCGTCGTCATGTAATTCCTGAGTCTAGCTATACGGTTTCAATCACGCGAGCGACAAAGCCGCTTGCGCGCCGGCCCTCCGTTCGTTCCGCGGGCAACGCGCCGCGCACAGGAACGAGAGGCAAGGCGGCCACGGAGGCCGGAAAAGAGAAATAGGGGGTTCGCTTTCGGAACGCGACCGAAGCGCCTTGCTTTCATCGCTTCTTCGTCGCTCCTCGTCATCGGTTCGCCGCCGTCGACAGTAACGAAACAGCCGCGAAACCAGGCAGGGATCTCAATTCGGCGGAGATGATATCAGGAAAAGACCGCGCAGGCCACCATTTCTCGATTCGGCTCAGGCACTTGCGCCTCGTTGCATCACGTTCGGCCGCGCGAGGCCCGCCGAAGCGGCCCCGCTCGCCGGCGACGGACCGCGCACCGGCTCACGCGCTCGCGTCGTTCAGCGCCTGAATGTCGGCCGGATCGAGCTTCAGCCGGACCGCCGCGACGAGGCTCTGCAACTGCTCCACCGAGGTCGCACTCGCGATCGGCGCGGTAATGCCCGGCCGCGCGATCAGCCACGCCAGCGCCACCGACGCGGGCGTGCTGCCGTGCCGGCCGGCGACCTCGTCGAGCGCGGACAGGATGCGTGTGCCGCGGTGATCGAGGTACTTCTCGACGCGGCTGCCGCGCGCGCTCTTCGACAGGTCGTCGCGCGACCGGTACTTGCCCGACAGGAACCCGCTCGCAAGGCTGTAATAGGGCACGACCGAGAGTCGCTGCGCGAGCGCGACGGGCTCGATATCGGCTTCGTAGTGCGCGCGGTCGTACAGGTTGTACTCCGGCTGCACGATCTGATACGACGGCAGCCCTTCGCGGCGCGACACGGCGAGCGCCTCCTCGATGCGCGCGCCACTGTAGTTCGACGCGCCGATCACCCGCACCTTGCTGGCGTCGATCAGACGCTGGTACGCGCCGAGCGTTTCTTCGAGCGGCACGGTCTGGTCGTCTTCGTGCGAGAAATACACGTCGACGTAGTCGGTCTGCAGACGCCGCAGCGAATCCTCGACCGCCGCCTCGATGTTCGCCGCCGACAACCCCGGCCGTCTCGAGTCCTTCGCGACCTTCGTGGCGATCACGACCTGGGCCCGCTTGCCGCTCCTCGCGAGCCACTTGCCGATGATCGTCTCCGACTCGCCGCCCTGATTGCCGGGCACCCACCGCGAATAGACATCGGCGGTGTCGATGAAGTTGAGCCCCGCGTCGACGAATGCATCGAGAATCGAAAACGACGTCGGCTCGTCGGCAGTCCAGCCGAACACATTGCCGCCGAACATCAGCGGCGCGACTTGCAGCGAGGAAGTGCCAATCGTGCGTAGTTCCATGACTGTTCCAGAGTGATGACGGGTCGTGACGCGCAGTAACGCGCGGTGACGAAAACCGGATCGCAAAGCATACGCCGACTTGCCCAGCGTTGCAGCGCGCCACCGGTCGAGAGCGCAACGCCCCAATCGCACTACTCCGCCTTCAGGCGCCCGACTGTGCGGTCTCGAACACGCCGGGCCGCGATTCGATCGGCACAAGTCCTCCCCGCCTTTTTCACCGGGTCATCACCTGTTCTTCCAGTCCACTCAGCGGCATACGCGCGAGGAAACAGTTCGACGGCAGTCTTGCGCGACCGACCATTTGATTAGCCATACGAATTTAATTCTTATCGTCAATCGCCAACGCAGCGGTTCAAACGGGTGGAGGGAATAACATGAAGCCGGGAAAACCACCGGCAACAACTGCGCGGTTCCTCAGACGGTACTCGACTGCCAGAACTGGGGCGGCGTTCCAAGCGTGCTTGCCATCGCGCCCGACGGCAACTTTCCGAATCCCGCCGTCCCGGACTGGGACTTCGCGCAAGGGCCGATACTCTCGGCACCAACAGCAATACCGTGCGCAGCCTGCCGGCCGTCGTCGTGCCGCCCTGGGGGCGCGTGCAACGCCGGACCTGCGATCGCGGACGGCGTGGTGTTCCAGGGCTCGGAGACGTCGACCGGCGGACCAGGTCCGCTGAAGGAATTCGCGTTTGGCCTGCAGCGATCAATGCCGAACCACGCCGGCTTTGCGGCGACAACAGAAAACTGGAAGCCCCGATACGCGCTTTGTGATCGGGGCTTGATTCCACAGATCAATACAAGTCGAAAGCGGATTAAGTATAAATTTCCTGCCTGCGGACGAAATGCCAATCGAGCGGCTGAAATCCACTGAAGGCCCCCGCTTTTGTATCTCCATTGGCCGACACTTTTAAGGCTCTTTTGGACAGTGCCGTAATTCTTCTCACATCGCCGCCTATACTGAATCGGACCGGATAGCGTTGCAGGAAGCGCTTCGACAGCAGGGAAAACCCTTGCGCTTTCGGTAAAATACTTCCTGAAATACAGCGACCCGGTGATGGACACCAAGGCTTCCATTCGCATGGAATTACAAAAGTCTCACCAATAGTCGAAAAGCGATTTACTCGGGATTTATTCGGCATAACGCGGCAATCACAATAAGATTCCGGAGATTCGATGCAAGCTATCGCCTTCGATGACTGCGCCGGGTGGCTGCATCCCGCCGCAGGATTGCACGGCGTCGTGCTGTGCAATGGGTTTGGCTACGACGATGTATGCACGCACCGCGCGTGGCTTTTACTCGCCGAAAAACTCGCCGCGCAGCAGATGCCCACGTTGCGCTTCGACTACCCGGGCACCGGCAATTCGCTCGGCGTCGAGGAGGACCCCGGCCGCATCGATGCATGGATTCACAGCATCGCGGCAGCGGTCGATTACCTGCGCGCGGCATCCGGCGTCCAGCAAGTATCGTTATGCGGGTTTCGGCTCGGCGCGGCGCTCGCCGCGCTCGCGGCCCAGCGTCTGTCGGACGTCGACGGGCTCGCGCTGCTGGCGCCGGTTCTGTCGGGAAAGAAATATCTGCGCGAGTTGCACGGTCATCAGCAGCGCTGGCTTAGCAGCATGCGCAACGATATCTTCAACAGCGCCGCGCCGCACGGCGGGCCGACCGTCGAAGCGTTAGGGTTCGGCGTGCACGGCGACGATGTCGCGAGACTCGCGGCGATCGACCTTCGAACCGACGAGCCGGCGCCAGTCCGACGCATGCTGCTGCTGGACGCGAACGACCGCGGCGGCGGCGACACGCTGGTTGCGCGCTACCTCGAGCGGGGCGTGAGCGTCGAGCGGGACAGGTTCGATGAGCTGGACCGCTTTCTCGTCGAGGCGCGGTTCGCGAAGCTTCCCGTTCATGCATTCGCGACTGTGTCCGCCTGGCTCGCAAAGGGCGCCGAAACGGCTCGACGCGCGGGCAGCGCGGGAAGTCCACGTCACGATGAAAACAAGGAAGACGCCGCGCCGGATCCGCTCGCGATACCCGAAGTCCCACAACTGGCGGGTCCGCATTTCGTCGAGCAACGGGTGTCGTTCGACGGATGTTTCGGCGTCTACTGCCGACCGCAGGCGCCGCGTGCCAGCGCGCCCGCCGTGCTGATTCCGAACACGGCCGCGAACCATAACATCGGCGACGGCCGCTGCTTCGTGCTGTTTGCGCGCCGCCTCGCGTCGCTCGGCATCGCGTCGCTGCGTATGGATCTTTCCGGCCTCGGCGACAGCGCCCCTGCACAAAGAATCATCACACAGGACTCGCTCCATTCGGCGGAGGCCACCGCCGATGTGATGGCGGGCGCGAACTGGCTCGTCGCGCAGGGCCACGCGAGCATCGTCACGTTCGGCATTTGCAGCGGCGCGTATGTGGGTTTTCATGCGTGTGTCGCGCATCCGAACATCATGGGCAGCTTCGGCGTGAATCTTCCGCAGTTCGTATGGCAAGGGGAGCGTCGCGCGAACCGCGACGGCGGCGGACTCCCGTCGAACCGCACGTTGCGGCGGTCCGCGTTCAGCGCCGAAAAATGGAAGCTGATACTGAGCAACCGGGCCATGCTCGCGCGCACCGCACGCGGCGTGTCGCGGCGAGCGAGCCGCCGTCTGCAGCGCCGCGTCGCCGACCTGATGGACGCGACCGTCGGCTGGTCGTTCGCGCCGAACAGCGCGCGCCGGCTGATCGAGCGCCTGCACGACAAGGGCGCCGAACTCCGGCTGGTGTATGGCGACTTCGACATCGGCATCGACGATCTGAAACTGCAGTTCGGCGCCACGCTGCGCGGCCTGCGCCGGTTCCCGCGCGTGCGCGTCGACGTGCTGCCGATACTCGACCACGCGCTGCTCACGCGCGCCGCGCGCGAGTCCGTGATGAGCGATGCCGAACAGTGGCTGCTCGAACGGTTCTGCATGCTGTCCGAGCCGGCTGTCCGCGCTTCGTCCGCGCCTCACGTGTCGATAACGGCCGCGCGGGCGTCCGATACTTGATTCGACCTTCACGTGCGCGGTGCGCCGGTCGCGCCTGCGGATCAGACCGGCATGCCGCACGCGCATCGCCCTCAGGACTAAAGGACAATCGCGATGAAAGAACTATTGCGCCGCATCATTTCGGAATCCGTACGACTTCAGGTGCCGATCGACAGGCTCGGGGACGATGCGAACCTCTACGCGGCAGGACTCGAATCGATCGCGACCGTCCACCTGATGCTGGCGATCGAGGATAACTTCGACGTCGAGATTCCCGACCGGCTGCTCACGCGGCAGCTGTTTTCGAGCGTCAACTCGATGGCCGCCGCGCTTGCCGAATTGCAGGAACAAAAGGCGGCGTCGTGAACACGCCTGCTTGCGCAGGCCACCATCCGCGCGACGTTCATTCTGCATCCCTGACGATCGACAACGGCCGTATCGACCAGAACACTAACGAGGACTGATATGAAGACGACTTATGCTTCGCCGATCGGAACCTGGCTCGCGGGCGAGGAAGCCGCCGCGCCGGACGCACGTCTGTCGCTGCGCGACCGGCTGATCGCGGCCGGGCTGCTCGTCGACACCGGCGAAAACGGCATCTATGGGCGCAATCACGTGTACGAGGACATCGTCGATCGCGTGACCGACGTGATCACCTGCGTGGGCGCCGATCAGCATCCGGAAGTGCTGCGATTTCCGCCGGCCGTGCCGCGCAAGGACTTCGAGGACAGCGAATACATGAAGAACCTGCCGCAGCTCGCCGGCACGATCCACGCGTTCTGCGGCAACGAGGCCGGGCACCGCCGCCTGCTGCAGGCGCTCGACGACGCGCTCGCCGACCCCGGCGACGAACGCAGCGATGCATGGCTCGACCAGCAGAAGCCGACGCGCACCGTGCTGACGCCCGCCGCCTGTTATCCGGTCTATCCGGTCATCGCGCGGCGGGGCCCGCTGCCGGAGGGCGGAAGCACGGTCGACGTGCTGTCGTATTGTTTCCGTCACGAGCCATCGATCGATCCCACTCGCATGCAGATGTTCAGGATGCGCGAGTTCGTGCGGATCGCGCGTCCTCACGAGGTACTCGCGTTTCGCAACGAATGGATGCAGCGCGGCCGCGCGATGGCGCGGCTCCTCGGGCTGCCGGCCGGGATCGACGTGGCGAACGATCCGTTCTTTGGCCGCGGCGGCAAGATCGTCGCGGACAGCCAGCGGGTGCAGGAGCTGAAGTTCGAATTGCTGATTCCGGTGGTGGACCGGGAGCGCAAGACCGCGTGCATGTCGTTCAACTACCACGTGGACCACTTCGGCAAGATCTGGAAGCTGCGCTGCGCGGACGGTTCTGTCGCGCACACCGCCTGCGCCGCGTTCGGGATGGAGCGGATCGCCCTTGCGCTGCTGCAGCAGCATGGATTCGACGTGAACGCGTGGCCGGATGACGTGCGCGAGCTGCTGTGGGGCGACACGCGTCGGTGCGTGGCGGCGGAGCTGGAGCGGTGTATGTGAGGGGCGGGGGTTCGGTGCCCGGTGCGATTGCACCCGCAGCTTCGTATCCCACCGGGAGGGACGACGAATCGGCGGAATTCTCGCCAATGCCGAGGCCGCACGCTATTTGGGTTACGACAGCCCTGGCTCGTTGCATAGCCGGACTGCGTCGCGTTTGAATTCGTCGGTGAAGTGCCTTCTTGTTCTGCTCATTCCGTCCTCTCCGGATTACATCAGCTTGGCTGAGGTGTCCGGGAGAACGGGGGAGGCCAATTCGACTCGTGCAGAAATTTGCGACGTAGGGGGAGAGTTTGGCACAGGCCCTTACCGGCTTGCAGTAACGCGAGTGTTTCGAGTGGCGCTGACCCGGGGAATAGTCCGGTTCAAAACGAAAAACGCGGGCGTCACGAAAGTGTCCCAATCGGCGAAAAGCAGGGCAAAGGTCGAAACTCGTCCGTTACCTGGTGCGGAAGACCTATGACTTCTTCTTCTCTGCGGGCTTGGCCGCGGGAGCGGGCTTGGCTTGAACAGCCGCATGCGCTACCGGCATGGCGCCGGGGCGATTCTGAGCGGCTGCGCCCGGATGACCGGGGCCACCGGCATGGTCCATCGGACCACGCCCTGCGATTGCGTGGTCGGGCAAATGGCCGCCGTGATTCATCATGACCCGATGAAGTTCGTCCCGGCGATGGAACACATCTGCGCGGTGATCGCCGTGGGCGTAGAAGTGCCGATGCCGCACACCGTCCGGACCGACGACCCAGATAAACGTATCGCCGTTCATGAACACCACATCCCGGTCGACAGCCGTCGAGACGTAGATGTCAGTGGGCATCGGTTCATAAGCTTCTTCGACGACCACGGGTTCCGGCGGCGGCGGCGGCGGGGGAGTCAGTACGCTCGCGATGACTTCGTTCACCTTGTTCGGATCGACAACGAGTTGACCTTGTTCGTTGGTCGCGCACCCTGCAAAAATCGTCGCGCAAGCGATCGCTGTAAGAGAAGCTTTTAATGTTGTTTTCAAATTGAGCCCCGGAGCTGTTTAATTTAAATAGGCATTTATATATCGGTAGCCCAGTCGGGATTCTTGATGGTTTGTGGCGGAGATCCTGAGGGTAAATGTTACGAACGCTTACCTGACGGAGCGGCCTCAAGTGGATGCACCAGCGGACGTACCCAGACTTCCGGGAGTGGTCGAATGGGGTTCACGACTATGCGCTGACGCAGGGCCGCCTGCGGACGGTGTTCGACCAGAGGATTCATACGCCACCGCTCTTTCTGATCGCGGCTTCGTACTTGGTGATGCCCCAACTAAAGCGCTTGATGATGCTTGCCATGCTTCCCGTTTCCCTCCGCAACGCTGTTACGGAAAAATTACGGGAGCCTCGGGAAGTGGGCCAGGACCGAATCTCGGAATTCTGCTAATCCGTTGATTGCATTGGCGCGCCCGGCTGGGATCGAACCAGCAACCCCTGCCTTCGGAGGGCCGGAAACCCAGTCCACACGCATCCATCGAAGTCTAACAATAGACATCAAACCATTGATTTTTATATAAAACTAATCCATTGATGTCCAAGCTCATCCAGCCTAGAATTTCCGTACAGTTTCCGTACGAAAATCATGACCTCATCCATCACCACGAAAACCGCTCGCGACAAGCTCGCCCCGCGGCGCGAACCTTACTTCACGCGGGTCCAGTCCGGCCTCTATGTAGGATTTCGCAAGTTAGCCGAAGGCGAAGGAACCTGGATTGCCCGCCGCCGGGCCGAGACCGGAAAACAGGAATACCGGGCACTGGGAATCTTTGCGAATTACGACGACGCGGTGAAAGCCACCCTCGAATGGGCTAACTCGCTAGACGCCGGGGTCTCGTCCAAAAGTACGACCGTCAAGGACGCCTGCGATCACTACGTCAAGCATCTCGGACTTCATAAAGGTTCAGCGAGCAAGGCAGACGCCGAAGGGCGGTTCAAACGGCTCGTCTACGACGACAAAATCGCGAAAATCGACCTTTCCAAACTGCGTACCTCGCATCTGAAAGATTGGCTGGCGAACCAAATCGACTCGATCGAAGAAGGCGCCGAAGACGAAGACGATTTGCGCCGTGCCAAAGACAGCGCAAACCGCAACCTTGCCTCATTGAAAGCAGCCTTGAATCTCGCGCTGCACGACCGGCTGGTTGCGACGGATGCCGGCTGGAAAACGGTTTCAAAATTCAAGGACGTCGGCCGTAGGCGCCAATCGTTCCTGCCAAGCGAGCAACGCCTTGCCTTCGTCGCTGCATGCACCGAGGACATTCGGCAGTTAGTGAAGGCAATGCTCTTTACCGCAGCTCGGCCTGGAGAACTTGCCAAAGCAAGCGTCAAACACTTCGACCGGCAACAAGGAACCCTCGCCCTTGACGGCAAAACTGGCTATCGAATCGTGTCCCTTTCGTCGTCTGCCATCCAGTTCTTCAAAGAACAAACCAAGGACAAGATCGCCGACGCTGCGATTTTCACAACCGAGTATGGTCAACGCTGGAACAAAGATTCTTGGAAAAAGCCAATCAAGGAAGCAGCCAAGGCGGCCAAGCTTCCGCCCACGATAGTTATGTACTCACTTCGACACACGGCAATCAGTGAGATGATCGCGAACGGCATCGACAGTTTTGAAGTTGCGCGTATGGCGGGTACGTCAACCGATATGATCGACAAACACTATGGGCATCTCCGACATGACCGGATGCGGGCGAAGTTGGACGCTATCGGCATCCTTTAAGTCCCATCGGGACACCAACGTCGACAGCAGAGAAGCTGTGCACTCGAATAGACCGGCACTCAAACTAAATGCATTGGCTCACTCTTAATCCGTAGGTCGAGTGTTCGAGTCACTCACGCCCCACCAAAGATATCAAGCACTTAGCCCATCCTTAACCGGTTGGGCTTTTTGCTTTCTGGACCCATGTAGGCGCTGTGTAGGCGTTTTAAGTCTGCATTAATCAATTTAGATCCATATTGCCGGGTAACGCACGGGCGAGTTGTGTGACTTCGATGTCTGGGGCGAGCCAGCCCAGCGAGTCGGCGACGCAAATACCGGATCTCGCCAGAAAACGATAACAGCAAGTCGAAGAAGCGACGAAACCGATACTAAGCCTTTGACCAGCTTAGCCACCACGCCCCGATTTGAACAATCATCGATTGCCCCGGATGGCGCAGCATTTCGCGGAACGGTGAAGCAGCACTTGCGCTTCGGATCGTCGACACGAGACACACCATCTTGCTGCGCAAGATGGACGAGCAATCAGGCATCGACTACATGATCGTTTCAATGATGGCAATG
>Ga0310811_10000079_pt1 | contig 150560 bp, 129 predicted proteins | sample YCmetagenome_FD_207642 | JGI IMG/M metagenome (GOLD analysis project Ga0310811, IMG submission 207642) | Soil microbial communities from experimental microcosm in Duke University, North Carolina, United States - YC | ecosystem: Engineered > Artificial ecosystem > Soil microcosm > Unclassified... | reverse complement strand
GTGGTGCGCACGAAGGCGTAGCTGTCGAGCACGTCCAGGATGCCCGCGATCGGGATCAGGACGTCGTCCTCGGCGAACTGCGGCTCGGCGCCGCCCTGGTTCTCGAAGTCGCGTCCGCGACGGCCGCGGCCGCGCTCGCGGAACCGGCCGCGGTCCTCGCCGCCGCCCTGCTGCTCGTTGCGGTTGCCGCCCTGGCCGCCGCTCTGCTGGCGGTTGCCACCACGGTCGCCGCGGTCGCCGCGGTCCTCACGGCCGCTGCCGCCGCCCTGGCCGTCGCGGCCGCGGCGGCGCTCCCGCTCGCGCTCCCGGCGCGAGGGACGCTGGTCGCCCTGCTGGTCGGCCTGGGCCTCGCCGCGGGCCTGCTGCTGCGGCTGCGCGGCGGCCGGCGCGTCGACGACGGCGGTGGCGGCGGACTCGCCGGACGGGGCCGCGGCCTGCGCCTGCTGCCGGGACCGGCGGCTCGGCCGCTCGGCCGGGGCCTCGGTCTGGGTGGTCTGAGCGGGCGCCTCGGCGCGCTGCTGCTCGGGGATCCGCTGCTGGGTCTGCTGCGGGCTCGCCTGCGGCGCGGACGCGGCGCGCCGGCCGCGGGTGCGCTCACGGGCCGGGGCCGCCTCGGCGGTCTCCTCGGCCGCGGCGGGGGCCTGCGACTTCTTCTCCTTGGGAGCCTCGGCCGCGGCGCTCTTGCCGCGCGAGGTGCCGCCGCCCTCCGACTGCACACCGCCCTGGCGCTGCTCGATCGCCTCGATCAGGGCGCTCTTGGGCATACGGGTCACGCCCTTCACACCGAGCTCGGCGGCCTTGAGCCGCAACTCGGGCAGCAGCAGGGCCGCGAGGCCCGAGCCGCCGCCGGTGGATCGGCGACGCGCGGTGGTCAGTTCGGTGGTATCGCTCACGAAGGGTCCTTCCCTGGAGCGGGCGCCGCGCGGCTGTGTGCCGGAACGACGACCGGTCGTGCCCCCGGGAACCGCGCGGAAAGCCGGTCCGACCGGTAGGGCCATGGGTTGAGAGGTCCTGGCTGTCGAGGGGCCGTCCGGGTGGCGGCGCGATACGGCCGCGCGCACGGGACGTCCGTGACGGGACTGCCAGGGGAGGGAGCAACGGTGCTCGATCGCTTGGCGGGAACGGTGACTGCCGAAGTTCCTGTCGGGAGGATCTACTCAGCCCACATACCGCCGCGAACACCGGTTGCGGTTACCAGACTAACACTTTCTCGCCGAAGTGGCATTCCCCACCTTCTGTAAGCACGGCGTTTCGTCGGCTAGAACCCCGTTCAACCGACCTTGTCCTCGTCGACGGCGACCCCGACGGCCGCGACAGGCAGTTCCGCGGCGCCCCAGTTCGGGCCGCCCACCCGCGGATCTCCGCCGCGAGCATACTCTTCCGCGCGCAGTGCGGGCGTCCCGGCCACGCCGAAGGCCAGCACCGAGGGGCCGGCGCCGGAGACCACGGCCGGGTGCCCGGCCGCGCGCAGCCGCGCGATCAGCTCGGCGCTCGCCGCCATCGCCGGCGCCCGGTAGCCCTGGTGCAGCCGGTCCTCGGTGCCCGCGAACAACAGCTCCCTGCGTCGCTCCGCGGACAGCCCGGGCGCGGTCAGCGCGAGCGCGAGCAGCCCGGAGCGGCCCGCGTTGAACGAGGCGTCGGCGTGCGGCACGTCCTTGGGCAGCAGGCCGCGCGCGACGTGCGTGGAAAGGGGCTGCGAGGGCACGAAGAGCACCGGCATGATCGCGGCGTCCGGGTCGAGCCGCAGCACGTCCACCCCGTCCGGCTGCTGCCAGGCCGTGGTGAAGCCGCCGACCAGGCAGGGCGCGACGTTGTCCGGGTGGCCCTCGAGCTCGTTGGCCAGGTCCAGCGCGCCGTACGCGTCGAGCACCAGCTCCCCGTCCGTGACCAGCGCCCGCGCGGCCATGATGCCCGCGCAGATCGCCGCCGAGGAGGAGCCGAGCCCGCGGCCGTGCGGGATCCGGTTGACGCAGCGCACCCGCAGCCCCGGCGGGTTGACGCCGAGCCGGCCGAACGCGGCCCGCAGGGACCTGACGATCAGATGATTGTCGTCAAGCGGCAGGGATTCGGCGCCTTCCCCGCTGACCTCGATCTCCAGGCCGCCGTCGGTGACCTCGACGGTCACCTCGTCGCGCAGCTCCAAGGCGAGGCCGAAGGCGTCGAAGCCGGGACCCAGGTTGGCGCTCGTCGCCGGGGGACGGACGGTGACCGGACCCCGGCGCAGTCGTGCGTCGAACGTCACGCGAGCCCCAGGGCCCCGGCGGCGCTGACCGTGTCGAAGGCCACCTTCGGCGGCCGCGGCGCGCCGTTGATCGCCCAGTCGGCGTCCTTGAGCCCGTTGCCGGTCACGGTCACGGTGATCCGCTGCCCCTTGTCGAGCCGGCCCTCCTCGGCCAGCTTGAGCAGCCCGGCCACGCCCGCGGCGCTGGCGGGCTCGACGAACACGCCCTCCTGCGCGGACAGCAGCCGGTAGGCGGACAGGATCTGACGGTCGGTCACCGCCTCGATCAGGCCGCCGGAGTCGTCGCGCGCGGCGACCGCAAGGTCCCAGGACGCCGGGTTGCCGATCCGGATCGCGGTGGCGACCGTCTGCGGGTTGGCCACCGGCGCGCCGGAGACGAACGGGGCCGCCCCCGCCGCCTGGAAGCCGAACATCCGCGGCCGCCTCGTGGCGATGCCGTCCCGCGCGTACTCCGAATAGCCCATCCAGTACGCGGAGATGTTGCCCGCGTTGCCCACCGGCAGCACGTGCACGTCCGGCGCGTCGCCGAGCGCGTCCACGATCTCGAAGGCGGCGGTCTTCTGCCCGGCGAGCCGGTCCGGGTTGACCGAGTTGACCACGGCCACCGGGTACTTCTCGCCGAGCTCGCGCACCATGGTGAGACAGTCGTCGAAGTTGCCCGCCACCTGCAGGATCTTCGCGCCGTGCGCCAGGGCCTGGCTGAGCTTGCCCATCGCGATCTTGCCGTCCGGGATCAGCACCGCGCACATCATCCCGGCGCGCACCGCGTAGGCCGCCGCCGAGGCGCTGGTGTTGCCGGTCGAACCGCAGATCACGGCCTTCGCCCCGGCCTCGGCGGCCTTGGAGATGGCCATCGTCATGCCGCGGTCCTTGAAGGAGCCGGTCGGGTTCATCCCCTCGACCTTGAGGTAGACCTCGCAGCCGGTCAGCTCGGAGACCGCCTGGGCCGGCACCAGCGGCGTACCGCCCTCGCCGAGCGTGACCACCGGGGTGTCCGCCGACACCGGGAGCCGGTCCCGGTACTCCTCGATCAGCCCGCGCCACGGGCCGCGGACGCGCTGACTCGCTGTCATCTCGACTCCTTATTCGCCTTCAACGCGCATCACGGACGCCACGGCACGCACCGTCGGCATCGCCCGCAGCTTCTCGACGGTGCCGCTCAGGGCCGCGTCGGTCGCCGCGTGGGTGGAGACCACGAGCCGCGCGTCGTCGTCGCGGCCCTCCTGGCGGACCGTCTGGATCGACACGTCCTGCTGCGCGAAGATCAGCGCGACCTGCGCGAGCACGCCCGCCTTGTCGTCCACGTCCAGCGAGATGTGGTAGCGGGTGCGCGCCTCGCCCATCGGGCCCACCCGCAGGTCGGCGTACGCGGACACGCCGTGGGCGCGGCTGCCGTTCACCCGGTGGCGGCAGATCGCCACCAGGTCGCCGAGCACGGCGCTCGCGGTCGGCGTGCCGCCCGCGCCCGGACCGTAGAACATCAGCTGCCCGGCCGCCTCGGACTCGACGAAGACCGCGTTGTACGCCTCGCGCACCCCGGCCAGCGGATGCGAGCGCGGGATCATCGCCGGGTGCACCCGCGCGGTGACCGACTCGCGGGCCGCGTCCACCTCGCAGATGGCCAGCAGCTTCACCACCGAGCCCATCTCCCGGGCCGAGGCCACGTCGGAGGCGGTGACCCGGGTGATCCCCTCGCGGTACACGTCCGCGGCGGTCACCTTGGTGTGGAAGGCGAGCGAGGCGAGGATGGCGGCCTTGGCGGCGGCGTCGAAGCCCTCGACGTCCGCGGTCGGGTCGGCCTCCGCGTAGCCCAGCTCGGTGGCCTCCTCGAGCGCCTCGTCGAAGCCAGCGCCGGTGGAGTCCATCCGGTCCAGGATGAAGTTCGTGGTCCCGTTGACGATGCCGAGCACCCGCTCCACCTTGTCGCCCACGATCGACTCGCGCAGCGGGCGCAGCAGCGGGATCGCCCCGGCGACGGCGGCCTCGTAGTAGAGGTCCACGCCGAACTTGTCGGCCGCCGCGTGCAGCTCGGCGCCGCGCTCGGCCAGCAGCGCCTTGTTCGCGGTCACCACGCTGGCCCCGGCCTCCATGGCGCTCAGGATCAGGCTGCGCGCGGGCTCGATGCCGCCGATCACCTCGATGACCACGTCGTTGTCCGGACGGGCCGCGAGCTCGCGGGAGTCGGTGGTGAACAGCCCGGAGTCGACCGGCAGGTCGCGGGCGCGGCCCGGGCGGCGCACGGCGATGCCGGACAGCTCGACCGGCGAGCCGATCCGCGCGGCCAGGTCCGTGGCCGTCGTCGTCATGAGCCGGGCCACCTCGGAGCCGACGACCCCGCACCCCAACAACGCCACCTTGAGTGGGCGCTCGCTCATGATGTGAAACCTCTCGTATCCACCGTGTGTCTGACCAGTCTCACCTGTCGGTCGCCGGAAGTCCCACGACGTCCACTGAATGAGACCGAAAGTCTTGCGGCCCGCGACCCGCCGAACGCGCTATTCAGCCGAGATCGAGCGCGAGCAGGTCCGCCTCCGTCTCCCGGCGCACCAGCACCCGCTCCGCGCCGTCCAGCACGGCGAGCACCGGCGGACGCAGCGCGTGGTTGTAGTTCGAGGCCATCGAGCGGCAGTACGCACCGGTCGCGGCCACCGCGAGCAGGTCGCCGGGACCGACGTCGGCGGGCAGCCAGGTGTCCTTCACCACGATGTCGCCGGACTCGCAGTGCTTGCCGACCACGCGGGCGAGCATCGGCTCGGCCTCGGAGGTGCGCGAGGCGAGCACGCAGGTGTACTCGGCGTCGTAGAGCGCGGTGCGGATGTTGTCGCTCATCCCGCCGTCCACCGACACGTAGGTGCGCAGGCCCTCCAGCGGCTTGACCGTGCCGACCTCGTACAGCGTCACCCCGGGCGGGCCGGAGATCGCGCGGCCCGGCTCGACCGTGATCCGCGGCGTCGGCAGGCCGTAGCCGAAGCACTCGCGCGCCACGATCGCCTTGAGCGCGGCCACGATCGTGAACGCGTCCTCCGGGTCGTCCTCGCTGGTGTACGCGATGCCGAGACCGCCGCCGAGGTCCAGCTCCGGCAGCGAGACGCCGTGCTCCTCGCGGATCGCGGCCAGCAGCCCGACGGCGCGGTGCGCGGCGGTCTCGAAGCCCGCGGTGTCGAAGATCTGCGAGCCGATGTGCGAGTGCAGGCCGACCAGGTCCAGCGTGCCGCGGTGCTTGAACACCCGCCGCACGGCCTCGGCGGCCTCCCCTCCCGCGAGCGAGAAGCCGAACTTCTGGTCCTCGTGCGCGGTGGCGATGAACTCGTGCGTGTGCGCCTCGACCCCGACCGTGACCCGCACCATCACCTGCGCGACGGTCCCGCGCTCGGCGGCCAGCGAGGCCAGCCGCTCGATCTCCTGCTGCGAGTCCACCACGAAGCGCCCGACACCCGCGTCGAGCGCCCGCGACAGCTCGTCCACCGTCTTGTTGTTGCCGTGGAAGGTGATCCGGTGCGCCGGGAACTCGGCCGCCAGCGCGATCGCCAGCTCGCCGCCCGAGCAGACGTCGAGCCCGAGCCCCTCCTCGGCGGCCCAGCGGGCGACGGCCTTGGACAGGAAGGACTTGCCCGCGTAGTGCACCGGCGGCTCGTCGCGGTTGTAGTCGCCGAACGCGGCCAGCCAGGTCTGCGCGCGGCGCCGCCAGTCGGCCTCGTCCAGCACGTACGCTGGCGTGCCCTGACGCACCGCCAGCTCGCGCACGCCCAGCCCGCCGAGCGTGAGCTGGCCGGACTCCTCGTCCCGGCCCGCCGTGATCGGCCAGACCTTCGGGTCGAGCGCGTTCAGATCGGCGGGCGGCGCGCCGACCCCGCCCGCGGGCAGCACGTCGGCGTACCGCGGCCCCGCCGGGTGCGCTGCTCGGCTCATCGCTCGTTCCCCTCACTGCTTATCATGACGCTCACATCCGCTCCGGCGCCGAGACGCCGAGCAGCCCGAGCCCGTTCGCCAGCACCGTCTGCGCAGCCTCGGCCAGCCACATCCGCGCCCGGGTCAGCTCGATCGGCAGCTCCAGATCGCCCTTCGGCAGGATCCGGCACTCGTCGTAGAACCGGTGGTAGTCGCGGGCCAGCTCCTCGAGGTAGCGCGCGACCCGGTGCGCCTCGCGCAGCTCCCCCGCCTCGGCGATCACGCGCGGGAACTCGCCGAGCTTGCCGAGCAGCGCGTTCTCCTTCTCGTGGCCGAGCAGCCCCGGATCGAAGTCCGCGGCGGCGCCCTTGTCGATGCCCATCTCGGCGGCGTTGCGCTTGACCGAGCACATCCGCGCGTGCGCGTACTGGATGTAGTAGACGGGGTTGTCGGTCGACTGACGCGTCAGCAGGTCGATGTCCAGCGTGATGTTCGAGTCCGTCGACTGCCGCACCAGCGCGTACCGCGCCGCGTCCACACCGATCCACTCGACCACGTCGTCCATCGTGATGATGTTGCCCGCGCGCTTGGACATGCGGACCTCTTCGCCGTCCTTGAGCATCTTCACGAACTGCCCGATCAGGACCTCGATGTCCTTGTTCGGATCCGCGCCCGCGCAGGCCACGATCGCCTTGAGCCGCCCCACGTACCCGTGGTGGTCCGCGCCCAGCAGATAGATCGCCGGCGAGAACCCGCGGTCCCGCTTGTTCAGGAAGTACGCCGCGTCGCTCGCGAAGTACGTCTTCTCCCCCGTCGACCGCACCAGCACGCGGTCCCGGTCGTCCCCGAAGTCCGTGGTCCGCAGCCAGACCGCGCCGTCCTTCTCGAAGACGTGCCCCTGCTCGCGCAGCCGGTCCAGCGCCTGCTCCACCGCGCCCGAGTCGTGCAGGGACTTCTCCGAGAACCAGACGTCGAAATGCGTCCCGAAGTCCTCGGTCGACTGCTTGATCTGAGCGGTCATCAGCCGCAGGCCCTCCTCGCGGAAGACCGTCAGCTGCTCGTCCTCCGGCAGCTCCTTGACGCCCGGGGTCCCCGCCACGATCTCCGCCGCGATGTCCGCGATGTACTCGCCGACGTACCCGTCCTCCGGCACCGGCTGACCGTTCGCCGCCGCCTTGAGCGACGCCGCGAACTTGTCGATCTGGGTGCCCGCGTCGTTGATGTAGTACTCGGAGACGACCTCGGCGCCGCTCGCGCGCAGGATCCGGGCCAGCGAGTCGCCGACCGCCGCCCAGCGCACGCCGCCGATGTGGATCGGCCCGGTGGGGTTCGCCGAGATGAACTCGAGGTCGATCTTCTGCCCGGCGAACGTGTCCGTCCGCCCGTAGCCCTCGCCCGCGGTGACGATCGTGCGCGCCAGTTCGCCCTGCACCGCGGTGTCGAACGTGACGTTGATGAAGCCGGGCCCGGCGACCTCGGCCGCCGCGATCCCCGCCACCTCGGCCAGCCGCGGCGCCAGCAGTTCGGCCACCGCGCGCGGCGGCTTCCCGGCCCGCTTCGCCAGCTGCAGCGCCACGTTCGTGGCGTAGTCGCCGTGGTCGCGGTTCTTCGGCCGCTCGACCGTGACCTCCAGCGAGGCCAGGACGTCGGCGGGCAGGGCAAGCTCCCCGGCGTCCACGGTGGAGCGGATCGCGGCGAGCACGGTGGCGGAGAGTTCAGCGGGGGTCACGGTCCAAGGCTACGGGACCGGCCCGGCCGCGCCCCAATCCTGACCGGCACGCGGACGCGGTGCGCCCGCGGACGGGCACAACACTCCCCTACCGCCTCCGCACTACCTCCGACCCTGCGGCCTTCCCCCGCCCGGACGGCGCGGCGGCAGCGGCTCCTCGCCCGCGTCCAGGATCTCCAGGATCCGGCGCAGCTCGCTCTGCTCCGCGACACCGAGCTTGCCGAACAGCTGCTCCGCGGCCTCCGCGCGCATCCGCCCGACCCGGCTGAGCACGTCCTGCCCCGCGTCGGTGAGCACCACGATCGTGGCCCGCCGGTCCGTCGGGTCGTTCTGCCGCGCGACGAAGCCGGCCGACTCGAGCGTGTCCACCATGGACGTGATCGAACGCGGCACCACCTCGAGCGCCTGCGCCAGGTCCGCCATCCGCGGCCGCTCGTAGCGCGAGATCACCCGCAGCGCCCGCGCCTGCGCCTCGGTCAGCCCGAACTGGTCGTACGAGGGCGCGGAGCGGCGGCGGATGCGGTGCGCGGTGCGCAGATAGAGTTCGGCCAGGCTCGGCTCGCCCGTGGCCGGTGCCGAAGGGGCGGGCGAGATGCCGCCTTCGGGCGGCGGGCCTGCGGATTCTTGGTCGGACACTAGGGTCATGGTCACACAGTCTATTTGTAAGAGCCGTCTGGACGAGGGGTCGGAGCAGAAAAAGCTGAAGCTCGACTTAAGACGGCCGACCTTACCGTACGGACCAGCTCTGCGGGGTCGAACGGCTTGGTCAAGTATGCCTGCACCCCGAGCTCCCGCCCCCGCGCCAGGTCACTGTCCTGCGCGCACGCCGTGACCATCACCACCGGCAGCGTCTTCGTGGCGACGGACCCGCGCAGCCGCGCCAACGTAGCGAACCCGTCCAGCCGCGGCATCACCACGTCCAACGTGATCGCGTCCGGCTGCACCCGCTCAAGCTGCTCGATGCAGTCCATCCCGTCCTCCGCGAGATGCACCTCGAACCCCTCGAGCTCCAGATTCACCGCGATCAGCTGCCGAATGACGTCGTTGTCGTCCACCACCAGAACCCGCGGCCGCCGCGCGAAGTCCGCGGAAGCACGCAGGTCAACAGTGTCGTCGGACGAAGAAGAGGGAGTGGTGGTCACACGCCCCAAGGTACCCCCGCCCAAACCCCCGCGCGGCCCCTTCCCCGGAACTGGTACAGTTCTCTCCGTTGCCGCCCCCGTAGCTCAGGGGATAGAGCACCGCCCTCCGGAGGCGGTGGCGCAAGTTCGAATCTTGCCGGGGGCACCACGATCGTTCAGGCACTTGAGGCCCTTCACCTGCGTGAAGGGCCTTCGTCATTTCGTGGTCTACTGCTGACGAAGAACGACCTAGATCACCGGGAGACCACATGAACGACGCCGAGTTGCGGGCGCTGATGACCGAGCGCATGCTGCACATGGCCGAGATCATCAAGGCCTCCCCCGAGTCGCTGCCGGGATTCGTGCCGAAGGATGCCGCAGTTCCGTTCGCCAAGGTCGGCGACGGAGAGATGCACTGGATCGTGGTCGAGCGTGGAGAAGAGCTCGACCACCGCTCAACCCGCGATCTGCACGAGTGGCTCTCGTGGGTCTTCGTCGCAGTGACCCGGAACGAGGCTTCTCGCTGGGAACTCGACAATCGCATCCCGTACGTAGAGTCGCGACTATCCATCTTCTGTCGGCAACTCGAACTGCTTGCGCGGCTTGACTACGACTGGGCAGACGCCGAGTTAGCCGACTATATGAGGACTCTCGCACGTAGCCCGTACGGCGCCGAAGAGTACCCGCGCGACGAGCGTGGCGCGGAAAGCCTCCGCTTCCTTGCCGAGCAGATCCGTGATGGGGCGCACGCGGAGGTGGCTGAGGCTGAGGCGATCATTCGGGCGTACGGGCAGGGGCTGTCACTGACGCACGTGCAGGAGGGCTTCTTCACCTGTTCGCTCATCGCATCGGAGCACGTGCTGCGCCAGGGCACGCCCATCGAAGTCGCGCGCGCAGTCGACTCTTGGGCACGGCGGCTGTTCGAGGCCTGAGTTCCTTATCTGGTCGTCTCCTGCCGGCCGGGAAGCCGTCGTGCCCCACGCTCGCGGAGCTGGTTGAGGGCGCTGCAAAGCACTATGCCGTCGGCGCTTTCCGAGCGACAATGGAGGCAGCGGTCGGGGGTGGATATACGGGCCGCGGAGGGGTGTGGTGTGCTCGATGTCTGACGAGGCGGGGATCATCGCGAGTCTGCTGCGCGCTGTGGACGTGTCGCCGACGGACGTGCCGCTGCGCCTGCTGCTGGTGAACCACTTGCTCGACGCGGGCCGCAACGATGAGGCCATCTCGCAGCTGAGCGTCCTGCTCGGGCAGGAACCCAACAACGTTCCCGCTCTCCTCGCGATGCGGCGCGCGCTGGCCACGTCGCCCGCCCTGCCGTCCGACGATGACGACCACGGTCACGACCACGGCCACGGCCACGGCCACGGCCACGACTGGGATCGCGCCGCCCAAGACTTGGCCGACGCTGTTCCGCCGGGGTATGCCGCCGACCGTGTCTTACCGGAGCAGGACCTCGTCTCCGACGCTGTTCCCGGCACTGTCCGCCTCGCCGACGTCGGCGGCATGGAGCAGGTCAAGCGCCGACTCGACGCCGCCTTTCTCGCCCCCATGCGCAACCCGGAGTTGAGCCGGGCGTTTCGCAAATCCCTGCGAGGCGGCCTGCTGCTCTACGGGCCGCCGGGCTGCGGCAAGACGTTCATCGCCCGTGCGATCGCGGGTGAACTCGGCGCCCGGTTCCATGCCGTCACCCTCGCCGACGTGCTCGACATGTTCATCGGCAACAGCGAGCGCCACCTGCGGGACGTGTTCGTCGCAGCCCGGCGCAACGCCCCCTGCGTATTGTTCTTCGACGAGATCGACGCGCTCGGCCGCAAGCGGAGCCAGTTGGCCAACAGTGCCGCGCGCGGCGTCGTCAACCAGTTCCTGACCGAGCTCGACGGCGTGGACACTGCTGACGAGGGTGTGTTCGTGCTCGCCGCCACAAATGCGCCCTGGGACGTGGACGTGGCACTACGCCGCCCTGGCCGCCTGGACCGAACGCTGCTGGTGCTTCCTCCCGATCGACCGGCACGCGAGGCGATCCTGCGCCACCATCTCAAGGGTCGGCCGGTGAGCGGACTGAGGCTGGACGAACTGGCGAAGCGTACCGACGGCTACTCCGGCGCCGACCTCGCACACGTCTGCGACAGCGCTGCGGAACTCGCGTTGATGTACTCCGCAGCCAGCGGCACGGTACACCCGATCACCATGACGGAAATCGAATCCGTTCTCGCGCAGGTCCGCCCTTCCATCAGTGCCTGGCTCGAGGCGGCCCGAAACGTCGTTTTGTACGCCAACGGATCCGGCGCGTACGACGAACTGGCCGACTACCTCAAAGCACGTAGGTTGCTATGAACACCTATGCAGGCAACGACCCCGACGCCGATCTGAAACGCGCCCAGCAACTCTTCGACCTGGGCCGTGCCGCCCAGGCACGCGAGGTCGCGGCATCGGTGCTCGCCGCCCGGCCGGATAATGCCGCCGCGCTGCGCCTGCTCTCCCGTTGCCACGCGGCACTCGGCGAGCATCGCGAGGCGGTGCGCGTCGCCAGGGCAGCGGTCGCCGCGGACCCGGCCGCCGAACACGGATATCGCATCCTGTCCATGGCCCTGCGCCGGATCAAGAGCCACCGGAAGGCGGCGGCCGCCGCGGCCGAGGCGGTCAGGCTCGCGCCCCAGGAGTGGCGGGCGTACGCGGCGCTAGCCCAGAGCCTCTACCGCGTGAACCTCAACCGGGCACTGGCCGCGGCCGAACAGGCACGTCGACTGGCGCCGGAGAACCCGGAGACGCACTACCTGTGCGGCGTCACGCTGCGTGCGATGAGATTCCGCGAGAACGAGGCGCGTGCAGCGTTTCTGCGCGCATTGGAGATCGATCCGCAGCACACGCCGTCACTCAACGGCCTCGCCTTGCTCGATCAGAGCCAGGGGCGCTTCACGAGCGCGACGCGACGCTTCCGCAGCGGGCTGGGAGCCAACCCGCAGGACCGGGTGGTGCAACGCAATCTCGAAGTCCTGCTGCTGCTTCGCCTGTGGTGTCTGGGCTGGCTGGCGGTGGCCGGGACGGTCGTCGTCGCCGCGGGCAAATCGGGCGGGGACGAGCGAATCCGAGCACTCGCGATCGGCTGCGAGACGGTGCTGCTCATCGCGATCGCGGCCTCGACGAGGTCGGCGAGGAGGGGGTCGGACGTCTTGGGCTTGCGACTGCTGCGCAGAAGCCTCGGAGCCTTGGTCTGCGAAGCGGTCATCGCGGCGTCCGTCGTACTCATCGCGATCGCCGTGGTCGCCCCCAACATCGTCGAGAACGGCGGGTACGTCGCGGTGAGGGTGTCCGTGGCGCTGCTGAACTTCTCGGTCCTGTTCGTGATGCTGGTCCTCAGGCGCCGAACCGCCGCGAACCCGGACGCGCTCTGAGTCTGCCCAAAGAGCGACGACGGAGTGAACATGCGCATCGAAGCCGAGCCGTTCGACTACAGCGTGCCCGCCTGGCGCCCCTACGACGCCGAGCGACTCGCCGCGACTGGCGCACCTGAGTGCGCAATAGCAACACTCGCCAGCCGCGGCCTGCCAGACGGCGTGTTCGACCACTTCGTTCGCTTCGCCGACCGGGAACTGGAAGAGGCCGACCTACCCGAGTGCGGCAAGGCAGCCTTCCTCGGCCACGTGTGGGCAGGCGAGAACAACAGTTACTGGCTGAGCCTGGCCGACGGCTCCGTCTGGATGCGCTACGGCGCCCCCGACGAGCCCGTCCACCACGTGAAGCGGATCAACACCTCGGTGGCGGCACTGCAGTCAGTGCTGGCCGTCTACGAGGCGTACGCGCGCGACGAATCGGACGACCTCGACGTCCCCGAGCGCGAAGACCTCATCAACCAAACCGTCATCCACGCCGTCGCCGCCGACCCCCTCGTCTTCCAAGACGACGAGAACTGGTGGCCGCAGACGTTCCTCGAGGTCGAATTCACCTCCGCACGGATCCTCCTCGGCGACCAATCCCTCTTCCAACTCGTCACCCGCGATGCTTCCGGCCGCTGGGGCCTCGACCACCCCGGCTACGAGGACGACGACCTCAGCTAGGTCAGGTGCCTCGGGCACCCGCCGCCCAGCCGCCAAGATCGCGATTTTTTAAGCTGCCATTAATTCCTCATGATGATCTTGCTTGGGCGATTGCGCGCCGGGCCCCCGGGTGGTTCCATTCTGATTAGTCAAGTTTACTAACCAACTCCGGAGGCAACCCACTCATGTCTTCGCACCGCACGCAGCGCACCCACCGCATGCGTTTCACTGTCGCGGCCGCCGCGGCCCTCGCGATCGGCACCCAGCTCGCGTTCCTGCACTCGGCCGTCGCCTCGACCCCGCCCACCCGCGCCACCGTCGCGAACGCGGCCGCCGTCGCGCCGGCCAGCACGACGTACACGGCCGCCGAGGTACTGGCCGGCATCAAGGCGCACTCGACGTCCTCGACCAAGGTCAACACCAAGCCCCACATCAACACCATGACGCGGGCCATGAACGTGAACGTGTACCAGCCCGCGTCCGGCGTCTTCGTCTACACGTCCAGCATGGCCATCGACGACGACGGCAGCGACCCGGACCCGGATCCGGACCACCAGGACCAGACGACGTTCCAGGACAGCAACGGCAAGCAGCTGGCCGCGCACCACGTGCCGTTCTTCGTGCTGGGAGACGACTGCTGGGACCGGAAGTCCCCCTGCCCGCACTTCTTCTACAAGGAGCACAACATCAAGGGCCGGCAGTTCGCGCTGGTCTTCTACAAGGGCAAGGTCATCGGCGCGATCTTCGGCGACACGCAGACCGGGAACGACCAGACCACCTCGGACAACGACTCCCGTGAACTGGGCGAGGCGTCCGTGAAGACGGCCAGCCTGCTCGGCATCCCCGACAGCGGCACCACCGGCGGCGTGGACAACGGCGTGACCGTGGCGATCTTCTCCGGCCCGTCCTGGGTCGTGAACGGCACCAACTCCAACCTGAGCTCCAAGGCCCAGGCTCTGGTTCAGAAGGCCCTGAACACCCTCGGCGCAAGCATGGCGGCGGAGAAGTAGACGCCGCCCCGGGCCGACGCCCGAGCGTCACCGACATCTGAATCCGCACGAATCCTGCCGAGGGTGGCCGCCGCTGGCCGCCCTCGGCAGTCGCGTGCGCGGCCATGTCGGTTTGGGGCGTACGCATGTGGTCGGCGTGGATGTAACGAAGGGACCTCATGCCAGCGTGAGCCAGATCAGGGCTCTACTGTATGGATGACCGCTGGTGGGCGGTCTGCATCGGTGACAATGGCTCGTGGCAAGGGGTGGGTCGGTGGCGCGCAGCGTCAGTTCGCAGATCGTGTCCGCGTATTTCGAGGCGCAGCGGCGGGCTCAGCGTGCCCAGGAGGCACAGGCTCGCCAGTGGCACCGTATGCAGCAGGAGCAGATCCGTGCGCAACGCGCGGCTGAGCGGGCGCGAGCCCAACACGATCGAGCCGCGCTGCTGAGGTATCAGGAGCAGCGAGAGGCCGACGTCGCCGAGCGCAATCGGCAGATCGAGGGCGAGGTCGCGGCGCTCGGCCAACTGCTGTCGGTCGTGTTGGCCGCGGAGCCGTTCCGGATCTACCAGTGCAAGTCGACCTTTACTCCACCGCAGTTCAACCCGGGGCAACTCGGTGTGCCGGTCGTCGAACCCAGGCTCACTGACTATCAGGTGGCCGCGCCGACGGGAATCATGGCACGAGCTCCGAAAGCGCGGGCCGAATACGATGCGGCGGTCGCGAGGGCGCGTGCCGCGTACGAGGCTGACTGGCACCGTGCCTCCCAGCTCGAGAATGAGCGTCTCCAGAAGCTGACGGCGTACCACCACGAGTTCCAGCAGTGGGTCAGCCGGGAGCAGGCGCGCGTCGAAGCACGCAATCAGGCGATGGACGACGTCGCTGCTCGCTATGGATACGGCGATGCGGATGGGGTGCTTCAGTTCTTCTCCGTCGTCGCGGCCAACGAACAGTGGCCGGACTCGTTTCCGAGCCAACGTCGCGCCGCGTGGGACGCTTCGAGTCGCCAGCTCGTCATCGCTTGGCAGGTGCCGGCCGTCGAGGTCGTGCCGCAGACGAGCCGATACCGGTACGTGAAGAGCACCGACCAGGAGAAGTCGATCGACCGCCCGGTTACCGAGCGCCGCGAGATCTACCGCAACCTTCTCGCGCAGTCCGTTCTCCGGGTCGCCTACCGCTTCTTCACTGCGGATTACGCACAGTGCCTGCAGTCGATCGCGTTCACCGGGGTCGTCACGGCCACGGATCCGGCGACGGGGCGCGAAGCGGAGTTCCCGTTGGTGTCCCTCGCCGTGCAACGCGATGCCCTGGCGGCCGTCGACCTCCGGCATGCCGACCCGGTCAGCTGTATCGAGGGTCTCGGTGGTCGGCTCTCGGCCAAGCCCGATCAGTTGCAGGCCGTCATCCCGTACCGGCTGCCGGAGTCCGTGCGCGGTGAGCAGCGGCACGAGGGCGGGGCCGCGGACTCGGCCGACGACGACATCGACTTGCTTGAGATGGATCCGCTGGCTTTCGAGCAGCTCGTCGCGGAGTTGTTCAAGTGCCGCGGCTTCGATGTGATGACGACCAGTCGCAGCGGGGACGGAGGCGTGGACGTCTACGCCGTCGACCCCGACCCGCTGACCGGTGGCAAGATCGTCATCCAGGTCAAGCGGTACCGGAAGACCGTCAGCCCGGCCGTGGTCCGCGAGCTGTACGGCACGGTGATCGCTCAAGGGGCCGCGATGGGCATTCTGGTCACGACATCTGGATTCGGCCCGGATTCGCATCGTTTCGCGGAGAAGCTGCCGCTCAAGCTGGTCGACGGCCGGGAACTCGTTCAGCTGCTCAGGGAACAGCGGCTGCCTGGGCACATCGGCGGCACGCCCCAGTGAACGCGGCGGCCGGTCGGGGTCAGGCAGAGGACGCGGCGGGTGGCTTCGGCGTTTCAGGATCAGGATGCTTATAGGCGAGCCATTGCGCGGGCTCGTCCCTCGGGTCGATCGACATCCGCAGCATCTTGGCCAGCGTCTCGTTCTGCCTACGTTCGGCACCGTACGTCGGCGGGATGGGCAGGTGCAGGGCCTCGTACAGCGCGAAACGATTCAGGTCGATGAGCGTCGCGAAGCTCAGGCCGTAGTCGTAGGCCGCACGGACGGCACCCAGATAGGCGGCGAATGCGAGGGAGTACGGCGCCAGCGCGAGAAGGAGCCACCAACCGTCAGACCACATGAAGCCGATGGTGACGACGGTGGCCAGGAGCGCAGTGATCGACGTTCGCACGGCCAGGTCCAGATTCGCCCGCTGCGTCCGGACGTAGGCGGTGTGCTTCTCGTCGGCAACGAGCATCAATCGGTGGACCACAGCCATGGCATCGAGACCGTAAACGGCTCCGGCAGTGCGTTCGTGCCGACGCAGTACGTTACCGAGCCGCGTGGGCATGATGTCCACCATGGACTCGGGATAGTACGTAGCCAGCCGTATGGCTTCCGCACCGTCGAGCAACGCCCGTAAGTCAGCTCGCGAGGCGGACTTCGCGACGGATCTGCGCAGATGCACATCTGGACTCGTGTTGTTGAAGTGGGCCTGGTAGCGGGCAGCCGAGTGGACCAAGGCCCGATAGCGCACGCGGTGCCGTGCCGTCGCCGCGCCCGCCAACCGCATGGCGACCCATGATCGGCCCCAGTAGCCTTCAAGCCACTGGATCATGCGGAACTGCAGTGGGAAGAGCGCGAGTGCGATCGCCATGCTGCCGAATCCGAGTACGACGGCGTCCCTGGCATCGAGCGTTGAGACGGCACGCGCGAAATCGACGTGTTTTCCGCTCCACGCGCCGCTTTTCACCAGCACGATGGCGTAGCTCGTCAGCACTGTCGACGGAATGAAACCCATGATCGTGAAGTAGTCGCCGACGATCCGAGACCCGCTGAGCGACTGCACGGCGTCACCGAACACGGCCATGTCCGCACCTAGCGCGTTCGTGAGTGGTCGGGATCCACCGAACACGACAACGATCCCCGGCCGTCCTCAATGGCGGGCGCCCTGCACTCGACGCAGAACTGGTGATCCGAATCCTCTTCACAGGAAAGGAATCTTGACCTTGAGAACCTCTGGAGCTTCGACCACTGCTCCTTCTTGCTCTTGCTATTGAGGCACGTTGGGCACGCGTCGATCGGAACGCCCTCGCCGCTGTTTCCGGGCAGGGAGTAGATCTGCTGCATCAGATCCCGCCCCTCCTGACTGCACTGCACCGGCTCCCCACGGCAAAGCACTGCAAACGGTACAGATCAGGGAGGTGGCTGTCGAGGTCGGTGAGGACCTCGGCTAGTGTCGCGGTCGTGCGTACGCCGCAGGTGATCCGGGACGCCACCCCGTGGACGTGGCCGCCGATGGCCATATCGGCTTGCGCGGCCACCGGAGCACTGCTCGGAGACGAGGCTCGGGACATCGCCACGGCCGCCGCCGTACTCGTCGGCTTCGTCTTCTTCCTGGTTCGGCGGCTCCGACGGGGATCCGGGCACTAAGGCGGAGTGGGTAGCCTGGCGGGTGTGGAGCTGGATCCTAGGCGGCTGCTTACGTTGGCGGCGATTGCTGAGTGGGGTGGGATTGCGGCGGCGGCGCGGGGGTTGGGGACTACGGCGTCGGCGGTGTCGCAGCAGTTGAGTCGGCTGGAGGCGGATGTGGGGGTGCCGCTGGTGGATCGGGCCGGGGGGCGGGCGGAGATGACTGCGGCGGGGCGGGTGCTGGCGGGGGTCGGCAGCAGGATCGGGGCTGCGTTGGGGGACGCGGCGCTCGAGTTGGCGGCGATGGTGGGGGAGGCTCGGGGGGCGGTGAGCATCGGGGCGATGGTGTCGGCGATTCCGGATATCGCGGCCACGGCGCTGCCTTGGTTGGCGCAGCGGTATCCGGGGATCGAGCCGCGGCTGGTCGAGGCGTACGCGGCGGACGGGCTGCCGGCGCTGCGGATGGGTGAGCTCGATGTTCTGCTGGTCTCGGATGATCGGGACGCGGCGATTCCGGTGCCTGTCGGCGTGCAGTCGTTCGTGATGTTCGAGAGCCGGTATCGGATCGTGGTGCCGGAGTCCGGGTCCTGGCGGACGGTGGAGGGGCCGGGCGATCTGGACGGGCGGCCTTGGGTGGGGGCGCCTGCGGGCACGGCTCGGGCGCATGCGTTCGCGCGGTTCTCTGCGGCGCACGGTGTTTCGCCCAGCGTGGAGCACGTGGCGGGTAGTCAGATGGCTGCGCGGGCCATGGTGTCGGGGCAGTTGGGGGCGGCGCTGCTGCCGGAGTTCGTGGCGGTGGCGATTCCGCGGGCCCGGGTGTGCGATTTCGAGGTCCCGGGGTCGTTCCTGGTGCGGCTGTTCCGGCGGCGGCTGTCGGATCGGTCGATCGCGGCCGTGGACGCGGCGGCGATGGCGGTGTACGAGGCGATGACGGCGGCTGCGATTCGGTATGGCGATGAGCCGTACGCACCTCGGCCGGTGATCGTGAACAGTCCGAGAGACCCTAGTGAGGGTGAGAGTGGCGGCTCCTAAGCGGAGGCGGGGGCGGGCGCGGGCGCGGGGGATTCGGCCGGGGTGGTGCGGTGCGTCTCGGCTCGGGCGATGCGGCGGGTGAGGGCGGGGGCCAGGCGGAGGATCGCGATGGCGGCCACGGCGGAGAGCACCAGGCAGCCGATCCAGACGGGGTTCTCGCCGAAGGCGGCGAAGGCGGCGCCGCCGGTGAGGGGGGCCAGCACGGAGCTTCCGGTCCAGGCCATCTGGTAGACGCCCTGGTAGCGGCCGCGTAGGTGGGCGGGGGCCAGGCGGGCCGTCAGGGCGGAGGAGATGGGGGTGCAGCCGATCTCGCCCACGGTCCAGATGACTACGGAGAGGGCGAAGATTCCTACGCTGCCGCCTAACAGGGGGACGGCCATTCCCACGCCCAGGACGATGCCGGACGCGGCGAGGACGCGGGCTACCGGGAAGCGTTCGAACCAGCGGACCAGCGGGAGTTGGATGGCGACGATGAGGAAGCCGTTGATGGCGTTGATGTAGCCGACCTCGGCGGCCGTGAGTCCGTCGTGGGCCATGGCCATCGGCTGGGCGGCGGTGGACTGCTGGAAGACGAGGGCCAGGAGGAAGAAGATCGCTACGAAGGTGACGAAGACCCGGTCGCGCAGGACGGTGGTCAGGCCCTCGCTTCGTCGGTCCTTCTCGTGGGTGGCTTGCGCTGCCGCGCGCGGCGTCGTGTCGTGGACGAAGAGGATCATCAGGACTACGCAGAGCAGCGTGGAGGCGGCGTCGGCGTAGAAGAGGGCCAGGTAGCCGAATTCGACGACTAGGCCGATCGACAGGCCTGCCACGGCGAAGCCGAGGTTGATGGCCCAGTAGTTCAGGCCGTAGGCGCGCACCCGCCGGTCGTCGGGGACGATGTCGGCGATCATGGCGGACGTGGCGGGGCGGAAGGCGTTGGTGACCAGGCCGACGGTGAGCGCGCCGAGGCAGAGCCAGAGCGGGGAGCGTGCGTAGCCGAGGGCGATGATGCTCGCGGCGTTGGCGGTCAGCGAGGCGACGAGGGTGGGCTTGCGGCCGATCCGGTCAGCGAGGACGCCGCCGACGATGCCGGACACGCTCGCGCCGACTCCGTAGAGCGCGGCGACGGCGCCGGCGAAGGCGGCGCTCCGGTGCATCGGGCCGGTGAGGTAGAAGGCGAACAGCGGCAGTACGAAGGACCCGAGCCGGTTGACGAGGGTGCCGAGCCAGATCCACCAGAACGCGGCGGGCAGGCCGCCGAAGGTCGATCGCAGGCCGTGCCTGACGCGGTCCGCGATGCTGGAGGTCCCCGACGTGCGCATCGTGCTGATTCCCCGTATCCGTAAGAGGTGCAGCGGACTTGGGGAGCATACAACGGGAGTCGTGGGCCCGCTAGGCGATATCGAGATCCACGCGGCCGTCGCGCCAGCCGTGGATCGGTGTGAAGCCGAGGAGTCGGCGGCTGCGCGTCGTGGCGAACGTCGTGCCGCAGCCTTCGATCGGGGCGGTCAGCACGCTGTTCGGGTGGTAGCGGCGCAGCAGGTCGGCGGTCGGCAGCGGCGAGGAGGTGTCGTCCGCGACCACCTGGATGACGTGGTGGCCGGTCAGCGGGCGGGTGGTGAGCGAGGCCTCTATGGCGCGGGCCGCGTCGCGGGTGTCCAGCCAGGCCCACAGGCCGCGGCTGTCGTAGCCGGGGTCGGCGGCGACGCGTTCGAGGTGGTGCCGCAGCCGCTCGCCGTGGCCCAGGAAGGGGAATCGCAGGCTGACCACGGTGGTCTCCCAGCGCATCGCGACGGTCTGGGCCATCTGCTCGCCCAGGTACTTCGAGAGTCCGTACACGTCTTCGGCGGCGTACGGATGGTCCTCGGTGACGGGCACGGATTCGGGCGAGAGGGTGTGCGGGGCGAACGCGAATCCGAGTGCTGAGAGGCTGGAGACGTAGACGATCCGCGGCACGCCCGCACGGCCGGCGGCGTCGAGCACCTGGTAGGCGGACATGACGTTGTTGGTGAAGATCTCCTGCTCGGTGCCGAGCATCGGGGCGGGGATCGCGGCGGCGTGCACGACGGCGTCGACACCGTCGACCAGCCCGCGCACCCGGTCCACGTCGAGGAGATCGCCGCAGCTCACCTCGTCGGCGAAGGCATCGGTGTCGGCGTCAGCCGGATCCAGTGGCACGCGGTCGTCGGCTCGCACCGTCCATCCGCGCGATCGCAGGTGTCTGACGACCTCGCGTCCGAGGGTTCCGGCGGCGCCGGTGACGAGAACCTTCACACGGCGAAATGTTAGCTAAAGTCGTTGCGTGGCCAGCGAATCTACGCCGTCAGCCGTGCCGTCAGCCGCGGAGGACCCGAACCGACTGCTCGGGCCGGACGGGGGTCTGCCGCAGGCGCAGCCGCCGTGGCCCGCGCGCGACAGGCTGCGGATCACCGGGGTGCGCGCCATCGTCACGGCGCCGGAGGGGATCCCTCTGGTGGTCGTGCGGGTGGACACCTCGGAGCCGGGGCTCTACGGACTCGGCTGCGCCACCTTCACGCAGCGGTACGCGGCGGTGGCGGCCGCCGTGGACGAGCATGTGGGGCCGCTGGCCGTGGGCAGGCATCCGGCCGATATCGAGGACATCACGAGGCTGATTCACTACTCCTCATACTGGCGCAACGGTCCCGTGCTCAACAACGCGTTGTCCGGCCTGGACCAGGCGCTGTGGGACATCGCGGGCAAGCGCGCCGGGATGCCGGTGTACGAGTTGCTCGGGGGACGCAGCCGCGCGGCCGTCGAGGTCTACTCGCACGCGGCCGGCGCGACGATCGACGAGGCGCTGACTCAGGCCGAGCGGCTGATCGAGGAGGGCTATCGGCACGTCCGGCTCCAGCTCGGCGGTCCCGGCCTCGGCACGTACGGTGCGCCCGGATCACGTGGCGGCTATCCGCGTTCCCCGTTCCCGGACGGCTGGGACGTGCACCAATACCTCGCTGACACGCCCACGCTCTTCGCCGCCGCGCGCGAGCGGCTCGGCATGCGGATCAGCCTCATGCACGACGTGCACAGCCGCCTGACGCCCAAGCAGGCGATCGTCCTCGCGCGGGCGCTGGAGCCGTATCGGCTGTCGTTCCTCGAAGACGTGATCGCGCCGGAGCACTACGACCGGCTGCCCGAGGTCCGCGAGGCCTCGCCGGTGCCGATCGCGGTCGGCGAGCAGATCGGTTCGGTGACGGACGCGGTCCGGCTGGTGCGGGAAGGGGGCGTGGACCTGTTGCGGCTGCACACGTCCGCCATCGGCGGCCTGACGCCCACGCGCAAGGTGGTCGCGCTCGCCGAACTGCTCGGCGTGCGCACGGCGTTCCACTCCCCCGGCGACGTCTCGCCGGTCGGCGTCGCGGCGAACCTCGCGATCGACGTCTCGACGCCCGCCTTCGGATATCAGGAGTCGCACACCTACGACGACGCGACGCACGAGGTCTTCCCCGGCACTCCCATGGTCCGCGACGGCTATCTGACGCCGTCGGCGGAGCCCGGATTCGGCGTGGACCTCGACGAGAAGGCGGCCGGGCGCTTCCCGCCGACGAAGTTCCTGCACGAGCGCTGGGCCGCGAACGTGCGCCGACCGGACGGCGGTCTCGAGGCGCCGTGATCATCCTGCGGTGATACGGTGACGGCCGAGTCCAGCTGTTGATGGAGGCGAGCGTGGCGCACGTGGCGATCGATGGTCTGGCCGCGATCCGGGAGGAGCTCGCGGAGCTCTACCGGGACCTGCATCAGCACCCGGAGTTGTCCTTGCAGGAGACGCGGACGGCCGGGGTGCTCGCGGGGGCGCTGCGGCCGCTCGGGTACGAGGTCGCCGAGCAGGTGGGCGTGACCGGCGTGGTCGGCGTGCTGCGGAACGGCGACGGGCCGACGGTGATGCTGCGGGCCGACTTCGACGCGCTGCCGGTGGAGGAGAAGACCGGGCTGCCGTACGCGAGCGAGGTGCGGACCGTCGACGCGGACGGCCACGAGGTGCCGGTGATGCACGCATGCGGGCACGACATGCATGCCGCGTGCCTGGTCGGCGCCGCGTCGCTGCTCGCCTCGGCCAGGTCGCAGTGGAGCGGCACGCTGCTGATCGTCTTTCAGCCCGCCGAGGAGCTCGCCTGCGGGGCGCGCGGGATGGTGGACGACGGGCTGTTCGAACGCTTCCCGAAGCCGTCGATCGTGCTCGGGCAGCACGTTGCGCCGCTGCCCGCCGGGTACATCGGCTACGGCAGCGGGCCGCTGATGGCCGGGTCCGACACCGTGAACGTGACGCTGCACGGCCGGGGCGGGCACGGTTCGCGCCCCGAGGCCTCGATCGACCCGGTGCTGATGGCGGCGAACGTCGTCACCCGGCTTCAGGGGATCGTCGCGCGCGAGGTGCCGCCGTCCGAGACCGCCGTGGTCACCGTCGGACGGCTGGCCGCCGGGAGCAAGGCCAACATCATCCCGGAGCGGGCCGAGCTCGGCATCAACATCCGCTCCAAGACCGAGCAGACCCGAAAGATCGTGGTGGACGCGATCGAGCGCATCGTGCGCGCCGAGTCCGCCGCGAGCGCCGCCGTCCAAGAGCCGGACATCAGCTGGGACGAGAGCGCCCCGGTGCTGGTCAGCGACCCGGACGCGACGACGAAGACGCTCGCGGCGTTCGGTGAGCACTTCGGCGCCGACCACCTGTTCCCGATGCCGCCGGTCACGGCCAGCGAGGACGTCGGCGTGTTCGGCGCGGCCCTCGGCGTACCGACGGTCTTCTGGTTCTGGGGCGGCCTGGAACCCGACGTCGTGTTCCAGGCGCTGACCGAGGGCACGATCGACAAGCTGCCCGCCAACCACGCCCCGAACTTCGCGCCGCTGCTGGAGCCGACGCTGAGCACGGGCGTGGAGGCGCTGGTCATCGCCGCGCTGGCCTGGCTCGGCTCGTAGCCGCGATCAGCAGCGCCAGGGCGGTCACGCCGACGCCGATCCAGGCCGCAGACGCGTAGCCCCGGCTGCTCGGGAACAGCGCGCCGGTCTCCGTGTACGCAGCGAGAATCAGGGCGCTGAGCGTGCTGCCCAGCGAGAACCCGATGCTGCGCACGACCTGGTTCACACTCATCGCGCTCGCTGTCTCCTGAGCGGGCGTCACGTCCAGGATGACGGCGGGCATCGCGGCGGAGAACGCCCCGACGCCGAAGCCGAGCAGCGACATGGACACGAGCGGTCCGGCCAGGTTGGTGCGGACGAGCGCGAACACGAGGAACGCGGCGAGCACCACGACCGTCGAGATGATCAGCAGCGCGTGCGCCGACATCCGCTGCCGAACACGTGGGCTGACCCGCCCGGCGACGAATCCGAGCACGGAGAAGGGCACCAGGAACAGGCCCGCGGTGAACGTGCTGAGCCCGAAGCCGTACCCGGCCGAGTGCGGGGTCTGCACGTAGCGCGTGATGCAGCTGAGCAGCAGGTACATCCCGGCGCCGGCCACGAGCATCGCCGCGTTGGCCCCCGCGACGGCGCGATGCCGCAGCAGCCGCAGGTTCACGAGCGGATCGGCCAGCCGTCGCTCGCGCAGCACCCACCCCACGAGCAGCCCGACCGCGACGAGCGCCAGCAGTCCGGCCATGCCGAGGTGCCGTTGCAGGAGCGCCGGCTCGCCGAGGATCAGCAGCAGGACCAACAATCCGGACGCGAGCAGCACGCTGGCTATCGCGTCCGGCCGTGGTGCGGCCGGTTGCGCCGAGTCGGGGAAAGCCCGGACGGCCACCGCGAACGCGAGCGCCGTCAGCACCAGCCCGACCGCGTACGCAGCGCGGATTCCGCCGACGTCCGTGAGGTATCCGGCCAGCGGGTAGCCGACGCCGACCCCGACCGTCGAGGCCACCGAGATCATCGCGATCGTGGACGCGGCGCGCTCCTTGTCGAGATGTTCGCGGGCGGCGGCCATCATCAGCGGCACCATCGCCAGGCCGCACCCGACCGCCGCGCGGCCAGCGAGCAGCACGCCGAGCGGCGCGGGCAGCACTGCCAGCGCGCTGCCGACCACCACCGCGCCGAGCGTGCCGAGGAATACCGGCCGCCGCCGCGGGCCCGTGCCCAGGCGGCCGAGCACCGGCGTGGCCACGGCGCCCATGAGCAGCGCGACGGTCAGCGTCCACTGCGCGGCGGCAAGCGAGACGTGCAGCGTGATGGCGACGCTCGTGATCAGCGGTGAGCCGAGACTCGTGGAGATCGCCGCCACCAACGCGATGAACAGCAGCGCCCTCGGCAGGGCCCTGATCCGATGCTCCTCGACCGTCGTGGTCATCGGTTCGTCTCGCTGTTGATGTGCTCGAACAGGCCCCGCTGGATCCGCGTGCTCACGCCGGCGGCCCACGGTTCGTCCACCTCGCGCACCCCGAGCGCGGCGCCGTTGTTGAGCAGCATCCCGAACGCCAGGAAGGACTTCACGGTCACCGGATCGAGCCCCGTCGTGTCCGCGACCGTGTGCCACATCCGGGAGAACCTGTCGCGCACCGCGTCCCGCACCTCGGGGTCGCTGGCCGCCGCGAAGCCCTGGAGTTGCAGCAGCAGCGCCGTGCGGTCCGCCAGCAGTTCGTCGTACGTGCGGCCCATCTCGGCCAGCGCCGCGAGCCCGGTCCGCTCCCCGGCCGCGTCCCGCATGCCGTCCACGAGCCGGTCGAAGGCCTCCGTCACCACCTGGATGAAAAGGTTCTTCTTCGAGCCGAACAACCGGAAAACATAGGCCTGCGTGATCTCGGCCCGCCGCGCGATCGTCTCGGTGGACGTGCCGTGCAGCCCGCCCAGCGCGAACTCCTCCGCCGCGATGGCCAGGATCTGCGCCCGCCGCTGGTCCGCCGTCATCTTCTTCGCCGTCGTCGTCGCCATGCGGCCATGTTACTGGTTACTAACTACTAACTTGATTTTGGTACGTAGCCCAGACCGGCGCGCTCCGCTATGTTCTTCCCTATGCGAATCGGCTTGCTGACCAGGGAGTTCCCTCCCGACGTCTACGGCGGCGCGGGCGTTCACGTGGAATTCCTCGCCCGCGAGTTGCGCGCGCTCGCCGACGTCCGGGTGCAGGCCTGGAGCAGCGCGCGGGAGACGGAGAGCGTGCCCGGCGTCCAGCGGCACGCCGCCGACCCCGCCCTCGCCGACGCGAACGACGCCCTGCGCGCCCTGTCGATCGACCTGAACATGGCGGCGGCCGTCGCCGACCGCGACCTGGTCCACTCGCACACCTGGTACGCCAACATGGGCGGCCATCTCGCGAAGCTGCTCTTCGGCATCCCGCACGTGATGACCGCGCACTCGCTCGAACCGCTGCGGCCGTGGAAGGCCGAGCAGCTGGGCGGCGGCTACGCGGTCTCCAGCTGGGCCGAGCGGACCGCGATCGAGGCGGCGGACGCGGTCATCGCCGTGTCGAACGGCATGCGCGGCGACATCCTCGACTGCTACCCCTCGCTCGACCCGGCGCGGGTGCACGTGGTGCACAACGGGATCGACACCGAGCTCTACCGGCCCACCCCGGAGACCGACGCGCTGCTCAAGCACGGCGTCGACCCGAAGCGCCCGTACGTGCTCTTCGTCGGCCGCATCACCCGGCAGAAGGGCGTCCCGCACCTGCTGCGCGCGGCCCGGAACCTCGACCCGGCCACGCAGCTGGTGCTGTGCGCGGGCGCCCCGGACACCCCCGCGATCGACCAGGAGTTCCGCGGCCTCGTGGACGAGCTGCGACGCACCAGGGACACCGTGCTGTGGATCCCCGAGATGCTCCCGCGCCCCGAGGTGATCCAACTCCTGTCGCACGCCGCCGTCTTCGCCTGCCCCTCGATCTACGAGCCGCTCGGCATCGTCAACCTGGAGGCGATGGCCTGCGGCACCCCGGTCGTCGCCTCGGCCGTCGGCGGCATCCCGGAAGTGGTGGCGGACGGCGTCACCGGGCACCTCGTCCGGTACGACGAATCGGACCCGGCGGCGTTTGAACGTTCCCTCACCGAGGCAATCGACAGCGTAACCGGCGACCCGGCCGCCGCCGCGCGGATGGGCGAGGCCGGCCGGGAGCGCGCGGTGCGGGAGTTCGGCTGGGACGCCATCGCCCGCCGGACGATGGCGGTGTACGAGCAGATCCTGCAGTAGCTAGCTAAAGGGGCGGCGGATGCGCGGCGGACCTTCGATCCTCGGAATCGTGCTCGCCGGCGGCGAGGGCAAGCGGTTGATGCCGCTCACCGCCGACCGGGCCAAACCGGCCGTGCCCTTCGGCGGCATGTACCGGCTGGTGGACTTCGTGCTGTCGAACCTCGTCAACGGCGACATCATGCGCATCTGCGTGCTGACGCAGTACAAGTCGCACTCGCTGGACCGGCACATCACCACCACGTGGCGGATGTCGAACCTGCTCGGCAACTACGTCACGCCGGTGCCCGCGCAGCAGCGGCTCGGCCCGCGCTGGTTCCTCGGCAGCGCGGACGCGATCTACCAGTCGCTCAACCTGATCCACGACGAGCAGCCGGACTACGTCGTCGTGTTCGGCGCCGACCACGTCTACCGGATGGACCCGCGCCAGATGGTCCGGCAGCACATCGAGTCGGGCGCCGGGGCCACCGTCGCCGGGATCCGCATCCCGCGCGCCGAAGCGTCCTCGTTCGGCATCATCACCCCGGGCTCCGACGGCCTGCACGTCGAGCGGTTCCTGGAGAAGCCCGCCGACCCGCCCGGCCTGCCGGACAACCCCGACCAGGTCTACGCCTCGATGGGCAACTACGTCTTCTCCACGAAGGTGCTGATCGACGCGCTCACCAAGGACGCCGACGACGACCACTCGGTGCACGACATGGGCGGCAGCATCCTGCCGATGCTCACCGAGGAGGGCCAGGTCCAGGTCTACGACTTCGACCAGAACCACGTCCCCGGCGAGACCGACCGCGACCACGGCTACTGGCGCGACGTGGGAACCCTCGACGCCTACTACGACTCGCACATGGACCTGATCTCGATCCACCCGATCTTCAACCTCTACAACCGCGAATGGCCGCTCTACACGCACACCATGCAGCTGCCGCCGGCCAAGTTCGTCGCGGGCGGCATAGGCAGCGAGTCGATGATCGCGCCGGGCTGCATCATCTCGGGCCAGGTCACCAACTCCGTGCTCTCCCCCGGCGTCATCGTCGAGGAGGGCGCCGTCGTGCAGGGTTCGATCCTGCACGACAACGTCCGGGTCGGCCGCGGCGCGATCGTGCGCCGCGCCATCCTCGACAAGAACATCGTCGTCCCGCCCGGCGCCACCGTCGGCGTCAATCCGGAACGCGACCGCGAGCTCTACCACGCCTCCGCGAACGGCATCATCGCGCTCGGCAAGGGGCAGCACGTGCTGTAGCGCGAACGGCCCGACCGGCTTGCGACGTGCACGGCCGCGTGCGGAGATGGAAGCCATGCGGACGTCGATCATGAAGCTGTCCGGGTCCTGTATCGGCGCGGGGGCTCTGCTGCTCGGAGCCGCCGCGACCGCGCAGGCCGCCCCCACACCGCAGCCGCGCAACGCGGTCGAGTGCGGGAGCGCGCCGGGGCCGGGGACGTGGAACTCGCTCTGCGTCTCCGTGGTCGGGCGCGGGCAGTGGGTGAGGTCGGTCGAGGTCTCGTACGACTCGACCACGGCGCCCTACTTCCCGACGACGTTCTGCGACGTGGCCGCGCACGTCTTCGGCATGTACGCGGACGGGACGCACTACAGCGACTCCGGGCACGTCGGATGCGCGCAGGGCGCCGCGGACTGGACCTTCACGATCAACCCGGACGAGGACGTGTTCCAGGCGGGCTCGTGGCTCTGCGGGACCGTCAGCTGGGGCGGGCAGACCAGCGACCCGAACTGCGTGAAGATCGAGCCGACACTGTGACGGTGTCAAGGCGTGACCGCGCGGACGCACTCCGGGGCAGGTCAGGCGAGCGTCCTAACGTTCGCTTAAGCTACCGGCCCTAGCGTTCGGCGCACCTACGTGCTGAAGGCTGGGCGATGACACTTCTCGGGACGATCTCCGCGTGGCGGGCCAAGGTCGAGGCACCTCGGCCGGACGGCCGGCGCACGCTCGGCGGGGATCCGACGCGCCGTCTGCTGCTGGTCTCCCTCGTGCTCGCCTGCCTCGCGGTCACGCTGGTGACGATCGCGGTGGCGAACGGCCCGCAGATGTCGATCACCGACGAGCCGGTGCACGCCGGGTACCTCTACGACATCGCGCACTTCAAGGTCCCCTACAAGGGCGAGCTGACGCCCAAGGAGATCCGCTACGAGTGGTACTGCCACGACCTGCAGGCCGCCACGGGCTCCGCGGACTGCACCGGCTTCGACGCCTCGACCTTCCAGACGACGTCGCAGATCTACACCTTCGGCGACCCGCCGGTGTACTACTTCATCACCGGCATGCTCGACCGCGCGATCAGCCCGCTGATACCCGGGGCGCACAACTTCATCACCATCGGCCGCGACCTCGGCGCGCTCTGGCTGTTCGCCGCGATGCTGGTGCTCTACCTGGCCGCGCGCAGGTTCCGGGTCGGCTGGCCGTACGCGCTGGCCGCCGCCGCGCTGCTGCCGCTGTGCCCGGGCGTGCTCGCCTCCACCAGCCAGATCACCAGCGACGCGCCGGCCGCGCTCTGCGGCGCGCTCGGGCTCTACGCGCTGGCCCGGATCCTGATCGACAAGAACATGGGGCTCGTCGTCCCGATCCTGGCCACGGCGTTCGCCACCGGGACCAAGGTGCTCAACGGCCTGCCGCTGCTGGTCGTCGCCGGAGTCGCGTTCTTCCTCGCGCTCGGCGTGCTCTACCGCGAGCGGGACGACCGGGCCGCCTGGCGCGACGCGATCCGGCCGCTGGCGGTCAGCGTCGCCATCGCGGTCACGTTCCTCGTGGTCTTCAAGGGCTGGGCCAAGTTCCAGGACGGCCGCGGCGTGGCGAACTGGGTGAACCCGAACCTCGCCAACGGCGACCCGCTGACCGGTTCGCGGGCGGGCGACCTGCTCAGCAACACGTTCGGCACGTTCCGGAACCTCACCACGCAGTACTACCTGCCGGACTCGATCAACGGCGAGACCGTGTCGATCTGGGCGACGCTGCTGTGCGTGGTCCTGGTCGGCGCGCCGCTGGCCGTGATGACCGCGAGCCGGGCCCGCTCCTGGGGCTGGGCGCTCGGCGTGGCCACGTTCGCGGGCATCGCGTCGGTGGCGCTGGCGGTCGAGGCGCAGGTCTACCTGGAGAACCACGAGTACTTCCTGGACGTCTCCGGCCGCTACGGCCTGGCCTTCCTGCCCTGGGCGATAATCTGCCTCGCCGTCGTCGCCGGCCGCCGCAGACTGTTGAAATCCTCGTTCGCGTTCGTCTCACTGGGCCTGATCGTCATGCTGCTCGCCGAGACCCACCTCCTCACGCTCGGCCCCGCCCTCGTCGGCAACGCGAAGTACCTGGTGGGGTGACATCCCGAGGCCGGAGAGCCGATCCATCAGCTTCCCGGCCAGGTAGAGCAGTCCCCGTTCGGTCTCGGTGAGGCCGTCCATCGCCTCGGCCAGCCAGGCGTCGCGCGTCTCCATGTCCCGGGCCAGCTCGAACGTGCCCGCCTCGGTGATCTCCAGGACGTACTGCCTGCGGTCCGCCTCGTCCCGCCGCCGGGTGAGCAGCCCGTCCTCCTGCAGGTCGGCAATGACCCGGGTCAGCGACTGCGGCTGCATCCGCTCGGCGGACGCCAGCTCCCCCGGCGTCGCGGGCCCCCACCTGCGCAGATGTGCGAGCACGGCGATCCTGGTGGGCGACATCGAGTCCGCGGGGCGTTCCATCCGCAGCCGCCGGGCCAGCCGGGACGCGCCGCGGCGGACCTGGGCGATGAGCTCCGCGTCGAACTCATTGGTCATAGTAGTACGCTATCTCTTACTATATCGAGGACGGGCAGGCGGCCAAACGAGGGGAACTGATGGGGAATGGCCTCCATATCGTTCGCACTACGAAGTAATCTGCGTCCGGCGGTCGTGCAGGCCGCGACGCTGCTGCTCTGCTTCGGCTCCGGACTGCTGCTGGACAGTCTCCAGCATCTCGGACCCACCATCGTCGTGCTGACCACCGTGCTCGGCATGACCCTCGGCCGCACGCAGCGGCACCGCGGCCTGACGAACCGGCTGACCGCGCTCGGCACGCTGCCGCTCGTCTCGGTCGCCTGCACCGAGGTGGCCCGGCTGTTCGTGCAGCATCCGAACGTCGCGGACGCGCTGTTCACCGCCGCGCTCGGGCTCTCGATCTGGATGCGGCGCTTCGGCGGCCTGACGACCCGGATCGGCACGCTGATCGCGCTGCCGTTCCTCACCCTGCTGATCACGCCGGTGCCGGTGCTGCCGGGCCAGTCGCTCTCCACCTGGCGTTCGATGATGTGGAGCGCGATCGCCGCCCTGGTCGCCTACGGCTGGGTGTGGGCGGCGCAGGCCGTCGCCGAGCGGACCGGCTTCGTCGCCAGGCCGCCGCGAGCCCCGCAGCAGAGCCCAGCGCGGCCGACACCACGCGGCACGCGGCTGCCGGCCAGCACGCGCATGGCGATCCAGATGACGCTGTCCCTCGCGATCGCGTTCGTCATCGGGCGCACGGTCTTCGATCCGCACTGGACGTGGATCGTGCTGACCGCGTTCATCGTGAACAGCGGCAACCGGGGGCGGGGCGACGTCATCCACAAGTGCCTGATGCGGATCGCGGGCGCCGGTCTGGGCACGATCGTGGCCACGCTCGTCTCCGGGCTGCTGCCCGCGCACGACGACATCGCGATCGCCATCATCCTCGTGGTGGTCGCAGTCGGCAGTTGGCTGCGCACGATCAACTACGCCTACTGGGCCGCCTGCGTCACGTCGGTCCTCTCGCTGCTGCAGGGCTACTTCGGCGAGAGCAACCCCGGGCTGATCGGCGAGCGCCTGCTGCAGATCGTGATCGGCGGCGCGTTGGGGGTCGCGGTCGCCTGGTTCGTCCTGCCGATCAAGAGCACGCACGTCCTCGGCCGACGTATCAAGGGCTGCATGGGCGCTCTCCGGGACGCGCGGCGGACCGCGCTCGACGCCCCCGACGAATTCCCCGTGCACCATCAGCGCTTCGCCGAGCACCTCGCACAGCTCGAACTCGTGGCCCCCTCGTTCGTCCTGCACCGTCGCCTGCATCGGCTGCGCGGCCGCGAGGAGATGCACCCGGCCGACGCGATCGACGCGCTGCGGGCCTGCGCGGAGCCGATGGCCGTCATCGCCGCGCGCGAGTCGGCCGAGGCCGTGACGGCGGCCGTGCGCCGGATCGGGCTGTCGATGCGCGTGGTCGGCGAGGTCTACGGCATGAATTCATCGGCGCAACCGCAGAAAGCTTGATTCAATGCGCGTATGACGACTCAGCAGCACGGGCTCGCCACCCGCTTCCGCGCCCTGCACGACCCCGCCGCGCCGCTCGCCCTGGCGAACGTCTGGGACGCGGCGAGCGCGCGCATCGTGGCCGCCGCCGGCGCCTCCGCGATCGCGACCACCAGCGCGGGCGTCGCGTGGGGTCTCGGCGCCGCGGACGGGGACCAGGTGGACCGCGCCCTGATGCTCGAACTGCTGGGCCGGATCGTGGCGGCGAGCGACGGGCTGCCGGTCACCGCCGACATCGAGAGCGGCTTCGGCGCCACCTCCGCGGACGTCGCGAACACCATCGCGCACGTGCTGGAGACCGGCACGGTCGGCGTGAACATCGAGGACGGGCACGGCGCCGCGCTGCGTCCGGTCGCCGAGCAGGCCGAGCGGCTCGCGGCGGCCCGGGCGGCGGCGGACCGCGCCGGGATCCCGCTCTACATCAACGCCCGGATCGACGTGTTCCTGCGCGGCGTCGGCGCGGAGTCCGGCCGGGTCGCCGAGACCCTCAGCCGGGCCCGTGCGTACCTCGACGCGGGCGCCAGCGGCGTGTTCGTGCTCGGAGCCGACGACGCGGAGACGATCGGCGCGCTGGCGGCCGGGATCGACGCCCCGCTGAACGTCGGCGGCCATCCGGGCGGCCTGTCCGTCGCGGAACTCGGCGCGCTGGGCGTCGCGCGGGTCAGCCTCGGCGCGGGCACCCCGCTGGCCGCGTACGGGGTGGTCGACCGCGCCGCGCGCGAGCTGCTGGCGTCGGGCACGTACGAATCCGTGGCCGGCGGTATGGGCTACGGCGTCATCAACGGGCTGCTGAAGGGCTGAGCCGATGCCTGAGAACGGGTGGGTCGTCGCGGGGAGCGTCGCGGAGTTCGCGCGCACGACGATGCCGATGCTGGCCGCCGAGCCGGTCCGCAACACGCTGCTGCTGACCGTCTTCGACCGGCTCAGGTCCGAGGGCCCGCACGCCTTCGGGGACCGCGCTCCGCAGCTGCTGACCTGGTACGACGCCGGAACCCCGACCGGAGCGCTGCTGCGTACGCCGCCCTACGCCTTCGTCGCGTCCGACGTGCCGAACGAGAGCGTCGAAAGCCTCGTGGACCTGATCCTCGCCCCCGGATCCGAACTCGACGGACGCGAGATCAACCTGCCGGCGGACTGCGAGGCCCCGTTCTGCGCCGCGTGGACCGCGCGCACCGGCAACGCGCCGCGGGTCCTGGAGCGCTTCCGGCTCTACCGCCTCGACGAGCTCGTCGAGCCCGACCCGGCGCCCGCCGGAAAGCCGCGGCTCGCGACCGAGGACGACGTGGACCTGCTCGCCGAGTACATCGAGGCCTTCTGGGACGAGACCGAGCACGCCGTACCGCGCGACGTCCGCGGCATGGCCCGCCGGATGGCCGAGGGACGCGTCGCCGAGGGCATCTTCTGGCTCTGGCTCGACGAATCCGGCACCCCGGTCTCCCTCGCCGGCCACACCCCCGTCGTCGCCGACATGAGCCGCATCGGGCCCGTCTACACGCCGCGGGAACTGCGCGGCCACGGTTACGCGGCCGGCGCCACGATCGCCGCCACCCGCGCCGCCCGCGCACTCGGGGCGGGCGAGGTCCTGCTCTTCACGGACCTCGCCAACCCGATCAGCAACCGGCTCTACCAGCGCATCGGCTACCGGCCGCTCAGCGACCGGGCCCGACTCGATTTCACGAACTGAGCTTCGCCAGGAACTCGCGCGCGGTCGGGTCGCAGAAGGGGCCGCCGCCGTCGTGGCCGTTGTACGGGTAGACGACGATCTCCTTCGGCCCGGCGTAGTGGTTGTAGGACGCGAAGACCGTCGAGGGCGGGGATACGTCGTCCATCAGCGCCACCGAGTAGAGCGCCGGGGCGTTCGCGCGGGCGGCGAAGTTGACGCCGTCGAAGTAGGACAGCGTGCGGAAGACGTTGTCCACCTCGGTCCGCTGCGTGGCCAGGAAGTCGGTGATCTGCCGGTACGGGTACGAGTCCGTGATCTCGGTCGCACGCCGGTAGTGCTGCAGGAACGCCACGTCCGCGACCACGCCGCTCAGATCCGGGACCAGGCCCGCGACGGCGATCGCCATGCCGGCGCCCTGGCTGCCGCCCTTCACGAACACCCGCGAGCCGTCCACGGCCGGGTGCGCGCGGGCCGCCTCGACCGCGCGGACCGCGTCGGTGAACAGCCGCCGGTAGTAGTAGGTCTCCGGGGACTGGATGCCCTTGGTCATGAAGCCGTCCACGCTCGGCCCCGCGCCCTCGTTCCCGTCGTCCGGGGTGGCGCCGACCCGCCAGCCGCCGCCCTGGCCGCGGGTGTCCATCAGCAGGTGCGCGTACCCGGCGGCGGCCCAGTACAGCTGCTCGTGCGGCAGGCCGCGGCCGCCGCCGTAGCCGCAGTACTCGATGACGCACGGCAGCGGCCCCGCGGCCTGCGCGGGACGCACCAGCCAGGCCTTGATCGGCTGGCCGCCGTACCCCGCGAAGGTCACGTCGTCCACGGCTATCAGCGGCAGACCGTTGTCCACGGTCGTGTGTTCCAGCGCGATCGGGTGGCTGCGCGCCGCCTCGATGGTCGCGGCCCAGAACTGGTCGAAGTCGGTCGGTTCACTACGCTCGGGACGGTACTCCCGCAGCTCAGCCAGGCTCATGTCGATCAATGCCATGACGGCGAACCTAGCATCGAACCGGTGTCGAACTAGCCTCCGAGACCAGGCGGAACCACGTCACGCGGGGTGCTCTGCACGAAGTGGCCCCACCAGACCAGGCGGTGCGAGTCCACGTACATCGGCGTGCAGGTGGTCATGGTCAGATAGCGGCCCGGCTTGGTGAATCCGGAGCCGGTCGGGACCGGTGCGAGCACGTCCACGTCGTTGATCGACACCGAGGGCGCCTCGCGGTCGAGCTGGTAGACGTACCAGCCGTAGAGCGTCTGCACGTAGACCCTGTCGCCGGGCTTGAGCTTGTCGAGGTCCCGGAAGATCATGCCGTGGCCGTCGCGGTGCCCGGCGATGCCGAAGTTCCCTGTGGTGTCCCAGGGCATCGACGTCTCCGGGTTCGAATAGTGGCCGACGGCGCCGGTGTTGAGCACCTGCGTGCGCTCGGTGCCCTGGGTCAGCAGCGCGCGCCAGCCGGGGCCGAGCGCCGGGATGTAGACGAAGCCGAAGCTGGTGCCGTCGGCCAGGTCGTCGGTCGGCGCGGCCGAGGCCGGCGCGGTGCTCAGGGTGTGCTGGAACGCGGAGGACGCGGCGCGGTTCTGCATGCCCGCGGCCACGTTCGTCCACCACAGCAGGTACACCAGGTACAGCGCGCACAGCACGCCGAAGGTGATCAGCAGCTCGCCGAGGATGTCGAAGGCCCGGCCCGCGATGCTCGCGCGCGCGGGTACCGCCTCACGTCGTAACACGACGTCAGATACTAAGTTCCGATGAACCGGAAAACGGGCGCTCGGCCCGGAATCCGCCCGAACCGGCTGCGCCGCGCCGGAAACGCAAGCGGCCCGACGCGTGTCGCTGAACACGTCGGGCCGTTCACGTTGCTACTGCCTCCCCGGGCCCGTTCCGGCGCTAGTCGCTGATAACGCCGTCCCGGTCCGGGGCACTACTGACTGCTGCTCACTCGCCGTCCTCGCGGCGGCGGGCCGCGGCGCGCAGGCCGAGACCGCCGAGCAGCGCGGCACCGGCCACGCCGAGCGCGATGCCGATGTCGGCACCGGTGTGCGCCAGGTGGTGCGGCGGCGGGGCCGCGTGCGCCGGCGGCGTCGACGGCGTGCCCGGAGGCGGAGGCGGCGTCGTCATCGGCGGCGGGGGCGGCGTGCTCGGGCCGGTCGGCGGCGTCGACGGAGTGGTCGGCGGGGTCGACGGCGGGGTGCTCGGCGAGGTCGGCGGCGTCGACGGGGTGGTCGGCGGCGTGCTCGGCGTGGTGGGCGGGGTGCTCGGCGTCGTCGGCGGCGTCGACGGGGTGGTCGGCGGGGTCGACGGCGTCGTCGGCGGGGTGGTCGGCGGCGTGGTGACCGTCACCGGCACGTTGTTCGAGCAGACCGTGGTGCTGTCCGGGCCCTTCGCCACGTCCGCGTTGTTCTGGCAGACGTCCACCGGCACGTTCACCGACACCGGCACGCTGTTGCCGGAGCCGACGCCGGGGTTGTTCGAGGTGACCGTGACGATGGTGTTCCGGGCGCCGTTCGCGCAGTCGGTGGCGGTCTGCGAGTCGTTGACACCCGCCGCGGAGGCGTTGGTGCCGCAGACCTCGGCCGGGACCTGGATCGGCGTCTGGGCGCTGTTGCCCGAGCCGATGCCGCCGTTGTTCGAGCTGACCACGACCGAGGTGGTGCCGGGCGGGGTGCTGCCCGGGGTCGAGGTGCCGCACGCCGGGTTCTGGTCGGCCACGTGGGTCGCGCCGGCCAGCGCCTCGGTCCCGCAGACGTTCGCCGGGACCTCGATCGGGGTGGAGGCGATGTTGCCGGAGAGCACGCCCGCGTTGCCGTTGGAGCCGGCGATGGCGCTGGAGCCGCCGCCGTTCTCGGCGCAGGTGCCGCCGCCGACCTGGTCGTGCGCCGACAGGCCGTTCGCGGTGTTGCCGCAGACGTTGACCGGCACGTTGATCGGCGTCTGCACGATCATGCCGGAGCCGATGCCCCCGTTGTCCACGGATGCTGCGGTGGCGCTGGCGCCCCCCGACCCGGGCGCCGGGGCCCCCGGCGTGGTCGGCGCGCTGCCTTCCGCAGAGTTCGTGCACTGGGAACCGGACTCGCGGCTCTCCACCACGCCCGCGTTCACGTTGTTGCCGCACACGTCCACCGGCACGTTCACCGGCGCCTGCACGATGTTGCCGGACAGGATGCCGCCGGAGTGGTCGGTGGTCTGGTTGGCCGCGGAACCGCCGCCGCCGGGCGCGCCCGGGCCAGACGGGGTGCCGCCCGGAGCCGAGCAGTTCGCGCCGCCCTCGTGCTCGTGCGCCGCGGCGGCGAGCACGTTGTTGTTGCAGGCCAGGATCGGCACGTTCACCGGAGCCTGGACCGAGTTGCCGGACAGGATGCCGCCGGAGTGGCTGGTGGTGCCGCTCGCCGCGGACCCGCTCGGGTTGGAGCAGTTGCCGCCGCCGGACACGTCGTGCACCGACGCGCCCTTCACGTTGTTGCCGCACAGGTCGAGCCCGATGTTGATCGGGATCTGGATGTTGTTGCCGGACGCGATGCCGCCGGAGCGGTTCGTGTTCGACGTCGAGACGGCACCGGGACCCGAGGACGCGGACCGCGGCTTGGGCGCGGTCACGTTCGGGTTCAGCGCGCTCGGCGCCAGCAGATCTGGCGGAGCCTGAACGTCGCCGGAGGGGCCTGCCGCGGTGACCGGCGACGACGTGGCGTTCGCGTCGCTCTGCACACCCTGGGCCTGCGCTGGGCCCTGGTTGGCGCCTACGCCCGCGGCCGCGAGGGCCGGGGTGTACGCGGTGCCGGTCAACAGCAGGCCACCCGTGGCGACGGTGAAGGCCAGGCTGCGCTTGGCCAAGTCGTACATGGGGACCTCTACTGATCAGTCGGAGGAAGGCGGGCCAAAGAACCCGCCTTCCCGGCGCAACGCCCGTGAGCCGAAGAGGTCACCCAGCCTTACTCTTCAAGGCTGAATATTGATAAGAGTATTTAGTTAACGCCGGTGGAACCGTGACCGGGACGGACTAACGCTAAGAGCGGGCGGCCGCGCGGGCCTGGCGCGCCGCGACCTTCTCCTCGAAGCGGACGGCCGCGCACTCGAGCGCGTCCATGATCCCGGCCAGCTCCTCGCGCGCCGCCTCGCCCGCGGGACCGAGGTCGTCGCGCTCGAAGACCCGCACGTTGCGCATGACCGGGGCGAGCACCTCGTCCTTGTGGATGCGCAGGTTGTAGATGCCCGCGACGGCGATCTGCACCGACTTGCGGCCGAAGTTCTCCACTCCGGCGCCCGGCATCTGGAAGTTCTTGACCACGTCCACCACCGCGCGCATCGCCTGGTCCGGCGCCAGCTCGAAGGCCGCGGACAGCAGGTTGCGGTAGAAGACCATGTGCAGGTTCTCGTCGTTCGCGACCTTCTGCAGCAGCTGGTCGCAGATCTTGTCCCCGGAGTACGAACCGGTGTTGCGGTGCGAGATCCGGGTGGCGAGCTCCTGGAAGGAGACGTAGGCGATCGAGTTGATCGGGTGGTGCGAGTTCGGCGAGACGTAGCCCTGCGACATGTGCGTCATCCGGGCCCGCTCCAGCTCCACCGGGTCCACCGCACGGCTGGCGAGCAGGTAGTCCCGGATCGCGATGCCGTGCCGGCCCTCCTCGGCCGTCCAGCGGTGCACCCAGGTGCCCCAGGCCCCGTCGCGGCCGAAGAGCGTGGCGATCTCGTGGTGGTAGCTCGGCAGGTTGTCCTCGGTCAGCAGGTTGAGGATCAGCGAGGTGCGCGCGGTCTCGTTCATCCGGGACTGGCTCGCGTCCCAGGCCTCGCCGTCGAGCGGCCCGTCGAAGTCGCGTCCCTCGCTCCACGGGACGTAGGCGTGCGGGAACCACTCCTTGGCGGCGGCGAGGTGCCGGTTGAGGTTCGTCTCGACGACCGGTTCGAGTTCCAGCAGGACCGCGGTCTGGCTCAGGTCGCCGCGCAGCGGGGTGCTCGGGGCCTGGGGGTGGTCTGCGGTGAGGCTCACAGGATCTCCTGGACTGGACGGCGCATGCGAAAGCTACGGTTACGGATGCGTAAGTTACGTTACCGTAGCCCAAGAAGGAACGCAGCGCCAGCCGTCCACCCGGTGGATGCGTTAAGAAGTCAAGTAATTTTCCGCGCTGTGCGCCGAGCGGCCTTCCGGAACCGCCCGGAGGATCCGCAAGATCACAGGGGGTGACGGAGCGTGGTTGAGTATCGCGATTTTGTTGCCGCAATTGACAAATCGAGTGACCTGGGCCACGCTGATGGATGAGGGTGGACCCCGCAGGGCGCCGTGAGCGCGCCGGGGCCCAAAACGTCCGCCGGGCCCCTGAGTCCCGACGGCGAGAGAAACAGACATCGCCGCGCCGCCGCACCGGTGCGGCGATGCGCTTTTCCCGGGGGTTTTCGCGCCGCCTCAGCCGAGCGAGTTGAGCAGCCCGGACGGAATGGCCTTGTCCTGGTTGACGGCCGCGATCACCTCGGCGGCCTTCGTCTTGTCGATCTCCACGGTGTCGCCGATCCCGGACACGAAGAAGCCCTCGTTCGCGATCGGCATCGTCCCGGTGGTGCCCCCGCTCGAACCCAGCGGCTTCGCGTGCCAGGCCATGTCCAGCAGGTCGGACAGGCCGGTGCCGTTGTCCGCCGCCACCGAGTTCAGCACGGCGCCCAGGAACGGGTAGAGCGCGAAGGGGTTCAGGTAGACGCCCGGCCGGTCCGCGGCGGCGACCACGGCCTTGATGAACTGCTGCTGGTCGGACATCCGGCTGATGTCCGAGTTCGGCAGCGAGTAGCGCGAGCGGACGAACGCCAGCGCCTGCGTCCCGTTCAGCGTCTGGCAGCCCGCCGCGAGGTTCGCGCCCGACTTGCTGTCGTGGATCGCCGACTTCAGACACATGTTCACGCCGCCGGCCTCGTTGACCATGTTGACGATGCCGAGGAAGCCGATCTCCAGATAGTGGTCGATCCGGATGTTGAAGTTCTCCTCGACCGTCTGCGTCAGCAGCTGCGGCCCGCCGAGGTCGTACGCGGCGTTGATCTTGTTGTGCGACGCGGAGTGCGAGACGCCCTTCGAGTCCGTATACGCCGGGATCGCCACGTACGAGTCGCGCGGGATCGAGATCAGGTCCGGGCCGGTCGCGCCATAGTGCAGGATCATGATCGTGTCGGTGCGCGCGCCGTTGATCGCGGCGGCCGAACCCGTGTGCAGCTGCGACTCCTGCTGCGGCGTCAGCGAATCCCGGCTGTCCGAGCCGGTCAGCAGCCAGTTCGTGCCCACACCCTGCGCGGGACGGGTCGAGTAGTCGGTCAGCGCGCCGACGTGCGTGACCTTCCCGGAGGCCCAGAACCAGCTCGCCACGAACGTGATGATCAGCGCGAGCACCACGCCCAGCGCCGTGAGGCCGATGATCCGCCCCCAGCGCCGCCGACGCCGCGGCTCCTGCTCGTCGGAACCCTCCGGCAGCATCCAGCCGGGATCGTCGCCGCCCCGCTTGGACTTCCTGGCCTTCTTGCCGCGCAGCCCGCCGTAGGTCGAGGACTGCTCCGGGAAGAGGTTGTCCGGCTCGTATCCGCTCACGTGCCCGCCTCGCTAGCGCTCGGCGCGCACGCTCGCGCGCGCACTGTGCACAATGGTTCGCTCGCAAGCTCGCTCACAGACCCCAAGGTTAGTGCGCGGTCGCGGACAATGCCGGGATCGCTACACCGACGTGACCTTACCCGGGTTCAGGTAGACCTGTGCCAACGCCCCGTCAGGCCCGGCCAGCAGCACGCGCACCGCGTCCAGCTCCCAGGCCGCGTCCAGCGTGCCCTCGATCGAGTCCGGGTCCCCGGCCGCCGAACTGACCACGGCCGCCGCCTCCAGCCGGGTCGCGCCCGAGGAGACCGCCGTCAGCACCGCCAACTCCAGCGCGCTCACCGAGACCGCCGTCAGGCTCACGTCCACCGCGGCGTACGTGCGGCCGGTCTCGTCCCGGACCGCCGCGCCGCTCTCGGCGCCCGCCCGGGCCCGGGCCCCGCGGGCCAGGGTGATGATCTTCGCGTCTTCCGGGTCCAGCTCAGCGTTCATGCGGCCAGCTTAGCGGCGGCCGCGGCTGACGGCGGATCAGTCCGTCTGCGGCTTCTCGTCCGGCTCCGGGGCGATCTCGCGCACCAGCACCGTGCCGATCCGCCGGCGCCGCCCCTCGGCCGACTCGGCGACCAGGCTCAGCCCGTCCACCTCGACCGTGGCGCCCGGGATCGGGACCTTGCCGAGCATCTTGCCGAGCAGCCCGCCGACGGTCTCCACGTCCTCGTCCTCGAGGTCCCGGGCGAACAGCTCGCCGAGCTCGTCCAGGTCCAGCCGCGCGGTCACCCGGGCGCCGGTGCGCAGGTCGCCCGGCTCGCCCAGCCACTGCACCGGCGGCCGGTCCTCGTCGTACTCGTCGGTGATCTCGCCGACGATCTCCTCCAGGATGTCCTCGATCGTGACCAGGCCCGCCGTGCCGCCGTACTCGTCGATGACGACCGCGAGGTGGATCCGCTCCGCCTGCATGTCCCGCAGCAGCTCGTCGGCGTGCTTCGAGTCCGGCACGTAGGTGGCGGGCCGCATCACCGACTCGACCAGCTCCACGCTCTCCCCGGCCCGGTGCTCGTGCACCCGCCCGGCCATGTCCTTGAGGTAGACGATGCCGAGCACGTCGTCGGTGTTCTCGCCGACCACCGGGATCCGGGAGAAGCCGCTGCGCAGCGCCAGGGTCAGCGCCTGCCGCAGCGTCTTGCCGCGCTCGATGAAGATCATGTCGGTGCGCGGGACCATCACCTCGCGCACCAGGGTGTCGCCGAGCTCGAACACGGAGTGCACCATCCGGCGCTGCTCGGCCTCGATCTCGCTGTGCTGCTCGGCGATGTCCACCAGCGCGCGCAGCTCGGCCTCGGTGGCGAACGGCCCCTCGCGGAAGCCCTTGCCGGGGGTCAGCGCGTTGCCGAGCACGATCAGGGCCCTGGTCAGCGGGGTCAGGATGCGGCTGAGCGGGATCAGCACGGCCGCGCCCACGACGGCGATCCGCGGCGCGTGCTGCCGGCCGAGCGTGCGCGGGCTGACCCCGACCGCGACGTAGGAGATGACCGCCATGATGACCGCGGCCAGCACCCCGGCCTTCCAGGTGATGCCCCACTCGCGCACGCAGACGAGCGTGACCAGCACCGCGGCCGCCATCTCGCAGCTGACCCGGACCAGCAGCACCAGGTTGAAGTAGCGCGCCGGGTCCGCGGTCACCCGCACCAGCCGGGCCGCGCCGGGCACCCCCTGCTCGGCCATCTCGTCCGCGCGCACCCGGGAGACCCGGGCCAGCGCGGCGTCCAGGCTGGCGGCGAGCCCGGCCACCACGACCGCGATCGCGGCGCCGACCAGCAGCCAGGCCTCGACGTCACTCACGGGGCGGTGCCCCGTTCACCGGCCCACGCCTCGAGCAGCTCGTTCTGCAGCCCGAACATCTCCTCGTGCTCCTCCGGCTCGGCGTGGTCGTAGCCGAGCAGGTGCAGGATCCCGTGCGTGGTCAGCACGTCCAGCTCGTGCGCGGTGGAGTGCCCGGCGGCGACCGCCTGCTTCTCCGCGACCTCGGGGCAGAGCACGATGTCGCCGAGCAGGCCCGGGGTCGGCTCGTTCTCGTCCTCGGCGCGCGCCGGGCGCAGCTCGTCCATCGGGAAGGAGAGCACGTCGGTCGGGCCCGGCTCGTCCATCCACTGGATGTGCAGCTGCTCCATCGCGCCCGCGTCCACGAGCAGGATGGACAGCTCGGCCAGCGGGTGGATGCCCATCTCGGCCAGGACGAAGCGGGCCAGCGCGACGATCGAGGCCTCGTCGGCCTCGATCCCGGACTCGTTGTTGATGTCGATGGACATAACCCGCATCATCCCACGCGGCGCGGTCCGCCCGGTCTGCGCGGCTGCTCGGCCTGCTGCCGCGCGTCGTACCGGCCGTAGGCGTCCACGATCTCCCCGACCAGCCGGTGCCGGACGACGTCCGTGCTGGTCAGGCGGCAGAAGGCGATGTCCTCGATGCCCTCGAGGATGTCCTGCACCACGCGCAGCCCGGACTGCACCCCGGAGGGCAGATCCACCTGCGTGGTGTCGCCGGTCACGACCACCTTGGAGCCGAAGCCGAGCCGGGTGAGGAACATCTTCATCTGCTCGGCCGAGGTGTTCTGCGCCTCGTCCAGGATGATGAACGCGTCGTTCAGCGTACGGCCGCGCATGTAGGCCAGCGGGGCCACCTCGATCGTGCCCGCCGCCATCAGCTTGGGGATCGAGTCGGGGTCGATCATGTCGTGCAGCGCGTCGTAGAGCGGCCGCAGATAGGGGTCGATCTTCTCGTACAGGGTGCCGGGCAGGAAGCCGAGCCGCTCCCCCGCCTCGACCGCCGGCCGGGTCAGGATGATCCGGCTGATCTCCTTGCTCTGCAGCGCCTGCACGGCCTTCGCCATCGCCAGGTACGTCTTGCCGGTACCGGCCGGTCCCAGGCCGAAGACGATCGTGTGCTTGTCGATCGCGTCCACGTAGCGCTTCTGGTTCACCGTCTTGGGACGGATCGTGCGGCCGCGGTTGGACAGGATGTTCTGGGTGAGCACCTCGGCCGGACGCAGGCTCTCCTCGCCCCGGCCCGCCGCCTGCAGCAGCGTGATCGACCGGCGCACCGAGTCCTCGGTGAGCGGGGCCCCGGTGCGCAGCACGATGAGGATCTCGTCGAACAGCGAGCGGACCAGCTCGACGTCCTGCGGCGGACCCGAGGCGGTGATCTCGTTGCCGCGCACGTGGACGTCGATCGAGGGCAACTGCTTCTCGATCGTCCGGAGGATGCCGTCCCCGTGCCCGAGGACCGCGACCATGGGATGCGCCGCGGGGATGGTGATCTTGATGGTGCTCTGCTGCTCGGACATCTCGGACATAAGCTCGGCCGTACGGCCTTGGAATCACACCCTCGGGAAAAGACGCGCCACTGGGAAGTCCATGGTACCCACGCGCAACGTTCCAGGCCCGACCATTTATTCCGACTATCGGATTCCGACTATCGCGCCGCGGTCCCGAATCGGCCCAGCGCGTCCCCGCCCAGCACGTGCGCGTGCACGTGGTAGACCGTCTGCCCCGCGTGGTCCCCGGTGTTGAACACGACCCGGTACCCGTCCGCGGCCAAACCCTCCGCCGCCGCCACGGCCCCCGCTTCGCGCAAAAGTTCGGCCGCCAACTCCGGGTCCCCCGCCGCGATCGAGGCCGCGTCGGCGTACGCGTGCGTCTTGGGAATCACCAGCACGTGCGTCGGCGCCTGAGGAGCGATATCGCGGAAGGCCAGCGTCCGCTCCGAGTCCCGCACGACGGTCGCGGGGATCTTCCCGGCGATGATCGAACAGAAAATACAACCGGGGTCGAGGGTTGTATCCGGACCGGAGGATTCGCCCGATGCGGTGATCGTTTGTCCCACGTTCGAGTCCTTTCTGTTCAGGGTCTGCGATCCTCGGGCCGTTCGTGAGTCCAACCCTGTGTAACGTCTCGCTCCGACGTCGCAAAGCTATCAGACGCCCGATATATCTGATCTTCCAAGGGGAACTCATGGACCGCCTCGCAGCCCACGTCATCGCCACCGCAGCGCTGACGGTGACGCTGGCCACGGTGCCCGTTCTGTTCTGCGATGCCTCGCACGCCGCCACCATCCCCGCCACCCGCACCGCCGCCGCGGCCGCCCCCGCCCAGCCCTGCGCCGACCGCCACCAGGTGGGCCGGACCGTCCACGAGATCTACGAGGGCATCACGGCCTTCTCGGTCAAGGAGTACTACTCCCCCTCCTGCCACGCCCTCTACGGCTACTCCTACGCCTGGCTCCAGTTCCGCACCATGCACGTCCACTACGACGTCGGCATGGCCGTATACGACGTCACCCACGGCGCCATCGACGGCCCCCGCACCTACATCGGCGGCCAAGGCGGCCCCGACTACTGGTCCGCCCCCGTCCACCTCGCCCCGAAGACCTGCTACCAGGGCGAAGGCCACTACTTCTACTACCCGCCCAACGCCCCCGGCGGCTTCATCGAAGGCGACACCAGGACGACCTCGGTGTGCTCCTGAGCGGTGCGGCTTGGGCGTCGGCCCTACCTACGCCGCCGCCACTACGCTCGTTCCTCGCTCCGCGGCGGCGGCTACGTCCGGGCCGATTACTCACCCCGCCCACCCGCCCTACTCAACCAGCCTGCGGCGGGCGGCACACTCCCTCGTACCTCGGTCGCTCAACCGCCCACCTACGGCGCTGCGCACGGCTCCGCTCGTGATGAGGTTCCATTGGCGACCTGCGGTTGAGGGGATTTTCTCCATCGCGCTCCGGACGAGATCGCCCTCGACTACTGGACCGTGTACACCAACCGCGACCAGGCCGAGCAGTTCATCAGTCCTGACCGCAGGCCGCCGACGGATCGTCAGTTGCCGCAGAGGCCGTGCGCCAGCGCCGCAGGCCCGCGGACGTAGCGACCGAGGTACGAGGGAGTGTAGGTAGCGGGCCGAAGGCTTGGGGTGGGTGGGCGGGGTAAGTAATCGGCCCGGACGTAGTCGCTGATGCGGAGCGCCAGCGGAGCATCAGGGACGTAGGTAGGGCCGACCGCTAGCCCCAGCGGCCGGACCTGGCCAGTAGGACCGCCGCGGCGGCGGTGCCTGCGGTGGAGGTGCGGAGCACGGTGGGGCCCATGCGGTGGGGCTGGGCGCCCGCGGTGGCGAACTGGGCCAGTTCCTCGGGGGAGATTCCGCCTTCGGGGCCCACCACCAGGACGATTTCGGGGGGTGGGGCCGCGTCGGGGGCGGGGGGCGGGAGGTGGACGCCGGCGAGGGCGGCGTCGGCTTCCTCGTGCAGGATGATGGGGAGGGCGGCGGCGGACAGGAGTTTGGCGACCTTGGCGGTGGTGGCCGGGTCGGTCACTTCGGGCCACCAGGCGCGGCGGGACTGCTTGGCGGCCTCGCGGGCGGTGGAGCGCCACTTGGCCAGGGACTTCTCGCCGCGGTCGGCCTTCCATTGGGTGATGGACCTCGACGCCGACCAGGGGACGATGACGTCCACGCCGATCTCGGTCATCGTCTCCACGGCGGTCTCGCCGCGGTCGCCCTTGGCCAGGGCCTGAACGACCGTCAGGCGGGGGGCGGGGGGCGGGGTCTCGACCAGTTCCCGCACGTCCAGGTCCAGGGCGGCGCTGCCCACCGCGGCGCGGACGACGCAGTGGGCGAGCAGGCCCTGACCGTCCGTCAGGTCTACGGGCTCGCCGGGCTGGAGGCGGCGGACCACCGCGGCGTGGCGACCCTCGGGGCCGTCCAGCAGCACGGTGGCCGCGGCGGCCGTCAGCTTCTCGCCGGGTACGTGGAATACGGGGGCTGTCATCAGACCTGGAGGTTCCAGCTCTCGGGCTAGCGGTTGTTGATCGCGTCCTTGAGGCGGGAGAACAGGCCCTGCTGGCCCGGCGCGAACGTGCCCGAGGGACGCTCCTCGCCGCGCAGCTGGGCCAGTTTCCGCAGCAGGGCCTCCTGCTCGGCGTCGAGGGCCTTGGGGGTCTGGACCTCGATGTGGACGACGAGGTCGCCCCGTGCGGAGCCGCGCAGATGCTGGATGCCGCGGCCGCGCATGGTGATGGACTGGCCGGACTGGCTGCCGGGCCTGATGTCCAGCTCCACCTGGCCGTCCAGGGTCTGCAGCGGGATATTGGTGCCCAGGGCGGCCGCGGTCATCGGCATGGTGACGGTGCAGTGCAGGTCGTCTCCGCGCCGCTGGAAGATGTCGTGCGGCTCCTCGACGATCTCGATGTAGAGGTTGCCCGCGGGACCGGCGCCCGGACCCACCTCGCCCTCGCCCGCCAGCTTGATCTGGGTGCCGTTGTCCACGCCCGGGGGGATCTTGACCGTGAGCGTGCGCCGGGTGCGCACCCGGCCGTCGCCCGCGCACTCCACGCACGGGGTGGGCACGATGGTGCCGTAGCCCTGGCACTGCGGGCACGGCCGCGAGGTCATCACCTGGCCGAGGAAGGACCGGGTCACCTGCGAGACCTCGCCCCGGCCGCGGCACATGTCGCAGGTCACCGGCTGGGTGCCGGGGGCCGCGCCGTCGCCGTTGCAGGTGGGGCAGACCACGGCGGTGTCCACCTGGATGTCCCGCTGGGTGCCGAAGGCGGCGTCCTGCAGGCTGATCTCCACCTGGATCAGCGCGTCCTGCCCGCGCTGCACCCGGGAGCGGGGGCCGCGCTGGCCGCCGGTGCCGAAGAAGGCGTCGAGCATGTCGCTGAACGCGAAGCCCGGGCCGAAGCCGCCCGCGCCCGCCCCGGCCGCGGCGCCGCTGCGCGGGTCCCCGCCGAGGTCGTAGACCTGCCGCTTCTGCGGGTCGGACAGGACCTCGTAGGCGAGCCCTATCTCCTTGAACCGCTCCTGGGTCTGCGGGTCCGGGTTGACGTCCGGGTGCAGTTCGCGGGCAAGCCGGCGGTACGCCTTCTTGATCTCGTCCTGGGTTGCGTCTCGCCTGACCCCGAGGACCGCGTAGTAGTCGGTCGCCACGTTACGTCGTCTCCACTGCTTGTTCGTCTAGTCCCGGCAATCGGCACCCGCCCAGGCTACGCCTTACGCCTGTTCGAGAATACGGCCGACGTATCTGGCAACGGCGGAGACCGCCCCCATAGTGCCCGGGTAGTCCATTCTGGTCGGCCCGAGCACCCCCAGCTGCGCCACGACGGTGTCCTCGCCGCGGCCGTAGCCGGTGGTCACGACGGAGGTCGAGGTGAGCTGGTCCAGTTCGTTCTCCCGGCCGATCCGCACGGTCAGCAGCGAGGGCGCGGTGGCCTCGCCGAGCAGCTTGAGCAGCACGACCTGCTCCTCCAGCGCCTCGAGCACCGGGTGGATGGTGTCCGGGAAGTCGTGTCCGAAGCGGGCCAGGTTGGCGGTGCCGCCGAACACGATCCGCTCCTCGCGCTGCTCCACGATCATCTCCAGCAGCACGGCGCACAGTGCGTCCACGGCGGAGGGCGCGGGACGGTTCGCGGGCTGCCCGTCGGCGGGCTGGCGGCGCGCGAAGTCCTCGAGCAGCGCGGGCACCTCGGCCAGCCGGCTGCCGACGATCTGGGCGTTCAGCCGGGCCCGCAGCTCGGCGAGCGCGGTCTCCTCGATCGGCCCGACCTCGACGACGCGCTGCTCGACCCGGCCGGTGTCGGTGATCAGCACCAGCATGATCCGGGTGGCGGCCAGGCCGACGAGTTCCACGTGCCGGACCGCGGAGCGGGTCAGCGAGGGGTACTGCACGACCGCGACCTGCCTGGTCAGCTGGGCGAGCAGCCGCACGGTGCGGGTGACCACGTCGTCCAGGTCCACCGCCTCGTCCAGGAAGCTGTGGATCGCCCGGCGCTCGGCCTGGGTCAGCGGTTTGACGTTGGTGAGCCGGTCCACGAACAGCCGGTAGCCCTTGTCGGTGGGCACCCGGCCGGCGCTGGTGTGCGGCTGGTGGATGTAGCCCTCCTCCTCGAGCAGGGCCATGTCGTTGCGTATGGTCGCCGGGGAGACGCCCAGGTTGTGCCGCTCGACCAGGGCCTTCGAGCCCACCGGCTCCTGGGTGGCCACGTAGTCCTCGACGATCGCCCGCAGCACGTCCAGGCGGCGGCGATCCAGCTTCGGCTCGTCCACGGTGCGCACCTCCTGGTCGGCGGATCTCGAACACGACGTTACTTGGCGGTTGGCACTCGTTCGACGGGAGTGCCAGCTCCCGTACGTCCAGTGTACGGCTTGCCGCCGACCCTTGGTCTACCCTCGGCGTGTGGTGAACGCACAGCGGAACATTCCCGGAGACCTGCCGTCCCACGCACGGCGGCGGCCGGTGTCGGTCGAGATCGAGGCCGTCCGCGAACTCGTGGTCGAAGACGTGGAGACCGGATTCTGCGGCGCGGTGGTGCGGGTGGAGAAGACGCCGGGCGGATACACCGTCACCCTGGAGGACCGGAGGGGCAAGCACCGCGTCTTCCCGCTCGGTCCCGGGTTCCTGTTCGAGGGAAAGCCCGCGACGCTGGTCAGGCCGCGTCCGGCGGCGCCCGTCGAGTCGAAGTCCGGGCGCACGGCCTCGGGCTCGATCGCGGTGCACGGACAGCGGGCGAAGGTCGCGCGGGCCGGGCGGATCTACGTCGAGGGCAAGCACGACGCGGAGTTGGTCGAGCGGGTCTGGGGCGACGACCTGCGGGTCGAGGGCGTCGTCGTGGAGCTGCTCGGCGGCGTGGACGAACTGCACGAGATCGCCGCGGAATTCCAGCCCGGCCCCGGCCGCAGGTTGGGCGTGCTGCTGGACCACCTGGTGCCGAACAGCAAGGAGACGCGCGCGGCCGACCGGCTCCAGCGCGGCCGCGAGGACTGCATCCTGGTGCTCGGACACCCGTACGTCGACATCTGGCAGGCCGTCAAACCCGCGTCGGCCGGCATCGCGGCCTGGCCGGTCGTGCCGCGCGCCGAGGTGTGGAAGGACGGGGTCTGCGAACGCCTGCACCGCAAGGACCCGGGCTGGCCGCTGGATCCGCGCCAGGCGTGGGCGCGGATCCTCGGGACGGTGAACTCGTACAAGGACCTGGAACCGGCCCTGCTCGGCCCGGTCGAGGCGCTCATCGACTTCGTGACGGCGCCGGTGCCTTAGGCATCGCTTCTTCCCAGCCGCCACGCGGCGGCGGTGAGGAGGACGACCGGGTAGGCGAGCAGCACGATCAGGCTGGACGTGCGGCTGAGGTAGTCGGGGTTCGGGGCGAGCGAGACGAGCTGGCCGGCGAGGTTGTCGGGCAGCCACTTGCCGATCCGGGTGTCCCAGGGCGCCGGCAGCGCGGAGATGACGCCGGGCAGCACGAATACGAGGGCGAACAGGGCCACGACGGCGCCGGGCGTGTGCCGGATGAGCGCGCCGAGGGCCAGGCCGAGCAGCGCGATGACGGCCAGGTACAGCCCGGTTGACGCGACCGCGGGCAGAGCGTGCGGACTGCTGATCGAGAGCGATACGCCGGTGGGCCCGAGCAGGTCCTGCGAGACGAGGAAGCCCGCGAAGGCGGCCGCCTCGCCGACGATCAGCGACGTGACGCCGATGACGACGGCCTTGGCCATCAGCACCGAGCGGCGCTGCGGAATCGCCGCGAATGTCGTACGAATCAGCCCGCTGGAGTACTCCGAGCTGATCATCAGCACCCCGAGCGAACCAATGATCAGCTGGCCGATCTCGAAGCCGCGGAACGTCGAGCTCAGCGGATCGAACGAGGCGCGGTTCAGCGGCGAGAGGTGCGGCCAGCGCGCGGCCATCGCCTGCCCGACCAGCGCCGAGACGCCGATCCCGACGACGACGAGGGCGAGCAGCGCGTAGTAGGTCGAGCGCGTGGCGCGGAACTTGACCGTCTCGGCGCGGATCAGATCCCTGAACCAGGCGAGCGGTCCGGCGGCGGTCAACCGGGTCACGGTGGTGATCGTGGCGGCCATGGTTCAGCGCTCCTTCGCGGGGACGGGCTCTTCGTGCGGGCTGCGGTACTCGACCGCGTCGGCCGTGAGCTGCATGAACGCCTCCTCGAGACTCGCGTGGTCGCCGCGCAGCTCGTGCAGTTCCAGGCCGGCCGCGGCGGCCAGGTGCCCCACGCGGTCGATCGGCAGGCCGGTGACGGCGAGCGCGCCGTCGTCGAGGGCTTCGATGTCCGCGCCCCGGTCGATCAGGATCCGCGCGAGCTCCCCCGCGTACGGCGAGCGCACGACGATCCGCGAGGCCGAGCCGGACGCGATGAACTCGCCGGTCGTGGTGTCGGCGATGAGCCTGCCGCGGCCGATGACGACGAGCCGGTCGGCGGTCTGCGCCATCTCGGAGAGCAGGTGGCTGGAGACCAGGATCGTGCGCCCCTCGGCCGCGAGCGACTGCAGCAGTTCGCGCAGCCAGCGCACGCCCTCCGGGTCGAGGCCGTTGACCGGCTCGTCGAACAGCAGCACGGCCGGATCGCCCAGCAGCGCGGCCGCGATGCCGAGCCGCTGCTTCATGCCGAGCGAGTAGCCGCCGACCCGCCGCTTCGCGACCTGCTCCAGGCCGACCTGTTCCAGCAGGTCGGGCACGCGCCGCGGGCCGATCCGGTTCGCCCGGGCCAGCGAACGCAGGTGCGCGTCGGCGCTGCGGCCCGGATGCACGGCGCCCGCGTCGAGCAGCGCGCCGACCTCGTGCAGCGGTCGGATCAGGGTGCCGAAGCGGCGGCCGGCCACGGTCGCCTCGCCGCGGTCGGGCCGGTCCAGGCCGAGGATGACGCGCAGGGTGGTGGACTTCCCGGCGCCGTTGGGTCCGAGGAAGCCGGTGACGTGGCCGGGCCGGACCGTGAAGGTGAGCGCGTCGACGGCGAGCGCGGTGCCGTAGCGCTTCGTGATGTCGGAGACCTCAATCATGGCCCCAGCGTCCGCCGCGCGGACCCCGGCGGACGTCGGAGCGCGGTCGCGACTTCCGGTGGACGGATACAGCCCGAGGATGACCGCCTCCAGGCTGATGCCGTCCGGCGAACCGGCGTCTAGCGTCGAGGGCGTGAGCGCGCACAGTGCACAGCCCGTCCCGCGATCCCCCGTGCTGATCGCCACGGACGTCGTGGTCGCGACCCTGCTCGCCGCGATGATGACCGTCTCGGCGCTGCGGCCCGGGGTCGTGCGGATCTTCGAGGGTCCGGTCTGGCTCCGGATCGCGATCGGCATGCTGTCGGCCCTCGCGGTGGCCACGCGGCGTCCGGCGCCGGTCGCCTCGCTCGCCGTGGCCACGATCGGCTCGACCACGGCCTGGATGTACGGGTTCGAACGCGCCTCGTTCCTGGCGGTGGCGCTGGTGCTCTTCATCATCGGCTCGACCCGGCCGCCGCGCCGCTCCGGACTGCTGCTGCTCGCCGCGGCGACGGTGACGGTGATCGGGTGCGTGGTCAACAACACGCCGCAGGTGGCGATCATGCGTGCCGTGCCGGAGTGGTGGCAGATCATCGGGTTCGCCGCGACTCCGCTCGCGTTCGAGGCGGTCGGCTGGGCGGTCGGCATGGCGGTCTACCGGCAGCGCAGCTACGTCGAGGCGGTGAAGACGCAGGCCGCGCAGGAGGTGCACACGCAGCGGGAGCTGGCGGCGCGTGCGGCCGCCGAGGAGCGGCTGCGGATCGCGCGGGAGCTGCACGACGTCGTGGCGCACGCGATGAGTGTGATCACCGTGCAGGCAGGCGTGGCCCGCTACATCGACGCCTCGATGCCGGAGCAGACGTCCGCGGCGCTCGAAACGATAGAGTCGACGGGCCGTCAGGCGCTGCGTGACATGCGGCAACTGCTCGGGGTGCTGCGTGCGGACGGCGAGCGCTCGCCGAACAGTCCGGCCCCGGCGCTGTCGGATCTCGACGAGCTCGTGGAGGGGCTTCGGGGCGCCGGAACGAGCGTGGAGCTGCGCGTCGGGGGCGATGTGCGCCGACTGCCGGAGGGGCTGGAGTTGTCCGCGTACCGAATCGTCCAGGAGGCGCTCACGAACGTCGTGAAGCACGCCTCGACCGACCGCGCCCGGGTGGACCTGCGGTACGAGCCGGGAGAACTGGCCATCGAGATCGTCGACGACGGGGCGGGAGCGCTCGCCGGGATGTCCGGCGGCGGCCACGGCCTCGTCGGCATGCGCGAACGGGCCGCGCTGCACGGCGGCAGCCTCGAAGCCGGACCGCTGCCGGTCCGCGGCTACCGCGTCGCGGCACGTCTGCCCGTCCCCGGGCCGCTCGAGGCGGTCGCGGCGTGAACCTCGAAACCGAGCGGCCCATCAGTGTCCTGATCGCCGACGACCAGGCCCTGGTGCGCGGCGCGTTCGCGGCGTTGGTGGACGCGGTACCCGGGATGCACGTGGTCGGCACGGCCGCGGACGGCGCCGAGGCGGTCGCGCTGGCCGCCGAGTGCCGGCCGGACGTGGTGCTGATGGACGTGCGGATGCCGCGCATGGACGGCATCGCCGCGACCCGCGAGATCATCTCGGCCGACGGCGACGGCCCGCGCGTGCTCATCCTGACGACGTTCGACCTCGACGAATACGTCTTCTCCGCGCTGCGGGCGGGCGCGGGCGGCTTCCTGCTCAAGGACACGCCGCCGGACGACCTCGTCACCGCGATCCGGGTCATCGCGGGCGGGGAGGCGCTGCTCGCCCCGACCGTGACCCGCCGCCTGATCGAGGAGTTCGCCCGCCGCCCCGAGCCCGCCACCGCGCCGCACCAGAGCCTCGACGGCGTCACCGAACGCGAGCGCGAGGTGCTGGTGCTGATCGGCCGCGGCATGTCGAACTCCGAGATCGCCGCGCACCTGCACCTCGCCGCGGCGACCGTGAAGACGCACGTCAGCCGCCTGCTGATGAAACTCTGCGCCCGCGACCGCGCCCAACTGGTGATCGCGGCCTACGAGAGCGGGCTGCTCGGCGCCGCGCAGTAGCAGCGGCCGCAGCCCCAGCCGTCAGTCCGTCAGATCGCGCACGATCGCGTCGGCCAGCAGTCGTCCGCGCAGGGTCAGCACGGCGTGGCCGTCGGCGAAGGGCAGCGGCTCCAGCAGCGACTCCTGCAGGGCCAGTTCCGCGGCGGCGCGGCCCTTGTCGCTCAGCACGCCGAGTTCCAGGCCGTCCGAGATGCGCAGCTCCAGCAGGATCCGCTCGATGCGGCGGTCTTCCGGGGTGAGCACCTCGCGCGCGAGGCCCGGGGAATGGCCGGCCTCGATGCGCTGGGCGTAGGCGGTCGGGTGCTTGACGTTCCACCAGCGGGTGCCGCCGATGTGGGAGTGGGCGCCGGGTCCGACGCCCCACCAGTCGGCGCCGGTCCAGTAGAGCAGGTTGTGCCGGCAGTGCGCGTCCTCGGAGACGGCCCAGTTGGACACCTCGTACCAGCGGTATCCGGCCTCGGCGAGCAGCTGATCGGTCATCAGGTACCGGTCGGCGTGCAGGTCCTCGTCGATCATCGGCAGCTCGCCGCGGCGGATGCGGCCGGCCAGCCGGGTGCCGTCCTCGACGATCAGCGAGTAGGCCGAGACGTGGTCCGGGTACGCGCCGATCACCGCCTCCAGCGAGGCGCGCCAGTCGTCCTCGGTCTCCCCCGGCGTCCCGTAGATCAGGTCCAGGTTGACCTGCTCGAAGCCCGCGTCGTACGCCCAGCGCACGCACTGCTCGGGACGGCCCGGCGTGTGCCCGCGCTCCAGCACCTCCAGCACGTGCTGCCGCGCCGACTGCATGCCGAAGGAGATCCGGTTGAAGCCGCCCTCGGCCAGCTCGACGAGGTACTTCTCGTCCACCGACTCCGGGTTCGCCTCGGTGGTGATCTCCGCGTCCGAGGAGAGGCCGAACTCGTTCTTGATCGTCTTCAGCACGGCGACGAGGTCCTTGGCGGGCAGCAGCGTCGGGGTGCCGCCGCCGAAGAACACCGTCTCCACCGGCACGTAGGACTCGCCGAGCACCTTGCGGGCCTGGCGGATCTCGGCGATCGCGTGCTGCGCGTACCCGGCCTGCGACGCGCCGCCGCCGAGCTCGGTCGCGGTGTACGTGTTGAAGTCGCAGTAGCCGCAGCGGCTGGCGCAGTACGGCACGTGCACGTACATGCCGAAGGGACGCGCACCGAAGGAGCCGAGGGACTCCCGGGGCAGCGCGCCGTCGGCCGGGACCGGTTCGCCGTCGAGTTGTACGGAAGGCATTGGGTCATTGTCTCAGTCCGCCGCCGCGGCTGTCAGGCGCGGTCCCCGCGGGCGCGCGGCATTGCCCCGAACGACCCAATCATTCGACCGGTCGGATCGTATTCCCGGCGTGCCGCGGCGAAATCGGGTGGCGATCACCCCGGGGGCCGGATAAGAAGGCCGGGTGACCTTCACCACTCCCGGAACCAGTGCTCCCGACCTCACCGCCGACGGCGTCGAACAGCTCGTCAACGGGCTCGACGGCCTGGAGACGCACGACGCGACGAGCGTCCGCCGCCTCACCGACGCGGACCTAGGCCGGTGCGTCGAACTCGGCGTCAGCCGGGACTGGGGAGCCGAGCAGCGCAAGTGGGGCCTGCTGTTCGAGGTCGGCGAGGTGTACGGCATCGAGGACGCCGGGCAGCTCGTCGCCACCGCCGTGCTCGCCCGCTACGGCCGGCAGTTCGGCGCGGTCAGCATGGTGCTGGTCGCCCGGAGCCACGAGCGCCGGGGCTACGGCTCGCGGATCATGCGGCACGTGATCGACCAGGCCGTCGGCGGCACGCTGGTGCTGCACGCCACGCCCGAGGGCCGTCCGCTGTACGAGAAGCTCGGCTTCAAGACCTTCGGCACCGTCGAGGCGCATGTCGGCGTGTTCGACCCGACCGGTGCCCGCGCCGGACGCACCGAGCCCGCCACGCCCGAGGACCTGCTGCAGCTCGCCCGGCTCGACCACGAGGTCTACGGCGTGCACCGCACCGCCCTGCTCAAGCGGCTGCCGAACTTCGCCGAGCGGGTGCGGGTGCTGCGCGACGCGGAGGGCCTGATCACCGGCTACGGCGCGCTCTGGCGCTCCGAGGGCTCGGCCGTGATCGGCCCGGTGCTGGCCTCCGACGTGGCCGGCGCCCGCGACCTGATCACCGACCTCGCCGACGGCGTCGGGGACCGGATCCGGCTGGACGTGGACGCCGAGAACGACGACCTGTCCGCCTGGGCCTGCGGCCACGGCCTCAAGCCCAGCTATGCGTGCGCGCACATGGTCCTCGGCGGCACCGCCCCGATGGACCACGCGCGGCTGCACGCACCGCTGATGTGCGCCCTCGGCTAAGCGGCCGCGGCCGTCACTTCTTCTTGTTCGCGTCCGAGGGGCCGTCGGAGTCGGAGGACAGCGCGGCGATGAAGGCCTCCTGCGGCACCTCGACGCGGCCGACCATCTTCATCCGCTTCTTGCCCTCCTTCTGCTTCTCCAGCAGCTTCCGCTTCCGCGAGATGTCGCCGCCGTAGCACTTCGCGAGCACGTCCTTGCGCATCGCCCGCACCGACTCGCGGGCGATGACCCGGGCGCCGATCGCGGCCTGGATCGGCACCTCGAACTGCTGACGCGGGATCAGGTCCTTCAGGCGCTCGGCCATCTTCACGCCGTAGTTGTAGGCGCGGTCCTTGTGCACGATCGCGGAGAAGGCGTCCACCTTCTCGTGGTGCAGCAGGATGTCCACCTTGACCAGGTCGGCCACCTGCTCGCCGTCCACGTCGTAGTCCAGCGAGGCGTAGCCGCGGGTCTTGGACTTCAGCTGGTCGAAGAAGTCGAAGATGATCTCGCCGAGCGGGAGGGTGTAGCGCAGCTCGACCCGGTCCTCGGAGAGGTAGTCCATGCCGAGCAGCACGCCGCGCCGGCCCTGGCACAGCTCCATGATCGCGCCGATGTACTCGCTCGGGGCCAGCACCGTCGCGCGCACCGTCGGCTCGTAGACCTCGGCGATCTTGCCGTCCGAGGGGAACTCGCTCGGGTTGGTGACCGTGTGCTCCTCGCCGTTCTCCATGATCACCCGGTAGACCACGTTCGGGGCGGTGGCGATCAGATCGAGGTTGAACTCGCGCTCGAGCCGCTCCCGGATGATCTCCAGGTGCAGCAGGCCGAGGAAGCCGACCCGGAAGCCGAAGCCGAGCGCCGCCGAGGTCTCCGGCTCGTAGACCAGCGCGGCGTCGTTGAGCTGCAGCTTGTCCAGCGCGTCGCGCAGCAGCGGGTAATCCGAGCCGTCGATCGGGTAGATGCCCGAGAAGACCATCGGCTTCGGTTCCTTGTACCCGGACAGCGGCTCGGTGGCGCCCTTGTTCTGCGCGGTGATCGTGTCGCCGACCTTCGACTGGCGCACGTCCTTCACGCCGGTGATCAGGTAGCCCACCTCGCCCGGGCCGAGGCCGTCGGCGGGCTTGGGCTCCGGCGAGATGACGCCGATCTCCAGCAGTTCGTGCGTGGCCCCGGTGGACATCATCAGGATGCGCTCGCGCTTGGAGAGGTAGCCGTCGACCACCCGGACGTAGGTGACCACGCCGCGGTACGAGTCGTAGACCGAGTCGAAGATCATCGCGCGGCTCTTGCCCTCGGCGTCGCCGGTCGGCCGCGGCAGCGTGCGCACCACGTGGTCGAGCAGCTCGGGCACGCCCTGGCCGGTCTTGCCGGAGACCTTCAGCACCTCCTCCGGCTCGCAGCCGATCAGCTTGGCGAGCTCCTCGGCGTACTTCTCCGGCTGCGCGGCCGGCAGGTCGATCTTGTTGAGCACCGGGACGACGGTCAGGTCGTTCTCCAGCGCCATGTACAGATTGGCGAGGGTCTGCGCCTCGATCCCCTGGGCCGCGTCCACCAGCAGGATCGCGCCCTCGCACGCGGCCAGCGAGCGGGAGACCTCGTAGGTGAAGTCGACGTGCCCCGGCGTGTCGATCATGTTCAGCACGTGCGTCGCGCCGTCCACCCGCCAGGGCAGCCGGACCGCCTGCGACTTGATGGTGATGCCGCGCTCGCGCTCGATGTCCATCCGGTCCAGGTACTGCGCGCGCATCTGCCGCTCGTCGACCACGCCGGTCAGCTGAAGCATGCGGTCCGCCAGCGTGGACTTGCCGTGGTCGATGTGCGCGATGATGCAGAAGTTGCGGATCAGCGCCGGGTCCGTCTTGGACGGCAACGGGATGTCGGTCGGCAGGGCAGGCACGCGGAAATCCATTCGGCTGGTAGGGACCAAGACCTATCGTCCCATGACCAAGCCGTGGACCGTAATTTGCCGGACGGCGCGAGTATGTCGGGCGGGACTGGCAGAATTCCGCGCATGAGTCCCGTGAGCCGCAGCCGCAAGCCGAAGCGCCCGCACAAGCCCGTGCAGCACGCACCCGCGTCCCCGTACGCCAAGTTCCTCGACGAGGCCAAGGCCCTGCTCGACCCGGAGACCGAGGTCGTCGAGGCCGAGCTGTGGGGCTCCTTCGCGCTCGGCGCCCTGTTCGAGACCTCCTGGTTCGGCGAGGACGAGTCCGACGACGAGGACCCGGACGACGTCTTCGAGGAGCAGTTCGGCGAGCTCGTCGAGTACTTCGGCAAGCAGAAGCGGCGGCCGGAGGCGCTGGCCGGGCTGCGCGCGCTGGCGATGGTCGGCGAGGACTGGACCCGCGAGGAGGCGCTGCGCGCGGCGGACGAGCTGGCCGCGGCGGGCGTGAAGGAGCCGGGCTGGCTGCAGCGGGCCGACGAGGTCGAGCCGACCTCCGTCTTCCGCGCGGGCGACCTGTTCGGCGACGCGGGCACGATCAACCTGGGCTTCAAGCGCGGCGGCGAGGAGCACACCGTCAGCTGCTACGTGGCCGACCGCGGCGGCCCGGTGCTGGAGCGGGTGCTCGTGGTGCCCGGCGGCGCGGCCGAGCTGGCCCGCGGGATGCGCGCGAACGAGGAGGGCGAGGGCCGGCTGCACATCAGCGAGCTGACGGCCGTGCAGGCGCGCACGCTGCTCGCCGAGGCGCTGGACCGGCTGCTGTCCGAGGGCCCGGAGGACCCGGAGGAGCTGCTCGCGATCGCCGAGGAGGCCGGGCTCGACCCGGAGGAGCTGGAGATGACCAGCCCGGTCGGGCTGTGGGCGCTGCTCGCGGCGCGGCTCGAACTGCTGCCGGAGCCCGCGGTCTCGGACACCGCCGTGGGCAGCGCCGAGGACGTGCGGGAGACCGCGGAGGCCTTCGTCGCCTCGAAGTACGCGGCCGACCTGTCCGACCCCGAACTGGCCGGCGCGCTGGCCACCGTCTTCGGCGACGTGGCGGCCCTGAGCGACCGCACGGCCGTCGGCTTCGGCCCGATCAGCCTGGGCGGCTACCTGCTGGACGAGTTCGCCGAGACCATCGAGCTGACCGAGGTCGAGGCGATGCTCGTGCCGGCCGTGCTCGCCGCGTGGGCCGAGTTCACCAACGAGCGCCGGGGCCTGGGCGAGGAGGGCCTGCGGCTGTGGCGCGAGGCGCTGCCGGACCTCTCCCGCGCGTTCACCCAGGTCTACCTGGACGACGACGTGGTGGAGCTGCGCGAGGAGTACGAGGCCATCCCGATCCGCGACTACAAGGTCAACGCGGGGATGGACCTGTCCGAGGTGCTGCAGCAGCTGGTGGACGAGGCGCGCGGCGGCGACGAGGACGAGGAAGACGAGTACGAGTTCGAGGACGTCGCGGACGAGGACGAGGAGTAGGCGGCGACGTGGCGCAGACCGGGAGCGTCCGCTTCCTGCACACCGCGGACTGGCAGCTGGGGATGACCCGGCACTGGCTCGGCGAGCATCAGGGCGCGTACGACCGGGCCCGGATCGGCGCGATCCGGCGGGTCGGGCGGGTGGCCGAGGAGCAGGGCTGCGAGTTCATCGTGGTCTGCGGCGACGTCTTCGAGTACGCGCAGGTCAAGCCGCGTACCGCGGAACCGGCGCTGGAGCGGCTGAACGCGCTGCCGGTGCCGGTGTACCTGCTGCCGGGCAACCACGACCCGCTGACCGAGTCGGGGCTCTACCGCTCGGACTGGTTCCGGCAGCAGGCGGGACCGAACGTGCGCGTGCTGGCCGAGGCCGGCCTGGTCGAGGTGCGTCCGGGCGTGGAACTGCTGGTCGCGCCGTGGTTCTCCAAGCAGGCCCCGGCCGAGCAGATCGACCGGCTCGCGGCCCGGTTCGACCCGGTGCCGCCGGGCACGGTGCGGATCGCGCTCGGACACGGCGGCGTCGACTCGCTGGCCGCGGCGCTGACCGTGGACCCGATCTCGACGTCGGCGCTGGAGGCGGCCGTCACACAGCGCCGGGTGGACTACGTGGCGCTGGGCGACCGGCACTCGAAGTTCTCCGTCGGCGGCTCGGGGCGCGTCTGGTACTCCGGCAGCCCGGAGCCGACCGCGACGCGCGACCCGGATCCCGGCCACGTGCTGGTGGTCGAGCTCGGGCCCGAGCGCGCGATCGAGGTGACGCCGCATCAGGTCGCCACGTGGACGTTCCGCGAGCAGCGCTTCGAACTGGCCGAACCCGAGGACGTGGACACGGTCTTCGACTGGCTGGACGCGTTCCCGGAGAAGGCCGACACGGTCGCGAAGCCGATCCTCTCCGGCGTGCTCGGGCTGGCCGACTCGGAGCGGCTGCGCGCCGGGCTGGAGAGCCGGGGCCACCGGTTCGCGGCGATCCTGGAGTCGGGTCGCAGTACGCTGCGCGCCCGGCCGGAGGACGCGGACCTGGCGGACCTCGCGCTCACCGGCTTCGTCGCCGAGGCCGCGACGGCGCTGCGCGACCAGGGCGGCGAGGCGGCGAACGACGCGCTGCGGCTGCTCATCCGGCTGGCCGGGAACTGAAGGGGCGGTAACCGAGATGCTGCGGGTGCACCGGGTCGGGCTGACCGACTTCAAGGGCGTGGAGACGCGCGTGGTGGAGTTCAGCGAGCACGGGATCACGCTGGTCTCGGGGCCGAACGAGATCGGCAAGTCCTCGCTGGTGGACGCGTTGGACCTGCTCATCGACATGCGCGCGAGCTCGAAGCACAGCCGCGTGGTCGCCGCCCGGCCGACCGGCCGCGACGTCGGCCCGACCGTGGAGGCCGAGCTCACCCTCGGCCCGCACCGGCTCGTCTACCGCAAGCGCTGGCTGCGCACGCCGCTGACCGAACTGCACGTCATCAGCCCGGTCCCCGCGCAGTACAGCGGCGACACGGCGCACGAGCGTTTCAACAACCTATTGATGGAAAACGGCGTCGACAAGGACCTGTGGCGCAGGCTGCGGGTGGACCAGGGCGCGCCGCTGGGGCAGGCGTCGGTCGGCGGTTACGCCTCGGTGCCCGCGATGGCGGGCGAGGCCGAGCAGCTGGCGTCGGTGCAGCGCGGCCCGGAGGAGGAACTGTTCGAGCGGGCGAAGGCCGAGTACGAGCGGTACTTCACCGAGAAGCGCAACCAGCCGACCGGCGACTTCAAGGCCGCGCGCGAGGCGCTGGACGAGGCGTGCGCCAAGGCCGAGGAGGCGAGGGTCGCGCTCGCCGATGCCGAGGGCGACCTGACGGAGTTTCAGCGGACGTGGCGCCAACTCGGCGAGGGGACCACGGAGCTGACGGCGGCGACCGAGCGGCTGCGCGAGTTCGAGCAGCGGCAGAAGGAGGCCGTCGAGGCGGAGACGCGGCTGCGCGAGCTGGACGCGGCGCTCGCGGAGGCCGAGGCGATCGCGCTGCAGGAGGCCGAGGTCGCGCGCCTGGGCGACCGGCTGGCCGAGCACGAGGCCGAGGCCGGCGCCAAGCAGTCGGAACTGGCGGCGGCGGAGCAGGAGTCGACGCAGGCCGAGGCGGCGCTGCGGGAGTGTGTCGGGCAACGCGAGGCAGCGAAGACGGCGGCCCGGCTGGCGGCCGAGGAGGTCGCGTGGCGCCAGGACGAGGCGCAGGCCGACCAGCTGGAGGCGGTGCTCAGCCGGGTCGAGGCGGCCCAAGCCCGGCTCGACGAGGCCGAGAACAAGCTGACCGTCTGCAAGGTCACCGACAAGGTCCTGGCCGAGATCGACGCCGCACACCGCGCGTGGGAGAAGGCGCACGACCAGCTCACCGCCAACGCCGCCACAGTCGCCGTCACGCAGCTCGGCGAGGCTCCGGTGCTGGTGGACGGCGCCGAGTCAGCAGAGAGCGAATTCCCGCTGCCGGTGTTGGAAGCCCGCACCGTCGAGGTGCCGGGCGCCGTGCGGGTCGTGGTGATGCCAGGCAGCGGTGAGAAGGCAAGGCGGGCGGCCGAGCGCGAGACCGGCGACGTGTACCGCGAGCTGTGCGCACGAGCGGGCGTCCCGGACATCGCCGCCGCACGCGAGGCCGAGCAGACCTGGCGTTCGGCCCGCGAGGAACGCCAGAACGCGCTGACCGCCATCGAAGCCGCGTTGTACGACGAGTCCGCCGACCAACTGCGCTCCAAGCTCGGCGCCCTGCGCACCCGCATCGCCGCGTACGTGGCCGGACTGCCGGGCGAGCACGTCCGCTCGGCGGATCTGGCGGCGGCGCAGACGGCTGAGTTGGCGGCGCGTGGCGCGGCGGAGGTGGCCGAGGATCGGCGGCGGCAGGCGGAGGACGCGGCGAAGCGGCAGGAGAGTCGCGTCAGCACGCTGCGAGCGGAGCAGACGGGCGCGGTACGTGCCGCGCGGGACGCGGGGACCGAGCTGGAGCTCGCGCGTAAGCGCCTCAGCGATCTCGGCACGCCGCTGACCGAGGCGGAGTTGATGCGGACGCGTGGTGCGCGGGATACGACGGCCGAGCAGTTGGCGCGGCTGGATCCGGAGCATCTGACCTCGCAGCTCGACAACCAGCGTCGCCTGGTGCCCGACCTGGAGCAGGCCCAGAACGAGCGGCGGCTGCGGCTCGAGGTGCTCGGCGACCGGCTCGCGCGGCACGGGCAGGCGGCACCCGAGGAGCAGTTGGCGCTGGCCGAGACGGAGCGGGAGCGGGCGCAGCGTGCCTACGACGCGCTCAACCGGCGCGCGAAGGCGGCTGAGCTGCTGTTCGGCACGTTGAGCAGCCACCGCGAGGCCGCCCGGAACCGGCACACGACGCCGTTCCGGCAGCGGGTCGAGCGGTTCGCGCAGCGGCTGTTCAGCCAGGACGTGCACGTGGAGATCGGCCCGGACCTGACGATCGCGTCGAAGACCGTGGGCGGCGTGACGGTCCCCTTCGACTCGCTCTCGGCGGGCGCCCGCGAGCAGCTGAGCCTGCTCGCGCGTATCGCCTGCGCGGACCTGGTCGGCTCGGTCCCGCTGATCCTGGACGACGTGCTCGGCCACTCGGACCGCGGCCGGCTGGAGGACGTGGCGGTGATCCTCGCCGGAGTCGCCGACCGCACCCAGATCATCCTGCTCAGCCACGAGCCCGGCCGCTTCCCGATCGCCGGGATCCACCGCGTGGAGCTGTGACGACGGTCCGGAGCACCCGGACCCCGCTGGTAGACTGGTCGATCGCGTGGCCTCGTAGTGCGGTGTTGCCAGCCTGAAGCAAAGCAGTGGTGACAAGACATCGCACGGTCGGCCCGAGGTCGACTCGCCGCGCTAACCACCAAGAAGTGACAGGAAGAGGCTGTTTTTCTCCATGGCTAACATCAAGTCGCAGATCAAGCGCATCAAGACGAACGAGAAGGCGCGGCTGCGCAACAAGGCGTACAAGTCCGAGCTGAAGACCGCGATCCGTCGCACCCGCGAGGCCGTCGCCGCCGGCGACGCCGCGAAGGCGCAGGAGGCGGCCGCGTACGCGTCCCGCAAGCTGGACAAGGCCGTCTCGAAGGGCGTCATCCACGCCAACCAGGCCGCCAACAAGAAGTCCGCGCTGGCCAAGGCCGTCAACGGCCTGAGCGCCTGATCGCTCGCACGCTGATCGAAGTCCGGGCCCCGTTCGTCACCTGACGAGCGGGGCCCGGACTTTTTCGCACTACGACCACGGCTACAGCGACAGGACGAGCTTCTCCAGCGCGTAGTACGGGTCGGCCGCCGCGCCCTTGACCGCGGCGTCGGTGTCGGCGACCGCGCGCAGCCCGGCCGACAGGCGTCCCGGGTTCCAGCTGCGGGCCTGCTTGCGGAGCTTGTCTATCTGCCACGGCGGCAGACCGAGGTCCTTCGCCCCGCCGCCGGCGGCCGCGACCTTGCCGAGGCGGCGCAGGCCGGTGGCGAACGCGCTCACGATCAGCACCGGCGCGACACCGGTGTCCAGCGCGAAGCGCAGCTGCTCCAGGGCCTCGAACCGCTTGCCCTCGATCGCCAGGTCCGCGATCGCGAAGCCGGAGACCTCGGCGCGGCCCTGGTAGTACTTCGCCACCGTCGCCTCGTCCACCGTGCCCTCGGTGTCGGCGACCAGCTGGCTCGCCGCGGCGGCGAGTTCGCGCAGGTCGGACCCGATCGCGTCGGACAGCGCGCGCGCGGCGTCGTCCGAGATCGAGCGCTTGACCCGCTTGAACTCGGCCTTGACGAAGCCGATCCGGTCGCCGGGCTTGCCCAGCTTCGGGCAGTCCACGAGGTTGGGCTTGCGCTTCTTGACCGCGTCGAGGAACGCCTTGCCCTTGACCCCGCCGCCGTGCACCAGGATCAGCACCGTGGTGTCCGCCGGGTCGGCCAGGTAGCGCGTCACCTCGGTCGTCTGCTCGGCCGTCAGATCCTGCACGCCGCGCACGACGACCACCTTGGCCTCGCCGAACAGCGACGGCGAGACCAGTTCGGCGAAGCCGCCCGCCGCGAGCTGGCCCGGCACCACGTCGCAGATCTCGACGCTCGGGTCCTGCGCGCGGGCCGCGGCCACCACCTCGGCCACGGCCCGGTCGGCGAGCAGCTCCTCCGGGCCGGTGACCAGCGTCAGCGGCGGGACGACGGTCACGACTCTCCGGCGGCGTCCGCACCGGCGGCCGAGCCGCCCGCGGCGCCGTCCAGGGCCGCCTCCACCTTGGCGGCGGCGCAGACCCAGGCGAGCGCGAAGGCCTCCTCGTGCCAGGCGTCGTAGCGGCCGGACTTGCCGCCGTGCCCGGCCGAGTCGATCTCCGTCTTCAGCAGGATGTCCCGGCTCTGCCCGTTCAGCGCCGTGGCACGCAGCCGGGCGATCCACTTGGCGGGTTCGTGGTAGCCGACCCGGGTGTCGTTGACACTGGTGCGCGCCAGGATCGGCGGGTAGGCCACCGCGGCCACGTTCTCGTACGGGCTGTACTCCTTCATGTACTGGTACACCTCGGCGGACTCGAGCGGGTTGCCCCACTCGTCCCACTCCATGACCGTCAGCGGCAGGCTCGGGTCCAGGATCGTGTTCAGCGCGTCCACGAACGGCACCTCGGCGAGCACGCCCGCCCACAGCTCCGGCGCCAGGTTCGCGATCGCGCCCATCAGCAGGCCGCCCGCGGAACCGCCGCGCGCGACGATGCGGTCGGGGGCCGACCAGCCCTCGGCGACCATCGCCCGGCCGCAGGCCACGAAGTCGGTGAAGGTGTTCTTCTTGTGCAGCAGCTTGCCCTGCTCGTACCAGTACCGGCCCATCTCGCCGCCGCCGCGGATGTGCGCGATGGCGAAGACGAAGCCGCGGTCGAGCAGGCTCAGGCGCGCGACGGAGAAGTACGGATCCATCGACGCCTCGTACGAGCCGTAGCCGTAGAGCAGGCAGGGCGCCGTGCCGTCCGGCTCCAGGCCCTTGCGGTGCACGACGGAGATCGGCACCCGGGTGCCGTCCTCGGCCGTCGCCCACACGCGGCGCTGCTCGTACTGCTCCGGATCGAAACCGCCGAGCACCGGCTGCCGCTTGAGCAGCGTCAGCTCGCCGCCGGCGATGTCGTAGTCGTACACCGAGAACGGGGTCACCATCGAGCCGTAGCCGATGCGCACGCGGTCGGCGGTGTACTCCGGGTTGCTGCCGGTGTCGACTTGGTAGATCGGCTCGTCGAACTCGATCGGGCGGCCCGCGCTGCTCGGCACGCCGTCCACGATCGGGTGCACGGCGACGCCGGTCAGCCCGTCCCTGCGGTATTCGAGCACGAAGTGGTCCGCGAAGGCCTCGACCTCGAGCAGCCGGACGGCCGGGTCGTGCGCGAGCAGCGGGGTCCACTCGCCGGGCGCGGTGATCGGCGCCGTGGCCAGCTCGAAGTTCTCCTTGCCGTCGCTGTTGTGCACGACGAGCAGCACGTCCCGGTCCGGGTCGGTCGGGTGGGCCCAGTGGTCCACCGCGTACTCGACGCCGGTCTCCCGCTCCTTGACCACCCGGAACTCGCCGGTCGGGTCGTCCGCGCGCAGCAGCCGGGCCTCGCTGGTGATCTTCGAACCGAGCCCGATCTCGATGTACTTCTCGCTGCGGCTCAGGCCCACGCCCAGCCAGAAGCGCTCGTCCGGCTCCTCGAAGACCAGCACGTCCTGCTCGGCGGCGGTCCCGATCGCGTGGCGGTGTACGCGGTACGGGCGCCAGGCGTCGTCCACGGTCGTGTAGAACAGCACCGAGTTGTCGGCCGCCCACGCCGTGCTGTAGTGCGTGTTCGGGATCTCGTCGGCCAGGTCCTCGCCGGTGGCCAGGTCCCGGATCCGCAGCGTGAAGCGCTCGTCCCCGTCGAAGTCCGTCGAGTACGCCAGCAGCCGGTCGTCCGGGGAGAGGTCGAAGGCGCCCAGCGAGAAGAAGTCGTGCCCCTCCGCGAGCGCGTTGCCGTCCAGCAGGATCTGCTCGCCCGGCAGCGCGGACCCGTCCTCGGACAGCACCGGCGGATTCGGTCCCGTCGCGGCGATCCGGCAGTGGATCGAGTACTGCTTGCCCTCCTCGGTGCGGGCGTAGTGCCACCAGTCGCCCTTGCGGGTCGGCACGGAGAGGTCGGTCTCCTTGGTGCGCCCCTTGATCTCCTGGAAGATCCGCTCGCGCAGCGCGGCCTGGCCCTCGGTGGCCGCGGCGGTGAAGGCGTTCTCGGCCTCGAGGTAGCTCCGGACGTCCTTGTCCTCCTTGTCGAGGAACCAGTAGTAGGGGTCCTCGACGTGGTCGCCGTGCTGGACACGCTCGTGCGGCTGGATTTTCGCGACGGGTGGCTTCATGCCCCGATCCTATGTCCACGATGCGACACGTGGTGGCCTGACGGGGCCCGTCCCCGGGGACGGCACTGTGGCCGCGCGGGCGCAGAAGCGGGTCGTCATGCGCGACGGCAGGCTTGAGGAGTAGTGGTTGCCTCGGCGGTGGCCGTGGCGGCCGCGCGAGTGTGAGGTGTAGGTCGGGCTGGGCGGGGCGGTCGGCAGCGTGCCGTCGCCCCGGTCGGCCTCGACCGGGATGGCCGCGTCGGCCGCGCCCGGCGCGCTGATCAGGACCATGCCGTCGAGGTCGGTGCGGTAGACGCGCGCTCCGTCCGCACCCGCGAGGTAGACCGTGCGCGCGTTCGGGTGGCCGTACGGATTACCCAGGCCGACGGAGATGACGCTGAGGCTCGGCGAGACGGCGGCGAGGAAGTCCGGATCCTGCTTCGCGCTGCCGTGGTGCGGCACCTTGAGTACGTCGGCCTTCAGGTACTGTCTGCGGTCCCGCAGCAGGATCTGCTGAACCGGCGTTTCGATGTCGCCTGTCAACAGGATGTGGAAAGGCGCGCCGTGCACGTCCACGGTGACGGCCATGACGATGGAGTCGTTGTTGGGCCCCGAGTTCTCGCTCGGGCCGTCCTCGGCCATGTTCCCGTCGCCCATGCCCGAGTCGTGGAGCGGGTTCTCGGCCTGCGGCCACAGCACGCGCCACGAGACGTCGCCGAGCCGCCGCTGCTCGTCGGGCCGGACGCGGACGACCGGGACGTGCGCGGCCGCCGCGAGCCGGTTCACCAGGGCGGCTCCGGACGGCGGGTCATCGACGGTGGTCGTCTCGATTTCGCCGATCCTGCGGCCTTGGAGCAGGCCGGGGAGCCCGTCGACGTGGTCGGCATGGAAGTGGGTGAGGATCGCGAGGGGAACGTCGGTGATACCGAGTCGCCGGGCACATGTGTCCTCCTTGGCGGGGTCGGGGCCGGTGTCCACGGCGATCGCCGTGTGCGGGCCGAGATTCAGGAACATCCCGTCGCCCTGGCCGATGTCGCAGACGGCCAGCGCCCAGGGTTCGGCCGGGGTGGACGGGGTGGAGAGTTGGCGGATCAGCGGGATGGCGGCGAGGCCGACGAGGAGCAGGCAGGACGCGATGACGATGAGGTGGCGGCGATGCGGCGTCATACGGGGCTCCGTCGGTCGTGGATGCGGTGCAGCGAGCGGGTGAGTCGGCGGCCGATGGCGTACGCGGCGAGCAGGGCGCACATGCCGACCAGGCCGGTCGGCCATGGGACCTTGGCTCCCGGGACGTGCGCGACGCCGTGGGCCACGAGGCAGATCCACCGCGTCGGCCACTGCGCGAGCCAGGCGGCGACGTGGCCCGCCGGCGGCCAGAGCGCGTATCCGGCCATCGCGGCGACGCCGAGCACGGTGGCGGGCGGCGCGGCCGGGACGGCGAGGATGTTGGAGGCGACGGCGTAGAGCGGCAGCGATCCGGTGAAGGTGACGAGCAGCGGCTCGCAGTAGACCTCGGCGGCTGCCGTGTACGCGGCGGTCGTGGCGATCCAGTGCGGCACGTGGTAGACCGCGTACAGGGTGTCGCGCCAGTTGGGAGCGCTGATCAGCAGCCCGGCCGTGGCGGCGACGGAGAGCACGAAGCCGTATTGGTGCGCGAGCCAGGGATCGATCAGCAGCAGGATGAGCGCGGCGCCGGCGGTCGCCGTCAGGCCGCGGAATCGGCGGCCGGTGGACAGCGCGACGCTCGCCAGCAGCGCGGTCACGGTCGCGCGGACCATCGGCGGTCCGGGACGGGCCAGGGCGGTGAATCCGAGCGCGAGCACGGCGGCGAGGAGGGGCAGTGCGTGGGCGCGGAGGCCCGCGTATCGGGCGAGTGGGAGAACGGCTGCGGAGAGGAAGACCAGGTTCTCGCCGGAGACGACCACTAAGTAGCTGAGGCCTGCGGTTTTGAGGTCGGCGGTCGTCGTGGGCGGGACGGCACTCGTGTCGCCGAGGGTGAGGGCGGGGAGCACGGCGGCCGGCTCGTCGGGGAGGTCGGCGACGGCGTGGTGCAGGTCGGTGCGGAGGGCGCCCGCGAGGCTCTGGACGAGGCTGGGTCCGCCGATGATGCGGGGCGGCTGATTGACCGTCAGTGTCGCTGCGTCGCCGCTTGCCGGGTCCTTGGGCGGCATCAGGCGGCCGATGAGCTGGACGTGCATGGACGGCAGGAGCGTCGACCACGTGTCGGAGGAGTCGGGGTGGGCCAGGACGGTGGCTTGGGAGTGGACGTTCAGGTCTCTGCCTTGGGCGGAGATGGACTCGATGCGGACGGGGAGCAGGATGATTCCCTTGACGGGCTTGGGATCGCCGGTCACGTCCGCTGTCACGGTCACGCGGGAGTGGGACAGGGCGAGTTCGGAGATGGGGCCCAGGCGCAGGGCGTAGACGTGTAGGGCGGCAGAGGTTGCCAAGGCCGCGGCAACTAAGAGGGTGGTGGCTACGGGGATCAGGGGCGAGGAGCGGCGTGCGAGGGCGATGGTCGCGATGCCGGCTACTGCCGCGGACGCGGAGCACGTGAGGGTGGCGGCGGGGGCGTGGGTGAGGCCGAGGCGCGTGGCCAGCCAGCCGGCGAGTACCGGCGGGAGCAGGCGCAGGTCGGCTGCGGGCGGATGCGTTCGGCTCACGGTTCGGCACCCGCCTACAGCGCGACCATCGGCGCGATGTTCTCGAACCGCTGCCCGCCGAAGCCGCTGACCTGCCGCAGCTCGTCCACGCTGTGGAAGGCGCCGTGCTCGGTGCGGTAGTCCACGATGCGCTGGGCGAGCACCGGGCCGATGCCGGGGAGTTGTTCGAGGTCTTCGATGCCCGCCGTGTTCAGGTGCACGGGTTGGGCGCCGCCGGTTCCGGCCCTGCCGCGGGACTTCTTGCCGCGGCCCGACGGTGAGCCGGGATCGACCTGCGGCGGCGGGGTGACGCCGACCAGCACCTGCTCGCCGTCGCTCAGGATCTGGGCCTGGTTGAGCGAGGTCAGGTCGGTGCCGGGCAGTGCGCCGCCCGCGGCGCTCAGGGCGTCCAGGATCCGCGAGCCGCTGGGCAGGGTGCGCACGCCGGGCCTGGCCACCTTGCCCTCGACGTCGACGATGACTCCGGCGGCGGACCCGGTGGGCGCGGCGGTGGCGATCGGGATCGAGGGGACGGACTCGGCCGCGGGCGAGCCCGGCAGGTCGCGGTCGCCGGTGCCGAGGCCGAGCGGACGCTCGCGGGCCACGGACATCTCGTGCGGCTTGGCGCGCAGCACCGCCCAGCCGCCGATCAGCAGCGCGCCCAGCAGAACACTGACGGCGAGCACGATGCCGGTCGTCCGGTCCACCGCCCAGCGTCCGCGCAGCGTCGTCGGCAGCCGGTCCTCGATCGCGGACCGGAGCCGGTCGCGGCGGGAGATCACCGGCGGCAGGAGGGAGGCGGACGCGGCCCCGCCGAGGTGCGCGGAACCGTCGCCGGACACGTAGGGGGCCGCGCCGACGCCTTCCGCCTGCGGGGTCGCCCAGCGCCAGTGCCTGTCGTTCTGAGTCATGATCCGGACGCTAGGCGGCGCGCCCGGCCCTCGTCTCCTGCCCGTCCGCAGGCTGTGGACGAAGTGCGGGGTGTGGATAACGGCGACACACATTCGGCTCAGCGACTCGTAGCACCATGCCGCCGAAACGGTGAGGGTCTTCGGGGCGAGCCCGCTGTCCGCTGAGCGATCTTCGGCTATCGTGCGATTTATGACTGGCCCGACGGTGGTGGTGACGGACTCGACGGCGTGCCTCGCGGCGGGGCGGGCGGCCGCGGCGGGCATCGTCGTGGTCCCGCTCCAGGTGGTGATCGGCACCGACTCGTACACCGAGGGCACGGCGCGGGCGCAGGGCGCGCTGATGGCGGCGCTGCGGCGGCGGCAGCCGGCGACCACCTCGCGGCCCTCCCCCGAGCAGTTCGCCGCGTGCTACCGGGAGCTGGCCGAGCAGGGCGCGGGCGGCATCGTGTCGGTGCACCTGTCCGAGCAGCTGTCGGCCACCGGCGAGGCCGCGCGGCTGGCCGCGAAGAGCGCGTCGGTGCCGGTCGAGGTGGTCGACTCGCGCAGCCTCGGCATGGGCCTGGGCTACGCCGCGCTGGCCGCCGCCGAGCAGGCCGCGGCGGGCGCCGGGCCGCTGGTCTGCGCGGACGTCGCGGCGAAGCGGGCCACGATGACCTCGATCCTGTTCTACGTCGACACCCTGGAGTACCTGCGGCGCGGCGGCCGGATCGGCAAGGCGCAGGCCTTCGTCGGCTCGGCGCTCGCTGTCAAGCCGCTGCTGCACCTGGTGGACGGTCAGGTGGCCCCGCTGGAGAAGGTCAGGACCGCGGCCCGCGCGCTGGCCCGGATCGAGCAGGTGGCGCTGGAGCGGGCCGGGGACGGTCCGGTGGACGTGGCCGTGCACCATCTCAACTCGCTGCCGCGCGCCGAACTGCTCGCCGAGCAGCTGCGGCACCGGCTGCCCGGGCTCGGCGAGCTGACGATCAGCGAGGTCGGCGCGGTCATCGGCGCGCACGCGGGACCCGGCGTCCTCGGCGTCGTGATCTCGCCGCGTTTGGACTGACCGAAAGTTCAGGCCTCGACGGAGACCGCGCTGACCGGGGACAGCTCCGCGATCAGCGCCTCGGTGAGCGGGTGCAGTTCGCGCACGCCGTGCACGCGCCAGGTCCGGTCCCGCAGCGAGGCGATCGTCTGAGTCAGCCGCGGCACGTCGCCGGTCGCGAACACCGCCCGCAGCAGGCCGCGCCACAGCTCCTCGTCCTCGGGGCTCGCCCGCAGGCCCGCCTCGACCGCCGCGATAGCCTTCTCGGCGGCGCCGTTCGCGATCCGCGCGTCGGCCAGCCGCAGCGCGGTGTCCGCGATCTGCGCCGGGATCTGCGCCTCGACGATCTCGTAGGCCAGCCAGCCGTACCGGGTCTTCGTGCGGTTCGCCAGGAAGCGGCCGCGCACCAGGTCGAGGGCCGCGCTGAGCAGGTTGTCGAGGTGCACCGGCGACTGCAGGTTGGCGTCGTAGAGCGCCCGGGACTGCAGCGACTCGAACAGGTCCCAGTCCGACCACACGTACCGGCCGAGCCGCAGCCGTCCGTCCGGCTCGCTGATCAGGTTCGGCTCGCCGTCCGGGTCGGTGCCCAGCCACTCGGCCAGCCGCTCGACGGTCGCGCGGGCCACGTCCGCGGTGGTGCCGCGCGGCCAGAGCGCGGCGGCGAGCACGCTCGGGTGCACGCCGTCCCGGTGCTGGAGCAGGAAGACCAGCGCCTCGTTGAGCAGCGGCGCGCGCTCGGGTTCGGCGACGCCGGTGCCGGAGGTCTCCAGTTCGCCGAGCACCCGCACGAACACCGAGGCCTGCTCGTCCGGCAGCGGTCCGGTGTAGCCGACCCCGGCCACCCGGGCCACCCCGCCCGCGCCGCCGCTCAGCGGCACGCCCTCGACGTCGCCGACCGCGCGGAACAGGCCGAGGATCGCCGCGTACTGATCCCCCGGCAGCAGCTGCGCCCTGGCCTCGAGCCCGCTGCGGGTCTCGCGCACCGTCACGCCGTCCTCGCTGATCTCCAGCCGGGCGGCCGCCTCCGGGACGTCGCCCGCGACCACGAAGCCCATGCCGACCCGGGTGGTCCGCGGCGCGATCTCGATCAGCCTGCTGAGGATCGCCGGATGCGGCTCCTCGGCCACCAGCACGAAGTGCGGCGCGAAGGACGCGGCCTGGCTGGCCCGCACCCGCGAGTCGAGCACCGAGTCCAGGCCCGCGCTGGACAGCGCCGCCGCCCGCTCGGCCGCCTCCGCCTCGAGCGCGGGCAGGACCTCGTCGAGCACCTTCACGTGCCGCACCCGCGCCGGGGCGAGCGGGGTCAGGTCGCCGGGGAAGCCGACCAGCGTGATCGACATCCGGTCCGACCAGGCGTTGGTGGCCAGCTCCACGGCCATCGCCGAGATCAGGGCCCTGCTCGGCTCGCGCGGCCCGGTCACGGCGAGCAGGCCCGGGGTGTCCTCGAGGTCGATCAGGATCCGCTCGCCGCCGTCCTCGCCCGCGGTGCCGATCGAGACCAGGCCGGGGTACGGGGCGAAGCGCTGGTGCGCGGCGTCCGCGTCGATCTGGCCGATCGCCGGGCGCGGGAAGTTCCAGGAGCGGCCGTCCGCGGCGGTGAACCAGGGCAGCGGCGCCTGCTCGGGGCCGAGCGCCTGCACGGCCTCGGTGAGCATCAGCTCGATGCCCTGGGAACGCAGCCGCAGCGCGCTCGCCCGGGGCAGCGCGCGGTCGCGCTTGTGCAGTTCGGCGGACAGCCCGCGCAGCGCCAGGTCCAGGAACCAGACCTCGACCTCGCCCGCGCCGACCCTGATCGACTCCTCCGCCACCGCGGCGTCCCCGGTCGGGGTGGTGGGGCGGCGGCCGCCGATCCGGTTCCACAGCTGGCGGCGGCGGTGCCGGCCGAGCGCGAGCAGCAGTCCGGCGGCCATCAGCGGCGCGCCCGCGATGCCGTACAGCACCCGCTCCTCGACCGGGCCGAGCTGCCGCTCGTCGGGCGCGGCGGAACCGCGGTGCGAGTTGCGCGGCATGCCGGCGCTGGTGATCGCGCCGCCGCCCTCCGACTCGTTCTGCGCCTGCGCGGAGGCCTCGGCGGCGCGCGCGGCGGCGGCCACGGCCTGCGCGATGTCGTCGGCGGCCTGGCTGACCTTCACCCCGCGCGGGTCGGCCGGGGTGAGCTTGGACGGCGCGGTGGCCGCGCTGCCGAAGACGAACCCGGCCTGCTCGGCGCCGCCCTTCTGCTGCTGGTCCGAGGTCGCGGCGGTGACGGTCTGCGCGTTCGGGTCGGCCTCAGAGCTCTGCTGCGCGGAGGAGTCGGTCACCGTGGAGCTCGACGACGCGGACCCGGCGACCGTGGACGAGCTCGCCGTCGCGGGCATCTCGGTGATCAGGTCGCCGCCGGTCGCGTCGGCGGGCATCTCCAGGATCCAGCCGGGCCGGATCAGCGACGCGTCCGTCAGTTTCTGGCCGTCCGGCTGGATGCGGTCCTTGTTGAGCGCGTAGATCTCCTTGTACCGGCGGCCGTCGCCGAGGTGCCGCTCGGCGATCTCCCAGAGCGAGTCGTAGTTGCGGCCGTGCGGCGGCTGCACCCGGTAGAGCTTCGTGCCCGCCACGGTCTGCACCGAGACCATCGTGGAGCTCGCCGACTGCGCGACCTCCTGGCTGGTCCGGGTGCTCGGCAGGTTCGCGGAGGTGGTGGACGAGCCGTTGCGGACGGCGACGGTGCCGGAACCGTTGCCGTCGCCGTTGCCCGAGGCGGGCGTTCCGGCGGCGTCCAGCTGCAGCGAGATCGCGGTGTGCGGCCGGGGAACGGCCGCCGGGGCGTGCGAGAGGTGCGCGATGTCCGGGGCGAACGAGGCGGCCGTCGCGGTCAGCATCAGCACCGCGGCCACGAGCTGCCGCGCGAGGAACTGGCTCGGCGCGGCGGCCGGGACCTTCGTCGGGATGCCGATGCCGCGCCGCGCGTTCGCCAGCTCGACGATGACGCACGCGGTGAACTGCGCCCAGGCCAGCCACACGATCACGGCCAGCGCCTTGACCAGCACGTCGCTGCTCAGCGGGCTGCGCAGCTGGTCCATCGTCGGCATCTGGTGCGGCAGCGGCCAGCCGATGAAGTGCACCAGGGCGAACGGAACGGCGCCGAGCAGCACGACGAGCAGCACCAACGCGCCGAACGCGCGGAGCACGTCCCCGGCGGTCCGGCCGTATCTTCTACTGCTGATGTCGCTCATCGCGGTTTCCCTCCCTCGGACTAATTGCCCGTCGCTGCTGTTGCTGTACCCGTTTCGTTGACGGTCACGGTTCCACCGAACAGATCGAAGACGAACGGTGAGTACGTCAGGTCCACCGAGACCGTCACCGCGTCGCCCGCCGCCGCGAACGTGCAGCCGTCGCCGGCCGACGTGTCGAGTGTGGCGGTTCCGTAGTGGATGCTGTTCGCGGCGTCCGCCAGGTAGGTCGATGCGCGCAGGCAGCCGTCGTCCACGATCTGCACGGTGCCGTTCTGCCGCAGTGTGGCGGTGTTGAGGTCCTGCGCCTCGGCACGCGCCGCCTGGTCGGCGAGGTTGGCGGCGCGTTCCCGTTGCGAGATGGCCAGTCCGACGTCGATGACCAGGGCGGCGACCATGACGATGACGAGGGACCAGAGCACGACGAACACGGTCATCGAACCGCGCTCGTCGCGCTTGCCCGGTTTCAGCTTCACGGCTGACCACCCCGGTACGTGTCCACCGGCGAGGATGAGGACTCGTCGATGGTGTACGAGACGCCGAACTCGGTCACCCTGCACTCGATCGTGACCGTCAGCAGCGTGACACCGTTCGCGTCGGTGGACGTCGTCAGCGGGTCGACCGTCGGCAGATCGCCCGCGTTCTGGTTGCACATGCCGCCCAGGTCGCGCTGCGCGACGTCGTTCACGTAGTAGTCCGCGTCGCCGGTCGACCGCTGCAGCGAACCCATCCGCGCCGCGTCCTGCGCCGCGCTCTGCACCTGCGCCACGTTCTGCGCGTAGAACCCGAGCCCGACCATGGCGACGACGAACAGGAACAGCACGGGCGTGCCGATGACCACCTCGACGGTCGACATCCCCGCCTCGTCGCGTTCCCGCCGCCGTCTAATAGCCATTGCAGTGCCCGTTGGGTTCGTAGAAGCACTCGACCGGGCCGACGCTCTGCGACGAGACCGTGAAGGTCCAGAACGGAATCACGGACGCGACGTCGAACTGCACGCTCACCCCGACCTCGGGATGCGGGTTGCCCAGCGGCACGGGGTCGAGCGGGTTCGCCGTCGGAGTCCCCTGCACCATCGAGCCGAGCAGCTGGACCACCCAGTCGCTGGCGGCCTGCGGCGCGACCGTCTGCCAGTCGACGCTCTTGCTCACGGCCGTCTCCCTGGCCTTGCGCGCGCCCTCCTGCGCGGCCGAGACCGCGACGTGCCGGGCGAACAGGGCCAGGCCGATCTGCACCGAGCCGAACATGAGCAGGAACAGGATCGGGGTCAGCACGACGAACTCGATCGCCGTCGCCCCCGACTCGTTCCGCTCCCGCCGACTCTTCCGCACCGTACGCGCCTAGCTGCCGCTCTTGCAGCCGCTGGTGCCGCCGGCCGAGTTGATGCACGTCTGGATGTCGTTGGCCTTGGTGGTGAGCGCGTTCGTGATGATCACGCCGATGGTGACGGCGAGCACGACGACGATGGTGGTGATCACCACCCACTCCACGACGGACGCGCCCTCCTCGGGGTCGCGCGAGCGGGCCGCGGCGAGGCGGGCGGAGAGCGTCGTCCGGAGGTAGTCCACCGCCGACGCGAAGGGCGAGTAACCGTACATCCTTGAGACCCCTTGCTCAGATGGCGGCGATCTGGGTGATCGCCGGGTAGATGAGGAACACGAGGAACCCCGCGCAGAGCAGCACCTGCGCGACGAGCATGGACTGCGACTTCTGGCCCGCCTTGCCCTCGATCTCGGACAGTTCGCGGCGGCGCATGGTCTCCGCGCGCGAGGCGAGCGACGTGCGGATCTTGGCCCCGTCGTCGGCGGTCAGCGCGAGCGCGTTGCCGAGGTCGACGAGCTCCTCGACGCCGAGCTGCAGGCCCAGGGCGCCGAGCGCGGCCCACTGGGTCTGGCCGGAGAGCCGGGCGTCGGACAGCGCGTTGCGGATCCGGCGCACCGCCCAGCCGTCGCTGATCTCCGCGGCCGACATCAGCGCCTCGGGCAGGCCGCGCCCGCCGGCGAGGTTCATGGCGACGAGGTCGAGGAACGCGGAGACCACCCGCCGGAAGTCCTCCCGGCGGTCCCGCGCCTTCTGCCGCACCTCGAGGTCGGGCAGCAGGAAGAACCCGGCGGCGACCAGCAGCGTGAGCCAGATCGGGACCAGGTAGGTCAGGTGCGCGCCGAGCACCCACAGCATCCCGTAGAGCAGCGGCACGAAGACGAAGCCGTACGCGGCGAGCCCGATCTTGGTGGCCAGGAAGGACTCCCAGCTCCGGTCCAGGATCGCGAGGTCGGAGCGCAGCGAGCGCTGCTGCCAGCCCTGCCGCGCGTAGAACTCGGCCATCCGGCGGCCGACCGTCTCCTTGAGGGTCGCCTTGCCGCCGCCGTGCTCCACCGAGTACGGGCCGAGCTCGCGCAGCGCGTCGATCTGCGCCACGGTCACGGTCGCGCTGCGCCGGGCCGGCATCAGGGCCCGGATCAGCAGGTAGACGCCGAGGCCGACGGCGCCGCCGAGGAGTACGTACTCGAGCATCATCGCGCGATCACCGCACCCACATGAGGAAGCGTTCGGGCGTCTTGACCTCGGAGAGCCGGCGCAGCCAGAAGAATCCACCCGCGAACAGCAGCATCACGAACGAGAGCACGAGCTGGCCGACCGGCGTGCCGTACGGCTGGACGTACTTGTGGTCGAGCACCGCCATGCCGACCACGACGACCGTGACCGCGACCACGATGATCTGCACGGCGCGGCGCATTCCGGCGCGCTGGGCCATGACCCGGTTGCGCATGTCCACCTCCTCGCGGGAGGACTTGGCGAGCGCGCCGAGCACCTCGCGCAGACCCGGGCCGCGCAGCCGCGAGTTGAGGATCAGCGCCGCGATGATGATGTCCGCGCTCGGGTCGTCGATGTCGTCGGCGAGGTGGTGCAGCGCCTCGGGCAGCGGCATCCGGCCGCGCAGCCGGTCCATCAGCGCGTCGAGCTGCGGCCGCAGCAGCGGTCCGGCGGAGCGCGCGGAGGCCGGGATCGCCTGCTCCAGGCCGACCGCGCCCGCGATCGTGTCCCGCAGCGACTCGGTCCACATGGCCAGCGCCTCGACCCGCTGCATGCCGAGCCGTTCGTGCGCGAGGCCGCCGAAGAGCTGGTTCCAGAAGAAGACCAGCACCGCGACGCCGATCCCGGCCACCGGCCAGGTGGTGATCAGCCCGATGACGATGCCGACCAGCATCGCGATCGCCAACCGCTGGCCGGCCTTGCGCAGCCAGTCGCCGACCTGACGCTGCTTCGGGCCGCGCTCCCTGGGCTTGAAGCCGACCAGCGACGCGATCAGCAGCGCCACGCCGCCCCCGCCGCAGATTCCCGCGAGCAGTGCCTCGAGCGTCGTCGTCTGGAACAGCTGCTGAGGATTCACCGCGTCATCACCTCCACACCCCGCTCGGCTGGTAGCCGCACGCGATCAGCTCGTCGATGCAGCTGATCGGCGAGTGCGGCATCGCGCGGCCGTCCGGTCCGGCCTTGAAAACCTCGGAGGACAGCACCCGGCCGTCCACGCCGTTGACCTCGCGCACCGAGGTGACCAGGCGGCGCATCGTGCCGCCGACGTGGAACTCGTTGCGCCGCTCGATGAAGACCACGAAGTTGACCGAACCGGCGATCAGCATGTGGCTGGCCTCGACCGGCAGCCGCTCCTGGGCCTGCAGCGCGTAGGTCGAGATGCGGTTGAAGACCTCCAGCGAGGAGTTCGCGTGGATCGTCGAGAGCGAGCCGTCGTTGCCCTGCGACATCGCGTTGAGCATCGTGACGATCTCGTCGCCGAGCACCTCGCCGACGATGACCCGGCTCGGGTTCATCCGCAGCGAGCGGCGCACGAGTTCGGCCATGGAGATCGAGCCGAGGCCCTCCGAGTTCGGCAGCCGCTCCTCCATCGCGACCACGTTCGGATGCAGCTCGGGGAACTGCTCCAGGCCGAGTTCCAGGGCCCGCTCGACGGTCACCAGGCGTTCGTGCGCCGGGATCTCGTTGGCCAGCGCGCGCAGCAGCGTCGTCTTGCCGGCGTTCGTCGAGCCCGCGATCATGACGTTCTTGCGGGCGAGCACGGCGGCGGACAGGAAGGAGCCGAGCTCGGCGAGCAGTGTGCCGTTGCCGACGAGGTCGCTGAGGAACACCTTTCCCATGCGGGCGCGGCGGATCGAGAGCGCCGGGCGGCGGGTCACGTCCATCACGGCACTGAGTCGCGAGCCGTCCGGCAGCCGCAGGTCGAGTTGCGGGTTGGCCGAGTCGAAGGGCCGCGAGCTCAGACCCGAGTAGGCACCGAGCACCTGGATGAGCTCGACCATCTCCTCGTCGGTCTCGGCGATCGGCTCGGCCATCACCTCGCGGCCGTCCGAGTACTGCACGAACACCCGGTCGCAGCCGTTGACGTCGATGTTCTCGATCTCGGGGTCGTCGAGCAGCGGCTGCAGCCGGCCGACGCCGAAGAGCGCGGCGTGGATGCCGCCGGCGAGCGCCTCCTCCTCGTCGGCGTTCGGCGGACGGCGGCCCGAGGTCATCTCGCTGTGCGCGTGCTCGGACAGCACCTGGCCGATGACGGCGCGGGCGAACTGCCGCTCGTCCTGGGGGGTCATCGCCGGCAGGCCGCTGAGCTGGTCGACGCGGCGCTGCTCCGCGATCCGGTCCCCCACCTCCTGCCGCAGCCGCTTGACGAGTGCGTGGTCCATCTCAGGCCACCGTCCCGCTCACCGTCGGCGGATAGGGGTGCGGCGGCTGGTACTGCTGCGGCTGCGGGGGCTGCGGCGGCGCGTACGGGTTCGGGTGCGGCACGCTGGTGAGGTTCGGCGGCATCACGGGTATCTCGCCGGTCCCGGCCGGGTGCACCGCGCTCGGCGCGATCGGCACGGCCTGGGTCTGCGCCATCGGGGAGACGGCCTGCTGTTGCTGCTGCGGCCGGATCAGGCCGTAGCGCTGGGTCACGGTCGCGGCCAGCTCGCGCGCGGACCGGGTCAGCATCGCCTTGTCCACCCGGGCCCTCGAACGTCCGGCGAGCGCGTCGGCGCCGGCCGGGTCGTCCGCGATGACCCCGAGCACCTCGGCGCCGGCCGTGGTCGCCGCGAGCAGGTCGCCCACCTGCTTGGCCACCTGCCGGGCCTTGCCGGGCGGGGCGACCAGCACGATGCCGATCGGCGGGCGGGCGATGGAGACCGACGTGCCCTGCGTCGCGTGCAGCCGCGCGGACAGGCTGTTCGCCCGGTCCCGCACGTGCGCGATGGACTCCGCCTCGGTGCGCGCGATCAGCAGCACCAGTGCGGACTGCGCGAGCAGCTCGATGGACGGCGAATCAGGGCCGATACGTCCGCAGTCGGCGATCACGTCCGCGCCGTACGGCAGGTCGGCGTAGCGGTCGAAGGCGCGGCCGAGCGGCGTCCACAGGCCCGCCATGCCGTGCACCTGGTCGGCGTTGCCGAGCCCCACCATGATCTCGAGGCCGCCGTGCAGCCGCTGCGTGTGCCGGGGCAGCACGGCCGCGTCGAAGCCGCGCCGCGCCTCCACCGCGAGGGAGACCAGGCCGCGGTTCGGGTCGAGCGGACCGCCGTGCTCCGCGGGCATCCGGTAGACGAGGTCGCCGCCGTGCGCGTCGCACTCCGCGTAGAGCGCGCGCCGGGGCCAGACCGCGGCCAGGGCCACCGCGGACGTGGTGACGCCGGGCGAGCCCTTGTCGGCCGCGAGCGCGATCAGAGCCATGACCCGCGCCTAGCTGCCCGCGCCGCTGGTGAGCACCAGGTCGCCCTCGGCCGAAGCGGTCAGCATCGCGCTGACGACGGACTTGTCCACCGACACCGCGAACACGTTGGTGGAGGAGGAGACCGAGCCGAGCGAACCGCCGCTGCTCTGCGGCAGCTGCACGATCTTCACGCTGGCGCTCAGCAGCGTGGACACGTCGTTGTTGCTCGAACTGGACGAGCTGCTGGAACCCGACGTGGAAGAACTCTGCGGCGGACCGACGTAGTACGCGTTGACCGTGTCGCCGATCTCCACAGTGGGCGGATACTGACCGGCCTTCAGCGTCACGGCGATGGTCGCGGTCGAACCGTTCGCCGACGGGGCGGTGGTCAGCATCTGGCCGACCAGGATGGTGCCCGCGACGAGGTCGGTCTGCGTCGTGTACTTGCCGAGCAGTCCGCGCTGCGCCCAGGTCACGTAGTTCACGCCGCTGTCCTTGGCCACCATGACCTCGGTGATGTCGGCGGTGGTGACCTGCTGGCCCTGCGGCACCCGCTGCGTCAGCTCGATCACGCCGACCCGGTCGCCCGCCTGCATCTGCAGGTACACCGACGCCAGCACGCCGACGGCGATCAGCAGCAGCGCGAGCGCGGCCAGCGCGGGCCGGCGCTCCCGGGCCGCGGTCGGCGGCCGCACGGGTCCGCCCGGACCGCCGGGACCGACGGGAACGGCGGGGCGGGGGGCGGTGGGCGAACCAGAGGGCTTCCATCCCGTCATCCCGGCGACGCTGTTCTCAGTGTTGCTGCTCACCGTTTTTCCCAACCCCCGGAGTGGCCGACTGGCTCCCGATAGTAGCGGCACGGAGGTGGAACTCAACAGACCCGGAAGTGGAACGAAGGCTAACACCTGAAGTGTTGCGTGCTGGGTGAACGATGCTGTGAACAAGGGAATCCGGATCGTTATCATCACTCCGGTTCGAATGCCGGGCCACCGGGTACCGAACGGGCGCCGACGCGGGTACGATCCGGGTCGGCTCAGTTGTCGAATAGTGCCGAACAGCGTCTCCGGTAAGAAGGAGACCACCGCAGGGGGAGCCGTGCGCCCGCGTCCCATCGCAGCCCTCGCAATAGTGCTCGCTGCACTTTCTCTGAATAGTTGCTCCAGTTCCGTTCAGCAAAGCGGCGCAATCACCGGAGCGGGCACCGGCGCCGCGCAAACGACGGGCGCCGCGACCGGCCCCACCGCCGCCTCCTCCGCGGTCGCCGGGCTGAACATGACCTTCGCCATCCCGGCGGACCTGGACATCGAGGTGCAGACCTCCGCGCAGAGTTCGGCCACCGCAGAGCAGATCCAGACCATCCTCGTCGACCAGTACAAGGCCTATATCGAAGCGCTGAGCTCGAGCGGGGCCACCGAGACGAATTACAAGTCGCTGACCGTGGGCGACGCGCTGAAAACCGAGAACGCGGAACTCGCCTGGTGGAAACAGCAGGGCGAACGCGTCACCGGCGCGGACCGGGTCTACGACTTCACAATCGGCAAGCCGGGGACCCGGCTGACCACATTCTCGTACTGCGAGGACTCGACGGCCCTGGCCTACCGGAAACTCTCCTCCGGCGCGCGGATCCCGAACACCATGAGCGCCGCCGGCAACCACACCCTGCGCGAAGGCCAACTCGTCAAGGGCGCCGGGCAACTGTGGGCGGTGTACACGCTTCTCACCCAGAACGGGGCGAAACAGTGCATGGACGGTTGATGGGCCGCGCCGCCCTGGCGTCGTGCCTCGTGCTCGCGTCGGGCTGGTTCACCGTGTTCGCCGCGGCCCCGGCCGCGCAGGCGGCCTCCGGCTCCGGCTGCGGCGCGTCGAGCGGCGGCACCAGCGGCGGCGGCTCGGCGAGCGGCAGCACGGTCACCATGTGGGCCTCGCTGACCGTGACCGAGCACCTGTGCGGTTCCGGCAGTTCGGCCATCACCGGGGGCACGAGCTGGACGCCGCCGGCCTGCTGGTGGGCGCCCGAGTACACGCCCGATCAGCTCTACTCGACCGTCGGGCAGCTCGATCAGAGCTCTTCCCAGCTCACGTACTCGGCCTTCCAGCAGGAGTACGACGTCAACGGCGACAACGGGAAGGGCGGCCTCGCCCCGCTCAAGCCCGGATACAAGTCGACCGACGGACCGAAGTGGCAGAGCTACAACGTCGGAGCCGGTCCGGCCGGCGTGTGGTGGGGCCTGATCTGGAACGACGACGACACCCTGGCGCAGATGCAGCAGTGCTCCGACATCGACACCAAGCACTTCCCCGAGGACTGGTACTGGGTGCAGACCGGCGGCGCGGCGCCCGCCACCGGCGACGCTCCGACCGTGACCGCCCAGCAGTTGGCGCTCTACGTGGCGAGCAAGGTCGACCTGCCCCCGCTGAACGTGACCGCGAGCCCGGCGCTGGGTTCGAAGTCCACCGTGAACCTGCCGACCTGGGTCTGGGCCGACGCGGCCGACACCTCGTTCACCGTCAACGGCATCTGCCTCACCCAGGACCCGGCCATCTGCGTGAACCTCAAGGCCCAGGCGGAGTCGTTCACGCTCAGCACCACACCGGCCGACGCGGTGATCTACGACACCGGCTGCACCCTGGACCAGGGCACCGGGACGATCGGCACGCCGTACAACGGTTCGAAGGGCGATCCGCCGTGCGGCGTGACGTTCACGAACCCGGAGAACTACAACCTCAAGGTGCTCACGTCCTGGCTCATCACGGTGACCTGGAACGGCGGCCAGTGGCAGTCGCCGCAACCGCTGCCGACGACGGAGACCGACGAGGCCGTCACCGCTCAGGAAGTGCAGACCGTCAATAACGGCTGAGCACGACCTCGAGGGCGAGCGCGGCCCACGCGCCGGCGACGAGGTACGGCCCGAAGGCGAGCTCCGTCTTGCGGGTCGCCTTGCGGATCAGCACCTTGCCGACGTGGTAGAACGCGGCCACCAGCGTGCCCAGCAGCACGCCCGCCTCGACGGTCGCGATGCCCGCCCAACCGAGGTAGAAGCCGATGACGCCGATCAGCCGCACGTCGCCGTAGCCCATGCCGCCGAAGAACCACAGCAGGCTGAACAATCCGTAGCACAGCGCCGCCGCGACCGCCGCGACGAGCAGCCGCCACCACTCGTGCCCGAGCCAGGACGCCAGCGTCAGCCCGACGACGCCGAACGCGAACAGCGGGTACATGATCCGGTTCGGCAGCCGCTTCGTGCGCATGTCGATGACCGCGAGCGCCCCGCTCCCGGCGAGGAAACCCGCGTACACGACACCGACGACCCACTCCATGCGCCCGACTGTACATCGGGGCACGGGGTGGGTCGTCGGTCAATCGTCGTATATCCGCTTACGCCGGAACGATGTTCACCAGCTTCGGCGCCCGCACGATCACGGTGCGCACCGCCCGGCCGTCCAGCGCGCGCCGGGCCCCGTCGGTGGCCAGCGCCAGCGCCTTCAGCTCCTCGTCGCTGATGTCCGGTGCGACCTGGATCTTGTCGCGCACCTTGCCCTGCACCTGCACCACGCAGGTCACCTCGTCGGCGACCAGGTACCGCGGATCGGCCACCGGGAACTGCTCGTAGGTCAGCGTGCCGACGTGGCCCAGCCGGTCCCACAGCTCCTCGGCCAGGTGCGGCGCGAACGGGGCCAGCGCCAGCACCAGCGTCTCAGCGCTCTGCCGCGGCACCGCGGCCAGCTTGGTCAGGTGGTTGTTCAGCACGATCAGCTTGGCGATGGCCGTGTTGAAGCGCAGCCCGGCGATGTCCTCGCCGACCCCCGCGACCGCCTGGTGCGTGGCCCGCAGCGTCTCGGTGTCCGGCGCGGCCTCGACCACCCGCACCCGGCCGGTCTCCTCGTCCACGACGTTGCGCCACACCCGCTGCAGGAAGCGGATCGCGCCGGAGACGGCCTTGGTGTCCCAGGGCTTGGAGACCTCCAGCGGACCCATCGACATCTCGTACACGCGCAGGGTGTCCGCGCCGTAGGTGTCGCAGAAGTCGTCCGGGGAGACGGAGTTCTTCAGCGACTTGCCCATCTTCCCGGCCTCGCGGAAGACCTTCGCGCCGTCCCAGTAGTACTCGCCGTCGCGCTCCTCGATCTCGGCCGCGGGCACCGGGAAGCCGCGCGCGTCCCGGTAGACGTCGGCCGTGATCATGCCCTGGTTGAACAGCTTGTGGAACGGCTCCTTCGAGGAGACGTAACCCAGGTCGAACAGCACCTTGTGCCAGAAGCGCGAGTACAGCAGGTGCAGCACCGCGTGCTCGGCACCGCCGATGTACAGGTCCACGCCGCCGTTCGGCTTGTGGCTGTCCGGGCCCATCCAGTACCGCTCGTTCGCCGGGTCCACGACCGCGTTCTCGTCGTCCGGGTCGATGTAGCGCAGCTCGTACCAGCAGGAACCGGCCCAGTTGGGCATCGTGTTGGTCTCCCGGCGGTACTTCTGCACGCCGCGGCCGTCGCCCAGGTCCAACTCCACGTTGACCCACGCGGTGTTCCGGGACAGCGGCGTCTCCGGCTCGGTGTCGGCGTCGTCCGCGTCGAAGGTGCGCGGCGAGAAGTCCTCCACCTCGGGCAGCTCGACCGGCAGCATCGACTCGGGCAGCGCGTGCATCACGCCCTCCTCGTCGTACACGACCGGGAACGGCTCGCCCCAGTAGCGCTGCCGGCTGAACAGCCAGTCGCGCAGCCGGAAGTTGATCGTGCCCTCGCCGATCCCCTTCTCGGTCAGCCACTGCGTGATCCGCGCCTTCGCCTCGACGACGCCCAGGCCGTTCAGCGAGACCTCGTCGTTGGCGGAGTTCACGATCTCGGCGTCGTAGGACACGAACGCGTCGTCCCACGCCGCGGTGTCCTCGCCGCGGCCGTCCGTCGGCTCGACCACGCAGGTGATCGGCAGGCCGAAGGCGCGCGCGAACGCGAAGTCGCGGCTGTCGTGCGCCGGGACCGCCATGATCGCGCCGGTGCCGTAGCCCATCAGCACGTAGTCGGCGATGAACACCGGGATCCGCGCGCCGCTGACCGGATTCGTCGCGTACGCACCGGTGAACACGCCGGTCTTCGTCTTGGCGTCGGCCTGCCGGTCCACGTCCGACTTCGCCGCGGCCATCGCGCGGTACGCCGTCACGGCCTCCGCCGGGCTCGCCGCGCCGCCGCGCCACGCCTCGGGGGTCCCCTCCGGCCACGCGCCCGGCACGATCGAGTCCACCAGGTCGTGCTCCGGCGCCAGCACCATATAAGTGGCGCCGAACAGCGTGTCGGGACGCGTCGTGAACACGGTCGCCGCGTCCGCGCCGATGGCGAAGTCGACGCGCGCGCCCTCGGAGCGGCCGATCCAGTTGCGCTGCTGCAGCTTGATCGCCTCGGGCCAGTCCAGCGGCTCCAGGTCGGAGATCAGCCGGTCGCCGTACGCGGTGATGCGCATCATCCACTGGCGCAGCTTGGACTTGAAAACCGGGAAGTTGCCCCGCTCGGAGCGCCCGTCCGCGGTGACCTCCTCGTTGGCCAGCACCGTGCCCAGACCCGGGCACCAGTTGACCGAGACCTCCTTGGCGTAAGCCAGCCGGTACTCGCCCAGCAGTTCGTCGCGCTCCACCGCGGACAGCTCGGACCAGGCCCGGCCGTCCGGGGCCCGGCGCGCGCCCGACTCGAAGGCGGCGATCAGCTCGCTGATGGGCCGCGCCGAGTCCCGGGCCGGGTCGTACCAGGAGTTGAAGATCTGCAGGAAGATCCACTGCGTCCAGCGGTAGTACGCCGGGTCGATCGTGGTGATCGAGCGCCGCGGGTCGTGCCCGAAGCCGATCCGGCCCAGCTGCCTGCGGTAGTTCGCGATCGCCGCCTCGGTGGAGGTGCGCGGGTGCTCGCCGGTGGCCACCGCGTGCTGCTCGGCGGGCAGGCCGAAGGCGTCGAAGCCCAGCGTGTGCAGCACGGTGTAGCCGTTCATCCGCTGGTAGCGGGCGAAGACGTCCGTGGCGATGTAGCCCAGCGGGTGCCCGACGTGCACGCCGGAGCCCGAGGGGTACGGGAACATGTCCATGATGAAGCTGTGCTTCGCCTCCGACACGTGGCCCTTGAGCGAGCCGGCCGGGTTGGGCGCCTCGAAGGTGCCGTGCGAGGACCAGTAGCCCTGCCAGCGCGTCTCGATCTCCCGGGCCAGCGCCGCGCCGTAGCGGTACGCCGGCTCGTCACCCGCCGCCGGGGCGGTGCTCTGCGTCATGGGATTTCCCTCACGTCAGGTCGTTGCGTACAGGACAACTCTTCGCCGCCAATGAAAAAACCCCTCGCACAGGAGGGGTCGCCACGCTGAGGAGAACTTCGTCAGCGCGGCCGGCTAAGGAGCAGGCGTACGGCTCGCATGGGAGCAGGATACCATCCGTTTCGGACAGGTCGCCGCGGCAATACCAACAGTGACGAGCCCCGCGCCAGGGTCCGCGAGTCTTAACTTCCGCCCCGTAATGCGATAGCGTCCGGTGGGCCCACGGCTGCTTTACCCACTCTCCCGACGAGGACCCTTGGACGGAACCCAGACCTCTGAGCCGACCGAAGCAGGACCCGGATCCACTCCCGGTCACGCATCGGCATCGGCCCACCGGCGGGCACTGGACGAACAGGCGATGACGGAAGGCCCTCTGGACCTCACCGTCCCGCTGAACATCGCCGCGATCCGCGCGGCCCTCGCCACCACGGGGCCGCGGCTCGGGGCGGAGCCCGCCGCACAGGCCGGAGCAGCTGCTTCGGCCATCTCGGCGCGCCCGCAGGAACCCGGCCGCGCCGGAGCCAGGCACGGCGGCGCCCCCCGGCGGCTCGGCCGGATCGCCGCGTTCGTCGCCGTGACCGCCGCGCTCTCCGTCGGCACCGCGGGCGCCCTGGTGCTGTCCAACAACTCCTCGAACCCGTCCGTCTCGCTGCCCGCGAGCGGCGCGATACCCGTGGCCCCCAGCACGGAGCCCGCGCAGTCGGGGCAGTCCATATCCGGCTCGCCGTCGGCACACGCCACATCGAGCCTCTCGCGTACTACAGAGGCCGTCGACCCCGTCTACGTCGACCGCTCCACGAGCCGGGCCGCGAGCACGCCGCCCACCACCGCCGGCAGCGCGAGCTCCTCGGCCTCGTCCTCCGCGAGCGCCGACCCGTCGTCCGCGATATCGCCGCCCGACGCGCCGGTCGGCTCGGGCTCCGGCTGGCAGACGCTCTACTACGGCCAGAGCGGGACGACGCAGCAGGCGCAGGAGACCTCGGACGTGCAGAACCTGCTCAACAACATCGGCTACCTGGAGCCGTGGCGGCACCGCACCTATGTACTGCCGGCGTACTCGGCCTACGTCGCCGGACCCGACGCCAACGGCTACTACGGCTCGGCCACCTCGGACGCGATCGCCACGCTGCAGGAGAACTACAGCATCGCGTACACGGGCGAACTCGGCGAATGCGACGCGGCCACGTACGAAGCGCTCATCGACATCTACGCGTCGGCCACCTCGAGTCAATCGGATCAGTCGAACCAGACGGATCAGTCGAACCAGACGGCACAATAGGCTTCTCATTCAACTGGCTTAGGGTGTGCCGCATGGCTGTGACGAGCTTGACCGAACTCTGGCACGAAGTCGTGAGCACACAGGCGGATCCGCCGCACTCCGTACTGCTCGCCGCCGGAGGCGCGGCGCTCCTCGCGGTGGTGCCGCAGCCGGTCTGGCGGCTGACCCGCAACGCCGTCACCATCGCGCACGAGGGCGGGCACGCGCTGATCGCCCTGTGCACCGGCCGCCGGCTCAGCGGAATCCGGCTGCACGCCGACACCTCCGGCGTCACCGTCTCCTACGGCAAGCCGCGCGGCCCCGGCATGGTCTTCACCGCGCTGGCGGGCTACGTCGCGCCCGCGCTGCTCGGTCTCGGCGGCGCCGCGCTGCTCGGCACCGGCCACATAACGGCGCTGCTCTGGTCCTGCGTGGCGCTGCTGGCCCTGATGCTGCTGATGATCCGCAACTGGTACGGCGTGCTCGCGCTGGTCGCCGTGGGCGCGCTGGTGTTCGGCGTCACCTGGTACGCGACCTCGCAGGTGCAGGCCGCTTTCGCCGACTTCGCCGTCTGGTTCCTGCTGTTCGGCGGCGTGCGCCCGGTCTTCGAGCTGCAGTGGCAGCGCAGCCGCGGCCGCGCCCCGCAGTCCGACGCCGACCAGCTCGCCAAGCTCACCGGCGTGCCCGGACTGCTCTGGGTGCTCTTCTTCGGCGTGGTCGCGCTCGGCTGCGCCCTGCTCGGCGCCCACTGGCTGCTGCCGACCTGGAGCACGCACCTCACCCTGCCGGGTCGCTGACCTGCGCTTCCGCCCCGTCCGGCACCCCGGTGCCATGCCCACCCCTTGCCGCTTTACTCTTGATCCGCGATAATTCTTACAGGAGATATACGCAGACGACGTAAATTCTATGGAAGGAACCGGGTCATGGCGAAGATAGGCGAGGCCGTGCTGGAACGCGCCGAATCCGGCGCGGCGGCCGAGTTCCCCGCGTGGCCCCGGCTGGCGGAGGCCGTCGAACTGCTGCGCACGGTCCAGGCCAAGGACGGCTCCGTGGCCCCCGGCGAGGGCAACGTGGAGACCGCCCGGCGCGCCGTGGCCGACCTCACCGAGGCCTTCACCGAACTGGCCCCCGCCTTCCCGCACGACGCCGAGTACCACCGCGCGTTCCTCGCCGACCTCGAGCGCTGGGTCGCCGAGGGCTTCGGCGTGCCGGACTTCCTGGACTCGCTGCTCGCCTTCCGGCCCGAGACCCAGCGCGTGGACGGCCTGCGCCACCTGGTCGTCTTCCCCATGTACACGCAGAACGGCAACCCGAACCGCAACTTCGAGGCCGTGCTGCTGCGCGTCTTCTGGCCGGACTGGCTCGCCGCGCTCGAGGCCGACCGCTACGACAACCCCGGCTTCCTGTCGATCTCCTTCGAGGCCTTCACCGCGGGCTACGACACCAACTCGGCCGTACTCTTCCCCGAGACCGTGGCCGTGCGCGAAGTGCCGAAGTTCACCTGGGGCGCGATCTTCAGCGACCGCGAGGCCGCCCGCTTCCGCTCCGTCACCACGGCCGCCGCCGAGGTCACCCGCCTCGACCTGCCCGAGGACGCCGCCCGGCTCGTCTCCGACCAGGCCCTCGCCCAGGACGCGTTCGCCGCCTGGGACATGATCCACGACCGCACGCACAGCCACGGCGACCTGCCCTTCGATCCGTTCATGATCAAGCAGCGGATGCCGTACTGGCTCTACTCCCTCGAGGAGCTGCGCTGCGACCTGAACACCTTCCGCGAGGCCGTGCGGCTGGAGCGCGAGGGCCTGCCGCAGGCCCGCGCCGTACAGCAGGCGATCCTGTTCGACCGCCTCTTCCGCTTCCCGATCAGCGGCGACCGCGTCCGCAACTACGACGGCCTCGGCGGCCAACTGCTGTTCGCGTACCTGCACAAGAACGGCGTGCTGCAGTGGACGGACAACCGGCTCGCCATCGACTGGAACGCCGTAGCCCCCGCCGTGATCGCGCTGTGTGAGAAGGTGGAGAAGCTCTACCGGGACGGGATCGACCGCCCCAAGACCGCGCACTGGATCGCCGCCTACGAACTGGTCGCCGAGTACGTGACCCCGCACCCGGCCTCCACCTGGGCGCGCGGCCTGACCGGCCACCCGGGCAGCGAGCCCTGGGCCCAGGTGCTCCCCCTCGACGGCCCGAACAAGGGCCTGGTCGACCTGGTCCTGTCCGACGAGTTCCCGCTCAGCATGTTCTACGAGGCCCTGGAGAAGAAGCTGCGCCCGGTCATCGCCTCCACCCGCGGCATCACCGCCCAGAACTAGCCGCCCAGAACGAGAAAAGGTTCCCGTGTCCGTCCCCCTGCGCCACTCCCCCGACTCCCGCGGCTTCGCCAGCGACAACTACGCGGGCGTGCACCCCGAGGTGCTCGAGGCCATCGCCCTCGCCAACGGCGGCCACCAGGTCTCCTACGGCGAGGACGCGTACACCGAGCACCTGCAGGAGGTGTTCCGCGAGCACTTCGGCGCCCGGGCCCAGGCCTTCCCGGTGTTCAACGGCACCGGCGCCAACGTCGTCGCGCTGCAGGCCATGACCGACCGCTGGCAGTCCGTGATCTGCACCGAGAGCGCGCACATCCACGTGGACGAGTGCGGCGCCCCGGAGAAGGTCGCCGGGCTCAAGCTGCTCACCGTGCCCACCCCCGACGGCAAGCTCACCCCCGAGCTCGTCGACCGGCAGGCGTACGGCTTCGATGACGAGCACCGCGCCCAGCCCGCCGTCGTCGCCATCACCCAGAGCACCGAGCTCGGCACCTGCTACACCCCCGACGAGATCCGCGCACTAGCCGACCACGCGCACAGCCTCGGCATGAAGCTCTACGTCGACGGCGCCCGCCTCGCCAACGCCGCCGCCACCCTAGACGTCCCCCTGCGCGAGTTCACCACCGACGCGGGCGTGGACGTCCTCTCCTTCGGCGGCACCAAGAACGGCCTGATGCTCGGCGAGTGCGTGGTCGTCCTCAACCCGGAGAGCGTCCACAGCATCAAGTACCTCCGCAAGTCCGCCATGCAACTGGCCTCCAAGATGCGCTTCATCTCGGTCCAGTTCGAAGCCCTGCTCGGCACCGACCTCTGGCTCCGCAACGCCCGCCACGCCAACGCCATGGCCCAGCGCCTCCACATCGCGGTCAAGGACGTGGAGGGCCTGCGGATCCCCCGCCCGGTCGAAGCCAACCAGGTGTTCGCCATCCTCCCCCGCGAGGTCACCGAGCGCCTCCAGAAGCGCTTCCGCTTCTACACCTGGAACGAGCACACCGGCGAAGTCCGCTGGATGACCTGCTTCGACACCACCGAGTCCGACATCGACACCTTCGCCGCCGCCATCGCCGAAGAACTCGCCGCCGCCTAAACCATCCGACCCACCCCGCTGTACGCCCCGCCCCGTGCGAGCCCCGCGTACGCCCCCGCTGATTGGCCCCGCCCACCTCACATCGGGTATCGTGTTCCCAGCACCGGCCGCACAGCGGACCGGCTGCGCGCCGTTAGCTCAATAGGCAGAGCAGCTGACTCTTAATCAGCGGGTTCGGGGTTCAAGTCCCTGACGGCGCACTTGATCGGAGCCCCGGTCGTCCTACGACGGCCGGGGCTTTCGCGTGTGCGGGGTCGAGTGGGCGGCGTGGCGGGCGGCCAGCCAGGCGAAGGTCATGTTGGGGCCGAGGGTGCCGCCGGGGCCTCCGTAGGCGGCGCCGGTTGGGGAGGAGACGTTGCCTGCTGCGTAGAGGCCGGGGATGGGGGCGCCGGATAGGTCGATGACGCGGGCGTGGGGGTCTACCTTGGGGCCGCCCTTGGTGCCCAGGGTGCCGATGGTGAGTTCCAGGGCGTAGAAGGGGGCGTCTTCGAGTGGGCCTAGGGTGCCCTCGATGCTGCCCTTCTTGTGTGGGTCGCCCCACCAGAGGTCGTGGGCGGTCTCACCGCGGTGGAAGTCGGGGTCGGCGCCGGTGGCTACGTTTGTGTTCCAGCGGGTGACGGTGTCTTGGAGCGCTTCTGCGGGGACGCCTAGGTGTTCGGCTAGGGCGGGGAGGGACGGGGCTTCGGTGAGCCAGGGCGGTGTCTCGCCTGTGTAGGGGCGGCCGACTGAGCCGTATTTCGCTAGGTGGGTGTGGTCGAAGATGAGCCAGGCGGGGAGGTTCGCGTAGTCGAAGGTGTTGACGTCTTCCTGGTGGAACGCGCTGCCGATGGCGTTGTAGTTGACGGCCTCGTTGGTGAAGCGGCGGCCGGTGCGGTTGATCAGGATGCTGCGGGGCCTCGTGCGGTCGCCGCAGATCATCTCGCGGTTCATCGGGTTCACGCCCGGGGGCAGTTCGACGGCGGGGATCCACCAGGCCTCGCGCATGTTCTGCAGTGCGGCGCCGACCTTCATGGCCATGCGCAGTCCGTCGCCGGTGTTGGTGGGGATGGAGACGGGCATGCCGACGGTCCCGCGCAGGAAGGTGGCGCGGTATTCGGGGTTCCATTCGAAGCCGCCGGTGGCGAGGACCACGCCGCGTTGGGCGGTCACTTCTCGGCGGCGACCTTCGGGGGTTTCCAGGATGGCGCCGCGTACGTGGCCGTCGGCGGTGAGAAGGTCGACTGCGGGGGTGGATTCGGTGATCTCCACGCCGACCTTGAGGCAGGCCTTGAGCAGCAGGGCGATCAGGCTTTGGCCCATGCCGCGTTCGTCGCGTAGGGCGCGTCTGGCGCGTTCCTCGGGGGACGGGGTTTTGGGCACGGTGGCGCCGATGCCGGTCTCGTCCATGCGGAAGTCGCTCGGGTAGTAGGGGCAGGGCTCGACGCGGTCCTTCCACTCGCCGAGGTCGTCGAACGGGAAGAGTTCGGTGCCCATGGTGCGTCCGCCGCCGGGCTTGCCTCCGGGCATGGACGGGTAGTAGTCGGGCAGGCCGGGGACGGCGAAGAAGCGCAGATCGCCGTGCTTCTCCAGGTATTCGGCCATGCGCGGGCCGTTCTCGACGAAGGCGCGGATGAGGGGCTCTTCGGCGAGGCCGCGTCCCAGGATCGTCAGGTATGCCATCGCCTCCTCAGCGCTGTCTTCGGCTCCGACCTCGGCCATGTGCGGGTTGTTGGGGATCCAGACGTGGCCGCCCGACCAGGCGCTGGTGCCGCCGATGCGGTGGTGCTTCTCGAAGACCGCGACTCGGGCGCCCTCGTTGGCGGCGGTGAAGGCGGCGGTCAGTGCGGCCGCACCGCTGCCGAGCACAATCACGTCGTAGTCGTCGTCGTACCCGTGGTTGTAGTCATCTGTTATAGACATGCGGGTCGTCTCCACTTCGTTGTGCGTCGTGGGTTATTCGAGTGCCGCCAGGGTTCGGAATCGGCTGCCGTGGAAGATCAGCGGGGTCGCCTCGGGTTGGGCGCGGAGGCCGTGGATGCGCATCAGGACGATGCTGTGGTCGCCTGCGGGGAGTTCCGCCTGCACGGAGCAGCCCATCCACGCGGTCGCTCCGTGCAGGAACACGGCGCCGTCGTCGGCGAAGTCCCATTGCACGTCGGCGAAGCGGTCGCCTTCGCGGCGGGAGAGGCTCTGGCATACCGCGTCGTGGGCGGCGGCGAGGACGCTGACGCCGAGCATCGGGCAGCGGCGGAGTCTGGGCCAGGTTCGCGAGGTGTCCTGGATGCAGACCGACACGAGTGCCGGGGTCAGGGATACGGAGGTGAACGAGCTGGCCACCATTCCGACCGGCGCGCCGTCGAGCAGGCCGCACAGTGCGGTGACGCCGGATGGGAAGCAGCTGTAGGCGCGGCGCAGGCTCTTGATAGCTTCGGTGGCCTCGGTGTCTTCGGTGAGCTCGTCGAGGGTGATCAAAGTCGCCGCCTTGTGGGAGGCGGATCCTCGACCGGGGTCACGGGTGCCAGCCAGACGCCGACGAGTGCGTCGATCAGCCCTGAGGCAGTCCCCTCCCAGCTCGTGCGCGGCGTGGACAGGCCGTCGGCGAGGGCCCGCTCCCGCGCCGCGCAGAGGTGGACGATGAGGTTGAGTGCGATCTCCTCGCGCTCCCAGCGCACCTCGTGGGGCAGGCCGGGCAGGCAGCCGCGGATTCCGTCGAAGGCCTGGCGGACGGAGGGCGAGGCGAGGATGGCCTCGTCGACCATGATGTCGCGCAGCGCCGGGTCGGTCATGACCTGCGCGCCGAAGCGGGCGAACCAGCTCGGCGAGCCGAGGGCGGCGAGCCGGTCGGTGATCGGGTACACCTGGCAGGAGACCCAGTCGCGCACGTCCTTCGAGTCGCCGATCTGCGCGATCAGCTCGGCGCGCTCGCGCTCGACCACGGTGTTGAACCGCCGGACCAAGGCCCGCACGAGGTCGGTCTTGGTGCCGAAGTGGTAGCCGACGACGGCGGTGTTGCCCTGCTCGGCCGCCTCGGCGATCTGCCGGTTCGACACCGCGAACACGCCGTGCTCGGCGAACAGCCGTTCGGCGGTGTCGAGGATGAGCTCCCGGATATAGGAGTTCTGGTCCTCTCGACGGGCCTTGCGCATCGTTCCTCCTAGCCGACGGGTCCGGTTGCCTCGGATCCGGTTCAGTCTGACGAGTATGGCGCGGTTCCGATCACGCCTCGGCCTGCGAGCTCGGCGATCTCGGCCGCGTCGAGGCCCAGGCCGGCCAGCAGTTCGGCGTTGTGCTGGCCGAGCAGCGGGGCCGGTCGCGGCCGGAACTGTTCGGGGCCGCCGGAGAGCCTGACCGGCAGGGTGCTGTGCCGTACGCGGCCGCCGACGGGATGCTCGACCTCCTCGAAGAAGCCGCGGAAGCGCAGTTGAGGCAGGTCGGCCTGCCGGTGCGGCTGCATCACCTTGGCGACGGGGACTCCGACGTCCCAGAGCAGTTCGACGATCTCCTCCGAGGTGCGCTGGCGGCACCACGCGGCGAGTTCGTCGTCGATGTGGTCCTGTTGCTCTCTGCGTCCGGCGGCGGTGAGCAGCCGCGGATCTCTCGCCCATTCCGGATCCCCGATCGCGCCACGTAGCGCGGTCCACTGCTCGTCGGTGGCCACGGCGAGCGCCACCCAGCAGTCGGCGCGCCCGAACTCGTCGAGCCCGTCGGTCGCGTACAGGTTCTGCGGGGCCGCGACCGGGCCGCGGTTTCCGTCCGCCGAGAGCAGCGCGCCGTACGCGGAGTATTCGACGACCTGTTCGGCGGCGATGTTGAGCGCGGCCTCGACCATCGCGGCTTCCACGAACACCGCCTCGCCGGTGCGACGTCGATGCTCCAGCGCCAGCAGCAGCGCGTTGAGCGCGTGGATGCCCGCGTTGGGATCGCCGATGGAGTACGGCTCGACGGGGTTGCCGTCGGAATGCCCGGTCAGCCAGGTGAGTCCGGCCGCGTCCTCGATGACGTACGCGAAGGCCGTGTTGTCGCGCCACGGACCGTCTAGGCCGAAGCCCGGCATCCGCAGCATGATCGCGTCGGGTCGCAGGGCCTTGACCGCCTCGAAGTCCAGTCCGATCTGGTCGAGTACGCGCGGCGTGTAGCTCTCGACGATCACGTCGCAGGTCTCGATCAATCGACGTAGCAGCTCACGTCCGCGTTCGTGGCGGATGTCGAGTGTGAGGCTCTTCTTGTTGGTGTTCAGGCCCGAGAAGATGCCTGATCGCTCCCACCACTGGTCTGCGGTGATCGGCAGACCGGCGAGCATTCGCGTGCCGTCGGGCCGCGACGTGGACTCCAGGTGGATGACCTCGGCGCCGAGTAGGGCGAGGAAGTGGGTGCACGACGGTCCGGCCCAGAACGCTGTCATGTCGAGGACGCGCAGGCCGGTGAAGGGCAGCGGTAGCCGGTCAGGGGTGGCGGCCTGTCCAGGGGCTCGGCGCACGCGACGGCCGGAGCGGTATTCTTCGGTGTGTTCGCCGAGGCGTGGCGCGGGTTCGAAGGGCCGCAGCCGCGCGGGGGTGAGACGGTAGGGATGCCCGGGCTGGACGAAGCCGTCGCGGGGGTTGCGGACGAAGGAGCCGCGCGCCTCGAAGTGGTCCGTCTTGGGCAGTTCCGCGCCGTTGCCGACCAGCGCGTTGGGGATGCGGAACGCCGTGGCCAGTGTCCTGATCTCCGAGACCGTGCGGTCGGCCATCCACTCCGCGATCGCCGGGGCTACGCGCGTGGCCTGCGCGGTGATCGAGAGCGTCGAGGTCTCGTCCACCCACTCCGGATGCCCGACCATCGCGCAGAAGTCAGACCACTGCTGCGCCGTCCCGCATCCGACGGCGACGAGGCCGTCCTTCGCGCTGGACACGCCCGGCACGCTCAGCGCGCGGGTCGTGCGCCACGGTCGGCCGGCCATGCCGTGGAACGTGACCGGATAGTAGGTCAGGGCCAGGATCTGCGCTTCGAGCATGGACAGGTCGAGCAGTTCGCCGCGGCCGGACTCCAGGGTCCCGAACCGGGCGGCCATGGTCGCGGCGGCGGCGTACGCACCGGAGAACCACTCCCCCACCTGGCCGCCGACGTGCACCGGCGGGCGGTCCGGCGCGCCGCGGCCGAGCCCGACGATTCCGCCCGACCACGCCTGCAGGGTGAACTCGGTGGCCGCGCGGTCCCGCCACGGTCCGTCGAGGCCGAAGGGCGTGATCGCGGTGACGATCAGGTGCGGCAGGGTGCGGCGGATCTCGGCGGGGGCGAACGCCGGGTGACGTGCGAGGCGTGAACCGGGCGACCACACGACGGCGTCGGCGGCGTCCAGCAGGCCGAGCACGCGGTCGACGTCGGCGTCGAGTTCGGGGTCTGCGACGACGCTTCGCTTGGAGGTGGCCAGGAAACTGAACAGGGCCGCATCCTCACCCCGTGGAATCTCGGCCCCGGAAGCGGACCAGGCGCGCAGCGGGTCGCCTTCGGGGGGCTCGGCCTTGACCACCTCGGCGCCGCCGTCGGCGAGCAGTTTCGTGCAGTACGCACCGGCGATCCCAGTGGACAGGTCCACCACGACGTAGCCGGTCAGCGGCGCGTGCAGCCCGGACACGATCACTCGGGCCTCTCCCCGCGGCCCGACTTGCTCAGCCGGAACTCGGGCGGGAAACGGCCGTCGTTGTCCTTGACGGCGTTGTTCACCCCGGCCGCGTACGTGCTGCCGTCGAGCATCAGGTCCTCGGCGTCGGGACGGACCTGCCTGCCGAGCGATTCGAGCAGGCCGGTCAGCATGCTCCCCATGTACTCGCCCTGATACTGCTTCATCATCTCGAAGAAGACCTTCTGCATGAACACGGCGTCGGTCGGCCGGGAGCGCGAGCAGGCGAGCGCGTACTTGGCGACCTCGTCCTCAAGCCGGTCGCGCGGCACGACCTTGTTCAGGAAGTTGCAGTCGTACATCTCCTGCGCGGTGAACGCGCGGCCGGTGAAGACCATCTCCTGGAACTTCCGCAGGCCCATCGTCTGCGCCCACGTCCACATCCGCGGGCCCCAGCCGACGTAGCGGAAGGCCGGGTGGCCGAACAGGGCATCCTCGGAGGAGATGACCAGGTCGGCGTCGGCGGCCTGGTAGAAGTGCCAGCCGTAGCAGTAGCCCTTGGCCTCCACGATGCTGATCTTCTTGAACTCCTGCAGGCTGCGGCAGCCCGCTTCGGCGCTCGCGTAGTACTGGGTGACGGTCGCGCCGTACCGGTAGGAGTCCTTCGGCGGGTAGCGCACGTCGCCTTCTTCGAGCTTGAACTCGCTGAGGCGCGGTCCGTCGGTGGGTGCGGAATGCATCTCCGCGACCTCGGGGATGTCGGCCCCTGATCCGAGATCGTCGCCGACGCCCCGGATGACCACGACCTTCACGTCGTCGTCGATGCTCGCGCGGCGCAGCAGTTCGGCGTAGCGCAACCGTGCGGCGGCCGTGGGGGCGTTGAGCCGGTCGGGCCGGTCGAAGGTGATCGTCGCGATCTTCGTCGCCGGGTCCTTCTCGTAGCGGATGATCTCCTCCGCCGAGGGGCGCGCGGTCTCAGGCATCGTTCCTCCTGGTCAGCACTTCGGGTCCGTCGGCCGTGATCAGGACCGCGTCGCGGCCGATCACCGTGCCCGAGCCCTCCTGCCACACGCACGAGGTCACCGTGAGCACCATGCCGGGTTCGAGCACCTCCGCGTCCGCGGTCCGCGGCAGGTCGGGGGTGATCACCGGCGGGTCGAAGCCGAGGCCCAGGCCGCGTGCCACGGGCATGGACGGCAGCGGCTCGCCACACGCTTCGTAGGCCGCTATCAGGTCACTGCCATGAGCGCCGGGGCGGCACGCGGCGATCAGGCGGGCGCGCAGGTCCTCCCAGCGTCGGTAGAGCCCGTCGTGGGCGGCACCTCCGACGGACCACGTGCGTCCGACCTCGCCGATGTATCCGCCTGCGACGACGCCGACGGTGAAGGCCACGAGATCGCCTTCATGGACAGTCGAGTTCCCATCGTGATGGGACGTTATCCAGACGACTTCCTGCGTCGAGGGTGTGGTGACGCCCTTTGCGGCAGCGGCTTCCAGGAGCACGCCGGAAAGCTGCTGCTTCGTGACTCCCGGACGCAGTTCGGCGACTGCTGCGGCCAGCGAGTCCTCGGCCACCTTCAGCGCGGCGCGCAGGGCGGTCACCTCGTCCGGCGTCTTGATACGTCGCGCGGCACGCATCGCCGACTCGCCATCGACGAGGTCGGCCGCCGGGAACGCCAGGGGCAGCAGGCGCGCGAAGTTCGGTGACATGGCGTCGGTGCCGACCCGACGCGCCGTCGCCGCACCCTCGATGCCCTTGAGTTCGTCCACGAGATGCATGGGGTTCCAGGTCAGGCCGAACAGGCGCTCGTGCGGGATATCATCGGGGACGCCCTCATCCCACGTGCTGACGAGGTAGATGGCGCCGGTCTCGCGCACCAGCACGCAACTCGGGCCGAAGGGGCGCGTCCCGGCGACCCACAACTGCCGGGCGCCGGTCACGTAGCGGACGTTGGCCGAGCGACCGAGGACGAGGACGTCGAGGTCGTGGGCTGCCATGTGGGCCAGCGCGCGCTCGCGGCGGCCACTGCGCAGCGCGGTGTTGTCCGGCAGGATCTCAGTCGGCATTGGAGTCATGGGAGTCGTAGGGGTCGTAGGGGTCGTAGGGGTCGTAGGGGTCGTAGGGGTAGTCGGTCAGGGCGGTCCAGCCCTCTTCGGTGATCACCAGAACCTCCTCGCTGCGATAACCGCCGGTGCCGTCGGCCCAGGCGATCGGTTCGAGGACGAGCACCATCCCGGGTTCGAGGATCTGCTTCTCGTCGAAGCGGTCGCCCAGGTCGGTGCCGACGAACGGCAGCTCGGCCGGGCCGGTGCCCAGCCCGTGCCCCAGATAGAAGTGCGGCAGCCACGGCCGCTCGCCGCTCGCGCCGCCAGTGGCTGCCGCCGCGATGGCCGCGCGGGTCAGGTCGGCGCCGCTGGCCCCGGGCCGGGTCACGTCCAGCACCGCCGACAGGATCGTCCGCCACCTGCGGAACTGGGCCCGCTGCGCCGGTGTCGGGTCCTCGCCGACGATCCAGGTGCGGCCGAAGTCCGAGCAGTACCCGGCGTAGCTGATGCTCACGTCGGTCCAGAGCACGTCGCCCCGGGCCAGTTCCCGCTCCGTCGTGAGCAAGGGCAACGCCAGGTCGCCGTGCGTGGTCCACGCACCGTTCTCGCGGCTGTCCGGCATGACCTGCCAGATCGGTTCGAGGAGATTGGCCTGCGCGCCCTCCTCGAAGGCGCGGCGTACGAAGCGTGCGGACAGGTCGATCTGGCGCACGCCCGGCTTGACCATCTCGGCGATGTCGGCCATCGTGCGCTCGGTGATCCGCAGGGCTCTGCGAATGCAGGCGAGCTCGTCAGGGGTCTTGATCACCTTGGCCGAGGACAACACTGAGAGGGCGTCGCGTGGAGGTCCGCCGGGAAACAGGGCTTTGTGTTCGCGACGCATCGCGCCTGTGCACTCGTCAACCGCGACGACCGCGCCGTGCGGGATCAGGTCCGCGAGCAGGCGTGCGAAGTTGCGCACGCCCTCGTCGTATTCGAGGTAGACCGGCCCGTGCAGATGATCCTCGGGCAGGTGCGCTCCGGGTAAGGCGCCCTCGCGGAAGGGCATGAACAGGTGCGGCCACTCGTCCCCGGCCACGACCACCGCGACGGGACGGTCGGCGTGCGCCAGGCCCGAATCGCCGAGCGGCCAGCTCACCCCGGCCGCGTAGGCGACGTGGTTGCTGCCGAGCACGATCAGCGCGTCCACGCCCTCGCGCGCCATGGCCTCGCGCAGCCGTGCCCCGCAGTCCCGGCGCATCCGGGCCAGGTCGGGGGCCTCCGGGATGTCCATGGTGGTCATGCCAGCCCCAGGAACGTCCGCACGTTGCCGCTGACGATCTTCGCGGCCGTCTCGGGCCCCACGGCGTCGACCACCAGGGCCACCGACTCCCCGGAATAGCCGAACGTGCTCTCGTTGTGCGGGTAGTCGGCGGACCACATGATCCGGTCCGCGCCGATGTGGTCGATCAGTTCGAGGCCCAGCGGATCGACCATGAACGACGCGTACATGTGCTCGTCCCAGTAGTGCCGCACGTCGTGTCGCAGGGGCCTGTCGAGCATGTGCCGGAAGGAGGCGTACATGTGCTCGGCGTCCTGGAGTGCCGACGGGACCCAGTTGACGCCGCCCTCGAACCAGCCGATCCGCAGCCCCTCGTGCCGGTCGATGATGCCGCCGAAGACGTACTTCCCGAAGGTCTCGCGGAACGGCGCGACCTGCGCCACCATGCCGACGGCGATTCCGTTGACCTCGCACGGCGCGGCCGGCGGCGCCTCCCCGATGTGGTGGGCGACCGGGATGCCGGACTCCTCGATCGCCTCCCAGACCGGGATCATCGCGGTGCTCGCGTAGTCGATGAGCCTGCCGTCGTCGTCCTTGCCCGGCGCCAGCGGCAGCAGGAAGGTCTTGAGCCCCAAGGACTTCAGCTCCGCGAGTGTCCGCCGCGCGCCCGCCCCGTCCCACCAGTTGATGAGCCCGACGCCGTAGAACCGGCCGCCGGACCGTTCCTGCAGCTCCGCGATGTACTCGTTGTAGACGCGGAAGGTGAGCTCGCGGATCTCCTTGTCCGGGTAGTGGAACATCGCCAGCAGCGCGTTGGGGAACGCCAACTCCTTCGCGATGCCGTCCGAGCCCAGTTCCCGCAGTCGCGCGTCGAGGTCCCCGGTTCCGGCGCCGGCCAGCTCGTCGTACTGCATGAGCACGCGGCTGAAGGCTCCGGGCAGCAACGACTTGCCGCCGAATCCGAGCTCGAACGCGCCGTCCTGGTACCAGACGCGCGGCGCCCGATCCTTGAGGTGCTCCGGGAAACGCTCGTGGAAGATGTCGTCCGCCAGCGAGATGTGGTTGTCGGCGGAGAAGACCTCCGTGCCGGGCGGGAGCGTGGACGCGGCGCCCTCCGCATGGCCGTGCCGGAGCTTGGGCGGGCCGAAACCGTCGGCCGGGTAGAGCGTGGAGGCCGGGCTTTGCATCGTGGTCTCTCCGATCGAGTCTCGCGAGTCGCAGTGCGGGTCAGTCGGTCTTCGGCCGGGCGCGGTGCGGCATGGCCCCGGCGGTGGTGCCGCCGTCCACCGGCAGCACGATCCCGGTGACGTGCCGCGACCGGTCGCCGGCCAGGTAGAGCACGGCCTCGGCGACGTCCTGCGGGGTGCCCTCCCGGCGCAGCGGCTGGTTGGCCGCCATCGACGCGCGGATCGCCTGCGTCACCTCGTCCGCCTCCTCGCCGTCCAGGCTGCGGGCGGCCGAGAGCAGCAGGTCGGTGGGGATGTTGCCGGGGGCCACGCAGTTGACCCGGATGCCGAAGCGGGCCAGGTCGATCGCGATGGACTTGCTGACGTGGATGAGCGCCGCCTTCGACGCCCGGTACGCGGTCACCCCGGGACCGGCCAGGATCCCGCCGGTCGAGGTGAGGTTGACGATCGAGCCGCCGCCGTTGCGGGCCATGTGCCGTCCGGCCTGCTGGGTGCCGACGACGGCGCCGAGCAGGTTGATCGAGACGACGCGGTGGAAGTCGGCGAAGTCGTCGTCGAGGAAGCCGCGGTGCATGGCGCCCGAGACTCCGGCGTTGTTCACCATCACGTGCAGGCCGTCGAACTCCTCGATCGCGTACGAGACCAGGGCCCTGACCTGCTCCGGATCGCCGACGTCGGTGAGCCGGAAGCGCGCCTCCGGGCCGCAGTCGGCCGCCAGGGACTCGCCGCGTTCCCGGTCCACGTCGCCGAAGACCACGCGCGCGCCCTCGGACAGCAGCTTCTCGACCGTGGCGCGGCCGAGACCCGATGCGCCGCCGGTGACGACGGCGACCTTGCCGGACAACTCCTTCGTCATCGCGGCCGCCCTACCAGCTGACCGGCAGCGCGTAGACGCCGTAAGCGAGCCGGTCGTGCTTGAACTCGATCTCGTCGACGTTCGCGGCGAGCCGTAGCGTGGGGACTCGGCGGAAGAGCGTGCCGAAGACGGTCTGCAGTTCCACGCGTGCCAACTGCTGCCCGATGCACTGGTGGATGCCGTAGCCGAACGCGTTGTGCTGTTGGGCGCCTTCGCGTCCGAGGTCCAGGAGATCGGGCGCGGGGAAGACGAGCGGGTCGCGGTTGGCGATCGCGAGTTCGATGATGATGCCGTCGCCCGCGCGGATCAGCTCGCCGTCGATCTCGATGTCCTCCTTGGCGATCCGCCGCTGACCGCCGTGGATGATCCCGAGGTAGCGCAGCAGTTCCTCCACCGCGCCCGCGATCGCCTTCGGGTCGTCCGCGTCGCGCAGGAGAGCGAGCTGATCCGGATGCTCCAGCAGCGCGAGCGTGCCCAGCGCGATCATGTTGCCGCTGGTCTCGTGCCCGGCGACGAGCAGGCCGACGGCCATCATGGCGGCCTCGGCGGCGGTGATCTCCCCTGCCGCGACCCGTGCGGCGATGTCGGAGATCACGTCGTCGGCCGGTTCGGCGGCCCGCTTCTCGACGAGCCGGTAGAAGTAGCCGCCCAGCGCCCGGAACGACGCCATGCCCTCCTCGGCGCTCGCGTACCGGTCGACGCTGACCGCGGCGTGGTGCTGGAAGAACTCGTGGTCCTCGTACGGCACGCCCAGCATCTCGCTGATGACCAGCGTCGGCAGCGGCAGCGCCAACGCCTCCACAAGATCCGCCGGGTTCGGGCCGGACAGCATCGCGTCGAGGAGGCCGTCGGTGATCTTCCGCACGGCCGGGCGCAGCGCCTCGACCCGCTTGACGGTGAACGGACTGGTCATCATCCGGCGGTAGCGGGTGTGCTCGGGCGCGTCCGAGTTGAAGACCGAGCGCGGCCGGTGCCCGACGCCGACCGCCATGCTCTCGTTCCAGTGCGGGAAGCCGGCCAGCCGCTCGTCCGCGCTCACCCGGGGATCGCTCAGCAGCGTGCGCTGCGCGGCGTGCCCGGTGACGATCCACGGGGTGCTGCCGTCCCAGATCCGCACCCGGGTCAGCGGCCGCTCCGCCGCCAGCCCGCGCAGCTCCGGCGGCGGATCGAACGGGCAGCCCGCCGCCCTGGCCATGGGGAACTCGGGAGTCCGCGTCGTCGACACTGGCATCGCCTCTCCTCGGGGTCGCTGGAGCGTGCTGTGCCGCTCAGTGAACACCCGGGAAGAGGCGTCGTCAATCGCGTGATTGAAATTTATCCTGCCTGATTGAAACCTTTAGGCCTCGGCACGGCGGGGCAGCCGCCAGTTCGGGCGCGGGTAGTGGCAGGTGTAGCCGTTCGGGTAACGCTGCAGGTAGTCCTGGTGCTCCGGCTCCGCCTCCCAGAACTCGCCCGCCTCGGTCACCTCGGTGACCACCTTGCCCGGCCACAGGCCGGAGGCGTCCACGTCCGCGATGGTGTCCTCGGCGACGCGCTTCTGCTCGTCGTCCAGGTAGAAGATCGCCGAACGGTAGCTGGCGCCGACGTCGTTGCCCTGCCGGTTCTTCGTGGACGGGTCGTGGACCTGGAAGAAGAACTCCAGCAGGTTCCGGAAGTCGGTCTCGTCGGTGTCGTACAGCACCTCGATCGACTCCGCGTGCGTGCCGTGGTTGCGGTACGTCGCGTTGGGCGTGTCCCCGCCGGAGTAGCCCACGCGGGTGGAGACCACACCGGGCTGGCGCCGGAACAGCTCCTCCATGCCCCAGAAGCACCCGCCGGCCAGAATCGCCTTCTCAACGGCCATGGCGATCATCCTTTCTCGCGTTCGTCACCGAGTGAAGCGATCCGGACCAGGCGATTGTTCCCGGACCGCCGCCCGTCACCAGTATGACGAATCGCCGGTCCGGCTCAGTGGTGTTTGGCATCGCGTATTCGTGCCGTGATACTTGCCCCGGACTTGATGATCTTCACGGAGGGCGGACGGGTGGACGCGGTGGACACGCAGCAGACGGCGGAGCGCTGGGACACGGTGGACGAGGCGGTGGCGGCGCTGCGGGCCGGGCGGCCGGTGATCGTGGTGGACGACGCGGACCGGGAGAACGAGGGCGACCTGGTGATGGCGGCCGAGTTCGCCACGGCCGAGTCGCTCGGGTTCTTCGTGCGCTACACGAGCGGCCTGCTCTGCACGCCGATGGCGCCGGAGATCGCCGACCGGCTGCAGTTGCCGCTGATGGTGCCGGCCGAGTCGGGAGTCGAGGCGACGGCCTACACGGTGTCGGTGGACGCGGTCGGCGTGGGCTCGGGGATCTCGGCCGACGACCGCGCCAGGACCGCCCGGGCGCTGGCCGACCCGGACGCACGGCCCGAGGAACTGGCCCGGCCGGGCCACATGTTCCCGCTGCGGGCCCGGGCGGGCGGGATCGCCGAGCGGCGCGGGCACACCGAGGCCAGCGTGGACCTGCTGCGGCTCGCCGGGCTGCACCCGGTCGCGGTGATCAGCGAGATGTGCGAGGACGACGGGTCGATCGCCCGGCTCGGCAAGCTGCGCGCCTTCGCCGACGAGTACGCACTCCCGCTGATCTGCATCGACCAGCTCGCCGAGGAGCTCGACGCAGCCCGCGCGGCGGTGTGAGCAGCCGTGCTCCGGGCAACGATCTTCGACCTCGACGACACCCTGATCGACAGCGGGCAGGCGTGGGAGCGCGTGTGCGCCGCCTTCGCCGCCCGGCACGGCCATACGTGGACGGATGCCGACTCGGTCACCCTGCACGGTAACGGCGGCTGGGTCGGCTTCCTGTCCGAGCTGTGCGGTGGCGCGGTGGACACGGCAGTGATGGTCGAGGAGTGCGCGCAGGCGATGGCCGTCGAGTGCGCGGCCGGTCGGATCGCCGCGTTGCCCGGAGCACTCGAGCTCGTCGAGGAGGCCGAGCGGCACGGACCGATCGGCCTGGCCTCGGCGAGCCCGCGCGCGTACGTCCACGCCGCACTCGACCACTTCGGACTGCTATCCCGCATGACCACAGTGGTCTGCGGCGAGGACGTCACGCACGGCAAGCCCGCGCCCGAGCCCTACGAGCGTGCCGCGGAGGAGCTCGGGCTGGCGCCGCACGACTGCCTGGCTGTGGAAGACTCCCCGAACGGTATCCGCTCGGCCGCCGCCGCCGGCTGCCGCGTGCTCGCGATTCCGCGTGGTGGCATGCGGTTGCCCACCGAGGTCGGCCGCCTCGTCGCCGTGCACGTCGGCACGGCGCTGGATGCCGTACCCCAGCTCGCCCGGCTGCACGGCATCGCCCCGCAGCCGCTCGTCCACGAAGGCGCATCATGAAGCACTACGTGATCACCGGAGCCGCGTCCGGCATCGGCCAGGCCATCGCCGCGCGGCTGCACGAGCGCGGCGACACGCTCCACCTCGTCGCACGCAATACCGAGCGGGCCACGCTGCTGACCGAGCAGTTCCCCGGCGCGCACACCATCGTCGCCGACCTCGAACGTCCGGAGACGATCGCCGGAGCTGTCGCAGGGGCCGAACTTCCCGAGCGGATCGACGGTCTGCTGCACATCGCGGGCGCGCTGCGGCTCGGCGCGGTGGCCGAACTGACTCCGGAGGCGTGGCAGGCGAGCCTGGCGGTCAACCTCACCGCCCCGGCGGAACTGACCCGCCAACTGCTGCCCCGCCTGCGTCATCCCGAGGGGCACGTCCTCTTCGTCAACTCCACGTCCGGGTTGAAGACGCAGAAGCAGTGGGCCGCGTATTCGGCCGGCAAATACGCGTTGCGCGCCCTGGCCGACGCACTGCGCGACGAGGAGAACGGCACCGGGATGCGCGTCACGACGCTCTACCCCGGGCGCACGGCGACCCCGATGCAAGCACTCGTACACACCCACGAGAACCGCGCCTACGATCCTTCGCTCTGGATCGACCCGGCCACCGTCGCGACGACCGTCCTGGCCGCGCTCGATCTGCCCGCGGACGCGGAGATCAGCGACATCACGCTCCGGGTGGCGCCGCGCGCCTAGGGCGGGATGTCGGCGAGCACCCGCGCCGGGTCGGCGTCGCGGCGCAGGGCGGGCAGGAACATCAGCCACATGCGGTGCAGGTGCTCCTCGATCAGGGTTCTGCCGTCGAGCGCGTCGGAGACCGTGTGGGTGCCGAAGAACGCGCACACCAGCGCGCTGGCCGCGACGCCCGCGTCCACGCCGGGGTCCACACTGCCGTCCGCCTGGCCCGCGCTCAGCATCGCCTCCAGGGTCTGGATCCAGCCGACGAACGGGCGCGGCATCTGCGCGGTGATGTCGCGCCGTTCGGTCCACAGCCGCGAACCGGCGCGCACGACCACGTCGTCCCGGAAGGCGCGGGCCACCTCCCGGCTCAGCGTGACGACGCGTTCCAGGGCGGGCAGGCCGGTGCGCTCGACCCGCTCGATGATCGCGGGCCAGCTGGCGAAGTGCTCCTCGACCAGGTAGCGCGCGAGGTCGTCCTTGCCGGAGAAGTGGAAGTAGACGGCGCCGCTGGTGACCTGGGCCTCCCGGCAGATCGCGCTGATGCTCGTGCCGACGTAGCCGTGCCGGTCGAACAGCCGGGCCGCGGCCTCGGCGACGGACCGCCGTGTCGCCTCCGAGCTCTGCCGCATGCGCCTGTCTCCTGCCCCGTCCGGCTCGGCCGTCCGGTGGATTGTAGCGACCGGCGGCGCCCCGGCCGGACGTGCGCTGGCGTGCGCCAGGGATTCGCGTGGGCTTATATAAGGGCATGCAGAAGATATCGTCCGTGCGGCGTGAACTCGTCCACCTGCGCTCGCCCGCCGAGGTGCTGCTGACCGACGTGGCCGCGCGGGACGGCGACCGCGACCGCTTCACGGCGTCCGCGTACTGGCCGCGCTCGCACCCCACGTTCGACCGGCTCGGCGACGGCCGGCACAATCCGCTGCTGATCGCCGAGACGCTGCGCCAACTGGGCCTCTCGATCCCCCGGGCGTTCTACGACTGCGACGGGCTCCCGCACTTCCTCATCGAGGAGCTGCGCTTCGAACTGGAGCCGCGCCTCGAACCGAGAGCGGGGCACGGCGGCAGCGCGATCACCTGCGAGGTCGAGCTCGACGATGCCCGCATGAGCGGATCCGGGGCCCTACGCGCGTTTCGCCTCCGGGCCCGCTTCCGCACCGATTCGGCAACGTTCGCCACGGCGGAGGGACGTGCCAGGCTGCTGACGGACGCCGCGTACGCAGCGGTACGCCGCCGGGCCCCGTCCCCCGCGGAGGACGGCGACCCGGCGGATCCCGCGAGGCCGGTGCAGCCGGGCTACGTCGGCGTTCCTCAGGCCTCTGACGTACTGGTCGCTCTCGGCCCGCGCGGCTCGGTCTCGCTGTGCCCCGCGGACGTGCTGCATCCCTTCTACTACGACCACGCCTGCGACCACGTGCCCGGAATGGTGCTGATCGAGGCGGCCCGCCAGGCCGCCGCCCTCGTCCGCGGCGAGCCCCGGCTGCGACCGGTCTCCTGCGACTTCACCGCCCCGGCCTTCACCGAGACCACCCCCGCGGCCCGGATCGACTGCGCCTTCGAGCACGGATATTGCGCGGTCACGTTCCGCCAGAACGACTCCGTGACCGCGCGCGTGACCCTAGGTCGTGTTTGAGAACTATCGTCGGGGCCGCGGCGCCTGCCACGCACGCTCGCGGCGTTGCAGGAGCGGTTACAGACGACCGAGTATGCGCCCGCCCCTGCGCCTTGCGAGCGCACGCGTCAGACACCGCGGCCTGATCCGACGCTAGTTCTCAAACACTCCCTAGGCGTGCCGTAGACACAACGTGCCCCACTGGAATCCGGCGCCGATCGCGGTCAGGACGTACGTGTCGCCGGGACGCAGGGCGCCGCTGGCATAGCCCTGATGCAGCGCGGTGAAAGCGCCCGCGGAGCCGGTGTTCCCGATCCGATCGACGGTGATCGGTGCCCGGGCTCGCGGCACGTCCAGGTCGCTCAGGGCCTGGTTGATCAGGTTCAGGTTGGCCTGGTGCAGGAAGAAGTGCTGGATCTGGTCGACGCCGAGGCCTGCTCGGACGGCCGCGTTGGTGATGCTGCGGGGCAGGTGTTCGGTGGCTGCGCGCCAGACCGCGCGGCCGTCCATCCGGAGGTAGTGCCGACCGTCGGCGGTGGACTGCGGCGTCGTGGGCAGTCGTGACCCGCCGCCGGGGATCTGGACGTCGTACGAGAGCTGGGAGGCCAGGTCGTACGAGAGCAGTCCGGCTCCCGTGGTCTCGGAGCGGGAGAGGACCACCGCCGCGGCAGCGTCGCCGAAGAAGACGCGTGTCGTGCGGTCGGCCGGGTCGGTGACGCGGGAGGCGCAGTCGGCCGCCAGCACGAGGACGTGGCTCAGCGACGGGTTCTGCAGCAGGTGCGCGGCGAGCAGGACCGCCTGGATTCCGTTGGCGCACGCGGCTTGGGTGATGTCGAGGGTGATGGCCCGCCGACAGCCGAGCGCGTCCTTCACGATCAGCGCCGTGGAGGGCAGCGGCTGGTCCCAGGTGTATGTGGCCACGATGATCGCGTCGAGGTCGTCGGGTCCGAGGCCCGCGGCGGCCAGCGCGGGGTAGGCGGCGGCCACGCACATGTCGGAGGTGGCGAGCTCGGGTGCCAGCCGACGCCGCTCGCGGATTCCGGTGCGGGCCACGATCCATTCGTCGCTCGTGTCCAGCGTCCGGGCCAACTGCTCGTTCGCGATGACGTCCGGGGGCAGGTGGATGCCGGTCCCGGTCACGGCGAACGGGACCGGCAGGCCGGTGCCGGTGTGGCTGAGCACCGGCCGCTCCAGGGTCTCGGTCACGCGGCGACCGTGCTCAGGTCCGGGTGCACCGTGGCGTCGAGGTCGGTGTAGAAGCGGCCGGAGGGGCACGGCAGGCCGAGCAGGATCCGGCGCGCGGCGTGCGCGGTCAGCGCGCCGCCGAGTGCGACGCCGGAGGCCAGCTGCGGCCAACTGCACAGCGTGCTGCCGATCTGCGGGATCGACGCCGCGAGTTCCGGGCTGATCCGATCGGCGTCGACCATGGCGAGGATGAGCTCGATCCGCTGTTCACGCGTCAGATCCAGCATGTCGCGCGACGTCGCCGAGCCGAGCAGGCCGTGCAGCAGCGGACGTGTGGGCTCCAGATCGAAGCGCTCCACGTCCAGCAGGCCACGATCGTTGGCGTCCATGACCACGGGCACGCGCAGCTCCCGGGCCCATTCGCGGGCGGCGAGCTTCACGAACGGGGTGTCGCACTCCTCGACCAGCAGGTCCACCGGACCGTTGCCGCCGCGGAAGAACTCTTCCATGGTCTCCTCGGTGAGCCCGCCGGGGAAGATCTCGATGTCGAGGTACGGATCGATCTCGAACATCGCGCGCGCCGAGATGACGGCCTTGTTCAGCCCAAGATCCCCGACACCGGCGCGCAGCCGGTTGAGGTTGGAGAGCCCGAGTTCGTCGAAGTCCGCGAGCTTGTACGCGCCGCCGATCCCTTCCATCGCGAACGTGAGCGCCGCGCAGCTGCCGACCGACAGGCCTACGATTCCGACGCGGCGTTCGAACAGCGTGCGCTGCTGCGGCCGCTCGATCCGGCCGCGGTTGCGGTCCGTGCGCACCATGCGGAATTCCTCGCGCGGCAGCACGTGCACCAACGCACCGCTCCACGGGAACCAGGCCCACGTGCCGTACTCCCACGGCTCCGCCCCGGCCAGCTGCGTACGCGTCGCGTCCCGCAGAGCCTGCGGATCACGTGCGAGACCCGGCTCCCGGCACATCGCCAACTCCGCGAGCTGCGCGTCGATCGTGTCGCGGACCTCGCGCACCTTGCCCGTGCCGAACAAAGCTTCCAGCGCGAGCCGGTCCTCGTCCCGGGACGGCAGGAACAGCTCCGGACGCCAAGAACTGTCTGCGGAATCCTGCGTACGAACGAGCGCCTCAGGAGCCTGACGCCGCCGCGGTACCGGCGCGACGTCGGGCCACTGCTGCGTGCTCGGGTCGGTGATGACTCCGGGGAAGGCGAGCTCGGCCTCCTCGATCAGCCCCGCGTGCTGATAGCGGCTGCCGGAAGCCTCGGCCGCCCGGTACAGCAGGACCACGACGTCCTCCGTGTACTGCTCGACGTATCGGCGGGTGCCGGGGACGGGCTCGAAGCCGAAACGGTGGTGGAAGCGGTCCTGGCCGTCGGCGGTACCGGACGTGCCGATCATCGCCTTGCCGCCGAGGTGCCGGGCCGCGCCGATCGCCATGGCGTTCAGGTACACGCCGAGGCCCAGCTTGCGCGCGTGGTGCTCGACCACGAGACGGCTGTGCTCGAAGACGTCGCAGTCGCCGAGTCCGTGCTCGCGCAGGACGTCCGCGTAGCGCTCGTCGCCGAGGAACGCGCGGGACTGGAGGAGGTGCGCGCTGTCCGGCGTCACGAGCCGCACGTAGCCCAATACGGGTCCGTCGGGCTCGCGGCGTGCGACGAAGTGCCACGCGCCGAAGTCCAACTCCTGGTCGTCCGTGTGGGCTCCGTCCGCACCCCGGAACGCCGGGCGCCGGCCGTGGTCGAACAGGATGCGCGCCCGCAACGCGCGCAACCGCTCCACCAGGCCCGCGTCCGCCGCGTCGGCGCGCTCGGTCCGGAACGCGCTCACCAACCACGGAACCCGCTCGGTCACGTCCGTCATCGCTGCCTCTCCACTCGCCTCACATGACGAGAGCGGACTTTAGACATGTGCGGAGACTTGCGCACATTTAACGTGTTATGTCCTATGAAGAGATCCTCACCCCCGGACGGGTGGCTCGAAGGGCGCCCCGCGCGGCCCGGTGGTGGACTGGCCGGGACCAGAACATGATCTTGGAGGAGGAGACGTGGCGACCCTCACGGTCTGGAAGTTCCCGGCGGCCGACGCGGCGCAGACGCTGCTGGTCCAGCTCGAGGACATGCAGAAGCAGCATCTGATCGAGGTGCTCGACGGCGCCGTGGTGACCTGGCCCGCCGACGCGAAGAAGCCGCGCACGAGCCAACTGTCGAACATGGCCGGCGCGGGCGCGCTGGGCGGGGCGTTCTGGGGGATGCTGTTCGGGCTGATCTTCCTGGTTCCGCTGCTGGGCGCGGCGATCGGCGCGGCGGCCGGTGCGCTCGGCGGTTCGCTCTCCGACGTCGGTATCAGCAAGGACTTCATCGAGCAGGTGAAGTCGAAGGTGACGCCCGGCACCTCGGCGCTGTTCCTGCTGACCCAGAACGCGGTCGTGGACCGGGTCAAGCCCGCCTTCGAGGCCGCGCAGGCCGAGCTGATCAGCACCAACCTGAGCGAGGCGCAGGAGCAGCAGTTGCGCGAGGCCTTCGCCGACTGAGCACGCGGAGACGAACAGCCCGGCACGCGCGTGCGTGCCGGGCTGTCGGGCCGTCGGGGGTCGGGGCGTCGTCAGTGCATCGCGACGGCGCCTTCGGTGTCGTTCACGCCCTTCTTGGTGAGCAGGGCGATCAGCGCGCCGCCGATCGCGACGAAGCCGGCGACCAGGAACGACGCGGACATGCCGCTGATGAAGGTGGAGTGCGTGACCTCGGCGATGGTCGCGGCCGTCTGCGCCGAGGTGCCGGACGCGACCGGGGCGACGCCGACCGTGGTCGCGCTCTTGACCTCGGCGAGCTGGGCCGGGGTGAGCGCGGGCAGGTGGGCGGCGGTCCAGCGCTCGGGCAGCAGCGTGCCGACCTTGGCCGACATGACCGCGCCGAGCACGGCCGTGCCGATGGTGCCGCCGACCTGCATGGCGGTGGACTGCAGACCGCTGGCCACGCCCGCGAGTTCGACCTCCGCGTTGCCGACGATGACCTCCGTGGCGCCGACGATGACCGGGCTCAGGCCCAGACCGAGCATGGCGAAGTAGAGGATCGTCTCGTTCAGGCTGGACGTCAGCGTGATCCGGGACAGCCCGAACAGCGCGCCCGACGCGAGCAGCATGCCGACGACCATGGGCATGCGCGGCCCGAACTTGGTGATGGCGAAACCGGACAGCGGCGAGCCGACGATGAGCATGCCGGTCAGCGGCAGCAGCCTGACACCCGTGTCGATCGCGTCGAGGCCGTGCACGTTCTCCATGTAGAAGGTCATGAAGAACATGGCGCCGAACATCGAGAACATCAGCGCCAGCACGAGGACCGTGCCCGCGGACAGCGAGATCGAGCGGAACAGGCGCAGTGGAAGCAGCGGCTCTTTCGCCGTCGACTCGCGGACGACGAACAGGACCAGCGCGGCGACACAGCCCACGAAGAAGCCGATCGACTTCCCGCTGCCCCAGCCGTAGTCCGGGGCCTTGATCAGACTCCAGACGAGCAGGAACAGGAACGCGGACAGCAGCGCGATGCCGGGGACGTCGAAGGAGTGCACCTTCGACGGCGGCGTCTCCTTGAGCGCCGTCAGACCGAGGGCCAGGGCGATCAGGCCCACCGGAATGTTGACGTAGAAGCACGCCTCCCAGTTGATGTGCTGCACGAGCAGGCCGCCGACGATCGGTCCGGCCGCGGTCGAGGCGCCGATCACCGCGCCCCAGATGCCGATGGCGCTGTTCAGCTTCTCGGCCGGGAACGTGTTGCGCAGCAGGGCGAGCGCGGTGGGCTGGAGCATCGCGCCGAACAGGCCCTGCAGGATCCGGAACGTGATGACCAGCGAGATGCTCTTGCCGAGCGAGCCGGACAGGCCGACGCCCGCCGAGGTGGCCGCGAAGCCGACGATGCCGGTCAGGAACACCTTCTTGTGCCCGAAGCGGTCGCCGAACTTGCCGACCGTGATCAGGGTGACGGCCAGCGCCAGCAGGTAGCCGTTCGTGACCCACTGGATGTCGGCGAGCGAGGCGCCGAGCTTCGACTGGATGTCCGGGTTGGCGACGGCGACGATCGTGCCGTCCACCCCGACCATCATCACGCCGAGCGCCGCGGCCAGCAGCGTCCAGCGCGGGCTGCCCCGCATGCCGCGGCGCGGCGCGGCCGCCGCGTCCTCGGCCGCGGCGGTCTCCACGTCCTGACTCATTCTCTTCCCCTCACGGTGTCTCGGTCTCTCCGCCCGTCAAATTATGGCACTCGATGACACTTGTCAATGAGAGACGTTTGACACTAGGCGACAACGAGGTAGCCTGTGGGCATGCCTGAGTCGTCGATCCTCGAAACCCCGCCCGTCGCCGGCGGGTCAGACCGGCGCGAACGCAAGAAGCGGCAGACCCGGGACGCGCTGCTGCGGGCGGCGCTGGAACTGTTCGACGCCAAGGGCTACGAGCAGACGACCGTGCGCGAGATCACCGACGCCGTGGACGTCTCGACCCGCACGTTCTTCCGCTACTTCGCGAGCAAGGAGGACCTGGTCGTCTCGCTCAGCGCCGACTTCTCCGCCAGCCTGCTCGACGAACTGCGCGGCCGGCCCGCGACGGAGGACCCCTTCACGGCGCTGCACGGCGCGTTCACCGCCGTGTTCCGCGAATACGCCGCGCAGAGCGGCTCCGACTCCGCGGCCGTCTACCTCCGGATCGTCCGGCTGATCGAGAGCACTCCCCCGCTGCTGGCCGGATACCTGCGCAACATCCACGAGCAGCAGGACGTCGTGGCCGCGACACTCGCCGAACGCGAGGGGGTGGACCCGCGCACCGACCGCCGACCGCAACTCGCGGCCACGATCCTGCTCGCCCTCGTCGGCCTCTCGGTCAAGCGATCGCTGACCGATCCGCAGGCCGGGATCGACTCGATCGTCGAGGAATTCGAGCTCGCCCTGAGCCAGCTCGACTCGGCCTTGTCCGGACACTGGACGGCCGCACCCGCCTAACCTTTTAGCCACACCGCTTGTCACGCCGTGTGGCCGCGCCCGAAGGTAGAGTTACCAGCCCAGAGACATGTGGGCCGGTGAAGGGAGCGCGGCACGGTGACCCAGGGCGCGGGTGCGGAAGTGCGGATGCCGTTGACGGCGCTCAATGCCGTCCAGCAGGCCCTGCGCACAGTGCACGCCGCCACCGGACTCCAGGCCACACTCGAGGCCATCGCGTTGGGCGTGACCACGTCAACGCCGTACCAGGAGATCGCGGTCACGGTCGCCAAGGTGCCGTGGGCCCCCGAACTGCACACCATCGCCGTCATCGGCACGCCCGAGGTCCGCGAGGTGCTGCTCGACACCACGTGCCCGCGCAAGGCGCTGGAGGAGCATCTGGCCGGCGGCGAGCAGTGGGGCACCTCGCTGCGACTGCGCCGCGGCCCCGACACGACCGAGGGCATCACGAGCTACTGGCCCGATTTCGAGCCGCTCGACGTCCCCGACGCCTGGCTCCCGTCCTACGAACTGAACGCGCCGCTCTACGCCCAGGACGGCGAACTGGTCGGCATGCTGTCGCTGGATCAGCCGCGCGGCGGGCGCATCCCGGCGCCGTGGGTCAACGAGATCCTCGAGGTCTTCGCCGAGCAGGCCGTGATCGCGATCCTCAACGCCCGGCGGCACGACCAGGCGTTGCAGGACATGGAGATGCTGGAGCGCGAGAAGGCCGAACTGCACGCCGCGTTCACCGAGCAGTGCGCGCGCGAGACGGACCTGCGCTCGGAGACGCGCCGTGACCCGCTGACCGGGCTGGCCAACCGCGTGCTGCTGCAGGAGTGCCTGGAGGACTTGCTGACCGCGCGGACTCCGGTGGCGGTCGTGTTCTGCGATCTGGACCGCTTCAAGGAGATCAACGACACGCACGGGCACGCAGTCGGCGACGAGGTGCTGCGGCTGACGGGCCGTCGGCTGACCGAGAGCCTGGCGGACGTGGCGTGCGTGGCCCGGATCGGTGGAGACGAGTTCGTGGTCGTCGCCGCGCGCGTCACGCAGGCCGAGGCGCCGAAACTGATGCAGCGCATCGCCGAGACGTTCGCGGCCGAGCCGATCGCGGCCATGGGACTGCTGCTTCGGGTCAGGTCGTCGCTCGGCCTGGTCTGCGAGCCCGCACGGCCCGACAACCTGCTCTCCCCGGCTCGGCGGGTCGAGGAACTGCTCGACCGCGCCGACCGGGAGATGTATGCGCACAAGCGTTCGCGGGCCGGAGTCGACCACCTGCTGACGCTCGCGGACCGCCCGTAGCGCTCGGCACGCCGGGCGATCCGCGTCATACGGCCGCAAGGGTCAGGCGGCGGCCAGCGTCGAGGCGTCGATCACGAAGCGGTAGCGCACGTCCGAGGCGATGACGCGCTCGAAGGCCTCGTTGATCCGCGACGCCGGGATGACCTCGATGTCGGCACCGAGGCCGTGCTCGGCGCAGAAGTCGAGCATCTCCTGCGTCTCCGGGATGCCGCCGATCATCGAACCGGCGAAGGAGCGCCGGAACGGGATCAGCGAGAACACGCCGACGGGCAGCGGCTGCGGCGGGGCGCCGACGTTGACCAGGGTGCCGTCCACGGCGAGCAGGCCGAGGTAGGCGTTGACGTCCAGCTCGGCGCTGACCGTGTTGATGATCAGGTCGAAGCTGCCGGCGAGCCGCTGGAAGGTCTCCGGGTCGCCGGTCGCGTAGTAGTGGTCGGCGCCGAGCCGCAGCCCGTCGTCCTGCTTCTTCAGCGACTGGGACAGCACGGTGACCTCGGCACCGAGCGCGTGGGCGAGCTTGACGCCCATGTGCCCGAGACCGCCGAGGCCGACGATCGCGACCCGCTTGCCCGGGCCCGCGTTCCAGTGCTTGAGCGGCGAGTAGAGGGTGATTCCGGCGCACAGCAGCGGAGCGGCCTCGTCGAGCTCGATGCCGTCCGGGATGCGCAGCACGAAGTCCTCGGTGACGACCACGTGGGACGAGTAGCCGCCCTGCGTGATGGTGCCGTCGCGGTCCTCGCTGCCGTAGGTCTGGACCGCGCCGTTGGTGCAGTACTGCTCGAGACCGGCCTTGCAGTTGTCGCACTCGCGGCAGGAGTCGACCAGGCAGCCGACGCCGACCCGGTCGCCGACCGCGTGCTTGGTCACGGCCGCGCCGACCTCGCTGACGACGCCGGCGATCTCGTGGCCGGTCACCAGCGGCCAGGGGCGGTCGCCCCACTCGCCGCGCACGGTGTGGATGTCGGAGTGGCAGATGCCGCAGAACTGAATATCAATGAGAACGTCGTGCGGGCCCAGCTCGCGGCGCTCGATGGTGACGGGCTCGAGCGGCCCGCTGGACGAGGTCGCGGCGTATGCGTGGGCAGTGGTCATGCTGCTGCTCCTCGGCGGAAGACTTGGGTGGTTGTTACCGCTCCATCCTCGCAGGCGGCGGTCCCGGGACCGGCCCGGAAACGGCATTCAGGCAGGTAAAGCCAGTACCCCCATGCCGGGAATATTCCGACGTACCGTGGAGGTATGGACGCACGTACCGAGTTCCACGACTTCCTGACCAGCCGCCGCGCCCGGCTCACCCCCGAGCGGGCCGGGCTGCCGGTCTACGGCGGGAACCGCCGCGTGCCCGGGCTGCGCCGCGAGGAGGTGGCGCTGCTGGCGGGCATGTCAGTGGACTACTACGTGCGGCTGGAGCGCGGCAACGCGAAGGGCGTCTCGGACAGCGTGCTGGAGGCGCTCGCCCGCGCGCTGCAACTCGACGAGGCCGAGCGCGCCCACCTCTTCGACCTGGCGAACGCCGTCAACGCGGGTTCCGGCGCCACCGCCCGCGCCTCCTCCCGCGCCCGCGGCTCCCGCGCCGCGATGCGCCCGCGGGTCCGCCCGAGCGTGCAGCGCATCCTCGACTCGATGAGCACCATCCCCGCCTACGCACGAAATCGGCGGTTCGACATCATCGGCCACAACCGTCTCGGTCGAGCCCTGATGTCCCCGGTCTTCGCCGACCAGTCCCGCGTTCCGAACATGGCCCGTTTCCTGTTCCTCGACCCGGCGGCGCGGGACTTCTACAGCGATTTCGACGGCGTGGCCAACGACATCGTCGCCGTCCTGCGCAGCGAGGCGGGCGTCGACCCGCACGACAAGCCGCTGCAGGATCTCGTCGGCGAACTGTCCACCCGCAGCGACGTCTTCCGCACCCGCTGGGCGGCCCACAACGTCCGCTTCCACCGCACCGGCGGCAAGAACTTCCACCACCCCGTGGTCGGCGACCTCGACCTGGTCTACGACGCCATGGAACTGCCCGCCGACCCCGGCCTCACCCTCATCGCGTACAGCGCCGAGCCCGGATCCGCCTCGCAGGACGCCCTCGACCTGCTCGCCAGCTGGGCCGCGACGCTGGAGGCGGAGGCCGGCCATCCGGACGGGACGCCGAGCCGGCAGGGCATCTGAAGGTCCACTCGGCGAAAGCCCCGAGTTTTTCAAGGTCGTGAGCCGCCCGGCTCCCAGCTTTTCCATGGAAAACCGGCTTTCCCGGTAAACATCGCCGCGTCCGACCGGCCAACATTTGTTCTACGAATACCTTTACCGACCTGCGCTCAGACCCCTTAGATCACAATTGAGCCACGGTTTATGGCTACACCGCTGTCGGCAAGGTCGGAGCCCCCTCCATGCAACGTAAGGGCCTTATTTTGCCCCTCCGAGGGCGCGAGGAGAAGTTGATCAATGGTCTCGTTCACCCGCCCGGTCGAACGTTCCCGCACCGTAACACGGACGGTCTAAACGTCCGGAGCCAGCGGAAGTTCGGGCGGTTCTCCCGGTGGTACTCTACGAGCAACTGCCGTGAAGATCACCGAGCGACAACTTCGGTGGTCATCTGAAGTGATGGGGACCTTCTCGCCCCCGTCAACAGCCGGCCACTCATGAGAGGAGTAGGACCATCATGAAGAACACCACTGAGGCGTCCGTCTTGACTTCCACGGTTACCGACGTCCGCCAGGTCTCGCTCGGTCGGCTGCAGGCTTCGCAGACGCTGGACCGGCTGCGTCCGAGCGACGCGAAGGTCGTCGTCGCGGCGTTCAACTCTTCTCTGTAGGACCGAACCTCCGCAAAGCGGGCCAAGGGATCACGCACTGCCCGTAGGATGTTGCGGCGTACGAGGAATCCCGTAGAGCGGGGTCCCCGGGTGTCCGGCAGCGCACGGCCCGAACAGGGTCCGAGCTGCCGGACCACAGGTGTTTGCGCTGCACCTCGGAGTTCAGCCGATCTCCGGGTCCTCCAAGGGATGGGTTCTGTGAGCTCGCATGTTCACGCCTTTCCGGCAGTTCGTCGTCAAGGTGCATTCACGATGCGACCTGGCCTGTGACCACTGCTACATGTACGAGGCCGTAGACCAGGGCTGGCGGCGCCAGCCGATGGTGATGAGCCTGGACACCGCCGAGGCGCTGGCCCGGCGGATCGCGGACCACGCGGTCGAGGAGAAGCTCGATCTGGTCCGCGTGGTGTTGCACGGCGGGGAACCCCTGCTGGCCGGCGTCGACCGGCTGCGCGAGATCATCGAGGCGTTGCGGGCCCCGCTGCTGGCCCTGCCGAAGACCCCGCGCCTGGACTTCCGCATCCACACCAACGGCGTGCGGCTCGATGAGGGATTCTGCGACCTCTTCAACGCCTACAGCGTCAAAGTGGGCATCTCGCTCGACGGCCCGAAATCGGCCAACGACCGTCATCGCCGCTATGCGAACGGCAATTCGAGCCACGAGCAGGTGCTCAGAGCGCTGGAACTGCTGCGGTCGCCGCGCTACCGGCACCTGTACGCGGGCATCCTCTGCACCGTCGACATCGCCAACGATCCCGTCGAGGTCTATCGGGCGATGGCCGCGGAACGACCGCCCAAGATCGACCTGCTGCTGCCGCACGCGACCTGGGACAGCCCACCTCCCCGGCCGGACGGCATCGCACGCCCCTCCACGTCGTCGGATCCCGCGTACGCCAAGTGGATGCTGGCCGTTCACGAGGCGTGGACCGCGGACGGCAGACCTTTCGGCATCAGATTCTTCGATTCGATCGACTCGACGCTGCGCGGTGGCCAGCCACTGACCGAGGCGTTGGGAGTGGCGCCCAGCGATGTGCTCGTCATCGAGACGGACGGCTCGCTGGAGCAAGCGGATTCGCTGAAGGTCGCCTTCGACGGAGCAGTCGACACAGGGCTGCGCGTGCAGGACGATCCGCTGTCCGCCGCGGCTGCGAACGCTCAGGTCGCGGCCCGCCAGAACGGACCTGACGGCCTGTCGGAGCAGTGCAGATCCTGCCCGGTTCTCGCGACCTGCGGCGGCGGGCTCTTCGCTCACCGGTACAGCAGCAAGAGCGCGGACGACTTCGATCCGGCCGCGGCCTTCAGAAACCCCAGCGTCTACTGCGCCGACCTGCTCGAACTGATCCAGACCATCCAGCAGACAGAGAACAACGCCATGGCGCCGTCAGAGCATCTCGTGCTCTCCACACCGAGTTTCGACCAGTTGGCTTCGGGATTCGGGGATGCGCAAGCGATCGACGAACTGGCCTCGGCGCAGGCGAGCTTCAATCGCGCGCTGCTCGCGACATGCGGCCGTGCCCTCGCCGAGCAGACGTCCGAGGCGGCGTGGGCGTGGGAACTTCTGCAGGTTCTCGACGAGAAGCACCCCGCGGCCGTGGCGCGGGCGGTCTCGCACTCATTCTTTCGAGGCTGGGCGTTCAAGGCGATCGAGGACGTCGTCTCAGCCGATCCCGCGACCCTGATCGGCTACGCGCTGGCGGCCTCGTCGCACGCGGGTCTCGCCGCCGAGCTTCCCGTGCCGCTCGACACCACGTCCGTGTATCTGCCGGGGATCGGCGAGATCGCGACCGTCGCGGGCAAGGCCGTGCTCGGGGAAGGCGGTGAGCCCGTCCAGTACGTAGCGAAGTCGCGCTACGTGGGCGGAGGGGAAGACGGGCCGCGCGTGCTGCTGGAAGATCTCGACGGGCAACGAGACGTGTTCCAGCTGCCGCCGACGGACCGCCTCTCGGACCAGGAGTTCGGGCAGTGGACCTCCTTGTACAGCGCGGCCTGGGCGATCATCAAGAATCACTACGGCGAATACGTCGGCGGGCTCGATGCGGGCCTGCACGTCGTCATGCCGCTGATGCAGTCCCCTGACGGACACGCCGCGAGCGGCACCGCGCGCCAGGCGTTCGGCGCGTTGGGATTGGCGCTGCCGCCCGACCCCGAAATCCTCGCCTTGCTGCTGATCCACGAGTTTCAGCACGTCAAGTTGGGTGCGCTCCTCGACCTGTTCGACCTCTACGACGTCTCGGACGAGCGCCTCTATTACGCGCCGTGGCGTGAGGATGCGCGCCCGCTGGAAGGCCTGCTGCAAGGCGTCTACGCGCACGTGGCCGTCGTTGACTTCTGGCGGCGGGCGACCGAGCGCGGAGACGACAAGGCCGCCGTCCACTTCGCCAGGTGGCGCAATCAGACCTGGGAAGCGATCGGGACGCTCGGGAACTCGGGCTCGCTCACTGACATCGGCGCGAAAGTCGTCGCATCCCTGAAGGCGACGATAACGCCGTGGATGGACATCACGGTCGACGCCGACGTGCTCGGGGCGGCGTCCCGCGAGAGTGAGAAGCACCGCTCGAAGTTCGAGTCGGCAGTCGCGGGCGCGGAATAATGGTCCATCGCCGTCGTTTGAGAGCGGACCTGACCGCCGCCGGACTGCGCGAGGGCATGTCCGTCCTCGTGCACTGCTCGATGCGCGAGATCGGATGGATCCGCGGCGGACCCGAACTGCTGCGTGACGTGATCCTCGACATCATCGACGAGCGGCAGGGCACTCTCGTGGTGCCGACGCAGACGCGATCGAAGTCGAGCACGTCCACAGCGTTCAAGACGGCGACCGAGACATTCGACGCCGAGGAGCTTGAGCTTTATCGCAAGGTCATGCCCGGCTTCTACGTCAACAAGACTCCGTCCGAAGGCATGGGCGCGCTGGCCGAGGCGGTGCGCACGCATCGTCGCGCGTACCGCAGTTCGCATCCGAGCACGTCGTTCGCGGCAGTCGGCAGGCACGCCGCGGATCTCTGCGCCAAGCATCCGCTGGAGTCGCTGGTCGGCGTGAGCTCGCCGCTCGGTGCGCTGCGGGATCTCGAAGGCAGCAGTGTGCTGTTGCTCGGAGTCGGTTACGACAAATGCACGGCGTTCCATCTCGGGGAGGAGGTCGCCTACCCCGAGGACGTGCAGAAGTACGTCTGCAAGGTCGGCGACGAATGGACCCCGTTCCCCGGCTTTCCGCACCGCGACGGCGACTTCGTCGAACTCGGCGAACGGTTCGAGCTCGCCTGCCCGGACGGCATTCGCAGGGGCACCGTCGGGGCCGCGTCCACCCGGCTGTTCCCGCTGGCCCTGGCCGCGGACTTCGCCGCGGAGGAACTGCCCAAGTTGCGATCCGCACACTGATTCGCTCCGGTCGCGCGCCGCAATGCGCCCCCTGTTTCGTGCTGCTCTCCAGCCCTATAGTGGAAGAACTGTCTTGATTCGGATCTTGCACACGGGGCCACCGAGAGGATGATCCATGGGGCCGAACCCTCCGGAATCGGCGCCGTCGTCACCGGCGGAGTTCGACGCCTTCGGCCCCTCGTTCTTCCTCAGCTACTCCCGGGTTTCGCCGCTGCGCGGGGACCGTTCGGACCCCGACTACTGGGTCAAGCGCTTCTACCACGAGCTGGCCGCGGAGATCCGCGCGCTGGACGGCAACCTGCGGCAGGGCTTCATCGCCGACCACGTGCCGCCGGGTTCGAGCCCGGAGACACTGACCGCTCGAAACCTCGCCAGTTGTCGAATATTCGTTCCGCTGTACGGGGACGACTACTTCGACGACGAGCAGTGCGGCCGGGAATGGACCGTGTTCGAGCAGCGAAGACAGTTGCGCCGCGCGCGCACCGGGGACGACGGCGAGTCCGTCGTCCCTGTGCTCTGGACCCGGCCGGGGCGTGAGGACTGGCCGGACGTCGCACACCGCGCGCGGCCGAACCCGTTGCTGTCCAACGACGTCTATCTCCGGCTCGGCCTGTTCGAGCTGATCCGCCTGCACGAACGCGCATACCGCGAGGTGGTGCGGCTGCTGGCCAAGGAGATCGTGCGGCGCGCGCACACCGAGGCGCCGCCGGCCGCCGCCGAGGACGCGCTGTCCTGGGCCACGCCGGCGTTCCCGGCGCCGGGCCGATCCACCCGGCAGCTCTATATAACGGTCGTCGCCGGGATCCGCCGCACCCTGCCGACCGAGCGCAATCCCGAGTTCTACGGCGAGCGTCCCGAGGACTGGCGCCCTTACCAGCCCAATACGCAGGAGCCGATCGCGCTGCGGGCCGCCCGGATCGCCCGCGCCCTCGGCTACCAGCCGGAGATCAGGGTGCTGTCGGCCACGTCGCCGGAGGTCAAGCCCGAGGTCCGGGTGAACAGCCAGCTGCGCCAGGAGTCGCCGTTCCTGCAGCCGTCCGCCGCGAGCATCCTGCTGGCCGACCCGTGGCTGTTCCGCGGTTTCAAGGAGCGGCGGAACCTGGAGACGGTGGACCTGCGCCGCAAGGAGTGGGTCCGGCTGATGGTGCCCTGGTCCTCGACCGACCACGAGACCCGGGAGAACCGCACCAGCCTCGAATCGCACGTGCACAACGCCGTCCCGTGGATGACGCAGGGCTGGCGCCGCACCTGCCAGCAGCACCTGGTCGACCTCTCCACCCCGGAGGAGTTCGACGAGGCGCTGCCCGCGGTGATCGACCGGGCCCGCAACCACTACCTCAACAACAGCAGGCCGCTGCGCGACTCGACGTTCGGCGGCTATTCGGGCAGGCCTCGGCTCGCCCCACCGCCCGAGGACGAGCCGCCGCGTCGCGGGCCGGGGTGATCCGACCCATGCTCACGAGGCCGGTACGAACCGACGACAACGAGGGACTTGGATCATGAGTGCAGAGCGGCCCGGGCAGGTCGTGACGTTCTATTCGTACAAGGGCGGCACCGGGCGCACCATGGCGATGGCGAACCTGGCCTGGATCCTGGCGGCGAGCGGCAAGCGCGTCCTGATCGTCGACTGGGACCTGGAGTCGCCCGGCCTGCACCGGTACTTCGCCCCCTCGCTGCTGGACCCGCAGGCGCTGGCCGCGACCCAGGGCGTGGTCAACATGGTGCGCGAGTTCGAGGACCTGGCCGCGGAGACCCCGGACGAGGACCGCGGCCCGAACTGGTACCGCGCGCTGGCCCGGGTCAGCGACTACGCGATCGCGATCCGCTGGGACTTCCCCGGCGACGGCGCCCTGCACTACATGTCCTCCGGCCTGCAGAACCGCAGCTACTCCAGCACGGTCGCGACGCTGGACTGGGAACGCTTCTACGAGCGGCTCGGCGGCGGCGAACTGTTCAACGCCTTCCGCGAGGACATGAAGCAGAACTACGACTTCGCGTTCATCGACAGCCGCACGGGCCTGAGCGACGTCGCCGACATCTGCACGCTGCACCTGCCCGACGTCGTCGTGGACTGCTTCACCCTGAACAACCAGGGCCTCGAAGGCGCGCTCATGGTCGCCAGCTCGGTCTCGAAGTTCACCAGCCACCCGATCCGCTTGCTGGCCGTGCCGATGCGGGTGGACGAGGCCGAGAAGAACAAGGCCGACGCCGGACGCGCTGCGGCCCGGGCCCGCTTCGCCGAACTGAAGCTGGACGAACTCTCGTCCTCCCGATACTGGGGCCAGGTCGAAATCCCGTACGTACCCTTCTACAACTACGAAGAGACGCTGGCCACGTTCGCGGACGACCCGAACGACCAGCACACCCTGCTGCGCGCGTACATCCGGCTCGCCGAAGTGCTCACGCAGGGCGAGGTCACCAGCCTGGAGCCGATGGAGGAGACCGACCGCAAGGCGATCCTGCTGGAGGTCTCCCGGCTGCAGCCGACCCGGCAGGAGCAGCTCGTCGTCGCGTACGCGGCTGAGGACCGGCTCTGGGCCGAGTGGCTGGAGGCGCTCTACTCGCAGGCGAACTTCGACGCGCGGATATACCCGCTGTTCGGCGACTCCGCCGGGCGCCCGCAGATCGACGCGAGCACGAAGATCATTGCCCTGATGTCGGCGGAGACCACCCGCGACGCCGACGCGATGGCGCAGCTGCGGGCCTGGTCGAGCACCGGCCAACTCGCGGTCGCCGCGCTCACCGAACTGCGCTCCGACTCCCGGCTCGCCGCGCCGCTCGCCGAACTGCACAGCGTGACCGATCCGGTGACGGCGACCACGCTCCTGCTGCGCCTGGCCGACGTCCCGGAAGCCGAGATCACCACGGCCCGGCCGCCGGAGGGCCAGCGCTTCCCGACCGGCCAGCCCGCGATCTGGAACGTGAGCGCCCGGAACGCGGTCTTCACCGGCCGCGACGAGGCGATGGAGCGGCTGCGTCGCCAGGTCACCGGCGGTTCGACGACGGTGATCCTGCCCGTGGCGCTGCACGGTCTGGGCGGTGTCGGTAAGACGCAGCTCGCACGCGAGTACGCACACCGGTTCAGTGCCGACTACGACCTCGTGTGGTGGATCAACGCCGAATCCACCGAGTTCATCGACGAGGCGCTGGCCGAACTGGCACGCCGCCTGCGCCTGCCGGGTACCGGTGAGTCCAGCACCGAGGACTCCGCGACGGTGCGTGAGGCGCTGCGCCGCGGCGAGGCCGGACGCTGGCTGTTGATCTACGACAACGCCACCGACCCGACCCAACTGCGCCCCTTCCTGCCGAGCGGAAGCTCCGGGCACGTGCTGATCACCTCGCGGAACCAGGCCTGGGCGCAGCAGGCCGTCCCGCTGGAAGTCGACGTCTTCAGCGAGCAGGAATCCATCGAGCACCTGACGCGCACCGTGCCCGGGCTCGAGGAGCGCGAGGCCGGAGTGATCGCCGAGCTCGTCGGCCACCTGCCGCTGGCGGTCGAGAGCGCGGGCGCGTGGCTGGCGTCGACCGGCCACCCCGTCGTGCAGTACATCGAACTGCTGCGCGATCAGATCACCGAGGTCCTCTCGACGACGCCGGCCGACTATCCGGTGTCGGTCGCCGCGACGTGGAACATCGCGATGGAGGACCTGGAGCGGCGGCGTCCGGCGGCGGCGTGGCTGCTGGAACTGTGCGCGTTCATGAACCCGGACGGCATCACGACGCAACTGGTGTACTCGAACGCGATGCTCGACACCCTGCGCGAACGCGACCCCGGTCTCGTCGACGTCGGCATGATCGGCACGGTCGTCGCCGAGCCGGTGCGCCTCTCGCTGCTGCAACTGGACCAGGTGGCACGTGAACTGCGCATCCACCGTCTCGTCCAGTCCGTCATCAGGGCCCGTATGGACGACCAGCGCAAGGACGACGCCGTACACGCCGTGCACCGCGTGGTCGCCGCGGCCCGGCCCCAGGTCGGCGAGGTCGACGACCCGCAGAACTGGCCGACGTACGCGCTGCTGTGGCCGCACCTGACGCCGTCGAACGCGATCGACTGCGACGAGAGTCCGGTGCGCCAACTGCTGATCGACCGCGTGCGCTACCAGTGGAAGCGCGGCGAGTACCGCAACGGACTCGACTCCGGACGCAGGCTGGAGGAGCGTTGGGAGGAGCGCATCGTCACGCTCGGCGGCCGCGAGACGCTGCCCGGTGCGATGCTCTACCAGCAGCTGCTGCTCCTGCGTAACCTGCTGGCCAGCATCCTGCGTTCACAGGGTGTGTACAACGATGCGTACGACATCGACCGCGACGTGCTGAACGAGCAGGAACGGCTGTTCGGCAAGGAGCACCCGCACACGCTGGCCACGCTGCTGTCCCTCGGCGGCGACCTGCGCGGGCTCGGACGGTACCGGGACGCCCTGAACAGCGACGTCGAGAACCACGGGCTGCACCGGCAGGTCTTCACCGCGGGCGATCCGAAGCTGCTGAGCGCCGCCAACAACCTGGCGGTGAGCTACCGGCTGCTCGGCGACTGCTACAAGGCCGCCGAACTGGATCAGAGCACGTACGTGCAGCGCCGCTCCGTGCTCGGACCGCAGCACCCGTACACGCTGTACTCGAGCCAGAACCTGGCGCGCGACATGCGCGACGCGGGCCAGTACAAGCAGTCCACCGACCTGCTCCGCGGAGCGCTGTCGAACTACCGCGAGACGGTCGGCGAGAACAGCCCGGAGACGCTGCGCGCCGCGAAGAGCCTCGCCGTGTCGCTGCGCAAGGGCGGCGAACTGAGCGAGTCGCTGGCGCTCGCGAAGGACACCTTCGACCGGTACCGCACCGAGTTCTCGGCCTCCAACCCGGACCGCCAGTCCTGCGCGCTGGTCTACGCGGCGGCGCTGTCCGCGCTGGACGAGCACGCGCAGGCCCTCGAACTGAGCGCCGACGTGCTCGCCGCGTACGAGGAACTGCTCGGCCCGCAGCACCCTTACACGCTCTGCTGCGTGAACAACATCTCGACCTATCTGCGCAAGCTGGGCCGCCGCGAGGAGGCACTCCGGACCGCGCAGCGCGCCCACTCGGGCTTCACCGCGCTGCTCGGCGAGGACCACCCGTACACCCTCGCGGCCGCGGCGAACCTCTCCAACGGCCTGGCCGACGAGGGCGAGTACGGCCGGGCCGCGGAGATGGAGCGCGACGCCGCACGCAAGCTGGCCGAGGTGCTGCGCCCCAACCACCCGGACGTGCTCGCGATCGAGTCGAACCGGTCCATCAGCCTGAGCTCGCTGGGCTCGACCGCTGATGCGCGTCAGCTGCGCAGCCGGGTCATCGCGGAGATGGAGGTGGCCCTCGGCCCCATGCACCACAACACGAAGGCGGCGCGCGAGGCCGACCGGCTGGACTGGGACCTGGAGCCCCAGCCCATCTGATCGGTTCTCGATTCAGCAGGAAGGTCAGGCGGCGTCCGCGATCGGATGCTGCCGGTTGAAGGCGAGCCAGGACAGCACCGAGGGCTGCGCGTCGAAGGCGGTGAAGTGCGCCGCGTCCTCGACGATCTGCTCGATGGCGCCCGGGATCGTGCGGGCCAGCCAGCGGGTGTGGCTGAGCGGGGAGAACACGTCCTTCGCACCGTGCCAGAGCAGCGTGGGCACGAGGATGTCGGCCGGGTCGAAGCCCCAGTCCTGGGTGAAGGAGCGGGCGTCGTCCACCCAGCCGGCGCCGGACCTGCTGACGGCCGCCTCGTAGTTGTCGCGCAGCCCGGCCCGGATGACGTTGTCGGCCACGACCCGCCAGTCCTGCAACGGCAGTTCGGGCCCGAGGTTGCGCAGCAGCTTCGCGGGATCCCGCCGGATCTCCTCGGCGGCGGTCTCGATCACCTGGGCCAGCGGCCTGACCCCGGACTCCGCGATCGTGTACTCGCGGCGGTTGGACTCGGTCATCCCGGCGTACCAGTCCAGCCCCTCGGCGTTGCGGGGGGCGAGGCCGACGAGCACCGCCACCCGGTCGACCCGGTCCGGCATCATCGCGGCGCAGGCGAGGGCGTGCGGCCCGCCGCCGGAGCGGCCCATCACCGAGAAGTGCTTGATTCCCAGCGCGTCCGCGATCGTCTTCACGTCGGAGGCCGCGTGCGACACGCTGCGCAGCGGCAGCCGGTCGGAGCCGCCGTAGCCGGGGCGGTCGTAGGCGATCATCCGCACGCCGAGGTGGTGCAGCAGCGTAAGCCGCGGGTACGGGCCGGTCCTGCTGCCCGGCGTGCCGTGCATGAAGAAGACCGGTGCCCCCGACCGGTCCCCCAGCTCCCGAACGGTCAGATTGCGTCCGTCGGGTGCCAGTACAATGCGATCCGAGTCGTTCATCCCGTCCATACTTGACGGCCTTTCCATAGTGGACTAACCACCCCCACCGCCCTGCGGGTATTCTTCGAAATATACTCCGTACCCTGACGGAACTTGATCACACCTGCACGTGCACGCCGAGGTACGGTTGCCCCATGAACAGGGGAACGGGCCCGGGCGAGATCACGCCGGACGGTTGCGCGGTCGAACTGTACGCGCGGCTTCCGGCGTCGGGCGAGCCGGAGATCGTGCACGCGGCGGTGCCCGAGGGCTCCGACGTGCTGGAATTGGGCTGCGGCACGGGCCGGATCGCCACGCCGTTGGCCGCGCTGGGCCACCGCGTCGTCGGAGTGGACGAATCGGCCGAGATGCTGGCCCGCTGCCGGGGAATCGAGACCGTTCGATCCTCGATTCAGGATCTTGAGTTGGCGGAGCGCTTCGACGCGGTTCTGCTGCCCTCCCACATTATCAACGCGGACGCCGGGGCACGCACGATTTTCCTGCGGGTCTGCCACAGGCATCTTGCTCCCGGCGGCGTCGTGGTGGTGCAGCGCCACCGGCCCGGCTGGGTCCGCACGGTCACGGACACGGTGCACGACTCCGGGACCATGCGCAGCGGCATCACGGTGCTCGGCCGCCCCGCGCCGGACCAGGTGCGTGCCCGGGTCCGGTACGAGGTCGGCGATTCGGTGTGGGAGCAGGAGTTCACCGCCACGGACCTGGACGACGAGACGCTGCCCGGAGCGCTGGCAGCCGCCGGCCTGCGTCTGGATCGGATCCTGACGCGGGACGGCGGCTGGTTCACCGCGCGGTCGGCGAGCGACTAGTACTGCCCGAGCCCCTTGCCGAAGGCGCCAGCCGACTGGACGACCGAGGAGCAGGTGGCGGAGGCGTAGGTCTGCGCGCCGCCGGAGCACTCGGTGTCGCGGGTGGCGGACCACATCGACAGCCAGGCGAGGTTCTTCGACTTGGCCCACGCGGCGAGGCTGCTCGCGTCGGCGACGGTGAAGGTCTCGGCGCTGTCGTCGTTGACGCCGATCATCGGGGTGATCGCGATCTTCGACAGGGCCTGGGCGCTACTCAGGCTGGTCCACACGGACTGGACCTGCGCGCCGGTCGCGGTGGCGGCCTGCTCGGCGAGGGTGGCCATGTCGCCGCTGAAGGAGCTGCCGTAGTCCATCGCCATCACGTTGACGGCGGCGATGTTCGCGCCGTCCGCCTTGGCGTTGCTCAGCACCGCGACGCCCTCGCTGGTCAGGCCGCTCGGCAGCACCGGGAGGGTGTACGAGACCTGCAGACCGGAGTCCTCGCCCTCGAGGATCGCGATGGCCTGGTTGCGGCGGTTGATCGACGCGGTGTCGGCGATCGCGGCGCCCTCGACGTCGAAGTCGATGTTCGTCAGCGAGTACTGCTTGATGACCGACTGGTACGCGGCCGCGAGCGAACTGGCCGAGGTGCAGCTCTGCGCGAGCTCGGTGCCGGCCTCGCCGCCGAAGGACACGCGCACGTCGCCGCCCGCGGAGCGCAGGCTCGCGATGTCACCGGATATCGACGAGTCGGTGATCGACGTGACGCCGCCCCATTCCGGCGTGCAGCTGCTGCCCGCGGTGATGAAGGCCAGGTTGAAGAACTTCGTGCCCTCGGTGGCGGCCTCGGAGCTCAGGTTGTAGAGCGGGTAGAGCGAGAGGTCGGCGTACGGCGCGAACTTGCCGAAGGTGCCGGAACCCGATCCGCCGGTGGAGGTGCCGGTGCTCGTCGCCGTGGCGGTGGCCGTCGCGGTCGGACTGCCGGGCGCGGTGGCTGTCTTCGACGGCGAGGCCGACACGGTGGCGCTCACGGTGGGCGAGGCCGACGGGGTGGTCGTGCTCGTGCCGCCGCACGCGCTGCCGTTGATCGTGCAGTTCACCGGGTCGCCGGTGCCGTTCGCGGTGAACCCGAAGGTGGTGCTCGCCCCCGCGGCCAGCGCGCCGTTCCAGCTGTCGTTCACGACGGTGTACGTGCTGCCGCTGGCGGTCTCGGTGCCGTTCCACAGCGAGGTGATGCTCGTCCCGGAGGGCAGCGAGAACACCACCTTCCAGCTGCTGATCGCGGAGCCGGTGGTGTTGGTGATCGTGTACGTGCCGGTGTAGCCGCCGTCCCAGCCGTTGGCGCTGAAGGACGCGGCGGGCACCGCGGCTCCGGCGCCGCCCGCCATGGCGATGCCGCCGCCGGCGACGGCGATCGTCGCTCCGGTGCCGAGCGCGATCAGCTTGGCGCGGCGGGAGAAGCGGGGGCGGGGGGCGCGGGTGCTGCCGCTGTCGGGGGTGGCAGAGCTGTGAGAGCCCATCAAGGTCCTCCGGTGGGGTAACGCGAGCGGCCGTGCGGCCGAGGTCTATGGTCCAGACCAGTGGGTGTGGCCTGGACTGGTGCACCACCGTAGCGACCTGCGGCGGCGATCACAGCCCTCTTTCATTAACCCCGCCCTAAGGCTCCCTCAGGCTCGGCGGAATCATCCCCCGACGGCGTACGTCGAGACTTGCGGCGAAGTACCGTTCCAGGTGGCGATCACTTCATAAACGGTGCCGGTGCCGGAGGGGGAGAACTCGACTTCCAGCATGTCGGTGTTGGTCCAGGAGCGGGCGGAGAATCCATTGGCGGGAATGGCCGCGTCGAGCACGGCGTGGTCCGGATACAGCGTGAGCACGGCGGTGCCGCCGGTGGTCGTGTACCGCTTCTCGGCGCCCGTGGCCGACGCGCTTCCGGACGGGCTCGCGCTCGCGGACGTGGAACTCGGGGCGGCCGCCGTCGTGTGCGGGGCGGAACTGCCGGCCACCGGGGGCGTCGTCCCCTTGGTCGGCGACGGTGCGAGCGTCGGCGCGGCGCTGGTGGTCGGCGCGCTTCCGTCGGTCGAACCGGCCACCTGCACCGGCCACGCCGCGACCGTGGCGACGTGCGGGCCGTCGGCCGTCACCGGCAGCACCGAGTCGAGCCCGGTCCAGACCACCGCCATCGCCGTGGCCGTCGCCGCACCCCAGGCCAGCACCGCGTACCCCGCCCGCCTCCTCGACACTTCCGACGCCCTCCTTCGCGCACCGGAGCCGCCTGCGCGGCTCGTGTTCCATTGGCTGCACTCGGTCGATCCGTTAGGTTGCCACACTATGACCCGCGTACTGCTCGTCGAAGACGATCCCGATATCCGCAGCACCGTGATACGGCAATTGTCCGAGTTCGGGCACAGCGTGCGCAGCGCCGGGACCGCCTTGGCCGCGCTGCGCGAGGCGACCAGGGATCCGGGTGACGTGATCGTACTCGACCTCGGGCTGCCGGACCTGGACGGCTCCGAGGCGCTGAAGATGCTGCGCGCGGTGACCCGGGTGCCGGTGATCATCGCCACGGCCCGGGACGACGAGGCCGAGATCATCAGGCTGCTGCACGCGGGGGCCGACGACTACCTGGTCAAGCCGTACTCGGCGGCGCACCTCGCGGCCCGGATCGCGGCCGTGCTGCGCCGCGCGGGGGCCACGGCGCAACCGGCGACGCTCCAGGTCGGCGGCCTGGAGATCGATCCGCGCCGACGTCAGGCGCAGTTGGACGGCAAGCGGCTCGACCTCAGCCGCCGCGAGTTCGACCTGCTGGCCTACCTCGCGGCCCGGCCCGGCGAGGTCGTCACCCGCCGCGAACTGCTCTCCGAGGTCTGGCAGCTGCCGTACGGCGACGACCAGACGATCGACGTGCACCTGTCCTGGCTGCGCCGCAAGCTCGGCGAGCGCGCGTCGCAGCCGCGGTACCTGCACACCGTGCGCGGCGTCGGGGTACGGCTGGTGGATCCGTCCGGGAGCGAGCCTTCCCCATGAAACGGAACATAGCCGCCGCAACACGTCGTCCGCCGGGGATGCGCTTCGCCCTGGCCCGGGTCGCGTTCGCCGTGACCACGATGATCGCGCTGGCCTTCCTGGTGCCGCTCGGCGTCGCGATGGAGCATCTGGCGGCGCAGAACGCGCGCAACCAGGCCGAATCCAAGATCACGGCGCTGGAGCCGCTGCTCGCGGTGACCACGGACAAATCAGACCTGCGCGACGCCCTGGCCACGCTCAGCGGCGGCGAGGACGTGGGGATCCGGCTGCCCGATCTGACCATGCTCGGCACGAATCATGCGAGCGCGGCCGAGTTGGCGAGCGTCGCGCAGAGCGGCCGGGCCACGACGCTCGCGGTACCCGGCGGCCAGGAGATCGTGCAGCCCGAACTGGTCGGTTCCGGCACGAGCCTGATCGAGGTCTACCTGCCCGAATCGGCGGACACGCACGACGTGACCGAGGCGTGGATCACGCTCAGCGTCGTCGCCATCGTCCTCGTACTCGGCTCGACGCTCGTCGCGGATCGGCTGGCCACGCGCGTGGTCGGCTCGGCGCGGCATCTCGCGGACGCCTCGCAGCGGCTCGGCGAGGGCGACACGTCGGTCCGCGTCGAACCGCACGGTCCGCGCGAGTTGGCCGAGGCGGGCGATGCCTTCAACGCGATGGCCGACCGGGTCGAGCAGCTGATCACCTCGGAACGCGAGATGGTCGCGGACCTCTCGCACCGGCTGCGTACCCCGCTGACCGCGCTGCGGCTGAACGCGGCCGGGCTCGGCGACGGGCAGGCCGCGCGGCAGACGCAGGAGTCGGTGATGCGCCTCGAACTCGAGGTGGACAAGATCATCCGGACCGCGCGCGCCGGAACGCAGTCGGGCCAGACGGCGCCGCTGACCTCGGCGGTCTGCGAGGTCTCGGCCGTGGCACGGGAACGGATCGCGTTCTGGTCGGCACTCGCCGAGGACCAGGAACGGCCCTGGCGTTTCTTCGGTCCGAGCAGTCCGGCCGCGGTCCCGGTCTCCGCGCAGGAACTCGGCGCGGCGCTGGACACGTTGCTGGGCAACATCTTCCGGCACACGCCCGAGGGCACCGGCTTCCAGGTCACCGTGCACCACGGCGACGGCGCGGTCGCGGTGCTGATCGACGACGCGGGCCCCGGTCTGACCGAGCCGCAGCGGCAGGTCACCCGCGGTGAGGGCACCGGCGCCGCGGGATCCACCGGCCTCGGCCTCGACATCGTGCGCAAACTGGCGGAACGGGTCGGCGGCTCGCTGCACACGGACCGCTCACCCCTCGGCGGGCTCCAGGTGCACGTGACGCTGCCCACGCTGGAGCCCAAGTCGGCTAGTCAGCAGAAGGCGTCGTCACCGTGGACATCTCGCGTGCCACGAGCGCGACGTGCCGACCGAGGTGCCGCGTCACGATGATCGTGGCGGTGTTGGTCCTCGGCCCCGTCGGCCGCAGTTGCTTGCGCAGGGCCGCGGGATCGATGTCGGCGCCGCGCTTCTTGATCGCGAGGGTGCCGTAGCCGCGTTCGGCGACGAGCGCGCGCAGCTTCTTCACGGTGAACGGGAGCACGTCGGTGACCTCGTATGCGGCGGCATAGGGCGTCGGCGTGTACTGATCCGCGGTCAGGTACGCGATCGTCGGGTCGAGCGTCCGCGCACCCAGCGAACCCGCCAGCTCGCCGATCAGCCGGGCCCGGATCACCGCACCGTCCGGCTCATAGAGATAGCGGCCGATCTCCCCCGACTCCGGATCCGGCTCCCCCGCGGAGGTCAGCGTGTGCCCGCCCGGCAGCAGCGTGGCCCGGCGCTCGGCCGTACGCAGCGCGCCGAAGTAGATCCCGGCCTCCTTCACGTCCCCCGCGTCCGAGACCCACTCCGCCTCCGCCCCCGCCGGGATCGCCTCGTGCGGGATCCCCGGCGCGACCTTGAACCCGGCCGCCGCGAACCGGTCGGCGAGACCGACGGCGAAGGACCACGGCGGCGAGTACGCGTCGGGGTCGAACACCCGGCCCCGCTCGCCGCGCCGTGCGGGGTCCAGGAAGACCGCGTCGCAGCCGTCCAGCGCCGCGCCGTCCACCGGGCCGCACTCAACCCGGATCAGCTCTCTGAGACCCAGTGCGGCCGCGTTGGCACGCAGCACGGCGCAGGCGACCGGGTCCCGGTCCACGGCCAGCACCCGGATCCCCGCCTCGGCGAGGGCCAGCGCGTCCCCGCCGATCCCGCAGCACAGGTCCGCGACCTCGCGCACGCCCGCCGCCGTGAAACGTTCAGCGCGCAGCCGGGCCACCGGAAGCCGCGTGGCCTGCTCGTAGCCCGCCTCGGTGAAGTACATCGACCCGGCCCGCCCGCCGAACTTCGCCACCGCACGGCGCCGCAGCCGGTCCTGGGTCAACGCCGTGACCACCAGCTCGGCCGGGAAGCGGGCGCGCAGCCTGGTCGCGGCGGACAGCGGGTCGACGGCCTCCGGCAGCGCGCCGAGTTCGCTCAGCAACTCCTGGCCACGCTCGGTGAGCAGCCGGTCGAATTCGGTGAGATCCACGGATCATATTCTTGCTCACAGATCCAGCCGGTACCCTGCACCCTGTGCGTTTTCCCAGAAAGATGACCTTCCGGTCGGAAAGATCCGGCGCCGCGCTCTGGGGCCCGTGGCTGCTCGCCCTCGGACTGTTCCTGGTGTACGGCGCCGACTCGATCGCCCGCTACTACCGGGCCGCCCCGGGCTCCTACGACCTGGGCATCTTCACCGAGGTCGTCAAGGACTACGCACACTTCCACGCGCCGATCGTGGACATCCTCGGCCCCGGTTACAACCTCCTCGGTGACCACTTCCACCCGATCCTCGCCGTGCTCGGGCCGGTCTTCCTGCTCTTCCCGAGCCCGGTCACGCTGCTGGTCGCGCAGGCCGCGCTGTTCGCGGTGGCCGCCGTGCCGATCGTCTGGCTCGGCCGGGACCGGATCGGGCCGGGTGCCGCGTACGCGGTGGGCGTCGGCTACGGCCTGTCCTTCGGCGTGGCGGAGGCGGTGGACTTCGACTTCCACGAGATCGCCTTCGCCGTCCCGCTGCTGGCCTTCGCGCTCTGGGCGCTGCTGGAGGAGCGCAGCCGCACGCTCGTGGTCTGCTGCTTCCTTCTCCTGCTGTGCAAGGAGGACATCGGGCTCACGTTCGTGCTGCCGTTCGGCATCGCGGTGATCCTGCGCGGCCGGATCAGGTTCGGCTTCGGCATCGCGGCGATGGGCGTGGCCGGGTCGCTGCTCGCGATCTACTGGATCATCCCGCACTTCAACGCGCAGCACGTCTACCAGTACTGGAGCAAGAACAGCTGCGTCGGCACCACGTCCGGCGTCGCGCACGGCAACGCGGTCAGCTGCCTGTGGGACTCGGGTATGAACCAGGCCGGGAACAAGATCGAGCTGATCTTCCTGCTGCTCGCGGTCACAGCGTTCACGGTGCTGCGCTCCCCGCTCGTGCTGCTGGTCCTGGCCAACCTCGGCCTGCGCTTCATCTCGACCGACACGAGCTTCTGGGGCACCGCGTACCACTACAACGCGGTGCTCATGCCGGTGCTGGCCATCGTCGCGATCGACGCGATCGAGCGGGCCCGCAACGCCAAGCCGCTGCCGGACGAGGAGGACGAACCGGCCCCCGCTCCCGAGGACGACGAGGACGAACCCGTCTCCGCGCTCGTGCCCTGGTGGCGGCGCTGGGGCCACGCGGCGAGCGACGCGATCGGGCGGCACGGCGCGGTCGCGATGCTGGCGGCGAGCGCGGCGATGGTCCCGCAGTTCGCGTTCAACCAGTTCTTCAGCCCGGACACGTTCACCTTCACCGCGCGCGCCAGCGAACTGCGGCACGCCGCCTCGCTGGTGCCCGCGAACGTGACCGTCGAGGCCACGATCAACATCCTCGCGCCGCTCGCCGCCAAGGACGACGCCTACTGGATCGGCAACACCGGCAACCCGGCCGTGCAGTACATCGTGCTCGACACCGTGGTCTCCGGCTTCTCCGGCACGATCAGCGACCCGGTCTCCTTCGTCGAGCAGCGGCACCCCGGCGCCAAGTACACGGTCGTCTGGAGCGACACCTACGGGATCTATGTGCTCGAGCGGTCGTAGGATCGTCCCTGACGGAGAATCATCAACCCGCATCAGGGAGTGGATCCTATGGCGACCACGCGCAAGGCCGCAGCGCACTGGGAAGGCAGCCTGCTCGAGGGCAAGGGCCAGGTCTCGTTCAACTCGTCCAACCTCGGCACCTACGACGTCACCTGGGCGGCCCGCTCGGCCGAGCCCAACGGCGTCACCTCGCCCGAGGAGCTGATCGCAGCCGCGCACAGCACCTGCTACTCGATGGCGCTCTCGCACGCCCTCGCGCAGAACGGCACCGCGCCCACCACCGTGGACACCAAGGCCGAGGTGGACTTCCAGCCGGGCACCGGCATCACCGCGATCCGCCTCTCGGTGCGCGCCGCCGTGCCGGGGCTGACCGAGGACGAGTTCGTCGACTTCGCGAACAAGGCCAAGGAGGGCTGCCCGGTCTCGCAGGCCCTCAAGGCGGTGCCGATCACCCTTGAGACCGAATTCGTCGCCTGAAGCCACAGAGCGATGACGTAGTGTACTTGCCGGGACCGGTGTCACACCGGTCCCGGCAAGGAATCGCCAAAATCGCACGACTTTTTGGCCAAATCTCCACGATCATCGAGCCCTGACGGGTTTACTGCGGGGCTATGGACACCACCCCGAGTCCGTTGGAGGCGGTGACCGGTCCCATCCCGCGGGACCCCGAAACCACCGGACCGATCTATCCCTTCGTGCGGACGTTCCCGAACCCGCACGCGAAGTCCGTGCGCGAGGCCGGCCGGCCCGCGCTCTCCCGGCTGACGCTCAGCACGCTGCTGATCATGCTCGGCCTCGGCGGCGCGGCCGAGATGCTGGCCCTGTGGTGGCTGCAGACCCCGTCCGCACGCGTGCAGAACCTGTCCGAAGAACTCATCATGGCCGCCCAGCTCACCGGACTGCTCGGCGGCTACCTGCTGCTCATCGAGGTCGCGCTGATGGCGCGGCTGCCCTGGCTGGAGCGCCGGATCGGCTCCTGGCTGGCCTCGCTGCACCGCTATCTCGGCGGCTATCTGATGATGCTGCTGACCATGCACGTCGCGCTGGTGCTCGCCGGCTACTCGCTCAGCCTGCGCGCCCCGGTCGGCACCGTCCTGCTGGGCATCCTGCGGACGTACCCGGACGTGCTCATCGCCACGGTCGCGTACCTGCTGCTGCTGGCCCTGGGCCTCAGCTCGATCCGCAAGATCCGCCGAAGGCTCGGCTACGAACGCTGGCACGCGATGCACCTGGTCGCGTACCCCGCGGGCGTCCTCGCGTTCGGCCACGAGATCGCGATGGGCGCCCAGTTCACCAGGAACACGTTCGCCCGCGACTTCTGGACGCTGCTGAACGTGACGGTCGCGGTGCTCGTGCTGATCCACCGCTTCTACCTGCCGCTGCGCCGGCATGTGCGGCACCGCCTGCGGATCTCGCACATCGTGGCCGAGGCTCCGGACACCATCAGCGTGTACATCACCGGCGTGCAGATCGACCGGCTCGACGCGCACGGCGGCCAGTACTTCCGCTGGCGGTTCATCGCCCGCGGCTGCTGGTACCAGACGCACCCCTTCTCGCTGTCCGCGCACCCGACGGAGAACACGCTGCGGCTGACGGTGAAGGGAGTCGGCGCCTACACCAGACGGCTCAAGCGCAGGCTGCGTCCCGGGCAGCGCGTGCTCGCCGACGGGCCCTACGGCGCCTTCACCTCGTTCCTCCGACGGCGAAGACGGGTCCTGCTCATCGGCGGCGGCGTCGGGGTCACCCCGCTGCGCGCGATCGCCGAGACGCTGGGCGGCAACGAGCGCGACGTGATCTTCGCCCAGCGCGCCACGACCGAACACGACCTGCTCATGGTCGACGAACTGCGCCGGATGCAGAAGCAGGGCAAGCTCACCTTCCTGCCGATCCTCGGCAAGCGCGGCAAGACCGCCCGCGAGGACCCGATGCACCCGGCCAGACTGCGCGAGGCGATCCCCGACCTGCACGACCGCGAGGTCTTCATCTGCGGCTCGCCCGGCATGGTGCACGCCACGATCCGCAACCTGCGGCGCGCCGGCGTGCGCAGGCGGTACATCCATACCGAGCTGTTCGACTTCTGACCCACCTGGACCCTGTGGGCTCATCCCTGAGTTGGGAGTTGCATGCGCACCTTCACCCTCTGCACCCTGGCCTCGCTCACGGTGCTGGCCTCGGCGATAGCGGCCAAGGCGCTGACCACGCCGCAGCAGCACGCCACGCTCACCGGCGTGTCCGCGAAGGCGGGCACCCGCACGGCGCTCGGCCCGGCGATCCCGCTGGCGCACGGCCTGGTCCAGGTCCAGGTCACCTCCGTCGGCACGAAGATCGTGAACGTCGTCGCGGTGCAGCTGCCGCACGACAACAACCATTCCTGGGACGACTCGCTGCACGCCGCGGCGGTGCTGCGCAGCGAGGTGCTGAGCAAGCAGCGCACCGACCTGGACGTCGTCAGCGGCGCGACGTACACCAGCGAGGGCTACCTCCAATCGCTCAACGCGGCGCTGGACGTGGCCGCCCCGACCCCGCCGAAGACGGCCCCGACCGCGCTGGGCTGAGCGCCCCGTCGCGTGCCGCGCCGCCCGAGTCCGCGGCGCGGCACGCGACCTCTCCGCCGGATCAGCCGGTGCTGAGCCAGGTCGCCGTGAACAGCCGCCCGCCGGTGATCCGCGAGACGCTGTCCTCCTGAACGCCCCGCATGTCGACGAGGTCGCCCGTCCACAGGGTCCAGTCCCCCAGCGGCTTGCCGTTCACGTTCGCGCCGGAGAAGGTCACGCTGCCGAAGTCGGTCACGTTCCCGGACGAGCCCGCCGCGCCGGTGTCCGAGTTCGCCTCGACGATGACGTTGGCCGAGATCGGCGTGCCGCCGGTGGACACCTGCGTCTTGTTCTCGGTCAGCGTCCAGCCGCGGGTGACGTTCTTCAGAACCATCGTGAAGTTGTCATCGCCGTTGTAGACCACCGACGCGTGCATGTGGTCGCCGGGCTCGGTCACGTTGCTCACCGGCACTCCGGCGGCCGGGTACATCTCCCACCAGGAGTAGTAGTCCGGCGTCGTGCCGTCGCAGTTCGCCGCCGTGCCGAGCTGCGCGATCGTGCCGGTGCCGCTCAGCCCGACCCAGAAACCGGTCTGCTGGTTCCCGCCCGCGCAGGTCGCGGTCGGCTCGATCCAGTTCGCCGCGACGGACGTGAAGGTGCCGTCGATCGCGGAGTATCCGGACCCGAAGTTGTAGGTGGACGCCGAGGCCGCCGACCCGGTCGCCGACGCCATCCCCGCCGCGGCCGCGACGAGTCCGAACGCCGTCACCGCTCCCCCGAGCACCACGTAACGGCGCGGGTGCCTGCGGAATCGCTGCTTGAGGCCCAGTTTGGCCATGGGTATCGGGGCTCCTGTCTGCGGGCCCTCGCGCGGCCCTCTCACCCCAAGGTCGTTCGGGCGCCGAAAAGGTTGCCGCGGATTCCCCGGATCCCGGGAACTCGCACCGGAAGTGACGCGTTGTCACTTCAGGTAGCCGGTTGAACACGAGAGGTGAATGGTGGGTAATGTGCATCGACAGAACCCTGTTGCGGGAGCAGGATGCGCGGCTGAGATCCGCGTGGCACGAGATCGAGGAGGCCTCGCAGCGCATCCTGCGGCAGCTCGCGGACGCCGAGTCGGTCAGCCCGGAGGAGGAGCGGCTGGTGCTCGACGCGTCGTATGCCATCTGGCGCGTGGACCAGGGCGTGCACGAACTCATAGACCTGCACCGGGCGCTCGCCGAGCGGCTGAAACGGGCATCCCCCGCCCTGTAGCAGCAGGGCGGGGGATGCCGAGGGTGTCGCGCGGGCCGCGCGGGCTACGTCAGGTAGTAGCCCGCGAGGTCCGCGATGACCTGGACGGTGCCGGCGGAGCCGTTGTAGAAGGCCACCTTCCCGTCCACCACCGGGACCGTCACCAGGCCGGCCACGGTGCTGCCGGAGGCGAAGAAGTAGTCCGGCACGGCGGGCAGCGGGTCGCCGTCCGCGTACACGGTCACCGCGCCCGCCTGCTGCGTGCTCGTGACGGTGACGTTCAGGACCACCGCGGTGACCGTGGGCGGGACGCCCGGCAGGTTCATCACGTTCAGCACGGCCGCTCCGTGCGGCACGACCGTCTCGCCGCTGCCGCCGAGGCCGGTCCGGGTGTCGAGCACCCGCACCGTGTTCTCCGGCTGGAAGCCCGAACCGCTCGCCGAGAAGTAGCCGAGCACATCGACCGTGATGTCGGTCGTCCCGAGCGTGTCGTTGTGCAGGTCGATCTTGCCGTCGATCAGCCGGACCACCGCCTCGTTCGAGACGGTCTTGCCCGCGGTGAAGTTCAGCGTCGAACTGCCGGGCGCGGCCAGCGTGTCCGGGTAGACCTCGATGTTGCCGGTGGAGGTCGGGTTCAGCGCCGTGACGTCGACCAGCGCCGCCGTCGCGCCGCTCGCCGGCACCCCGCCGACGCCCTTGACCGTGAGGGCGACGGTCGCCTCGGAGGCCACCTTCCCCTTCGGCGCGCCGAGCCCGGTCCTGGTGTCCAGGATCGCGGTCGGGGTCAGCGTGGTCAGCAGCGAACCGGTGCCGGCGGCGGTGTAGTAGCCGGACACGTCCGCCAGGATGTCCACCTGGCCGGGCGAGTCGTTGTAGAGGTCGATCTTGCCGTCCACCAGCGGCACGACGGCGAGGTTGGCCACGGTCTGCCCGGTGCCGAAGTTCACCGTCGAGGTGCCTGGTCGGGCCTCGCTGTCCGGGTAGACCTCCAGGTTGCCGCCCGCGGTGGGGCTGACCGAGGTGACGTTCACCAGCACCGCCGTGGCGCCGCTGGTGGGCACCCCGCCCACCCCGGCGACCTTCAGCGTCACCGCGTGGTCCGAGGCGACCCTGGCCTTCGGAGCCCCGAGCCCCTTGCGGGTGTCCAGGATCCGCGTCGTGTTGACCGGCGTGAACCGGCTGTTCGCGACGACCGGAGCCGGAGTCACGGTGTAGGCGCCGGCCAGATACCCCGGTCCGGAGGAGACAACCGCCTGGCCGACCGCGGTGAGTACGGCGTCGTACTTGCCTGGCGTGACGCCCGTGGTGTTCAGCTGCACCGTGAGCGAGGTGCCCGCGGAATTCACCGAGACCGCGCTGCCGACCGTGGCGGTGCTGCCGTTGCCGGCGAGCGCGAGTTCGGTCCCCAGGTTCAGATCGGTGCCGGTGACCACGACGTCGTGCAGCCCCGCCACGCCCGTCGCGGGCGAGACCGCGCTGATCGTGGGGGTGCCGGGCGGCGTGGCGCAGCCGAGGCTGCAGACGCCCTGAATCGTGAGGCTGACCGGTGTCGGCGCGGTGTAGGGGGTCACCAGCATGACCGCCTCACCCGCCGCGTCGGTCGACTGCGTCCCGCAGGTGAAGCCGAACATGCCCCAGTTGGTGCCGTAGCAGAGGCCGAGGCCGCCGTTCGTGGTCCAGTCCGCCGTCGTGTACATGTTGACCCAGGGGTCGCTCAGGCCCGAGCCGGTGGCCGTGCCGACGATGCGGAAGTTCTGCAGCGGCTTCACCGCGACCTCGGCGCAGTAGGCGGAGGAGGTCTCGGTCAGCGTCGCGCTGAGCGGCGCCCAGCCGTTCGCGGACAGCTGGTGGGCCGTGCACTGCGCGGCCCAGCCGGCGGAGGTGCCGACCTTCCAGATGTCGACGTGCCCCGCGATGGAGACGCCCGCGTAGTTCGAGGCGATCACGATCGCCTGGTAGGACGTGGATCCCGTGACGTTGCAGGACTCGTTCCACTGGCGGCAGACGATCGCGCCGGTCGGGTCGGTCACCTCGAGCACGGCGCCCGCGGTTCCCGGAGCCAGCGTCCGCGCGTCGAACCACCACTTGTCCGTCGTCGCGCCGGAGACCCGGTAGCAGGCGGCGTACAGGTCGGAGCTCAGCACGATCGGGCTCGAGGCGCCGCCGGGCGCGGTGGAGGCCGGGCTCGCGCAGTTCGCGGTGCTCGACACGTCGCGGCGGACGACGTCGTAGGTGTCGCCGTTCTGGTTCACCGTGATCACCAGCGCCGTGTACGCCACGCCCGTCTTGAAGGAGCAGACGGCGGTGGTCGCCCCGACGCAGACCTGCTTGCCGGTCGGGTCGTTGACGTAGATCGCGCCGTCCGCGGTGTTCGTCGCGTTCGTGTAGTCGATCATCTCGCCGACGGAGTGCTGCGCGGCCGGGATGCTCAGGCAGCCGACGATCGCGGTGGCGGTCGTCTTGGCCTGCGCGCCGTAGGAGCCGCCGAAGGCGGACTGCGGCCAGGCGGCGCAGCCTGCGGTGGAGTCGGTCCGCTGCGTCAGCAGGCGATATCCGGCGCCGGTCGCGGCCTGGGCCGAGAGGATCTCGTGGAAGGGCCCAGTGCCGGTCAGCGCGCACGTGTTGTAGGCGTACGCGATGGAGCAGGCGCTGGCGCCCGTCGCGTCGAGCAGTTGCACCGAGGGGGTGGAGGCCCCGGCGGCGCTGGGCTCGTTGAACACGTAGTCCGAGGCTCCGGCGGCGGTCGGCAGGGTCAGGCAGACCTCCTCGCCGAGCCCGGCGAAGGTGCCGGTGGCGGGGCCGCTCGCGAAGTCGGTGTCGCCGGTGGTCACGCAGCCGCGGCTCTCGTTCGCGGCGATGAAGACCACGCCGAGGTCGCTGGCGTACTCCGGGTACTCCAGCGTCACGAAGTCGTAGGTGCCCGCGGCGAGCTGGCAGGCCGAGCCGGAGTTGGTGCAGGCGGCCGTGCCGTTCGCGTTGTACAGCGTGCCGGTGATGCCGCTGTAGCCGGAGCTGACCGCGTAGACCTGGTAGCTGCCCGCGGTGGTCACGGTCAGCGTGCGGCACTGGTCGGCCGAGCTCTGGTCGGGCACCGTGCCGTAGGTCTGCTGCGCGACCGCGGAGCAGCCCTGCGGGTCGGTGATGTCGTAGAGCGTCTGCCAGTAGGTGTCCGCGCGGCCGTAGAGGTCGCCGACCCGGACCCGGTACGGCGCGGTGCCGGTCAGGGTGCAGTCGCCCTGGTCGTCGACGCAGATCCGGGTCCCGGTGGCGTCGTACACGGTCGTGTTCATCTGGCCGAACTCGGTCGAGCTCGACGCCAGGTCCGCGTGCAGCACGTCCCCGCTGGCCATGTTCAGCGTGTAGCAGGCACCGGTCTGGCCGTCCGCGACAGAACCCTGCAGCACCCCGGTCGCGAAGGACGGGTCGGCCGTCGCGCAGGAGGTGTCGGACAGCAGCGCGGTGTAGTCCAGCGTGTAGTCGCTCGACTGGTTCTGCACCTGCAGCGTGTAGGTGCCCGCCGCCGTGGTCGGGCACTGCACGAGATCAGTGCTCGAACAGCTCACGGTGTTGCTGCTGGGGTCGGTGACCGTGATCCCCAGCGTGTTGCCGCTGGTCGACAGGGCCCGGATGAGCAGCAGGTCCGTCGAGTCGGCGAGGGTCAGGGTGAAGGTGTCGGTCCCGGTGCTCGAGGGCGTCGAGCAGGGGTAGACCGTGTCCGAGGTGATCGCGCCGGAGCAGGTGTCCGGCACGTCGGCGTGCGTGATGGCGCTGTGCGCGGCCGCGGCACGGGCCTGGCGCGCCGCCGCCGGGGCGAGCGCCGTGGCGTGCTGGGCCGTGACCGGCGCGGTGGGCTTGGTGACGGTCTTCTTGGTGTAAGACATCGTCTTCGGATCCGGCGCGGCCTTCGGGGCGGTCTTGGCCGCCGTGGTCGAAGCGGTCGCCGGAGCGCTCGAGGCGGTCTTGGCCGTGGCCGGCGTGACCGCCGCCGCGGCGCCGCCGGCCGGTATCGCGAGGCTGATCGCCAGCGCGGCGCCGAGCACGAGTACGCCCGTCTTCCGGGCACGTTCAAGCTGGTTGAGCGGAGATATCCGCATACTGCCACTCCCCTGGATTCTGCGGCCCGCGCCCGGCTGACCAACTCAGCGGGACGACGGGCAGCCAGAGTTTCTCATGAGAGCACCAGGCCGTGTCGAGGGGTTAACACGTCACCGTTCCGACCCAAACTTCGAGCTCGAACTCAGGCGGTGACGTCCGTGATCGGCATCGAGGAGTCGGCGGGCAGATCCAATTCGCTCGGCGCGACGCCCGCCGCGACGAGCTCGGCGCCGAGGGCCGCGACCATGGCGCCGTTGTCGGTGCACAGACCCGGGCGCGGCACCCGGACCCGGACGCCCACGGCCTCGGCGCGCCGGGCGGCCATGGCGCGCAGCCGCGAGTTCGCCGCGACGCCGCCGCCGATCAGCAGGTGGTCGACGCCGTTCTCCTTGCAGGCGCGCAGGGCCTTGCGGGTCAGCACGTCCACCACGGCCTCCTGGAACGAGGCGGCCACGTCCGCGACCGGGACCGGCTCGCCGGCCCGCTCCCTGGCCTCGACCCAGCGGGCGACCGCCGTCTTCAGCCCGGAGAAGGAGAAGTCGAAGGGCGCGTCGCGCGGTCCGGTCAGGCCGCGCGGGAAGGCGATCGCGTCCGGGTCGCCGCCCTCGCGCGCGGCGCGGTCGATCAGGGGGCCGCCGGGGAAGCCGAGGCCGAGCACCCGGGCCACCTTGTCGAAGGCCTCGCCGGCCGCGTCGTCGATGGTGCCGCCCAGCGGACGCACGTCCGTCGCCACGTCCGGAACCAGCAGCAGGGAGGAGTGACCGCCGGAGACGAGCAGCGCCATCGCGGGCTTCGGCAGCTTGCCGTGCTCCAGCTGGTCCACGCAGACGTGCGCGGCCAGGTGGTTCACGCCGTAGATCGGCTTGCCCAGCGCCAGCGCGTACGCCTTGGCCGCGGCGACGCCGACGAGCAGCGCGCCCGCGAGGCCGGGGCCGGCGGTGACCGCGACGGCGTCGATGTCACGGAGCTTCAGGCCCGCGGTGTCCAGCGCCCGGTGCACGGTCGGCACCATGGCCTCGAGGTGCGCGCGCGAGGCGACCTCCGGCACCACGCCGCCGAACCGCGCGTGCTGTTCCACGCTGGTCGCGACCGCGTCCGCGAGCAGCTCGGTGCCGCGCACGATGCCGACCCCGGTCTCGTCGCAGGAGGTCTCGAAGCCGAGCACGATCGGCTGGTCGGCGGTCATTCCCTCACCCAATCCACGCTCTTCACACTGTCCACCTCGATGCGCTCCCCCGCCGCACCCCGGCTGCCGAACCGCTCGATCACCGCGCCGCTGCGCATCACGAGCGCGTCGATGTTCATCGGCTGGTAGTAGCCCTTGCGGATGCCGAGCGCCTCGAAGCCGAAGCGCCGGTAGAGCCGCTGCGCCCGGTCGTTGTCCACCCGCACCTCGAGCACGACGTCGTCGCAGTCGCGCCGGGCCGCCTCGCGCATCAGCTCGGTCAGCAGTATCGCGCCGAGCCCGCGGCCCGCCCGGCTCGGATCGACCGCGATGGTCAGCACCTCGGCCTCGCCGACGCCCGCGAGCAGTCCGGCGTAACCGATCAGCCGCGGCTCCTGCTCGTCCCCGGTGTACTCCTCGGCGACGAGGTAGTACCGGCTCGAGGCCTCGGCCAGCTCGGACCAGAACATGCCGACCGACCAGGCGTCCTCGGGGAACGCGGCGTGTTCGAGCAGGATGACGCCGGGAATGTCCCACCACCGCATGCGCCGCAGTTCGACGCGCCCGGGATGGGCGGCCGCGGGCAGCAGGTGGGCGCTGGTCATACCTTGGTCACCGCCTTGCGCGCACCGGGTTCCACCGCATCGGGCCGACGCAGATACAGCGGATGCGGCGGCAGCAGCGTCTCCGGCGCCTCCCGCAGCAGACGCGCCGTCAGCTCCGCGAGAACAGCCGCGCTCGGCAACTCGGGCTCCAACGCACGCGGGAACTCCTGCGCATACAGCCGCGCCCCCTGCCCCGCCACGCCGTACCCCGCAAGCCGCTCCGCGATCACCGCGGGCCGATCGACCGCGGGCTCCGACTCCCGCCGCCCCGCCGCGTCGTACACGGCCCAGTACACCTCGCGCCGCCGCGCATCCGTGGCCACCGCGAAAGGCTGCTCCGCGTCCACCGCGGCGGCGAGGATGTCGAGGGTGCAGACGCCGTGGACCGGGATGTCGAGCGCGTCGGCGAGGGCGCAGGCGGTCATCAGGCCGACGCGCAGGCCGGTGAAGGGACCGGGGCCGACCCCGACCGCGACGCCGGTCAGGTCGGTGCGCGCGCGGCCGGCGGCGGCGAGCACCTTCTCGATCCCGGGGGCGAGCAGCTCGCCGTGCCGGCGGGCGTCGACCTCGGTGTGCTCGGCGAGCACACCCTCGTCACCACGCAGCGCGACGGTCACCGCGGGGGTCGCCGTGTCGAAAGCCAAGAGCAGCACCTCGCCATTATTGACTATCGGGGCAACCTGGACCGACCTTGCGCCGAATCCGTACCCCGACGCATCGCTCCGACGTGGTGCTCTTAACCCGTACGGTGCCGGTAGGGCATGATGGCCCTCATGGGCAAAGGAACCAGGGCCGCGGGGTCAGCACGCCGAGCCGCGTCGGGTCCGCCGCCGCGCGGGGCGTACGGCGGCTCGCGCGACGCTGCTCAGGGCCAGGTTCCGCCGCCCCCGCCGGAGACCCGTTCGGCCGCGCGCGCGTCCGGGCGGCCGGGTTCGGGGCGCGGCGCCACGTTCTCGGTGCTGATGATGACGGTCGCCTCGCTGGCGGCCGTGGGCGTGCTCGCGGCGCAGGCCGAGGCGACGGCGCCGCGGGTGCGCGCGCAGAGCGGCAGCGCCTCGACGACGAAGACGAGCACGAAGTCCGGCTCGTCCTCCTCGGACGGCGCCGGCACCGCGCTGCCCGCGAGTTCCGGCAGCGGCACCCGGATCGTCTACTCGCCGAGCGAGAGCCGGGTCTGGCTGGTCGAGGGCAGCCACACCGTGGAGCGCACGATGACCGTCGTCCCGGGCACGATCACCGCGCCGGACGGCTCCTACTCCGTGACCTCGAAGGCTCCCGGTGCGACCGGCGGCGACGACGTGCAGGTGCTCTACGTCGTGCGCTTCGGCGGCAACTACGGCTTCGACGCCGAGGCGAACCTGACCGGCCTGCCGCCCAAGCCGACCGGGAAGACCGGCGGCATCCGGATGGCGCAGCTCGACGCCCAGGCGCTGTACGAGTTCTCCTCGGTGGGCACCGCGGTCGTCGTGGTCTCCTGACCCGGCCTGCTTGCCGACCGGCCGTCAGGCGCGGGCGAAAGTGATCTCGCGGACGTCGTCCGCGCGGGCGCGGTCGAGGCGCACCACGTAGTGGCCGGAGCGGCCCTCGGCGAGCACCTCGGCCTTGCCCTCGCCCCATTCGACGACGGTGACGGACTCGTCCATCGACGCGTCGAGGTCCAGGTCGTCGAGTTCGGCGAGGCTGCCCAGGCGATAGGCGTCCACGTGCACCAGGGCGGGGCCGCCGACCAGCGAGGGGTGCACCCGGGCCAGCACGAACGTGGGCGAGGTGATCGGGCCGCGCACGCCGAGGCCCTCGGCCAGGCCCTGGGTGAACGTCGTCTTCCCCGCGCCCAGTTCACCCGAAAGGATGACCAGGTCGCCGGGCCGCAGCCGCTTCGCGAAGGCGAGGCCGGCCGCGCGGGTCTCGGCCGCGTCGGCGGCGTTGAGCCGTTCCGCCTGCTCCGGGGCCGCCTCTGACGGACCGTCGACCGCGTTCACTGCGCCGCTCTCCTGCCGGACGAGGACGAGCCGAGCTGTGCCTCGGCCCGGTCCACCAGGGAACGCAGCGACTCGCCGACCGGGTCCGGGTGCTCCAGGATCACCGCGTGCCCGGCGTCGGGCAGCACCACGTAGTCGGCGGACGGCATCGCGTCGGCCAGCGCCTCGCTGTGCGCGACCGGGAGCACCAGGTCGCTGGCGCCGCTGAGCACGAGGGTGGGCACCCGGTCGAAGACGGGCAGCGCCTCGCTCATGTCCAGCTTGCCGAAGACCGGGTAGAAGTCCGCGATCACGTCGATGGGCGTGGACTGGATCAGGTCCTGCGTGTAGCGGACCAGGGACTCGGGCACGTCGGAGCCGAAGGCGTAGCGCCGGGTGAGCACCAGGCCGAGGTCGCCGCCGAGCGCACGGCCGCGCTCGACCAGGCCGGTCTGCCGGGCCAGCAGGTCCAGCACGGTCGGGGTGGTGCGGTGCAGCAGCTTGGCGCTCGGGCGCGGCAGGCCGAAGGCGATGTCCTCGAAGCGCCCGGCGGACGTGCTGATCAGCACGGTGCCGACGATCCGCTCGCCGAACAGCTCGGGACGCTGCGCGGCCAGGGCCATCATCGTCATGCCGCCCATCGAGTGGCCGACCAGGATGACCGGGCCCTCGGGGCAGGTGGCCTGGAGCACCGAGTGCAGGTCCTCGCCGAGCTGGTCCACGGTCACCGGCTTGCTCCGGCCCCTCGGACCGCGCGGCGGCCGCTCGGAACGGCCGTGCCCGCGCTGGTCCCAGAAGACCATCCGGTGCGTCGCGGAGAACTCGGCGCGCTGGTAGTGCCAGCAGTCCTGCGGCAGGCAGAAGCCGTGCGTGAACAGCAGCGTGGGCCGCGGACCGCCCGCCGCCGCGCCGGCCACCGCGGCGCCGTTGACGCCCGCGTGCGCGCCCGAGCGCGGCGGGACGGCCGCCCAGCCGCGCGGCTCGTCCACCTCGACGTACAGTTCCACGCCGTCCGAGGCGGTGACCGTCTGCGGGTCGCCGCGCAGCGTGCCGAAGGGCTCGCCGGGGTCGTGGATCTCCGCCATCCGTCGCACCGCGCGTCCGATCGTCAGCCGTTCCACGGTGAAGCCGACGGCCGCTCCCGCCGCCACCACGCCGACGGCCGCGCCGAGAATCCCGGCCCGCCTGCCCTTCCCCGATCCCTGTGCCACGGTCCGGCCGCCTTCCACCACTGCGCTTACGCACTCTACGCTAGGACAAAACGTGTTTCGCCCCGTTTGTCCCCCGCCATGGGATCACGACTATCTACTGCATATTCTTGCCCGTCAAGCCCGGTTCAAGCGTTCGAGACCGAGCTGTGGACCGAGTGATACACACGCGGTACCCGCGGGCCGATCCGGGTGACGATCTCGTAGCCGATCGTGTCCGTCGCGTCGGCCCAGTCCTGCGCCGTGGGGGTGCCGTCGTCGCCGGGGCCGAAGAGCACCGCCTCGTCGCCGGGGCGCGGTCCGGCCGCGGTCTCCTCGCCGGGGCCGAGGTCCACCACGAACTGGTCCATCGCGACCCGCCCGGCGATCGTGTAGCGGCGGCCGCCGATGGAGACCGGGCCGACGCCGGAGGCCGCGCGCGGGATGCCGTCCGCGTAGCCGGCCGGGACGAGCGCGAGCCGGGTCTCCTCGCTGGTGTGGTACGTGTGGCCGTAGGACACGCCGTGCCCGGCCGGGGCCCGCTTGACCGAGGCGAGCCGGGCCACGAGCGTCATCACCGGGCGCAGGCCGTAGTCCGCGGGCCGGCCGAGTTCGGGCGCCGGGCTCAGGCCGTACATGGCCACGCCGGTGCGCACGAGGTCGAAGTGGCTCTCCGGCAGCGAGAGGGTGGCCGGGGAGTTGGCCATGTGCCGGACCTCCGGGTGCACCCCGGCGGCCTCGGCGTACGCGAGGGCGTCCTGAAACGCCGTCAGCTGACGCTGGATCGAGGGGTGCCCGGGCTCGTCGGCGCAGGCGAAGTGCGACCAGACGCCGCTGATCCGGACCAGCCCGTCCCGCTCTGCCTTGACCGCCTCGTCCACGACCAATGGCCAGTCGTGCGGCTGTACACCGTTGCGGCCGAGCCCGGTGTCCGCCTTGAGCTGGATCCGCGCGGGGCGTCCGGTGCGCTCGACCGCCTCCAGCACCGCGTGCAGCGCCCACTGGCCGGAGACTGAGACGTCCACGTCGGCGAGCAGCAGCGCGGCGAAGTCGTCGCCGGGCGCGTGCAGCCAGGTGAGCATCGGCGCCGTGATCCCGGCGGCGCGCAGCGCGAGAGCCTCCTCGGGCACCGCGGTGCCGATCCAGGCGGCGCCGGCCTCCAGCGCGGCGCGGGCGCACTGCACCATGCCGTGCCCGTAGGCGTCGGCCTTCACGACGGCCATCACCCGGGCCGGGGCCGCGATCTCGCGCAGCCGCCGGACGTTCGAGCGCAGCGCGTCGAGGTCGATCCGGGCTTCCAGTCGGCCGGGTGTCATGGTGTCGTGGTCATTCATCCTCGGATATTGTGCCAGGCCAACGGCAGGGCCGCGACCAGGTCACCGGCCGCGACCGGCCCGCTGCGCGCGGCGAGCAGCCCGGCCGCCCCGTGCAGATACGCCCCGACCGAGGCCGCGTCGAAGGGGTCGAGACCGCCCGCGAGCAGCCCGCCGACGAGCCCGGCGAGCACGTCGCCGCTGCCGGCGGTGGCCAGTGCCGGGCTCGCGTGCGTGTTGACCCGGACCGGGGACACGCCGGGGGACGCGATCAGCGTGTTGGCCCCCTTCAGCAGCACCGTCGCGTCATACGAATCGGCCAGCCGGCGGACGGACGCGAGCCGCTGCTCCTCGATCTGATCGGCCGTCACGTCGAGCAGCGCGGCCGCCTCCCCGGCGTGCGGCGTGAGGATCGTGGGCGCGGCCCGGTCGAGGGGCTTGCGCGGCAGCAGCCTGAGCCCGTCCGCGTCGACGACCACCGGCACGTCCGTGGCGAGCACGTTCAGCAGCCTGCGCACGGACTCGTCCTCCTGTCCGAGGCCCGATCCGACGACCCACGCCTGCACGTGTCCGCCGCCCATGATGACCTCGGGGTAGCTGCTGACCACGTCGACGGGCCCGCTGTACCGCACCGCGCCGACCCCCGACCGCAGCGCCGCGCCCACCGAGAGCAGCGCCGCGCCGGGGTAGCGCTCGGAGCCGACCGTGAGTCCGACCACCCCACGGGAGTATTTGTGTGACGAGCGCGCCGCGGCGGGCAGCAGTTCGCGCACGTCCTCCTCGCGCAGGTTCTCCACCACCGGCTCGACCGACGCCGGGAACTCGAGCCCGATGTCGACGAACTCCACGATCCCCGCGTACGCGGCGCCCGGATCGACGAAGAGCCCTGGCTTGTGCGTGCCGAAGGTGACGGTCACGTCCGCCTGCACCGCGGCCCCGCCGATCTCACCGGTGTCCGCGTCGATCCCGCTCGGCAGGTCCACGGCCAGGATCGGCGCTCCGGATGCCGCCGCGACGGCCGCGATCTCGGCGAACGGGCCGCGCAGCCCGCCACGTCCGCCGATGCCCAGCAGTCCGTCGATGATCAGATCGGCACCGTCGACGACGGAGTGATCGGAGACCCGACCCCCGGCCTCGCGCAGCGCCGACAGTCCCTCGGCGTGCGCACGATCCGGATCGGCCAGCACCGCGTGCACCGTGACGCCGCGCCCCGCCAGCAGCGCGCCCGCGAACAGCGCGTCGCCTCCGTTGTCCCCGACGCCCACCAGCAGCACCACGCGCGAGCCGTAGACCGACCCCGCCTCGCGCAGCATCCCCGCCGCGGCCGCCGCAAGCCCGAAAGCCGCACGCTGCATGAGCGTGCCCTCCGGCAGACGTGCCATCAACTCCCGCTCGGCGGCCCGGACATCGGCGACTGCGTGCGCGTATCTCATGCCTCCATTCTGGGCTGCGGTCCTTAAGAGCGAGCGGATCATGGGGGCCGGGCTCGCGGGCCGATGGCTCTCGCCTGGCCGCGTTCTCGTCGGTCGCCACCCAAACCCAGGGTGCCTCCCTCCTCGGCCTTGCCAGACTCGGCCCTCGACCCGCTCCCTGATC